>ERZ1292632.2668-Hain-H43-01um-R2-2668-length-14589-cov-5_pt1 | contig 14589 bp, 14 predicted proteins | sample MGYA00564407_ERZ1292632 | MGnify/ENA primary metagenome ERZ1292632 (study PRJEB36523, sample SAMEA6512637) | groundwater metagenome | collected 2019-01-08 | study: AquaDiva: Metagenomics assemblies of 32 groundwater samples | reverse complement strand
AAGATTATTATACAAATGAATTAGGTGTAGTTGATTCTATATATGGTGGGTTTGCTACAGTAACTCTTAATTTTCAAATAAGAGCAAGATCAGAAGATGAAAGAAATAATTTAGCTGATTTAGTTCTTATGTATATAAATAGCATAGATACCAAAAGAGCTTTTGAACGTGACTTTGGGATGCGTATAATAGGCGCACCGTCACTTTCAGGAGAGTCTGTAGAAGATGACCCGCAGACAAACGTGAAACAATTCATAGTCAATTTGTCACAGCAAATTGATAACGACTACGAAGAAGGTATAGACATAATTGATACATTAGGTAACACTGGCTTAACTGTAGAAGAGATAGTAGCATATACACCAATAGTACACTGTAAAGTAATATTAGCTGATGGTAGTGCACCATATAATACATTTAGAGCAGATGCTGTTGAAGATGATGCGTTAATATTAGTAGATGATTACTATGTTGGATTCACAGTAAGATTTACATCTGATAATGATTTAGAAGGTGTTACTAAAAACGTAATAGGATATACAGCGTCTACCAAGACATTTATAATAGATAATGTAAGCAGCCCAATTTTAATAAACACAACATTTGAAATAAGAGGAAGTTCATAAGATAATAGAGTTATGGAAAAACGACCATACAATATAAACGAAATTTATTATTGTCTATGTGGTTGTGGTAATCAGGTAAAGTTAATTAGGGTACATAAATATAGAGGAGTTCCTAATTATATAAGCGGACATAATCCTGTGTGGAATAAAGGATTGAAAATGTCCGAAGAATTTTGTAATAAAATATTCCAAGTAAAAAAAGATTTTAAACCATCAGAAGACCATCTAAATAAATTATTAGAAGGTTCTAAAAAAAGATGGGCGGACAATAGTAAAAGAAAAGAAGCGTCTGAGAAATTTAAAGGAGAAAATAACCCCTTCTATGGTAAGATACATTCAAAAGAAACTTGTAAAATAATGAGTGAGAAGAAAAAAGGTAAGCCTACTCATAACAAAGGTAAGAAAAAATTTTTAGATTTGGCTTTAGATAAATACTGTAAGTGTGGTTGCGGGAATAAAATTGAAATAAAAGAAATTCATAGGTACAGAGAAATCCCAGACTATATACATGGTCATTTTAAAAGAACATCCCCAGTAAGTGAGGAACAAAAAAGAAATCACTCTGAGAAATTAAAAGGTAGACCCTCTCCATTTAAAGGCAAAACAGGTAGATTTACAGAAGAACAAAGATTACGGATATCTAAAGGTGTTGCTGCTTATATGATTAAGCATGGGAACTATTCGGATAAAAAATTTAAAAAAGGAATATTCTATTCTATTAAAAATAACACAGAATTAAAATATGATTCATCTTATGAATTGAAAGCATTTGAAATATTGGAACAAAAAGAAGACATACTGTCTTATAAAAAATGTGATTTTACTATAGACTATATACTCTGCGGTAAATTACGCAGGTATCTTCCGGATATCTATATAACAAACACAAGCGGAAGTTCTGAAATTATAGAGATTAAACCGGAGTATCAATTAGATTACGATGAAACAAAGGCTAAAACAGCTTATGCAACAGAGTACTGTAAAAATAATAATATGAAATTTCATATATGGACAGAGAAGCAACTATTTGTTTAATAGGAGGCAAATGTGAGTTCAAGATTACCGGGGAGTTTGGCCCAAATTTCAACAAATCCGCTTTTAACCGCTGGAATTACGTCAGTACGTAAGCCAGTTGTGTTTGGTGTTGGTGATACAAAAGTTCTTATAGAAAACGAAAGAGTTATTAGGAGTACTACTGCAGGTGGTGCCGATACATTAACTAATACTATCTATGGGGCTACAGACGCAGATAAGTTAGCTAGTATAGTACGTGTAGGTAACTCTCCTAATAGTGCCGACTACACTAAGACTTCTAATTATGTAATTACCGATGGAACTGTTGAGTGGAGCCCAGGCAATGATGTGACTTATCCTTCTTCTGGTTATGATGAACCTGCAGCAGGTCAGGAATATTATATAACTTATTACAAGAGTATAGCTAATTTTGCTATTACAGAATATACATCTGAGGGCGATATTAAATCTGCTCACGGCAATGTTATATTTGCTAAGTATAGCCAGTACACTACAGTAACAGCAGTATCTACCGGTGCTCCTACTACTACATTTAACTGGGGTGTAACTGGGGACTCTATAGATGCACCTGTAACTGATTGGTCTGTAACATTTTATTCTGGTCCAAATACAGGAGTTACCCGTACAGTAAGCACATATAGTAATGGTCAGTTTGTAACCTCCATATCATTTCCTAATAGCATTTCAGTAGGGGATGTTGTATTAATTAGTCACGCTAGTCCTAAAGTTAATATGCTAACTTCTGGAGCATTACTTGCGTTAAGAAACGGCTCACAGTCTGTTCTTGTTGGGCAGTTTACCAATACATCATGGAGCGATAAGATTGTTCCTACAAGTTCTCAGTATTCTACAGCGTTAGCCGCACATTTAGAAACGCTTAAGTCAAACGTAGAGTTTCCTTACTATTTAGTTCCAATGCTACCAGATAATACTACTACATTTGCCGCAAATAGCGATGCTCAGACTAGCGCTATTAATCCTACATGGGATCATTGTAAGCTCATGTCTGCTCCTGAAAATAAAGGAGAGAGAGCTTGCATAGCAGGCTTCTTGGCTGCTACCACCGCAGATAGTTTTAAATCTTATGGGGCTACATATTTTAGTCAAAGGATGGTAATAATAGCCCCAGGTGATTTAGGTTTCTCTGATGTATCCACAAGGACATTGAATGGTTCTATAGGAGCAGCAGCTTGGGCTGGTAGATGGTGCAGCAGAACTGATTATCGTTCTATGCTACGTGAATCTTTAACTGGTGTTATTGTAAAAGCTAACTTTTATAATGCAGTACAGCAAAGGGATTTAACTGCTAAAGGTATATCATTCCTATCATCTGATGCCGGAATCGTTAGGGTTATTGCAAGCAAGACCACAGATACCAGCACAGCAGATACAGAAGATGTAGCAGTAGTAGCTATAGCTGACCACGTTAAAAAGACAGTTAGAGAAGACTTAGATGCTACATTTATAGGACAGCCTATAAGTCAACGTTTAGTTGGTGCTATCGGCGGTAAGATGTCTTCTATATTTGAGAGACTAATTATAGATCAAGTTATAGAAACGTATAGGGCGGATAGTATAACTGTAAGACAGAGCCTGACAGAACCTAGGCTTATAGAAGTCACCGCTTCGATAAAGCCACTTTATTCGTTATGGTGGCTCGACATATCCATGTCATTTTTCGTTTAATATCAATAACTTACGTTAACTATGGCCAAACTATCATCTAAAGAATATTCGAATAAACATAGGCCTTGTGTAGAAGGACAGGAGTATCTGTGCTTATGTGGGTGTAATAATAAGATAGAAATAAAGAAGCATTATAAGTGGTACGGAGTTCCGGACTTCATTAACGGGCACAATGGTAAATTTTTTAAGCCTACAGAAGAACACAAGCAAAAATTATCTAAAGAGCGAAAAGGTGTGCCTCGCTCAGCAGACCTTATAGATAGATTGCCTGAGTTAATCCGGAAAGGAATGGAAGCTCCAGAAGTAAGAGAAAAATGTGCTGCTGCTAAACGAGGTAAACCAAGTTACATTCGCACAGATGCACACAAACAATCTATGTCAGAAATTAAACTAGAGAATAATCCTTGGAAAGGCTGTCATCATACTGAGGAAACTAAAAAACTATTTAGTGAACAACGTAGAGGAGAAAATAGTCCAAACTACGGTAAAGTATGGAGTGAGGAGGAAAAAGCTAAAGCTAGTTCTCTTAAAAAAGAATTATTTGCTAAAGGAATATTAATACCTACGATGTTAGGTAGACATCACAAAGATGAGACTAAACAACAACAATCTCTTAGAATGATGGGCAACAAATTCTCTTTGGGCAAAAAACACACAGACTCAACCAAAGAACTACAGTCTAAAAAAGCTGCGGAAAGAATAGTTAAAAATAATGGTATTAACCCCACATGGAGACACTGTAAAAAAGGTTATTACTGTTCTGAAAAAAATCAAAAAGAGATATACTATAGCTCTTCTTATGAACTTCAAGCATTTAAAATTCTAGAGCAATTATCAAAAGTTAAAGCCTATGATAGATGTAGCTACTATATAGAATATGAATTTGAAGATAAAGTAAAAAATTATATTCCTGATATACTAGTAACATACTCCGATGATACTAAAGAAATAATAGAAATTAAACCAGAAAATTTGCTTAACGATGGAAAGAATCGAGCTAAATTTGCTGCAGGCTTAGGATTTTGTGAAGCCAATAACATAAAGTATTCTGTTTGGACAGAACAAGATTTAAACTTATAAAATATAGTTGGAGGACTAAATGCAATTACTTCCTAGAACACAGACTACTGCCGCTTTTGCTTATACCATTTTGTTTAATGGTAATGAGGTAGGTAATTTTCAAACATTTACACCTAATTCTACAAGAACACTTACAAGAATTAGGGCATTAGCGCAGGGCGGTTTGGCAGGAGAAACTATAGAAATAATGGAGAGTATTACAGACCACACTATCTCTATTACTGCGCTTGAGCTTTATAGAAAAGAAGTAATGGAATTCATGGGGTATTCTAATTTCGCATCTATCGAGGATCTCAAAGATCCAGTAGACATCAGAGAAATCGTAACCGCCCCAGATGGGAGCGAACGCATCATAGATTATCAGAGCTGTAAGATAGCCACATATACCAAAGGAGGAATTTCTAGTGCAGGTAATGTTATAACTGACACATGCACCTTTTGGGTAACTCGTGTGCGTAGAGTAAAATAGTAGCTATGTATGGGCGGTAGTATACAAGATATAATGCAAAAATTAGAAATATATGGATTAGATTCTGTAGAAGTAAAAGAACTTGTAGAGAGCATTTTAGAGATTAATAATAAATTTAGACAAACAGAAAAGGAAGCAAGAGAGTAATTATGACTGATACATATGTAGAAAACTCAAGAACTCCCGAAGATGATTTTTTAGGACGAGACAACTCAACAGACATCAACTCAATATACTATGAACAGTTTCTAAATCATATATTTAGTTTCGGAACCATCCAAGACAGAACGTTTGAAATATTTCCGGAGTTTAATGTAACATTAAGAATACTTACTCCTGCAGAGAATATAGAAGTAGCTAAGTCTTTAGATGATGCTAATAATTTAATTGCAAAAGAACTACTATTAAAAATAGAGACATTAGCACGTGCTATAGTCAAAGTAAATGGGCAATTACTAAGGTTCCCAGATGAAAATATAAAAGAATGGCAAGATTTTAGAAATATAAAAGATAAGCCTTCAGAAGTAGAACAGCAGCGTTTCTACTTAAAATATAAATTCAAACCACAATTAATAAATTTAGTATATGAAAAATATAATGAATTATTAAAAGAGCAAGAAGATAAGTTCCTTGCCTTAAAAAAAAAGTAAAAGATAATTTTTTACTGCAATTAGATTTAGCTATTTGTGATCATTTCAAAACCCTACCCACCGAAGATAGATTCAAAAACCTTACCATATACCAAAAACTAGTTTTGTTTGAAAAAATACACGCTTCTAAGCAAGAAGTATTTGATACAGTTAAAAATTATTTTGAGGCTCTTAAACCTTGGCTAGACAGAGAAATGTTCTTTAGCATCAAAGATAAAGAAGATAGTACCAAAATTAACGCTAATTTTGGTAAGAAGAATAATAAAGTAAATACTCCTCCACCACCTAAAATAGAAGATGATGGGGATGGTATTATTATAGAATAAGAGGTAGATTTTGGCCGGAGAAGTTTTTTCAGAAATTAATGTTGGTAATTTAGAGGCTGCTAAAGTTAGGGCCAAAGAACTTTCTGACTTGATGAAGGATTACGGTGTTAAAGTAGACGTAGCAGATACTGCCGCATCTAGATTAGGGAATAATTTTAAGGCAGCAAAAGAGTTAACAAAGGAATTATCTAACGAGTTTGATGGAGTCAACGTATCTATTGTTAAAGCAGAGGATGGTCTTTCTAAATTAAATAAGACTGCATCCTTTGGGACTGACTTAGTCAGAAATTTAGTAATGGAGATGCATGGCTTTACAGATCAGACCCAACTAGCCAAAGACAAAGCAGAAGAGCTTAATAAAATTATAGCCGGTACAGGGCGATTAATAGATGATATAGGCAAGTCGTTAGGAGTAGCGCTACCCCAATTAAAATTAATAGAACTGCTGAGCTTCGCCCTCACCACAACAATAAATTGGGCAGAACACTCCGCTATAGTCAATAGAAATTTATATGATACAAACGCTAATTTAGGATTGATAGGAGAAAAAAGTAGGCTGTTTGACGAGGCAATAAGGGATGTTTCATATAATCTAAGAGAATCTAGGGATGATGTAGCCAAAACAGCATTAGGTATGTCCGCCATAGGTTTAACTGTTCCAGAAATAAGAAAAAATTTATCTGATGTTTATTCTTTATCTAAATTATGGTCAGAGGTTACTCCCGAAAAGCAAATGCAGATGATGAGTGTTTTTATGAAAGAATTTGGTATGAATGGTGACCAAGCGTCTAAAACTATGTTTGGTCTATATCAAATTTCAAAAGAAATGAAAGATATTATGCCTCATTTGGATATTAAAACATTTGTAAGTCAGACACAAGAAGTTGCTGTGGCTATGAGAAAGTATGGGTTAGAGGCGTCAGATGCTATCGCACTTACCAGCACACTAACTAAACTGGGGATAGAACAGGCAAGAATTCCGGAATTAGCCAAAACATTCGGAGAAGTTGGAACAAAGTCGGTAGCGGAGTCTGCTTATATGGCAGAGGTGTTTTTAGGAAGATTGGGGAGAATGTCTTCGGAAGCACGAGAAGCGATGGGTATTTCCCCCGAAAGATACGAAGAACTTAAAAGATTAGGGCGAGGTCCTTTAGGTAAAGGTAGTTTATCTGCGTTTTTAGAGGGGCCAGAAGTATCTATGGCTAAAGTAGGTGTTATAGAAGACATAGTTGGCAAAGTTAGGGGTAGATCTTTATCCGAAGTATTATTAGAAAGACCCACGGAACTTATGACTATGGCAAAGTTACAGGCACCTGAACTAGGTGGTTTTGGAATCGAGGCAGTTAAGGAGCTTTCGGAAAAGTTAAATGAACTCAAGACATTGGCAAAACGTTTGGAGAAGGGCGAAGAATTAACTAAAGATGAAACAGAAAGAGCTAAGATGGGGAGACAACTTCTTCAAGATATTAAGGAAGGTAAGGGGAATATAGCTTTAGAGAAGATATTTAGCCAAAGCTCTGATGATGTAAAACAAGCACAAAAATTAGCCGAAACTCAAAGAGAAGCTCAACGTAGATTAGCCGAAGACGCCGCTAAAGATACCACTAAGATGAAAGATAGATTAGAGCAAATAGGGGGATTATTAGGAGATTGGTTTAGGGTAGCTACTGGAGGAGCTGGACAGGCCGCGGCTAAAGAACGAGTTTTAAAAAGACTTCAAGCTGGGGAGTCCATGTCTGTAGAGGAAATGGAGCAAGCAGGATTGACCCCAGAAAGTATAAAGGAAATATCCAGTAGAAAGGCATATGAAAAAATACCAGCTTCCGTAAGAAGTATGGACCCGGCTCTAAGAAGATCAGCTATTAATGAAGAAACGGCTATGGAATTAGAGATATTCGAAGCTAGTGAAAAACTAAAAGAAGAAAAAAGACAAAGTGCTTTAGCAGAAAAAGGCCTTGGTTTTGAAACTAACTACGGGATGTTTGCTAGGCAACAAGCAGAGGCTAGAAATTTAGCCATACCGATAGAGTTAACTATTAATGGGGTTAAAGGTAAGAATATTATAGAAATATCAGCTACCGACCCCTCTACACAAACACATGGTTTTTAGCTTAATCTTTTTATTATATTTTTAATTAGTAATACAGCATACAGTATCCAACAGCCAATTATTATAAACATAATTGGGTAGTCGGTTATTAAATCTGGTACAGCGGTCAATGTTATCCAAATAAACATTTTAAAAAGTTCATTATAAGTAAACTCTAATGGTGTGTTATTGACCAATGCCATTAATGTAATCCCTATAAAAAAACATAATATGGCAGGTAATATTGCTACTTTTACTATGAAAAGGGTACTAGATAGCGTTCCCCTTATAAATGATTTTATAAAAGTAGCTATTATTGTGGTATCCTTGGTTATTTCATCTATTTTTCTGCCTATAGTTTGTACACTATTTTCAGAATCCTTACCTATATTTATTTGTGTAGGATTGTTTACATTAACCGTTTTATTTTCCATATTAGCCTCCATTTATTTACATTTTTTAAAATTTTTAAAATGTTACATATGCTATAATAACTAACTAATAACTATATTAACATAAAATTATAGTTCTGTCAATAAGGAAAAACTAATGGCTTTAGTTCAAGAACCAATTTCATTTGCGTATAAGGATAAAAAAGAAGGTGAGCCCACAATTACCCTCCTCATTAATCCAGAAACTCTTACGTTAAATTTTAAGAAAGTTATAACAAGAACTAGAACGAAGTCTCGTATAGTATCATTCTATTGGGGGCAAGAACCTGTTAGCTTTTCGTATGCAGGGCAAACAGGTAATATGTGGCCTGGAAATGAAATACGAGATAATTTTATTAATACATCTACAGCATCTATAGCTAATAATTTTTCAGAAATAGAAAAACAAAAAGAAACCGCAGAGTATTTATATAATCATACTATAAACGATATATACACACTAACACAATTATACGGTACAGACAACAGCAGAGTAAAAGAAGCAGAAGAGGCTGCTGAATCTTATAGGAATGAGATAACGACATTAAATGCTTCGTTAAGTGCCTTGAGTAATGGTATGGATAATCTATCTTCTGATAATTATTCTAAATTAGGATTTGGAGAAAACTATATTACAGATAAATTATTACAGGACAAAAAACATACTGATGTTTTAAAGATGTCTCCTAAGTACCAGAAGTTCGAAGAATTGCGTAAATTTTACGGAGAATCACAAAACATAAACAGATTAGTCAGAGTTAAATACAGAGATTGGGTATTAGATGGGTACTTTGAATCATTTGGGTTTACTGACTCCGCACTATCTCCTTGGAATTGGAAATATACTTTAGCCTTTACAGTATTGAATTGGGATAAAACAACCAGTGGGTCAGGCTATCTATCAACAGTACAGAATAGAGAGACTGTTCTTGTTGCTGATCCCGAAGATTCAAACTTGGGTGGATTTCAAAGAGCTGGGTTTATTACTTAGATGCCTAAAATAGGAAACGTAGACTTACCGGAACAGAAATTAAAATCTATTACAACAGATAGACCTGGAGTGCCTTATTTAGAAGACGCTCCAACAGACTATATTTTAGTTAATGACTCACATTTATTAAATCCATCGAAGGATAATACTTGTGTAATTTTATTTGATTGGGAAACTTTTATATCTAGACAAATAGGAATAAACGAATCATTTAGATTCTTGAACGCTATCAACAATGTTTTAAATAGACTACTAGAAACAGATAATATTAACTATCAAAATAATTATGAGGAAGTATTAAATAGACTAATAAATAGATCATTAGTTGAATTTAGAACTTCTATAGATTCCAATCTTGGGGGAAGCTCCGGTAATTTTTCTTTAGAAAATTTCGAAGACAAGTGGATTGTGAAAGATAGAAGTAATGCTTATTATGGGCAATCCATAATTCAAGAAGGTATTAAATTTGTAATAGATGTTAAAGGAAGATTTAATCCTGATTATTTTTATAGAATTTGGACTGGTTATGTGACAGGTGTTACAGAAACATCTAATCCAACCGAACGTAGATTAAGTTTTACCTCTATAGATAATTCTAGATTATTTTCTTACACCAGGTGGAATCAACATCCAGCAATATTTGAAGCTAATAAAGTGGCAGAGGCACAAGAAGTACAATTATTTCAAACTAATCTACAAGGTAAAAATGGCGGATTAATTTTTGAACAATTAACTACATTAAATAAAAAACAAGACGAATATAATTTATATATAGATGAAGAATGGATCAGCCCGAAAGATGCCGTTCTTGAGGAAACGGGTGAGAAAATAATTGGGTATGATATTAATAACGACGGTATAGTAGATAAAGCCAAAAACGAAAGTTTTCATTTTGGGTATAAAACAGAAGATTTAACTAACTATAAATTTAGGCCCAATAGTTCAAAACGTAGATTAGTTTGGGGGCATACTGGTACAGTATATACACAGATTTTTGCTAATTTTACTTTGTATTTTAGTGAGTTTAAAACTAGAAAAGATATTTTAACTGATCTAGCTATAACTACTTTTTACAAATGTTTTATAGATGCAGCGGGGCACATACATTATCATCCACCTAGGTTTGAAGAAGAGCATTATTTACGTGTTAAAGATTCCGTTACAAAGGAAGAAGAGCATAAATTAGTGCACTGTATCTTTGATGATGATGTTATTTCTCAGTCTTACACACAAAATGAAGGGGAAATTTGTACAGTAGCTTACGGTTTACAGGATGGGCATTTCGGAATAATGAAAATGCTAAATAATAATGTAATGCCTAATACATATATGGCTACAATAATTTGGGAAGACGGAATAACTAGATTTGGTTATAGGGAACGTAAATTCACTACTGGGGCTATCAAAGATACTCAAAATAATATAAATTCTTTTACTGCAGCATTTCTTCTTAGGGCAAATCAAGAACGATACCAAATGTCAACAGTTATGCCGATGCGACCAGAAATTCAAGTGGATAGACCTGTGTACGATTATAATAAAGATAAAATATACTATGTAAGAAATGTATCGCACAATTATTCTGCTGGTGGGCCTAATTCCGGTGGTACTTTTACCACCACGGTAATATGCAATGCCGGTAGAAGGGCTAGTGAAAAAATTTCGTCTAACGTACTAGCCACTGGCGGGCAATACGCCACAATAGAAGAAATGAAAAAGGGAAATGAGAAGACGGGCCTTCAGGCATTTACAACTTTAAATATAACAGATCTAAGATCGCTTCCCCACGATGATATAGGAAAAAAAGTACCAAAGGCTCATGAGGATAAAGCTAAAGCTATTAGTAAAGAACAAGCTTCAGCTGCGGGGTTACCTATTTTATAAGGATAATAATGTTCGGATTATACGATGACTTAGGGTTTTTACCTTCTTATTATTTAGCAGAGATACTATCTGTTAATACCAATGACCATGTATGCGCTATTAAATTATTAAGAGGAATAGAAACTTACGACAATGTAAAAATAATGACTGACATAGGTAATTTTAGTTTACCTAGTGTGGGTGATATTTGTATTACATTATGGGATAATAGAAATATTCCTATAGTAATAGGATTTTATCCTGTATATCATGAGATGCAGTTAAATGAAAATAAGTTTTATAATGTCCTTGAAGGCGAGAGGATGTGGCAATCTCGTTTTGGACAAAAACTTATTTTTAATAAATTCGGGGAAATATACTTAACTAATTGGACTGGACAAGGAATAGAGCTTTACCAGAACGATGGTTTAGCAATAGTAAGGTCTAACTCCATTAAGCAAGATTCTGCTGGTGTAGATAGACGGATAGGATTTACTCAACGGTATTCCCCATTAGCTAAAAAAGATACTGTTATACATACTACTACAGGATTAGATGCAGCCACAATTGGCGTTATACCTTTGGTAGAAGATTCTACTATTATTTATGATGCTACTGAAACTTTTCCTGTATATGAGAATAAGATAGGAAATCCAGTAGTAGCAGAAGATCCAACATTACCAACTACAGAAATAAAGACAGTAGAAGTACATCCTACTACGTTGTTACCATTAAGAAAGAAAACTACGTACTATGATACTTTAGGTAATCCCCAAAGCAGCGAATACGTAGATACTAGTGGTAATATTTTAGTAGATGTTTTTAATGATGGTTCTGGGGCGTACGGAAAAGGGTATACGCTTAAAGGTAATGGAAACGACTGTCACATAGGATTATATGATACTGTTAACTATCCATTTGCCAATATTAATTTACATGGTAGTACTTCTGTAAGTGTAGGAGATTTGGCTGAGATAGTTAAAGATTTAAAAGCATTAGTTACAGCAGATATTTTAAGTTACTTGCAAACTCACCTAAATACACATACACACGGTTACATTGACTCAGTCGGCCCAGCAGCTACACCAGTACAAAAATTAACATCCACTCCGGCAGATATTATTGGCACTATTCCTAATACTGGGGCGGGGGTAACTGCTCCGATTTTATTTAATAAAGATGCCATTATAACAGATGGCACATATAACACAGATATAACAAAGGCTAACTAATGGCAGAAGTAGAATTACTATCAGAATGTCTAAAGGGTTTTATAAATGCATTAACTGCAAGGCCACGCCAACAGTTTAAAGCACTACTATATTCTTATAAACAATTACTACAAATAGAATTAGCTAAATTATCTTCTATGGTGGGTAGGAATGACCTATTGCAGCAATTCTATACTAATGCTATAAATGGGTTTGAGGATACTTTAAAACCAATAGAATCCTCATTATCACAAATACCATTTACAGAATTTAAAGCTTGCCCCGGCGTAGTAGGAACATTCGGTGATATACAAAATATTTACTTTGACGCAAAAAATCAAGTAAGAACATTAACATATAAATATGCTCAATTAGGATTTTCATCTACTTATTTTGAAGATTTAAGAAATAACGTAGAGAATAAATTACAGACTGTAGATGCTGTTATAGAGTACGTAGATAGCGTAGCGACCTTTCAGATGGAACCAAGTGATCCTGTTATAGTATACACAAACAACACAGACACTGCAGGAAAAAAATACCCAGTCACTAGAACAGGAGTAATAGCAATCTTAAGCGGAACCGACGTGACTGTTACAATGGATGACACTGGCGCTAATGAAACATTTGATGCCACGGAGGTACAAGTAGGCTAATGGCAATATCATTTTACACTAAAGATACTAATCTAAATATTGCCGATAAGCATTTGTTTGACATTAAAACAAACAGCTCTTCTTTTGGTAAAGATATTGACGTTAACTATTCAGGAGATTTAAACCGCGTTATTGGTTTAGACAAGCTAGAACAACAAGTAGAAAAAGCCATACTGGTTAAAAAGAATACGTATGCTACAGCTAAGAATTTAGGTACATCGTTAGTTATTAATTCATTTGTAAAAGATAAATCAACAATAACATCGGAAGTAAGAGATGCTTTAATAACATATTCGAATCTTCAACAGCAGCAAAGAACCACAAGCACTGTAAAATTATTAGGTAAAAATATTTATAGAACTGTTGATATTTTAGATCCTAATTCATGGACAAAAATAAACACACATATAATTTCTGATAACACGTACGTAAATACTAGTCTAATACCTGATACATATTATAACTATGCAGTTACAGACGTATTTCAAGATTTATTTGGTAAAACAATAGAAACTAAAATAGATAAAACAGAGTACGTATTAGCCGCTAATGTCTCTACTTTAAAAGCTAAAGTTAATGATTCTTTTGTACTAATAGAGAACGGTAAGTCTGCTATTTTATATTGGAATCTAATTCAAGATTTGACTATGGAAGAACAGCTAAGAAGCATTATTAACATAGCAGTATCTTCTGGATTAGGCGATCCACGTAGTGTAAATGTAAATTTAAAACTTAGCAATAGAGAACTTACACAAACTCAGATAAATCTATTAAGAGGGTAATAAATGCCGACTATATTATCGACTTCTGATATATTAAATTATATAAAAAATTTTATTAAAAGTAAGAATCCAGATTTGGACGTTCAGCCTGGGAGCGATTTATATGATCTTATCTTCTACGGTAATGCACAAACCTCCGCTAGAGTATATGAAACTATAGATGAAGTAGACAATCTTCAAAGTATATTTACTACATTTGGTGATGACTTAGACCTAATAGCAAAAAATTATAGTCTAACAAGAAAAGGTGCGACATTTGCTCAAGGCTACGTAACAATTCATACAGTCTCGTGGACCCAGGATATAATAATTCCTGATAGAACAATCGTAAGTACTAGAAGCAGTGTAGGCTCTACTGGAGTATCATTCAGAGTTATTGGTGATTACTCTATGATATATAATAATAAATCACTGTATTTTAATGCTATAAATGGTAGGTATGAATTAAGAGTCCCTGTTGTGTGCGCTATCGCTGGCAAAGTAGGAAATGTATCTGCTGGCAGCGTATCGGTTATTCAATCCCCGTTAGCACAAGTAGAGGGCGTGTTCAATGAAGACCCATTAAGTGGTGGGTTAGATTCCGAATCAGATAGAGACCTACAGCAAAGATGCGCCCTATCTTGGGTAGTTTCTTCGGTAGGAACTAAAGATGGATTTAAGAAAATAATGTTAGACCGCTCAGAAGTTATAGACG
>ERZ1292632.1823-Hain-H43-01um-R2-1823-length-19394-cov-4_pt2 | contig 14591 bp, 33 predicted proteins | sample MGYA00564407_ERZ1292632 | MGnify/ENA primary metagenome ERZ1292632 (study PRJEB36523, sample SAMEA6512637) | groundwater metagenome | collected 2019-01-08 | study: AquaDiva: Metagenomics assemblies of 32 groundwater samples | reverse complement strand
AAAAAGAAGTGAAGATATTTCTGGCTCATCTCGAGTTGGGAAAGTTGTAGAAGGACTTCAGTTTAGTGATGGTAAATGTGCTATTACTTGGTTATCTTATTTGAAAAGTTATGCCGTATATGATTCAATTCATGTATTATTATCTATTCATGACCATGAAGGAAGAATAACTGTAGAACGGATTGATAAATGAGAATAACTAAAAAATCACCTTTTTCTGGTAAAGAAAATACTATGGATTTAAATATTACTAATGCTCAATTGCTTAGATGGCAACGAGGAGAGTTAATTCAAAGAGTATTTCCTGATCTTTCTGCTAATGAAAGAGAGTTTTTAATGACTGGTATTATGCCAGAAGAATGGGATATGTCGTTTAAAGATGAATGATTACCAAAAATTAACTAGTGATAGACAAAAAATATTATTTGAAAAATTTTTAAAAAATATACATATTAGTATATTAAGACATATTAATCTTCATGCTACATCAGTAATGTGTCTAAAAATACCAGAATACTTACGAGAATGTATGTTTGAAGGTTCCTGGATTGATGTAAAAATAAAATCAGAATATAAAGAACAACTTAAAAAAGCTTATCCTAATTGTTTAATTTTTTTTAATACATCCGCAGAGCTTACGCGTCCTGATTCACTGAAAATAAGTTGGTACTAATGAGTGAACTCCAAATATTCAACTTCATTGATTTTCTTACTCGTTATGGTATTGTGTATGAAGATACTCAATTATCTAAATTAGATTTACCTATTATATCTCAATTTGGCCCTTGGATTGCTGGAGGAGCAATTAGGCGTACTATTATTAAAGAAAAGTTAAATAGTGATATTGATATTTTCTTTCGTAACATAGAACAATATGAAGAATTTAAATTAGCGTTGGATGCTCGTGATTATATAAAGAAAAAAGAAAATCAGTTTAATATCACTTATATCAAAAATGATATAGAAGTTCAATTAATTAATATTAATTTTTATCAATCTCCTTTAGAAATTATTAATTCTTTTGATTTTACAATATGTCAATTTGTTTTTGATGGCACTTATTTATATTGCGGTAAGACAGCTTTATGGGATTTAGCTAGAAAACGTTTAGTTGTTAATAAAATTACTTATGCAATAGCATCAATGCGACGTATAATAAAGTATACAAAACAAGGTTTTTATGCTTGTAATGGAACTATGAACGCAATATTAGAATCAGTAATAAAAAATCCTGAAATAATTAATATGGAAGTGAGTTCGATTGATTAATATGAATTTTTTTAAATATTTAGGTATATGTTTTCACACTTATAAGTGTAAAAATTTTATAACTACAGATACATATACAAAATATGAATATATATGTACAAAATGTAATAAAGATAGAAGTGAGTGGAATTTTAAATCAGAAAACACTCAAATTTTAGAAAAACTAGAAAAAATAGAAAAGGCAATGAAAAATGTCAGTTAGAATTGATAGTTATTATGACCCTAAAAGACAAGCATATAATTTATATGTTCAAATAAATAGAAATAACAAAATTTCTTATTTAAAAGATTTGATATTTAAGACAACTGATACTAATTTACCCATTGATTATGTACCCTCTATAGATAGGTATGAATATGAAGCTTTAATGCAAGAACTGACGGAATTTGTTTGGAAACAGAGTTATCGTCCTAAAGATTATCAACAAGATAATAAGGAAATTAAAAGAATCGAAAAACATTTGGAAGATATGAGAGCATTAGTATTTGATAAATACGAAATGGATGTTCCTATAAAATAAAAATTTTCTTGACAAGTATAACAAAATAATTTAAAATAATAACTCGAAATGAGGAATTGATGACAGCAACCAATAATTACACAGAAGAACAACGAAATCAAATAATTACAATGTATGAAGAATTAGGTAATAATGGTTTACCTAAAATTGCAGAAACAATAGGAAAAACATTAAATTCTGTAAGGGCTAAGTTAGTTAAAGAAGGTGTTTATGTGCCACCAGAAAAAGCAGTATTACGTAAGAAACAAGGTCTTTCTAAGAAAGAAATTTTACGAGAATTAGCAAATTTTGGTTTGGATCCTACTGGATTAGAAGGAGCCACAAAAACAGCATTAGAAAAAGTACGTAAATTAGTAGAATCATTGAAGAAATGAAATATCCAAACACATTAGAAGCTGTTAAAGAATTTGAAAGAGCTTGTAAGGCTTATTTGAAAAAATTTAATACTAAGAAAAAAGTGCGTAAAGAGTTAGTTCTAATGGGTATTTATAATAAAGATGGTACTTTACATGATAATTATAAATAATCTGCTCGTATGCCGCAAGACTACGAATCTTGAGAAAGCTAATTGAATACATGCAGGTTTGAATCCTGTCGGGCAGTCCAAAATTTATATGATAATAGTACAATTTAATTCTAATATTGAAAATATGCAAGAAATTCGTAGTTGGATAGAAGATACCTATGGATTTGAAATGATAAAAATGACTGAATATGAATATCTTATTAAAGAAGTATCTACAGAGTTAATACGCATATTAGATGAATTAATGTGCACGTATCATGTGCTAGGGTATAAAAAATTATCATGAACTGCCAACATTGTAATTCCGATAGAATAATTTTTATTCAAGCTCATGCTAGAGATTGTTTTAATATTAACTATGATAAATATAATATAGAACATGATGGATATTGCCCTGAAGGTTTCCCTTTAGGTAGTGGTGATGACATTGACTTTATTTTTTGCGCTGAGTGTGGTATGATACAAGATTTTAAAAATCATACTGATGATTGGGTAGAAGCGTATGCAGGTTCTTAAAGCTCGCAAGAAACCTATTATTGTTGAAGTATTTCAATGGGATGGAACAAATGATTTTTCTAAAATTGATTGGCCTGATGAGTGTATAAATTGTTTGGAATATAATGAAAATTATAATGTTTTAAATGTGAAAACTAAAGAAGGATATGTTTTAAATATACAATTTGGTGATTATATTTGTCGTGGAATTGAAGATGAAATTTGGCCTATAAGACAATCAATTTTTGAAAAAACATATGAGATATGCCAGAACTTCCGATGAAGAAAAACCTTTCATAAGGGTTTTAGACGAGTTTGACTCTCGTTCTGGTACCAAAATTAAAATAATGAAATATATAAAAATAATAATTTCTAAATTCTTTAAACCATATGATCCGCATGGAGCATATTTGTCTCAAGCTACAGATGTATGTGATTTAGAGCGCAGAATGAAAGATATACAGAAAGGCAAATTTAGAGATTTGCCATATTTATGATTGATAACTTAATTTACGCTGTGGGAGATATTCATGGATGTTATGATCAACTAGTAGAACTAGTTAACATGATAGATAGTGATGCACAAGGACGAGAATATAAAATAATTTTCCTTGGTGATTACATTGATCGTGGTCCGAAATCTAAACAAGTTATTGATTATCTAATGGAATTAGATAAGGGTAAACATATATTTCTTAAAGGTAATCACGAAGATATGCTGGTTAACGCAATTGTTACTGAATCTTCTATTTATCTGGTTGATCTTCATTTAAATAATGGCGGTAAAGAAACTGCACAGTCATACGGAATAGATGTTAGTCAGTATGATTGTAATGAAATTAGACCGACTCAAACTAAGCAGTTTTTAATTGATTATAAAAAAGCTTTGGGTTTTCATCTTGAGTGGATAAAATCTCTTAAATTATACTATGTAGAAAATAATTATGTGTTTGTTCATGCTGGTATTCATCCCTTACGTTCTATGGAAGAACAAGATGAACAAACGTTATTATGGACTCGTAAACTTAAAGAAATCGATTTTTATGGATATAAATATAAAGTTGTTCATGGACATACCGCAATTCTAAAGCCAGAAGTAACAAATACTCGTATTAATATTGATACAGGTTGCTGTTGGACTAAAAAATTAACGGCTGCTATTATTAAAAATGGTAAGTTAGAAGGGTTTCTTCAAACTAATGCTTTTAATTGAACATTATTTTAATATTTATTGCAACAATGAGTTTTTAGGAGTATCAAAAGGATATACTTTTGAAGGAGCGTGTGCTAAACTTCTTAAAAAGTATCCTTTTGATAAATTAGCTTATAATTTAGAACTTAATACGTATAAAGGAAAACCTCTTACTAGAAAACTTATATAAATAGCAATACTTGAAAAAATAAAATTTTATCTTGCTATCAATACAAAAATGTTATAAACTATTTATATATTGAATTAATGGTTCCGTGGTCCAACTGGAATGGGCATCTGCCTTCTAAGCAGAATTATGGGGGTTCGAGTCCCTTCGGGACTACCATTTTAGCTTTCGTGGTCCAAAGGATGGGCAGGAGCCTTCGAAGCTCCGATATGTAGGTTCGAGTCCTACCGGGAGCTCCAAAATTCCTAGTAAGCACCGGCTGTGCGGGATCGCCTTATAAGCGCTTAATTGGCTCTAGATTAGAGTTCACGGGATGGATCGACCCCATCTACTAGGACCAAAATAAATGTGAGTCTATTAAATTAGATATACTACACCAGATGCATTGTAATAGTTGCTGGGCTATCTCACATCAATTAACAACATAACTAAGCATCCTGACAGGTGTATTAGTTTAGAAAATCAAGAGCCAGTAAACATGTCAGTGTTTCAAACTAGCACATACTCCTGAAAAGTAGAGATGAAATTAGGCTCGTTTCGCGTCCTTCAATGGACGATAGTGTTATAGGTTTTCGTTTTTATGGATTAATACGGAGTGTCGCCTAGTCTGGTCAATGGCAGCACGTTTGGGGCGTGACAAAACTAGAGTTCAAATCTCTACTCTCCGACCATTTTCTATCACAGATCGAATGGTAAGAGCCTTCCCTTGGAAGGAAGGATAATAGGGTTCAATTCCCTAGTGGTAGACCATTTTCTAAGGACGTACTGTAGTGTTATCTTATTAATAAAAGACACTACTTATTGCGGTACGCATAGGTTGCTACGAAGGCTTTGAACCTTCGGAAATAGTTCCGAATACTATTACCGCTACCAAATTTGTTGCTCTATCGTATATTGGCGGATTATAATTGCCTCTGAAGCAAAAGAGCATGGTTCGATTCCATGTAGAGTAACCAAAATAATTGGAGAGGTGGGGGAGTGATTTAACCCAGTTCCCTGGAAAGGAACCGTACCTGTAAAGGTACCGCGAGTTTGAATCTCGCTCTCTCCGCCATATAAGGAATAAGTAACTAACGAGGAGTTAGCGCAGTTTGCTAAACTGATGGAGCCAGTAATGGTCTAGGGATCGTAACCCTACTATTCCGCCATAAAAAATTGGAAAGTGAACTGGACTAGCGAGCCAGCCTTGTCTTGAAAACAAGTGGTACCTTTATAGGTATGGGTTGCAATTACGCCCGCTTTCCGCCATTTAGGGAATGAATAACTAATAAAAAACTAGGAGAGTTTGCTAAATTCATCGGGCTTATAATTAGGCTTACGGATCGTAACCGTATCATTCCGCCATTTTTGGAGAGTATAATAGGTAGGGTTATCTAAATTGTTTCGAAAACAGATTGTTCCAATTGGAATGGGATTCGACTTCCCAACTCTCCACCATTTTTAAAATGTTAGATTTTTTTGCTATTATAGGAATTGGATTTTTAACTAGCGTAGTTTGTATTTTATTATATTTACTTGTTATTTGGAGCATAGACCAACTACGAGAATAATAAAAAATTAACTTGCCCAAATCGGGAAAATGAGATAAAATATAAAAATGATGAAAGTTGAAAAAGATTTAGGATATATTGTGGATTGTCTCGAAACTGAAAATGGTTTTTGAGTGAAGGTGTATTGTCTAATTTTTAGATACATAGCGCCTCAGGGCGCTTTTTTTGTATGAAACAACCATTTAGACCTTACTCTGACTTTGCTGATTTTTGCATTAAGCATACATGTAATAACAAACTTGAATGTATGGTTTGTCACGGAAGCGGAAGAATTATTGCTCCGTACGAGAAATCTGATCCAATAGAGGGTTACAAATTAGCTGATAGGATTCAATGTCAAATATGTATGGGAACTGGAGAGGCACTTAAATTTTATGCAAAAGAATATTATCATATAGCTATAAAAGAATATAAAAAAGATTTGGCTAAATGGGAAAAGTGGATTAAAGTTAAAGAACAAATTGAAAAGAAATTAACTAAAGAAGAGATTGATTTTATTAAATATCAATGGAATTAAATAACTCCGGTGATCATCTACAGGAAGGATACGTGGGCTTTCATCCCATGGAACTCGGTTCGAATCCGTGTCGCCGGACCAAATAACGGATTAAGAAATGAAAATTGAAATAACTTTTACGGAACAAGAAATTAAAGAAATGATTTCTACTTTTTTAGAACGAACTCAGAATAAAAAAGTTAAATCAATGAGAGCTGTAGAAGAACCAGTTTATGGCGGTCAAAGAGATGAACAAACTGGTACTAAATTTGCTGGTTTTGTTGTAGAAGTGACTGATACACCAAAATCGTCAGAAAATTTTTACGATAGATAGTGTGAGGTTCGTCTAGCGGCTTAGGACGTTAGCTTCTCAAGTTAACTACACGGGTTCGAATCCCGTACTTCACTCCAATATAACGCACCTTGAGAAAGCTGGTGACTTCGCTTGCTTTACACGCAAGTTCGGCAGAGTTCGATCCTCTGAAGGTGTACCATATTCGCGTAGCTCAGAGGAAGAGCATCATATTGACATTGTGAAGGTCGAAATTTCAAAATTTTCCGCGAATACCAGATTTCCTTGTTTCGTTTAACGGTAAGACATGCTCCTGATAAGGGCAGAATGGTGGTTCAATTCCATCCGCAAGGACCAACTTTTCGACTAATTGGAACCAGAGTTCCCATATCAGATCAAACGTAATATATACGTAATTTAAATACTTCCTAGGTTATAAAGATTTAAGTAAAATATATATGAGCTAGAGTACAACTCTCTAGGAGTCGGACAAATTACTGATGTTAAATAATTATATAGGATTGATTATTTAAATTTAACGTGTGGTTCGTGCGTAGTAAACTAATGTTAACATTAGAGTAAGAGCTTACTAGCTCCTATAGCGAGGTAAGATGCAAACGAACATAAAATTAAGGGCGTGTGACGGAATTGGCATACGTATCAGTCTAAGAAGCTGAGTTTTGTGGGTTCGACTCCCATCTAGCCCACCAATTTCCCCTTGTGACGTAATTGGCAACCGTATTAGTTTCAAAAACTAAGTTTTGCGAGTTCAAGTCTCGCCTTGGGGACCACATTAATGAAGAAACCTCTGGATGGAAGAGTGAGTGTCATGACCCTCTTGAGTTGGTTCGAATCCAATCGTTCTTCGCCCTTCTAGGATTTAAAAATGAAATCAACGTATGGAATTAACGCAGGTAATATCAACTTAAAAGGCAAAAAATATAAGATATTATCCTGTCAATGTTGTGTAGCACAAGATTTTAGAGAAAAATATAGCAAAAAAGTTGCTGAAAAAGAAATTAAAAATGAAATACACTCAATGTAAATTACAACATGGTTTTACTGAACAAGTAGGTTGGATTCCTTCATGGGCTGCCAAAGTTGGAAATAAAGTAGAATTGCTTCCAGATAGAATTTTTTGGGAAGTATTGGCAGTATATACTACACTTGATAGTTCTGATTTAGAAAATCAACGTAAGGGTAGTAAAACTTTAATGAGTATAAGATAAACGCTCAGGTTAATGGTGAAAATTCTACCGATAAATAAGAAGTAGCAGTTGCAATACTGCCCGTAAAAGCGGTCCTTCTGGCGTTTTATAAATTAATGGCCTTGTGGCGAAATGGTATACGCGACAGACTTAAGATCTGTTTTTCTTTAGAGAGTGTGGGTTCAAGTCCCTCCTAGGCTACCAAATAATCAGTTGATGATAATGTTCAGATAGCCTCTTATAAGGTTATCCAGTTACTTTTCAGTACGGACCATCAACTAAACCAGTTATATAAGTAACTGGCGGTGTGCAAAACAACTAACAGACCGAAACTCATGGATGTTGAAGTTTATGACCTTTGTTTACAATACCGCGCCTCAAAAAAACAACGTATAGGGTGTACAAAGGCAGCGTGGTTTATAGTTACCACCGTCCTGAGTGAAATCAACAAACTAATTAATTAATATGGTAGTATTAGTGTAGTGGTATTCTGCATTTCTGGCTGTGAACCAGAAGGTGCTCAGTTCAATTCTGGCATATTACCCCAAAAATTATGGATTATAAATTACTAATAAATCATCTACAAGAAGATAAATCTATAGAAATTAGGCCACGAGGTAACTCAATGCAACCTAAAATTTATAGCAAAGATTTACTTAAAATTACTTCGGCCTACGAGTACGAGGTTGGTGATATAGTATTTTGCAGAGTAAAGGGCAATTACTATATCCACTTGATTACTGCTGTTACTAATGATGGCAGTTATCAAATTTCAAACAATAAAAATCATGTCAATGGATGGACAAAATCAATATTCGGCAAAGTTATAGAAGTGAATGGACATATTATATAAGGTTAATAATTTTGAAATTTATTTTGATAAATCACAGAATTATTATGTTCTAAAATTAGATAAAGAAATAGTTGCTTATAGTCGTAATTTAAATGGGTTATTAAATGTATTGGTTAGACAACTAGCTAAAAAATTAAATATTGAATACGAACATTTTTATAACTAAATTAGTAGAAAAGATAATGTATCGGTGGTCGAGAGATTAGGCGACACTCTGCAAAAGTGTATAATGTAGGTTTGAGTCCTACTCGGTACTCCAAAATTGAAAGGTATTAAATGTCATTAAGAAAATGGTTAGGATTATGTATTCATAAATGGAAAAAAATTGATACGATTGATGTTTATAACGTGAATTATCCAAAACATGAAAATTATAGTCCAACGCACTACGAATATATTATGCAATGTGAGCATTGTGGATGGATTAAGAAAAAAAGAATTTAAGCGCTTGTGGGCAAATTGGTAAAGTCGTTGCGTTTAGACCGCAAAGTTTTATGGGTTCGAGTCCCATCTAGCGCACCAATTTATATGAATCCTGAAATATTTTATTTAATAACTTCTATTTTACTTTTTTGCAATAGCTTAGTAATAATTGGAACAATTATTTATTGTAAACCTTACTGGATTATTGTAATATTTCTAATATTGATTTCTGCTATTAATAACTACTTTACCTACGAAGGATTTACTAATTATTTAGTATATATGGAATTAGTAAAATAGGAAGGGTTCCTATGTGAAATATACTGCATTTGAAGAAATATTACATTCTATTTCGCATTTTATTGGATTTGTATTAGCAATTGTTGGTACCTTTTTTTTATTATCATCTGTTTCTGGTTTTGAAAAAACAATAGCGGCAATAGTTTATTCAATTACTTTGATATTGACATTTGGTAGCAGTTCTATTTATCATTATCTTACTGATTTAAAATTAAAAGAGCAATTTTTAATAGCTGATCATATATCAATTTATTTATTAATTGCTGGAACGTATACTCCATTAGTTTTATTTGGGGTACATGAATATATTTGGATTATTCTAACTTCTATTTGGGTTGTTACTATATTTAGCATATATTTTAGATCCTATTTTGGTGATCAACTTTTTATACAATATACTTTATATCTTTTATTAGGATATAATTTTATATTTTATCCTGCACAATTATCTTATCTAGCTTTAAACAGTTTAAGTTGGATTATAGCAGGAGGTACCCTATATACAATTGGATTGTTTTTTTATAAGTTTAAAATAATAAAATATAATCATTTTATATGGCATATTTTAGTATTATTTGCTACTATTTGTCATTATTTTGGTATTTATGGCCTATTAGCTTAATGGTAGAGTGTTGCGCTGTCTACGCAATGGAGCGAGTTCGATCCTCGCATAGGTCGCCATTTTTTCCCTGGGCTGAGCATTGGCGAGCTCAAGAGTCTGTAAAACTCCCGCATTTAGCTGTGTTGGTTCAATTCCAACTCCAGGGACCATTACTCTATATAAAATAAAAATATAATTATATATGGATTTATAAATGAATCAACGAAAAATAATTGATTTACTCGATACTATTCGTGAATGTGATGAAAATATAGAAAATTGCATTTCTATAAAAAAAGAATGTGTTAAAGAATTACAATTACTCTGTTTGCACGAAAATGTGATTGAATTACCTGGTATTACATATGATGGTATTGCAAAAATATATGCTCGTAGATTTTGCAAAATATGTAAATTAGAAGAATCAGCAAGAAATTTTAACGGACACTTTAATAAACTTACAAAAGCACATTATATAATTAATAATATTAATTCTTCGGTGGCAATAGCTGAATATATAGAAACTAAAGATGAATCTTAAAGAAGCAATTTTAAATAAAGCTACCGTATATAACTCTCAAGGACCTTACTTATTTGATCATCGTCAACTTTTGTTGAACGATGATTATTTGTATGAGATATGTGCTAAATTATGGAACAAAATTGAATCATATCATTCCGATATTATAATAGGTTATGGTATGGGAGGAGCCTTATTAATACCGCCTATCAGATTGTTTAATGATATTCCTGCTCTTATTGTTAGACAAGAACGACGTGAGAATAACACTAAAGTATTAATTGAAGGATTTAAACCAACAGATAAGTTTTATAAAGCAGTTTTTGTAGATGATAATATTAATACAGGAACTACTTTACAAAAATGTTTAGATGCACTAAAAAATGAAGGGTATAATATTGAGCTAGTTGGTACAGTTACCTTAACAGACTTTAAAGATAACAGAGAAAAAGCTTCTTGTTTATTTACTAGATACGAGTTAGGATTAACTAAATCTAACCAAAATGCAATAGAATTTAGTGGAGAATTAAAATGGCATTTATATAATCTTAATAAATATAGTGATTATATCTGTTCTCCACCAGTTACTGTTGGAAATAGAATATATGTTGGAACAAATAAAAATGAATTCCTATGTGTTTCTTTAGCTACTGGAGATATATTATGGAAAAATTTGGGTAAACCATGTATAAAAGGCATTGCATCAAGACCTTTGGTCACTTGGAATAACGTAATAGTTAGTAGTTACGATGGATATTTAACCAAATACACTCCTGGTGGGTTAAATTGCTGGACAAAAAAATTAGATAATTATTTACATTCATCACCTATATACAGCTATAAAAATAATGCTGTTTATTTAGGAACTGAAAATAAGGACCAAGGTGATATAGTTGCTATTAATTTTGAAACTGGCGAAACTATGTGGAGAGTATTTACTAATCACTATGTTCCCTGTTCTCCAGCATATGATGAAAAGAAAGATTTGCTTATTTGTGGTTCAAACGATTCCAATTTATATTGGATTGAAGGAAAATCTGGTAAAGTTTTAGAAAGATCTAATGCTAAGTCTGAAATTAAAGGTTTTGTTAAAATAATAGATGACATAGTTATTACTGCTACAAATAATGGTTTTCTTCAAAAGTGGTCAGAAGGTAAACTACTTAATCAACGAAATTTAGGACAATCACTATTTCATAGCGATCCTATAATATATCAAAACTTAATTATTGTAGGGAATACTCAAGGATTAGTTTTTGGAATAGAACTAGAAACTTTAAATATTAAATGGATTGCTCAAACTCATGGAGGAGTATCCTATGGTTTAACACAATTAGATCATAGATTGTTAGTTACTTCTAAAGATAGACATTGGATGATATTAGATATGGAAACAGGTAAAAAGTTAGAATTAGAAGCCAATATGCCGCGTTGTAGCCAACCTGCTGCATATAAAGATAATATGCTTGTTGTAGCTAGTGATTGGGAGGGGTTATTTTGTATCAAAATTTAATGGAAAGTAACAGAATATTTTTATTTCAGTTTACCGATCAAACTTTTAATCAAATTATACTTGAATTTAAACAAGAAATTAATGAGGCTGAAACTGTAGAGGAACTAGATGACATTAGACAAAGAATTTGTAAACATACCCATACTCAATTGGACTGATCATGCTTATTTTATAGGTATTTTAGATACAGGAAAATATGCAGCAGCAAACTATAAATCTCCATATTTTTGTATTATAGGAGAAACTGTTGTAGAGGTTGTTGAAAAAGCAGAAGAAACATTAAAACAATATAAAAACTATCAAAAAACAGGAAAATTTGAATAATGGAAAAAGATAATTTAGAATACCTTAAATTTATTGCTATAGATAATCTTTTATCTATTCGAGATATATTTATTGCTTATTCCATAATGACTAGCTTATTTTGGGTTCTAGTTTATGTATAGATATAAAGAAGAAATTGGTTTAACAACAGATCATTTAGTAGTTGACATTGATTCAGAGTGGATTAAAGAAGATGAAAAAGCGGAAAAAACTCGTGATCTAACAGATTATGGTTTTTATGCTCGCTATAATGCTGAAGCTGAATTAATAGTTCAATTAATGAAAAATCACGGTAAGGTTAAAACTGTATTGGAATTAGGTTCTGGGCCTGGTTTATTAGCACAAAAAATTCAAGAGAAATATCCTATCAAAATGTATCATCTTGTAGATGGAAAAGGAGCTCAAACAGTATTTAATAAACGTGGATATAAAGGTGACTTTTATATTCGTAATATGATGAATGATTTTGAAATGGTAGACTTTAATTGGTCATACGATTTTATTATACTAAATGATTTTCTAGAACATATTAGAAATCCTAGTATTATATTAACTAAACTGTATAATTTTTCTATAGAAACAACTAAATTATTTATAAGTGTTCCCAATTGGAGATGTGGTCATGTATTTTTCTATCCAGGATTATTTGATTATGATAACTTTTATAAATTTGTAGAAATTCATAAATTTAAATTCGAGGATTGCTATGGAAGTAATATGAGAGTAAAAAACTATTTAAATGTTAAATTAGATTCTGAATCTACCTTACCAGAAAGTATGATTTCTAGTTGGAATTGGTATTTTTTATTTAATAAAAATGTTTAAATGTCCATATTGCTATAAAAATACCACTGTTAATAATAAAATTTTTGATAACTGGTTTTCAGTTGATCAACATTCTCGTAATTGCAATTCAAACACAAAAGAATATTTTATAGATAAAAATCATGGACCGATTCATATTAGTGAATTTCTTAAATGTGCTAGTTTAAGAGATTTTAAATATAAATTTCCAAATACTAAAAGTAATTTTCATATAATAAAAGAAGGTTTTAAACATAAAGGTTTAATAGATAAAAATGATATATTATGCTATAATCCTTATACTAAAGAAAAATGCATAGAATTACTACATGGATTTTATAGAGAAAATAACAGAGTTCCAACAACAAGAGAATTTAAAAATAATACTAAATATCCACATCATAGTCATATAAACAAGCTTTTTGGAAGCTGGAACCATTTTATTGTCGAAGCAGGTTATGAACCTAATAACTCAGCTACTTATGGAAATCCTACAAAAGCTTTAGATGGAGTTATTTACAAAAGTACATTTGAGGCCAGATTTGTGAATAAATTTTTATATAACAAGTACCTGTATGAGTATGAACCCAAATATGATAATACTAGATACAAATATGATTTTTATTTACCACAAATTAATTTATATATAGAATTAGCAGGATTAGAACATTCATTAAAATATTCGAAAGTATTAGAAAAGAAAATTAAAATAAACAAGGAACAAGGTAAAAATCTTTTGGTTATTAAACCAAAAGATATTGAAGTTTATACTTCTATAAAAGAATTTTTATAATTGATATTTACTAGCTTTTAAAAAAATAATTATGTAAAAGTATGAATCATAAAACTAAAAATCAAATAAACATTATTGTTATAATATAGAGATTCTAAAAAAGAATCAACTATTTTTCAAAAATTTTGAGATTAAAATAATTTTTAAAATTTAACTTGCTATAAATAGTAAATATGTATATAATTAAACAAATGAGAAATTTTGAAATAATACCAAAGTATGGATTTTCGGAAGTTGGACCTTTTAAAGCTACTCCTGATAATTTGTTAGAACAAGTATATCGTGGATTACAAGCTTCTGCTGTTGGAGAAGTTGAGATAAAAGAAACATTACTTGAAATAAAGAAAAAGTCTGTATAGTAATGCGCGCCCTGATAATGACAATGATAGCATACTGCCGTGGTAAGACAGTTGAGAGGGTTTGATTCCTTCTCAGGGCACCATAAAAAATAATGAAAAACTGTCCTTATTGTGATAAATCTTTTAATACTTGGATTTCTGTTAGGGTTCATTTAAGATATTGTGTATTAAAAACTAATGAATATTTTATTGATGGTAATGAAGGCCCTATAAATATTTCAGAATTTGAATTAGGTATACTGCATCTTAAGAAAAAAATATCCTAATCTTAAATCCTCTATAAGAAATATAAGAGAAAATTTTATTAAACGTGGATTTACTATACCTTCTTATTATGATTTTTGGAGTAAAGAGAAAATTATTTT
>ERZ1292632.36-Hain-H43-01um-R2-36-length-127715-cov-7_pt3 | contig 14598 bp, 9 predicted proteins | sample MGYA00564407_ERZ1292632 | MGnify/ENA primary metagenome ERZ1292632 (study PRJEB36523, sample SAMEA6512637) | groundwater metagenome | collected 2019-01-08 | study: AquaDiva: Metagenomics assemblies of 32 groundwater samples | reverse complement strand
TGGGGGGTGTACCAACGACAGCGTGGACGCTCGGCTTCGCCTCGCTCCCCCTCCCTTGATTGGAGGCGCGTGACTCCAATCAACCCTTCCCGCCGGGGAGGGGAGATGAGTCAGGGTCATCACAGGTTGGAATTACCGCCCCTCGATCGGCAACTCGAACGGCCCCACCGGCAGCGGCGTGTCGTCATAGAGGTTGATGATCGGCGTATCCGCCCAGCCATGCCGCACGCGCGTCGCCGGCTTGCCGTCGCCCGGCAGAATAAGCTGGTCGCCCTCGATCCGCCCGACGACGAAACGGCAAGACCCCGCTGCCTCCCCGCACAGCTCGAAGCCGATCGCCTGCGCCGCGCTGCGCAACCGCAGCCCGCCGGTCACGCCGGTGAAGCGGATCGCCGCGCCGCCATCCGCCGTCGCGGTCGCGCGCGCCGCCTGCGGCCCTTCCTGCGGCCCGCCCTCGCCATAGGCGATGCTGCGCATCACCCGCGCCAGCCGCCGGCCGACTTCCTGCTTCTCGCCCGGATGAATGTCGAACGGGTCGCCCAGATCGATCGCCGTCGCAAGGCCCCCATGATCGTCCGCCGCCGCCGCGCGATATTGCGTGTCGCGCAGCGCCGCCCAGCCGCTTTCGCCCGGCGCGGTGACGGGCTTGCCATAGGCGGCGAGCTGCACCTGCACGAAAGCCAGGTCCGGCGATCCGAACTGCTGCCGCCACTCGGCGACCATCGCCTTCATCCGATCGGCATAGCCGGGCAGGTCCACGTCCGATTCGCCCTGATACCAGGCGACGCCTTTCAGCCCGATCGGCCCCAGCGGTGCTATCATCGCATTATAGAGGGTCGATACCCCGGTCACGTCGCTCCACGGCACGCGCGGCGCGCCCGGCGGAGACTTGGCCGCGACCGCATAGCGCCATCCGCCCGCCAGCGGCACGGCATCCCCGCTCGCGAACCGCAGCGCCATCGCCTCGACCGGCCCCAGCAGGCCGCCATTGGCATAATTATCGACCACATTGGCGATCAGCACATTGCGCCCGGCCTTCAACACGCCCGGCGGCACCGTCAGCGTCATCGGCTGCCAGGCTTTCGCGCCCATGCCGACCGGCTTGCCGTTGATCCAGACCCGGCCGACATCGTCCAGCGCGCCGAGCGACAGGGTCGCGCCCTGCTTCGTCTGCGCCGCCGTCAATGTGATCTCACGGCGGAACCAGACCATGCCATTATAGGCGGCGAGGGCGGGGACGCCCCACTCCTCCCACGGCCCGATCTTGGGCATGTCGGCCCAGTCCAGCGCGGCGTTCGGCTGCCACGGCTCCTTGCCCGGCCTGTCGCCCGTCTCCTTGCGCCACCAGCCTTCCCACTCCGCGCTCGCCGCGCGCTCGCCGTCGATCGCGTCGCGCGCATGGCGCTTCAGCAGCGCGGTGCGCGCCGAGCGGCCGACCGCCGCCTGCGCCGCCTCGCCCATCCACGGGCTGATCTGCGATCCGCCCCAGCTGCTGGCGATCGCCCCCACCGGCACGCCCGCGCTCTTGCGCAGCTCACGCGCCATATAATAGCAGACGGCCGAAAATTCAGGGACGCTCTGCGGGCTCGCCGCCTTCCAGACGGGCGGCGTGTCGAAGTCGGCGCGCGGCTCGTCCGCCACCGCCTTGGCGACGGTCATCAGCCGCAACTGGTCATCGGCCGAGCCGCGAACCTGCCCCATCGCGTCCTGCGCGTAGCGGACCTCCATCTCCATGTTGGACTGGCCCGAACAGAGAAACACGTCTCCCACCACCACATCCTTCGCCTCGACCCGGCCCGACGGCGCTTCCGCGATCAGGCTGATCGGCCCGGCGGTGGAAACCGGATCGAACCGCGCCTCGAACCGCCCGTCCGCGCCGGCCGTGGAACGTCGTGAAACAGCGTTTAATGTTACCGTCACCACTTCGCCTGGCGCCGCACGCCCGCGCACGATGACCGGATGATCGCGCTGGATCACCGCATGGTCGCCGAACATCGACCCGAACGACGGCGCCGCCGCCGCAGCTGCCGGATAGGCGGCCACCGCCCCCAGCAACAGCGCCGCGTTTTTCCCGAGTTTCGCCCGCATCAACCCTGATCTCCTGTTTGTTACCGTTATCATTCTTGCGGTTTCGAACCGCGAATCAGCTGTTCCACTCGCTGTTCGCTTATCGGCCCGAATCGAACGCCAGATGGGCGCTGAAGAAGGGCAGCAGCTTGTCCTGAAACCGCCAGGCGACCCGGTTGGTGTGGTCGCCCTCGTAGATCTCGAAGCTGTTGCCGATGCCATAGCTGTCCAGCACCTCGTGCAGCGTCTGCGCGTCCGCCTTCAGCCCGTCCTTGTCCCCGACATCGACGGCGATCGCCATGTAGCGCTTCAGATTGCCGGCATATTGATCGACAAAGGCCAGCGGCGCATTGGCCGCCCATTTCGCCAGCACATCGGCCTGCACCACCCCGTCCTTGGCCGGCAGGTCGAGGTAGAGCGGCGGGTTCTTGGGGTTGGGAGACCAGGCCGCCGCCGTCGCCAGCTGCGCCCGCAACGGGAAGGGGAGGCCAGCCGACTCGGCGGGCGACTTGAGGTCTTCCAGCCGCTTCATCCCCGCCGCATCCACCTGCGCCAGGCTCCGCGCCGACAGGCAGCAGGGGCTCATCATGTAGAGCGCGCCGAACTGATCGGGATATTTCATCCCGATCCGGCTGGTGCCATATCCGCCCATCGAATGGCCCGCCAGCCCCCGGCTCTCGCGCCGGGCGATCGTCCGGTAATGCCCGTCGATATAGGCCACCAGATCGCGGGCGATGAAGGTCTCGAAGTCCCCGGTGGTCAGCGACCGCGAATACATCGATCCGTTATGCACCGTCTTGGAATCGGGCAGCACCAGGATCATCTCCCGCGCGCCCTTGGCAAAGGCGTTCTCCACCGTCCGGGGCACATGGATCTCCCCGGTCCACTGCTCCGCCCCGATCGAATAGCCATGCAGCGCATAGACGACCGGATAGCGCCTTGTGGGGTTCGCCTTGTAGCTCGGCGGCAGCACCACCAGCACGTCGCGGTCGGCCGCCTCGCCCTCCAGATTGCCGGCGATGGAGGGCGCATGGACCTTGATCCGCTCGATGGTGACGGGCTTCGCGCCCGCAACCGCCGCTGGCCCTTCGGTGCGCATCTGCGCGACGGCCGGCGTCCCCGCTGCGGCAAGGGCGGCGATGGCGAGCGCGGCTGTGATGGTCCTGGTCATGGTCTCTCCCTGTCTTGATCGTCTCTCATGCCCCGCGCAGCATCCGCATCACCAAAGTGCGGATACGGACATAGTTGCCCTGCCCAAGCGGCCCCAGAATCCCGTGCTTCTCGGCCGGCATATGGGCGAGCGGATGGCCGTCCGGCCGGAACACATAATGGTCGAACCAGGCGCGCCACGCCGCCCGCTCCGGCTCGGGCCGCTCAGCGATGGCGATCATCGCCAGCATCATCGCGGCATAGGGCGAATCGGGACCGGCGCTGAACCCGTCCCACCAATAATTGACCAGCAGGTTGATCGGCTCCAGCGCCTCCACCTGATGCCACCAGAGCTTGGGCAGATAGAGCGCGTCCCCTGGCACAAGTTCGACCGTCATCGCCTTGTCGCGGGCGGCGGCAAAGCGCGGATAGAGTGTGTCGGCCTGCGCTGCCCCTGCCGCCAGTGAGATTGGCTGGCCCGACAGCGTGTGGTCGATCGGCCCGACATAGAGGTCGCGAATCGCCTCGGGCGGATAGAGGGTGAAGCGCCGCCGCCCTGCGGCCACGCAGGCGAGATTGTCGAACATGTCATAATGGCAGGCGACAGTGCCGGCGTTGCCGATCCAGACCCTGGGCCGCACCGTTTCCGGCAGCAGGTCGCAGCCATTCTCCTCCGCAAAACCCGGAAAATGCCGGTCGGCGGGCAGCGATCCCAGATAGCCGGTCTCCCCCGCCCCCGCCGCATTGGCCGCCATCCGCGCCAGCGCCTCGCCCACCGGCATGACCGTGCGGGCGAAGTTGAACCCGCCCGGCCCCTCACCATAATGATAGCGTCCACCAAGCGCGGCTTCGGCCGAAAAATATTCGGCCTCCTGCCCGCCATCCATCCGGGCAAGATAGTCGATCGCCCCCGCCGCCCCGGCCTGCACTACCGGCCAGCCGCCGCACAGTCCGCGCACCACGAAGGGGCGGCAAGCGACCGCCCGCTGCCGCAACCCGTCCGCGCCGCCAAGCTGCGCCGCCGCAAGCTCCTCCACAGATGCCGGACGACCCGCCACGGATCAGGCCGCTTGCGCCAGCCGTTCGTTGCGCCGTCGCGCCATCAGGGAAATATGGTGCAACGACCCCGCCATTGCATAGGCCAGCTGCAACTGCCCCGCCCGGAACAGCGCCAGCGCGGCGTCGTCATCCAGCTCCCCGATCGCGTCGAGGCTGACGGTATAAAGCCCCTCCAGCCGCAATTTCTCGCCATCGTCGAAGCTCAGCGAAACATCGATCGGTTCGACCAGCCGGTTCTTCAGCAACGCTGCAATGAACGCCTCGGTCGCGTCATTCCCCGCCATCAACCGGCCGAGCGCCGCCTGCGCCCGGCGCAGCAGCGGCGCGGGCGCGCCCTGCGCATCGAACATCGGCTCGCCATCGGACGCGAATCGGCGATGCGCCCGATCGACCGCGATCGAATCCTCGACCGCGAAAAACCCCTCCCGGTCGGCCTCCAGCGGGCGGAAGGCGGGCTGGCCGTCGGGCGAATCGACCAGCAGCTCGCCCGGCCGGAAGCCCAGCAACGCCCCCATGTAGAACGCGCCGCTCTCGGCATGTTTGGACAGCAGTACGGGGCAACTGGCCGCCGCCGCCAGCGCTTCGGCAGTCACGATCCGCACGAACGGGCTGTCGGCCACGGCGGGCGGCCGCATCCGCAATGTTGCATGTTTGCCACTATCGAGCAGTTCCAGCGCGTCCATCACCCTCTCCCTTTCATTCCGGTCCGGCCATCATCGGCCGATTTCCGATACTTTCCGCCTTTAGCACGGCTTGTTATTTACCCATACAATTTGGCTTGATCGTCGGTTTCGATAGCGCTAACATTTCTCCATAACAAAAAGAAGGCTCTTCATGGCGGTTCGAGTTCCGGGAAGCGGAACCGGCGCATGCGGGGGCTGACGATGGGCGTCGCGGCATTCGGGCCGCGATGTTCGGGCGAGACAGTGTCTTGAACAAGGGGAGGATCATGAAGACCCAATTCCACCGTACCCGCCTGTCCGGCGCAGGCCGCAAGGGCCTGGCGCTGACGGCCAGCTGCCTTGCCATGGCGGCCACCCTGCCGGCCTTCGCGCAGCAGGCCGACGTCGCCGAAGCGAGCGAAGCCGACATCATCGTCACCGGCATCCGTGGCTCGCTCCAGCGCAACCTCGACATCAAGCGCGAATCCTCGGGCGTGGTCGACGTGATCTCGGCCGAAGATATCGGCAAGTTCCCTGACTCCAACGTCGCTGCCTCGCTCCAGCGCCTGCCCGGCGTCTCGATCCAGCGCAACGGCGCCCGCGGCGAGCCGCAGGGCATCACCGTGCGCGGCTTCGGCGGCGACTTCAACGAAACGCTGGTCGATGGCCGCCGTATCTCGACCGCGACGGGCGGTCGGTCGGTGGACTTCACCACGGTCGGCGCGGACTTTGTCGGCCAGCTCGCCGTCTACAAGACCCCCGAAGTCTCATTGTCGAGCAGCTCGATCGGCGCGACCCTCAACATCTCCTACCCCAAGCCGTTCGACAAGCCGGGCACCCGCATCGCGCTCAGCGCATCGGGTTCGGTGCAGGACGAAGCGGGCAAGGTCGTTCCGACCGTTGGCGGCCTGTTCAGCACCACCTTCGCTGACGATACGATGGGCATCCTCGTCGACGCCATCTACACCCGCCGCGACACCCAGACCAACCGCGTCTACGTGTCGGGCTGGCAGGGTGGCCGCTATCGTCCTTGCCAGTTGACGGCGGCCTGTTCGGCAGCGGAACTCGCAGCGCCGGGCACCATCGTGGGCTGGTATCAGCAGCAATATGGCGCCGACCAGCGCTATACCAAGGATGAGCGCATCGACGGTCGCATCGCCTTCCAGTGGCAGCCCTCGGACGATGTTCTGCTGACGATCGACGACAATTATTCGCGGCAGAAGGTCGAAACCAAGATTGACGGCTTCGGCGTCTGGTTCAACCAGGGCGACCTGCGCAATGTCGAACTGGATGAGAATGGCACCACGGTCAATTTCATTCAGGCGGGCACCCCGACCGACTTCACCGCCGGTACCGACAAGAATATCCTGGAAACCAACCAGGTCGGCCTGAACCTGAAGTGGGACGCCATAGAAAATCTGACGTTCGACGCGGACGCCAGCTATTCCAAGAGCCGGCTCAACCCCGACGGGCATGTCAGCAGCGAAGGCGCCGATATCGGTTATGGCGGCGATCTCGGCACGGCGCTTGGCGTTCGGGTGACCGGGAACAGCAAAAACAACTTCCCCGAGTTCACAAACTACGGCCCCAATGGCGACGAGGCGCGCTGGACCGACCAGTCGATCATCGGCTCGCACGTCACCGTTCGCACCGCGCAGAAGAATAGCGACGAGATCAAGCAGTTCCGCCTGGGCGCAACCTGGAAGCAGGACGATCTGACCATCAAGGTCGGTGGGCGCTACATGGAGGACGAATTCTCGCTCCAGAACCGCAACACTTTCGCCAACAACTATTGGCAGGCGTGGGCTGGATACGGGCTTCCTTCGGGTCGTAACTCGGGTATTCCGATCCCGGCAAGCCTGATCCAGGGCACGATCAGCACCAAGAGCTGGATTCCGGGCTTCAAGGGGAACCTCCCGCCGGTATTGCTTAACTATGACGCCCGTGCCTATTCCAGCTATCTGGAAAGCCAGTGGAACGGCCCGAACACGCCCGGCTTCAACAGTGGTTGCTGCGCCAACTTCAACGGGACGATCGACCTCGCGCTCGATCCTGGCAGCGTCCAGAACATCCTGGAGAAGAGCTGGTCGGCATGGGTCAGCGTCAACTTCAAGACCAAAATCGCCGGTATGCCGTTCCACTTCAATGCGGGTGGTCGTGAAGAGATTACGAAGGTCGTTTCAACCGGTATCGGTCGCTTGCCCACTGCTCTGATCGGTAGCGCGGCAGATCCCACCTTGCTGAGTGTCGCATTCACAGATTCTCAGCCCGTGTCGACCAGCAGCAGCTATTCCTACTTCCTGCCTGCCTTGGACATGAAGCTGGAACTGACCGACAACTTCCACCTCCGCTTCGATGCTTCGCGGACACTGACCCGGCCAGCGCTCAACACGCTGACCCCTGTGCTCACTGTCGGACCCGGCCAGCGTATCGGCGCTCTGACGGCGAACGGCGGCAACCCTGGTCTCAAGCCTTACCTCGCTGAGAATTTCGACTTCGCGGCGGAGTGGTACTACCAGCGCAACTCCTATGCGGCGGTGAACTTCTTCATCAAGGATGTGTCGAACTTCATCGTTGCCGGCACGGAGCGGGATACGATCAACGGCGTGATTGATCCTACCACGGGCCAGCCGGCGGTGTTCACCATCTCGCGGCGCGTCAACGGCCCGTCCGCGACGGTCAAGGGCGTGGAGCTTGCCTGGCAGCATGTCTTCGGCGATACCGGCTTCGGCTTCAACGCCAACGCCACCTTCGTCGAAACCAACAAGCCCTATGACCGCGACGATCTGTCGCAGAGCGGCTTTGCGGTCACCGGGCTTGCCAACTCGGCTAACCTCGTCGCCTTCTATGACAAGAATGGCTATGAGTTCCGGGCGGCGGTCAACTGGCGCGACAAATATCTGCTCCAGTTCGGTCAGGCCCAGAACAACTCGGCCTTCGGCGCGGAACCGACCTTCGTCAACTCGGCGCTTCAGATCGACCTCAGCACCAATATCCGGCTGACCGATCAGATCAGCATCTTCGGCGAAGCGCTCAACATCACGAACGAGACCTACAGCACCCATGGCCGGTTCTCGAACCAGCTGCTGGACGTCTATGGCTATGGCCGCCGCTTCACGGCGGGCGTTCGCTTCCGCATGTAACCTGTCTCGCCCTGGAGGGGATGTCGGTTGACATCCCCTCCCTTTTCCATGGTATTTTCCTTCATGGTCACCCCGGTCCGCAACATCGTCATCGTCGGCGGCGGGACCGCCGGATGGCTGACCGCAGGCATCATCGCCGCCCGGCACAAGGGCCGCGCCGACTTCACCGTCACCCTGGTCGAATCGCCCAACACCCCGATCATCGGCGTGGGCGAAGGCACCTGGCCCACTTTGCGGACCACATTGTCGCGCATGGGCGTCTCCGAAACCGACTTCTTCCGCGAATGCGACGCCGCCTTCAAGCAGGGCGCGCGCTTCGCCCGCTGGACCACCGGCGCGGCCGACGACGGCTATTACCACCCGCTGATGCTGCCGCAGAATTTCGGGCAGGTGAACCTCGCCCCGCACTGGCTGGCCGACGACGGCGGCGAAAGCTTCTGCGACAGCGTCTGCGCGCAGGGCCGCATCTGCGACGAGGGGCTGGCGCCCAAGACGATCGCGACGGCCGAATATGACGCGCTCGCCAACTACGCCTATCATCTCGACGCCGGCAAATTCGCGCCCTTCCTTCAGCGCCATTGCACCGAGAAGCTCGGCGTGCGCCATGTGCTCGCCGATGTCGAACAGGTGCTGATGCGCGACAATGGCGACATACGCGCCATCAGCACCACCCAGGCCGGCGAGATTGAAGGCGATCTGTTCGTCGATTGCACCGGCTTCAAGGCGCTGCTGATCGGCGAAGCGATGGGCGTGCCGTTCAGGGACTGCAACGACGTCCTCTTCTGCGACACCGCGCTCGCGATGCAGGTGCCCTATGAGCGGCCCGACAGTCCGATGGCGTCGCACACCATCTCGACCGCGCAGAGCGCCGGCTGGATTTGGGACATCGGCATCCAGACCCGGCGCGGCATCGGCCATGTCTATTCCAGCAATCACATTTCCGACGAAGAAGCGGAACGCGAACTGCGCGCCTATATCGGCCCGGCCGCCGATGGGCTGAGTGCGCGCAAGATCAAGATTCGCTCCGGCCATCGCGAAACCTTCTGGAAGGGCAATTGCGTCGCCGTGGGCCTCGCCGCCGGCTTCCTGGAGCCGCTGGAGGCGTCCGCGATCGTCCTCATCGAATTGTCGGCCAAGATCATCGCCGAGCAGATGCCCGCCTGCCGCGAGGTGATGGACATCATCGCCTCGCGCTTCAACGCGACGACGCAGTATCGCTGGGGCCGGATCATCGATTTCCTGAAGCTCCATTATGTGCTGACCCAGCGCACCGACAGCGATTTCTGGCGCGACAATGTGCGGGCCGAGAGCATCCCGGAGCGACTTCAGGAACTGTTGCTGCTCTGGCGCTACCAGTCGCCCTGGTTCCATGACGAGTTCGACCGAGTGGAGGAGGTGTTCCCCTCCGCCAGCTATCAATATGTGCTCTACGGCATGGGCTTCCGCACCGAGGTCGATCCGGCGTCGCTCGGCCGCGACGGCCGCGTCGCGGAACGAACCCGGCGGGAAAATGCCGCGCTGACGCAGAAGCTCTGCGCCGGCCTGCCGCGCCATCGCGACCTCATCGACAAGATCGTGGCGCACGGGCTCCAGCCCGTCTGAACCCGGTTTGCGGACGGCGACAGGGGTTGATCGGCATTGTGCGGAAGATATGATAGCGCTATCAAAGGCGCAGCGAGGAGAGGAACAGCATGAAGAAGCATATTATCCTGAGCAGCCTGGCGGTGGCGGCGCTGACATCGGCCTGCCAGCAGGCGGACACGACCAACAACAGCGCCAATGCCGCTGCCGAGCCCGGGCGGCGCGATGCGTCCGAATATCTCTCCCAGCCGCTGGTCAAGGATATCTACACCGCCGATCCTTCCGCCCATGTCTGGGACGGCAAGATCTACGTCTATCCCAGCCACGATATCGACGGCCCGACGCCAGAGGACGATCTGGGCGCGCATTTCGAGATGCGCGACTATCGCGTGCTGCGCATGGACAAGATCGGCGGCCCGGTCACGGTCGGCCCGGTCGCTCTGGACGTGAAGGACGTGCCCTGGGCCGACAAGCAGATGTGGGCGCCCGACGCCGCGAAGAAGGGCGACACTTACTATCTCTACTTCCCCGCCAAGGACAAGCAAGGCGCGTTCCGCATCGGCGTCGCCACCTCCAAAGACCCGATGGGTCCGTTCAAGCCCCAGCCGCAGCCGATCAAGGGCAGCTTCTCGATCGATCCCGCCGTCTTCACCGACACGGACGGGCAGAGCTACATGTATTTCGGCGGCATCTGGGGCGGCCAGCTTCAGCGCAACCTCAATGGCACATATGATCCCAACGGGTCGAAGACCGACCTGGGGCAGGACGACAAGCCCGCCATCGCCCCGCGCGTCGCGAAGATGAGTGGTGACATGCTAGAATTCGCCGAAACCCCGCGCGAAATCCAGATCATCGATGACAAGGGCAAGCCGCTGCTGGGCGGCGACCATGACCGCCGCTTCTTCGAGGCGTCATGGATGCACAAGTACAAAGGCAAATATTATTTCAGCTACTCGACCGGCGACACCCATTATCTGGTCTATGGCATAGGTGACAGCCCCTATGGCCCCTTCACCTACAAGGGCCGTATCCTGGAGCCGGTGGAAGGCTGGACCACCCATCACTCGATTGTCGAATGGGGCGGTAAATGGTGGCTCTTCTACGCCGACAGCCAGCTGTCCGGCCAGACCCGCCTGCGCAACGTCAAGGTGACCGAACTGAAATATAACCCGGACGGCACGATCCAGACGATCAATCCGTTCTTGAAGAAAGGCGCTGCTGACTGAGCGCGCCCGGGCGCGGGGGAAGTGCCCTCCCCCGCGCCCATTCATAACGACAAGGCCATGCCGGACGGCGGCGCGCCATCCTGACCGGGGAGACAGACATGAAGACCGCCACCCTCCTGCGCGCGGCCGCCGCCGCCCTTTGCCTTTCCGTTGCCCCGATCGCCCTCGCGCAACCCGCCGATGTCTGGAGCGAAGCGGACGGCAAGGCCCGCGCCATCGTGAACCAGCTGACGCTGGACGAGAAGGTCGAGCAGCTTCTCAACACCGCGCCCGCGATTCCCCGCCTCAACATCCCGGCCTACAACTGGTGGACCGAATCGCTCCACGGCGCGATCGGCGCGGTGCCGACCACCAATTTCCCCGAACCCATCGGCCTTGCCGCCACCTTCGACCAGCCGCTCATCAAGCAGGTCGCCGCCGCGATCAGCACCGAAGTGCAGGCGCTGCACACGCTCGGCCGGCAGACCGGGCATCTCGGCCGCATCGGCACCGGGCTCGACACCTGGTCGCCCAACATCAACATCTTCCGCGATCCGCGCTGGGGCCGGGGGCAGGAAACCTACGGCGAGGATCCCTTTCTAACGGCCCAGATCGGCGTCGCCTTCATTCAGGGGATGCAGGGGGACAATCCCGACCTGCCCAACGTCGTCGCCACGCCCAAACATTATGCCGTCCATTCCGGCCCGGAGCCGAGCCGCCACACCGACAATATCTTCGCCAGCAAGCGCGATCTGGAGGACACCTACCTCCCCGCCTTCCGCGCCGCGATCGTGGAGGGCAAAGCGGGCTCCATCATGTGCGCCTATAACCGCGTCGATGGCGAGCCCGCCTGCGGCAGCCCCATGCTGCTGACCGACTATCTGCGCGACGCCTGGGGCTTCAAGGGCTATGTCGTGTCCGACTGCGACGCCGTGGTCGATATCTACGATCATCACAAATATGCGCCCGACGCCGCCACCGGCGTCGCCGTCGCGCTGCGGCGCGGGGTGGACAGCGAGTGCAACAACGCCACGCTCGGCGGCAAGCAGGGCCTTGGCGATCGCTACAAGGACGCGCTGGCGAAAAACCATATCAGCATCGAGGATATCGACACCGCGCTCGTCCGCCTCTTCTCCGCGCGGCTGCGCAACGGCGATCTGCCCGGTCTCTCGTCGCGCAAGCCCAACGCCACGCCGGTCAAGGCCATCGGCACGGCCCAGCATCAAGCCCTCGCCCTCGAAACCGCCGAAAAAAGCCTCGTGCTCCTCAAGAATGACGGCATCCTGCCGCTGAAGCCCGGCACCAGAATCGCGCTCGCCGGCCCGCTCGCCGACGCCACCCGCGTGCTGCGCGGCAATTACAGCTCGGCCAAGAGCGCGCCGCCCATCTCCGTCGCGGACGGCCTCAAAGCGGCGATGCCCGGCGCCGCGGTCACGCTGATCCCGTTCAGCCCGTCCATCACCGATGGCGATCTCGTCCCCGGCACCGCGCTGCGCACGCCCGATGGCAAGCCCGGCATCCGCGCCGAATATTATAACGCCACCGCCAAGGACCAGTATGAGGTCAAGCCCGTCCTCGTCCGCACGGAAGAAAGCATCGTTTCCCGCGCGGCCGAGTTCAAGCAGGTGGCGAACGAGCATAAGGTCATCTGGACCGGTTCTCTGATCGCACCCGAAACCGGCCTCTACCGCTTCGCGCTGACCGGCGTGAGGGGGGAGGTGTCGCTGAACGGCAAGCCGGTCGTATCGGCCACCGACTATAGCCGCTGGGCCGAACCGCTGAAGCTCGTCGACGTGCCCATGACCAAGGGCCAGCGCTACGCCGTCCGCCTCCAGGGGCAAAGCGGCATCCCCGCCGCGCCCGCCATCTTCTGGAAGCGGATCACCGACAATCTCGACCGCGATCTCGCTGCCGGCACGAAGGAGGCCGACGTGATCGTCGCGGTTGTCGGCCTCACTTCCGACCTGGAGGGCGAGGAAATGCCGGTCAAGGTCGAAGGCTTCTCGGGCGGCGACAAGACCACGCTCGACCTGCCCGCCGACCAGCGCGCCTTTCTGGAAAAGGCGAAGGCCACCGGCAAGCCGCTGATCGTCGTCGCGATGAACGGCAGCGCCATCGACCTCTCTTGGGCCAAGGACAACGCCTCGGCCATATTGGAGGCCTGGTATCCCGGCCAGTCCGGCGGCCTTGCGGTGGGCAATGTCCTTTCGGGCAAGACCGATCCGGGCGGCCGCCTGCCGCTGACCTTCTACAAGAGCGTCGCGGACCTGCCGCCCTTCACCGAATATGGCATGAACGGCCGCACTTACCGCTATTTCAAGGGCACGCCGGTCTACCGTTTCGGCGACGGGCTCAGCTATACGCGCTTCACTTATGCCGCGCCGGCGATCGAACCGGTGGGCGGCGCAGTGGAGAACGGCATCACCGTCCGCACCCGCATCACCAACAGCGGCGCGCGGGCGGGCGACGACGTGGCCCAGCTCTACATCACCCCGCCCGGCTTCGAAGGCGCGCCCCGGATCGCCCTGCGCGGCTTCCAGCGCGTGTCATTGAAGCCCGGCGAGAGCCGCGACATCGCCTTCACCCTCTCGCCCCGCGACTTGAGCTTCGTCACTATGGCGGGCGAGCGCGCGCTCATTCCCGGCGACTATGCGCTCAGCGTCGGCAGCGGCCAGCCCGGGGGCGAGGTGGATACGCAGCAGGTCCGTTACAGCATCACCAAGCGCGTTTCCCTGCCCAAATAACGAACATCGGAGGAGGATTATATGACGCCATTCACGTCCCTGACCCGCCGCGTCGCCCTGAGCCTCGCCGCCTGCGCGCTTGTCGCGCCTGCCTGGGCTAGCGCGCAGGAAGACAAGATGACCCCGATCGCGATCCCGGCGCAGCCCGGCGCGATCGAGCTTGGCACCGGGTCGCTCCCCGGCGCGACCGCGAAGGAAAGCTGGCACCGCCAATATGGCAGCAATTTCGCCCGCAACGTCACCGTAGCGACGCTCACCCCCTTCCTGCCCGATCCGGCCAAGGCGTCGGGCGCGGCGATCATCGTCGCGCCGGGCGGCGGCTTCCGCACGCTCTCGATGGACAATGAAGGCTATGACGTGGCCAAGGCGCTGGCCGCGCGCGGCATCGCCGCCTTCGTCATCAAATATCGCCTGAACCAGACGCCGGCCGACATGGCCGGCTTTGAAAGGTCGATGGCGGAAATGTTCGCCGGCGCTGCGCGCAATCCACTCCCCGCAGCCAACCGCGCCGCGATGAACCTCGCGCCGCAGCTAGAGGACGCCAAGGCCGCTTTCCGCCTGGTCCGCAGCCGCGCCGCGCAATGGCATGTCGATCCCGACCGGGTCGGCATGATCGGCTTTTCCGCCGGCGCGATGCTGACCATGGCCACCGCCCTGTCCACCGATGCGAAGCCCGCCTTTGTCGGCAATGTCTACGGCCCGCTTGGGACGATGACGGTGCCCGCCGACGCCCCGCCGATGTTCGCGGCGATCGCGGCGGACGATCCGCTATTTGGCGGACGCGACTTCAAGCTGATCGACGACTGGCGCGCCGCCAAGCGCCCGGTCGAGTTCCACCTCTATGAGCAGGGCGGCCACGGTTTCGGCATGTATCCCAAGAAGACGACCAGCACCGGCTGGTTCGAGGCGTTCGCCGCCTGGCTGAAGATGCACGGCTATATGGACAAGAAGGCGCAGTGATGCGGCGGCGGGGCGGCCTGCAAGGCCG
>ERZ1292632.2666-Hain-H43-01um-R2-2666-length-14602-cov-4_pt1 | contig 14602 bp, 12 predicted proteins | sample MGYA00564407_ERZ1292632 | MGnify/ENA primary metagenome ERZ1292632 (study PRJEB36523, sample SAMEA6512637) | groundwater metagenome | collected 2019-01-08 | study: AquaDiva: Metagenomics assemblies of 32 groundwater samples | reverse complement strand
TTTGGGTAATTTAACATCCCAACTTTTTGTAAATGTGTATTTAAACAAATTTGACCAGTTTATTAAGCACAGAATGAAAGTGAAATATTACATAAGATACGCGGATGATTTTGTGATTTTATCTACAGACAAAGATTATATATGGGAACTAGTGCCAAAAATCGCTGATTTTTTGGAAGAAGAATTAAAGTTATTGCTTCATCCAACCAAACTTTTTGTTAAGACATTGGCTTCTGGTGTTGATTTCTTAGGATGGGTTCATTTTCCCAGTCACAGAGTTTTGAGGACAGCTACCAAAAAGAAAATGTTTAGGAATATTGAGGCAAAAACAGAAGAAAAAAGAGAAAACACTATTGCTTCGTATTTGGGGATGTTGAAATGGGGGAATGGGTGGAAATTGGGGGAAAAGATTAAATATTTTTAATCAAGTTGTCTTTATAAAATTTATGGTATAATGAACAAATTATGGAAAAACGACTTACATATAATGTCCGAATAGAACGAGATGAGGATGGTAAATATGTTGTATCGGTACCAGCTTTGCCCGGGTGTTTTACACAAGGGCGTACTTTTGATGAAGCATTAAGAATGGCTCAAGACGCGATTTTTGGATTTGTTAGTGTATTGATGAGTCGTGGTAAAAATATTCCAATTGAGCGCGCTCGCACCAGTACTTTTGCGGTAAGCGTGATGTCTCCAAAAGTGTTGGCTTAATAAAAATGAAAAATGGGCCGTTTAAGACAAATAAAACCAAGAGAACTTGTTGCCGCTCTTAAGCAAGCTGGTTTTGAAGATTATGATCAAAATGGAAGCCACTTGATTTTAGTTGATGAGGAAAGAGATATTCAAACTTCTGTACCAATGCATACTGGTGATATAGGCCGCGGGCTTTTAAAAAAGATTCTAAAACAAGCAAGACTTACAGAAGAAGAATTCAAAGAGCTTTTGTAATAATTTTAATAACTCAAATTTTCTCGTGGTATAATTAAAGACCATGCAATATGAAGATGAAAAAAATCCGACTTCGCTGAGAGCTTCGTCGGGACAAAGGGAAAAATTGAATCGGCTGGAGAGAAAACTTTATTCTAGAAATGCTCCTGATATTATTGACAAAGGAAGATCGGATCTGAACCAGCAAGATGATGAAAGATTGGACCTGAAAGAAAAAATGGGTGTAAAAGAAGGATGGCAGGATGTGAAAAAAAACAGCTTTGACGAATTGGCGGCTAAAGTATCCAATATGGCGCAAAACAAGCATAATTTTGTAAAAAAAATATTTATTTTTTCCGTACTATTTTTTGTTATTGCTTCCTGTGTAGCCGCTTTTGTTTTCTTTGGCGGTATGAATCTAGTATCGTCAAAAAATGTGGATATAAAAATAACCGGACCGACCTCCGTTGGTGGCGGCCAAGAAGTTTCCTTTGAAATAAATGTTGTAAATAATAATAATACGGACCTTAATTCCGCTTCTCTGTTGGTAAAATATCCTACTGGCACCAGGTTGACAGGCGATCTTTTAAAAGAACTGGACAAAGAAAGATTTTCTTTAGGAACCATAAAAACCGGAGAAAATTATAACCAAAGTATTAAAGCAGTTTTCTTCGGGGAAAAAGACAGCTTAAAACAATTAAAAATTTCTTTGGAATACAGAGTGGAAAATTCAAGCGCTATTTTTTACAAAGAAAAATCCTATGAAATATCCATAAGTTCTGCCCCGATTATAATAACTCCGACGTATCCAAAAGAAATCAATTCTGGCCAGGAGGTGTCTTTTGATGTAGAAGTCGCTTCCAATTCCAAAGATAAAATAAATAATCTTTTAGTTAATGTTGAATATCCGTTTGGTTTTGTGTTTAAGGAGTCATCGCCCAATGCTTCTTACAATAATAATATATGGAAATTATCCGACTTAGGACTCGGAGAAAAGGAAAACATTTTAATTAAAGGAAACATTATAGGGCAGGACAATGAAGAGAAAGTTTTTAGGATAAACGTCGGAACCGCCAATAAAGATGACGAAAGGACTATTGGAGTGCCACTTTCCCAATTGACAGAATCTCTTTTGATTAGAAAACCTTTTATAGGATTAGACATATTCATTGAGGGTATAGCTGGTAATTTTGCGGGTCGTGGCGGTAATCCAATAATGACTGAATTTATCATACAAAACAATTTGTCTTCCGAGATATTCAATACCTCGGTCTCAGTTGTTCTCGGCGGCGCCTTTAATGAATTAAGCGTGATGCCGAGCGGCGACGGATTTTTTCAGTCATCCAACAACACTATTTTATGGGACAAAAGATTGGTGCCGGAATTTTCCGAAATGAACTCCGGCTCTCAAAAAAAACTGTCTTTCCGTTTGACGCCTTTTCTATATGCGGATATAAAGGGGGGAACCAAGCCGGAAATTGAAATGACAATAACGGTTAGAGGCGAGAGGATTTTGGAATCTGGTTCTGTTGAACCGATATCAACTACCGAAACCAGGAAAATAATTTTGGGCACAGATCTCAATCTATCAACAAAGACGGCCAGATCTATCGGCAACATTGAAAATTCCGGCCCCATACCCCCCAAAGTTGATCAACCTACCACCTACACGGCGATCTGGAGTATAAGCAACTCGTTCAATCAGGTTAGCAATGCGGAGGTGAAAGCTACTCTGCCACCCTATGTAAAATGGGTCAATATAAAAAGTCCGGCAAATGAAATTATTTCATTCAATCAGATAACCAACGAAGTTATATGGAACGCTGGTTCAATTTTGCCGAATACCGGTTTTGGCTCTTCTCCAAAAGAAGTACAATTTCAACTGGAGCTATTGCCGAGCTCAAGCCAAATCGGACAAGCACCCATGATTTTGGGGCAGGTCACTCTCTCGGGCCTTGATAAAATAACCGGTTTGAAAATAGAATCCAAAGCGCCAGCAATCACCACCAATTTTTCCGGCGACCCGAGTTTTAAAACCGGAGATGATAAGGTGGTGCCTTAAAATAAGGTATTGTGGTATAAGTACTGAGTATTATTTATAGTGAGTGAAATCTAACTATGGAAAAAGAAAACAAAATGGAAAAAATTGTCTCTCTTTGCAAGAGAAGGGGCTTTGTCTTTCAGGGCTCGGAGATTTACGGCGGGCTGGCGGGCATTTTTGATTATGGTCCACGAGGAGTGGAACTTCGACACAATATAAAGCAATATTTTTGGCAAAAATTTATTGTTGATCGCGAAGATGTCTTTGGTATGGGAGCGGCCATTTTAATGCCGGCTAAAGTCTGGGAAGCTTCAGGACACCTGGAACTTTTTACGGATCCTTTGGTAGAGTGCAAAATATGCCACGAAAGAGTGCGGGCCGACCAGGCAGAGGCCATAGCTGATCACGAAAAAACTCACAAAAATTCAAAAGAAAAAGTAGAATGGACTGAACCCGTGACTTTTAATTTGTTAGTCGGCTCAAAACTTGGCTCTTCGGAAAAGACAGCAACCCAGGTTTATCTGCGCGGAGAAATCACTCAGGGTGTGCATGTTAATTTCAAAAATGTTTTGGATTCAATGCATCCAAAAATTCCTTTTGGTATTGGCCAAATAGGTAAAGCTTTTAGAAATGAAATTACTCCGCGCGATTTTATTTATCGTCAACGTGAGTTTGAACAAATGGAGCTGCAATATTATGTGAGGTCAGACGAAAAAGAAGCGAATAAACAATATGAATATTGGAAGCAGTTTGCTTTTGATTGGTACTTGGGGCTGGGTTTCAAAAAAGAAAATGTACGCTTTCGCCAGCATGCTTTAGATGAGCGTGCCCACTATGCAAAAGATGCTTGGGATATTGAATGTAATACATTTGGAGGATGGAAAGAGGCCATGGGTATTCATCACAGAGGAGATTGGGATTTGAGGCGGCACAGCGAGTATTCCGGAGTTGATATGTCTTATTTTGACGAAGAAACCAAAGAAAGATTTATTCCATGGGACATTGAATGTTCGGGGGGTGTTGACAGAACCTTTCTGTTTTTGATGTACGAAGCTTATACCGAAGATGAGCTTGGGGGAGAGATGAGAACTTATTTGAAATTAACTCCCAAACTGGCGCCGGTGAAGGTGGCGGTGTTTCCGCTTCTTAAAAATAAACCGCAATTGGTGGAGAAAGCGAGAGAAATTTACAAAATTCTAAAGAAAGAATTTGGAGCAGTTGAGTTTGATGATAACGGAAATATTGGCAAAAGATATAGAAGACAAGATGAAATAGGCACGCCTTTTTGTGTGACCGTTGATTTTGACACGCTAGAAAAAAATGAAGGCGTAACAGTTCGCGATCGCAATACGGGTAAACAAGAAAGAATTTCAGAAAACGACTTAGTTTCTTATCTTAAAGAAAAAATGATATAGTATAAGTTATGGCGACTCGTTCAAGTGAAAAAATGATTCAGATAAGCGCGGGGACAATTATGAAAGCCCTGCTTATTGTCGTATCTTTTGTAGTTTTTTATTATTTGCGGGACATAGTTTTGGTGGTGATTCTGGCCATTATCATTGCTTCTTCGGTAGAGCCGGGCACCCAATGGTTTTTGCGTAGGGGAGTGCCGAGGATTCTGGCTGTTCTTTTTATGTATTTTGTGGCGGTTATGATTTTGGTTATGGTGTTTTATTTTCTCTTTCTGCCTCTGCTTAATCAATCAGCCACTTTTCTCTCCACTTTACCCGGATATTTGGGCGAACTTCAAGTTTGGAATCCTCTCCAAAACAGCGAACTTTTATCTTCAAATTCTGCCATTCAGGGATTTTCCAAGACATTTTCTCTTTCTCAAATAGTTGAGCAAATTAATACCGCTGTCTCCAGTTTTTCGGAGGGATTTTTCTCTACGGCTAGCCGCGTTTTTGGAGGTATTTTGAGTTTTCTTATGGTTATTGTTTTGTCATTTTATTTGTCGGTTGAATCGGACGGAGTTTCTAATTTTTTGCGCATGGTCACCCCGGCCAAAAATGAAAAATATATTTTGGACTTATGGAAAAGATCCCAACATAAGATAGGCCTTTGGATGCAAGGACAAATAGTGTTGGCTGTTATTATAGCCATGCTTGTATTTTTGGGGTTGACTTTGTTGCGAGTTGAGAATGCTCTTTTGCTTGCTGTTCTGGCTGGCATGTTTGAGATCATTCCTCTCTTCGGGCCCATTTTGGCGGCCATACCCGCAGTCACTTTGGCTCTGGTTACAAATGGAATGGCCAGCGCTCTTTTGGTTGTCGGCCTTTATATTATCATCCATCAATTTGAAAATCAGCTTATTTATCCGTTAGTGGTCCGCAAAATTGTTGGCGTGCCGCCAATCGTTTCCATTTTGGCTCTTATTATTGGCTTCAAGTTGGCAGGTTTTGTTGGCTTGCTTATTTCCGTGCCTTTAGCCACGATGCTTATGGAATTTTTGAATGATGTGGAAAAAAATAAAATAGCCGAAAAATTAAAGGATGGCTACGAATAAAACATTTTACATAACAACTCCCATATATTACCCCAATGCTAAATTGCACATGGGGCACGCTTATACTACCGTAGTTTGCGATATTTTGGCGCGTGCCAAAAAGCTTCAAGGAGAGGAAGTCTACTTTCTCACTGGCGCTGATGAAAATACTGAAAAAGTAGTTCGAGCGGCAAAAGAGGCTGACAAGGAAACCAAAGAGTATTTAGATGAAGTTATTGAAAACTTTAAAGATTTGTTTGAAAAATTAGAAATATCTGAAGATCAGTTTATCAGAACTTCCGACGATAAAAATCATTGGCCAGGTGTAATAGAAATTTGGAAAAGACTTGAAAAAGCTGGAGACATTGAAAAAAGAAATTATGAGGGTTTGTATTGTGTTGGGCATGAAGCTTTTATTACCGAAAAAGATTTAATTGATGGTAAATGTCCCGACCACAATGAGAAGCCCGAGCTTTTGAGGGAAGAAAATTATTTTTTTAAGCTTTCTAAATATACTGAACAAATAAAAGAAAAAATAAAAAGTGGTGAAATGAAGATAATTCCAGAGAGCCGAAAAAATGAAATCTTGGCGCTACTTGATAGGGGACTGGAAGATATAAGTTTTTCAAGATCAGCTAAAAAAATATCCGTAGGCATTCCCGTGCCGGGCGATTCTTCACAGAAAATTTATGTTTGGGGAGATGCGCTAACCAACTATATAAGCGCGCTTGGATTTGGTCGAGATGATGAATTATATAAAAAATTTTGGCCAGGTATTCATGTTATGGGCAAAGATATTTTGCGATTTCACGCGGCCATTTGGCCCGGAATGCTTCTTTCTGCTGGTTTGCCTTTGCCCCAAAAACTTTTAGTTCACGGGTTTATTACTTCTGGTGGCAAAAAAATGTCAAAATCATTGGGCAATGTGATTGATCCTATTTTTCTCATAGATACTTATGGTGCTGAAGCTGTTCGGTATTATTTAGCGCGCCATATTTCGCCATTTGAAGATGGCGATCTTACTTTGGAGTCGTTTAAAGATGCTTACAATGCTCATTTGGCAAACGGGTTGGGTAATTTGGTTTCTAGAATTATGAAAATGGCGGTAAATAATATTGAAAAATTGAAAGAAGAAAAGATTGAAAAATTAGAAGAAGAAAAATTATCAAAAGAATATTTGGATTTTCTTAATAATTTTGAAATAAACAAAGCTTGCGATTATATTTGGTCGCAAATCAGTGAAATGGATAAATATATTCAAGAAAACCAGCCGTTCAAAGTTGTAAAGACAGATGAAGAAAAAGGTCAAAAAATGATTTCTGATTTGGTTGCGCGACTTTATTTTGTCGCCAGAATGCTTAACCCAATACTTCCAGAAACTTCTGCTAAAATAAAATCTTTTATCAAAGAAAATAAAACTCCGGATAAACCTTTGTTTGCGAGAAAAGATTAACCCCATCCCTTGCTTCGCGTAGCCCCCTTGATCAGGAGAGGGAAGGCGCGAAATTTAAATGTAGTGGTTTTCCTTCTCCTTAATCAAGGAGAAGGTGCCCAAAGGACGGATGAGGTGTGTTAAGATTTAATTATGAACTACATCGATATACACTGTCACCTAGACTCAAAAGAATTTGATTCTGATCGGGGCGAAATTTTGGCGCGGATGAAAGAGGGAGGAGTGGGGGCGATAACCATAGGGGCTGACTTCCAAAGTTCAAAAAGAGCGGTTGAAATCGCGGAGGCAAATGAAAATGTTTGGGCGTGCATAGGAGTGCATCCTGAGTATTCTTCCGTTTTTCCCTCCCCTGAACAAGGGGAGGGTGGGGTGGGGTTTTTGGAAGAATTAGTAAAAAGCCCAAAAGTGGTTGGAATAGGAGAGTGCGGGTTGGATTACTTCAGAATTAATTCTGACGAAAATAAAAAAGTACAAAAACTTTTATTTGAATCTCAAATCCAATTTGCCATAAAGCGCGACAAACCATTAATGCTCCATTGCAGAGAAGCGTATGAAGACACTTTGGACATTTTAAAAACTTATAAAAAAGAAGCGGGAGAAAAACTGCGGGGCAATGTCCATTTTTTTGCGGGAAATACTGATGTGGCCAGAGAAATTTTAGATTTGGGATTTACAATGTCTTTTACAGGAGTAATAACTTTCACCCGTGATTATAACGAAGTTATAAAATATATTCCAATAGAAAGCATAATGTCCGAAACAGACGCGCCATTTGTATCTCCTGCGCCTTATCGTGGCAAAAGAAACGAACCAATCTATGTAATTGAAGTGGTTCAAAAAATGGCTGAAATAAGGGGAGAAAATATGGATATTTTGAATAAGACAATTATAAACAATGCCAAGAGAGTTTTTGGCATTTAGTAGTATAATATAATACATAGCAGTTAATAATTAATTTTATGAAATACAAAATATCTAGTTTACTTTTAAGTATCTTATTTGTTGTCTTACCACTTTTGGTTTTGGCGGAAACAGAAACAAAAGCTCAATGCTATGTTTTTATGGTTGGTTGGGTTGATTGCGCCCCATCTGCGGATGGCACGCTTACACCGACTACACCAATTACACCAATTACACCAATTACACCAGCCACTACACCAACTATATCCACGAACACAACACCAACATCACCATCAACAACGGGTACAGGATATGTTGCTGGTGGCGGGACAATGCCACCCGGTATGACACCGCCAGCAACCGGTATAATTTATTTTTCTAACGCAGGTGGTTATTACAACCCCCAAACACAAACGTATTCAAGCAATCCTAATGGCACATGCGAACCAAATGATGCTTGTGGTACTTCATATGCCGATTTTCAATCAGCTTTAGTGGATAAAGATATTGCAAAACTTGGCGTTCCAGTGCCTGATTACAGCAATTGTCTTGCTGGCACAGTAAATACTAACAGTCTTCAATGCGGGGTATATATTAATGGTCAATATACCACGGTTGGCATTTGCCCCGCCGGCGCAACAACTGGAAGCTGCAGTCTGGAAAGAACTAATTTGGCATTTGCGACAGAAGCGGCAAAAAGACGATCATTGGCAACTGGTCAATCTTGTAGTGTTGATACACTGAACTGGCCAGGAATTGATCCGGTTACCAGTCTCAATTATTCCTATTCTATAAATTGTAGCGGGGGGAGCACTAGCGGTGGAGGAGGAGGTACTTCTTCCGGCGGTTCAACTTCACAAACATCTTCTTCCGGACAAGGTGGTAGCACCTCTGCTTACATAAATTCTCTCATGAATATCGTAAGGTCTATGATTACTGCTTCCCAATCTGCCATATCCAGAAATACTTCGGTTCAAAACACGAATTATGTAGCGCCAACTGTCGCAACTCAAAATACAACAACAAATACAGCGACAACAAACACGACAAATACAACTACCACAATAACTTCTGGCAATACCTTGTTCACCTCAAATGTTTCCAGTGTTATGTATGTCGGCGATCCGTGGAGTGTCTTTGTCTCTGGATTAAAGCCAAACGAAACAATCTATGCGACTGGAGGGAAGAAAACCGGAAGCGTTGTGCCGACAGATAAGACTCCTTATGTGGCGAACAGTCTTGGAATTATGACCAAAACCGGGATCCATGCGGCCGACGCAGTAGGCGATTGGCAATTGGTTTGGACTAGGGCTGATGGGACAATTTTAAAAACTTTAATTTTTAGCGTTCAAAATAAGATTGCGGGAACTGGTTCCGATTGCCTCACTTTTGCCAGTGGTTGGATCGGCTGTCTCCCATCTAGTACACCTACAACACCAACCAGCGCACAACCGTCGACCGCTTCTTTCCCAATGACCGTAACGGTAAATATACCAATCTTAAATATTCGCACTGAACCAAACACAGCATCGAGAGCAATAAATAGTTTTCAAAATAGAGCCACCTTTACGGCTGGCAATATTGTTGATGGGGAGAACGTAGAAGGGAACAATAAGTGGTTTTCGTTCATTTATGGCACTATGCCGGCCTACGTCTGGTCCGGCGGTACGGCTCAAAGTCCGGTTGCGCCAACCGTAACAACTTTCCCAGTTAATGTGACGGTTATTTCAACCCTCCCTTTAAATGTTCGTAATGCCCCAAATATTAGTGCGGCTGTGGTAAAACAACTTAATAATAGCGACATTTTTACGGCTGGCAACATGGTTGAGGGAGATAGTGTTGAAGGAAATAACAAATGGTGGGTGACCGTGGAAGGCACTATGCCGGCCTACGTCTGGTCCGGCGGAGCCGCAGTGGTTCATTAGTTTAAAGTTGCCCGTCTTTTGCTTTTTAAATCTTTTATGATAGAGTGTTGGCTATGGGAGAAAAAGAAGAGATTTCAGATAGCAGCCAAATTTATGAGATAGGTTTTCATATTTTGCCTACTGTGCCGGAAGAAAAACTTCAGACGGTGGTTTTGAGATTAACGGATTCCATAACCAAAAACGGGGGGGTCGTAATATCGGAAGAATTTCCCAAGATGAGGGCTCTTTCCTATGAAATTAAAAAAAGAGTGGAGGCCAAATATTTAAGTTTCAACAAGGCCTATTTTGGCTGGATAAAATTTGAAATATCACCGGTTTCAATTGGCAAGATAGAAGAAGAATTAAAAAACTATGATGACATTTTGAGATTTATAATAGTAAAGACCGTCAGGGAAAATACCATGCACGCTTTTAAACCTCTCATGGTGAACAGGGAAAATAACAGGGGAGAGATTGCCAGAGTTTTCAAAAACGCAGTCGCGCAGGAAAAAACCGAAATATCCGAGGAAGAAATAGATAAGAGCATTGACGAATTATTAGTAAGTTAAGAAAAATATGTATCCCGTTAGAAGTCACGAAAATCAAAAACGGGATAAATTTATTAGAATTTAATTTTAGTAAGAAATTGCAAATTATGATAATGTGATTTCCTACTTCTAACGGGATGTATATAAACAAAGCAATCATTTATGGAAATTTGACCAGAGATCCGGAGTTGAAGTCCTTGCCTTCTGGCGCTCCGGTCTGTGAGTTTGGAGTGGCCACCAACAGGGTTTGGAAAGATAAAAATGGCGCCAGACAAGAATCCGTGGATTACCACAACATTGTGGTTTTTAGCAAGCAAGCAGAAGTTATAAAACAATACTTGCATAAAGGTAGCCCGATTTTTTTGGAGGGCAGGATTCAGAATAGAAGTTGGGATGCTCCAGATGGCGCCAAAAGATATAAGTCAGAAATTGTGGTTGAAAGATTCCAATTTGGACCAAAGAGTGGGGGAAATACCGCTGTAGCTGCACCCGCCTCCGCCGGAAGCTCTGGCGTGGCGAAGGAAGAGGCGCCGGCAATAGAATATCCGGAAGAAGAAATAAATTCTGAAGATATTCCGTTTTAATCTTTAAATTTTATGACAAACAAACAAACCTGCTACTTCAAACAGAATGCCATCAAGCATGTTGACTACAAAGATACTGAGCTTTTGAAAAAATTTCTCAATCCCCACGCCAGGATTCTTTCCAAAAAGAAATCAGGAATCTCAACTGAATTTCAAAAGAAGCTTTCCCTGGCCATCAAACGCGCCCGCTATATGGCTCTGCTACCGTATCTTTCAAGATAACTCTTTTATGCTAAAATTTGCATATATAAAAAAAGCCGCGCTGCTGGTTTTGTTTCTCGCCCTTCTTGTTTTACCTAGTTTTGCTTCAGCTGATACTATTATAAATTCATCAAATAATTACATAAGCGAGGACACGGTGTGGAATATGGCAGGCAGTCCTTACATTCTTTTTAATACTGTATGGGTTCGTGGACCCGCTACTCTTACCATTGAACCGGGTGTCATAGTCAAGTTTGCTGGTAATTATTCCGGAATAAATGTGTTTGATGGCAATATTGTGGCAGAGGGTACAGCGGAAAATCCTATTTATTTTACCTCTATAAATGATTCTTCTATTGGGTCATGGGGATTAAATATAGCCAGATCTCCCCATAGTTCTTTTTCCCATTTAAATATGCGATATTCATATGGGGGCATTTTTATGTGGGATTCAATTGTCCTGGTTGATAACATAAATATAGAGAATAGTGATCAAGGTGTTGCCATGGCAGGAAGAGGCGAACTGACAGTTACTAATTCAACATTTAAAAATATTGAAAACAATGCTATTGCTGGGTATCAAAACAGCTCGTTAATAATATCTGATGTGCGCATTGAGAACATTTGGGAATGGGAAGCGATTATGCTTTCTGATAATTCTCATGCTTCAATAAAAAACTCCAGTGTAAAAGATGTAAATTTTGCTTTTGCCCTTGGACTTTATGGGAATAGCTATGCGGAGGTTGAAAACTCCATTTTTTCCGGAGGATTAAATTATGGGATTGCTCTTATAACTAGAAACAACAAACCAACTCTTGTACTTCGTGATTCTGTTGTGGAAGAATATTTTGGCGGAGGCATTAATATTTTTGGCGGCGAGGCGCAGATTGAAAGAAGTGTTATTAGAAATAATATGTATGGAGTTTGGGCTAAAGGTATATATCAAAGCACTATCTCTGGAAGTTCTATTTATGGCAATTTGATTTATGCAATAGATTCGCGCACTATCATACCTATAAACGCTAAGAATAATTGGTGGGGCGATGAATCAGGGCCGTTTGAATCAAATAAAAATCCGGATGGGTTTGGAGACGAAATTTCCGGCAATGTTGATTTTATCCCATGGCTGACAGAGGATCCAAATGTGGAAATACCAGAATGTTGTTCCAATGTTTTATTTTTGCCGGGATTGGAAGCAAGTCGGTTGTATAAACAAGGGATATTGAGTGAAGATAGATTGTGGGAGCCAAACATAAATTCGGATGTGATTGATTTGTATTTAAATCAAGATGGGCAATCTGTAAATAATGTTTATACAGAAGATATTGTTGATAAAGCATTGGGTATATCTCCAATTTATGATTCGTTCATTAAAAAAATGAACCAATTAGTGATTGATAAAAATATCAAATGGCAACCATACGCGTATGATTGGAGACAGAGTGTGGATGATATTGTAAATAACGGAACAAAATATAAAGACGGACAAAAATCTTTAATTGCCACACTTGAGGAACTTGTAAATTCTTCGGCAACCAAAAAAGTAACCATTGTTGCTCATTCAAACGGGGGATTGCTCGCAAAGGCCTTGATTGTTAAGTTGCAGGAATTAAAAAATTCTGGAACCAATAATTTAATAGATAAAATTGATAATGTTGTTTTGATTGCCAGTCCTCAAATTGGGACACCAGAAGCAACATTTGCTCTTTTGCATGGATATAATCAAAATATTTTAGGGGGCCTTTTGATGAATTCTCAAACTGCTCGCCGACTCGCCATAAATATGCCGTCAGGTTATGGACTTTTGCCTTCAGATAAATATTATCAAATATCCACCACGCCAATAATTTCATTTGATCCAAACTCAGATTTATCGCAAATATATACAAATTATTATGGAAACGAAATAAATTCTTTTGCGGAACAAAACGATTTCATTTTGGGCAAAGAAGGCAGAACAAATCCGGAAATGTCGGATACAATTCTGCCAATTATCGGAAATAAACCGTTTTTAGACAGAGGCCAAGAACTGCATAACAAAATAGATAACCTGATTATTCCATCAAATATAAAGTTAATTCAACTGGCGGGATGGGGCAAAGACACTTTGGTTGGCATGAAATATGTTGAAAAAACTATATGCAGTTATCCAATTATTGGATTAAATATGTGCATACCGAATAAAATTTTGGATTTGAGGCCAGTCACGGATATGAACGGAGATAAGACGGTTGTTGCCCCAAGTGCTTTGCATGATGATCAGGGAGAAAAATATTGGTTGGACTTAAGCAGTTCTAAAATAGAACATAAAAATATATTTGAAGATAATTCGGTCCTGCAATTTGTTGAAAATATAGTAAATCAAAACACGCTTGCGATAGACAGAATATATCAATTAAAACCAACTTATACAAAAATCAGAAATAAAATATCAGTTCACTCTCCCGTTACTCTCGGAGCATATGATTTACTCGGGAATTTTACAGGCAAAATTTGTCCTGAAAATTCCGATTTCTGCCAAGTTGTAGAAGATATACCAAATTCCTTATATATGGAATTTGGTGAAGGAAAATACCTGAGTGCCGATGAAGAAAATATAAACAAAGTAATTCTTCGGGGCACGGATATTGGCATATTTACATATGAATCAGAAACATTTTTGCCAACAGGAGAATCAACCACAGTTGCATTTACGGATATTCCGGTAACGCTGCAAACCACGGCTGAAATCACCATAAATCCAAATACTCAAACCCAAGAACTAAAATTGGATGTGGATAGCGACGGAACGACAGATATTACAATACAACCAAACAATCAATTTGATCCGATTGTGTATCTACAAGTGATGAGAAAAACCATTGAAAATTCAGATATAACAGAATCAAGAAAAAATGGCTTTATAAACAGAATAGATGCTACAATAAAAGAAATACAAAAAGGTAAAATAGACAAAGCAAAATTAAAAACGGAAAAATTTATGCATGTTTTAGGAACAATCATAGATAAAAAAGAACCGAAGAAACCGAAACCCCACAGATTGTCCGGAGCAGAAACAGAACAATTATTAATTATGTTAGATCAATTATTAATTAATTTGAATAAATAATATGCAAAATTTATCATTGTGGATACTTAGATCATTTTTGTTTTTATTGGGTTTGTTTGTTGCTTTGTTTTTTATTGTTCCCGGTTCGGTTTTAGAAATATATGTACCAAATTATATTTACTTCATATTAATTCTTGCCCTACCTGTTTTGATTGACTTATTTTTCAATAAAAATATGATTAAAAAATATTTTTATTGGTCTGTTTTTATTATTTTGGTTTTTATTTCTCTAAAATTTATTCTTGAATATTGGTTTAATAATTCGTTCAACATAATGATATAAGTATTAATATGTTGTTAATGTTAAACACTTAGTGTTCAACATCACCCTCAAATTTCTTTCAGACCTCACCCAACCCTCTCCTAGACTTAGGAGAGGGAAGGCAAAAACAAAACTGTCTTATTTTTAGGTTGGAAAATATGGATAAAAAACCTGCCCCGTACCAA
>ERZ1292632.2665-Hain-H43-01um-R2-2665-length-14603-cov-8_pt1 | contig 14603 bp, 29 predicted proteins | sample MGYA00564407_ERZ1292632 | MGnify/ENA primary metagenome ERZ1292632 (study PRJEB36523, sample SAMEA6512637) | groundwater metagenome | collected 2019-01-08 | study: AquaDiva: Metagenomics assemblies of 32 groundwater samples | reverse complement strand
TCGCTCGGCGGGTACAGCACAGGCATGCCGCCGATGTCGCGCTCTACACCGATGCCCTCCAGCTCCTCGAAGTTCCGCCGGAAGCGCCAGTCCCGCCAAAGCGCAGCCAGGACGCTCTCACCCTCCGGGTTGCGCTTCCGCGACATGATGGTGAAGTGTAACAGCTTCCACGCGGGCACCGTAGCGAGCGTGCCCGTCACAGGGTCCCGCTGCACGACCGCCTCCAGCGTCTGGCCGTCGTCCGCGTACTGCCACGGCGCGAAGTCCAGCGTCTCCTGCCCGATGGGGCTGAGCGTCGCTACACCCAGCAGCCCGTCATCGTGGTCGCTCGGCACTGTCCCGTCCGTTCCCTCGCGTCGCTTCAGCACAATCTCGGATAGCGCGAAGCCGTACCCCAGCGCGTCCAGCGCGTCGTCCATATGCTGATGCCAGCCGATGTCCATATCCTTGAAGCATTCATACAGGAAGGCGGCGAACCGCTCGTCCGTCTCCGTAGCACCGCCTGGGGCGACATCCCAGTCCACGGCCAGGAGCGGTGACTTCATGGCATCCACCAGCCCGCCGAGCAGGCTGTCGCGGTGCATCTCGCGGAAGATGCTGATGCGCTTCGAGAGCGTCCGAAGCTCCTTCTGCTGCTCGTCCATCAGTACGCCGCGCCAGATTGACAGGCCGGGCCGCGTCATACGCTTCAGCGCATCTTTCAGGGCTACGTTGTTCTGCGTCGTCATCATCGCCACCTGCTCTGCTTTTCTCCAGCGGCCACTTGCACCGTGCCGCTGGCCCGCCCGTACAATCGCGTCATCTCTGCCATCGCGTGCGAAACGCCGTCTATCTGGTCATCGTGACCAGCCCCGGAGCCGAATACGTCCGCCTCGTCCAGGAACGGGCCGTTCCACGCGCCGCGTACCAGCCGGACGTTGCCCGCCTCCGCCGCCGCCGCCAGCGGACGTGCATAATCCAGCTTGCTCCCCGTGGTGCGCGCGCCGCGAAAGTCCCATCCCACGAGCACCTGCCGGGCATAGTGGTCTATCGTGTTGACGCCACTCGCCCCCGGCTCCTGCTCCATGCGGACAGGCACGCCACGTCCGTCTAACTCCGCCGTCTGCTTGACCAGCGCCTCCACCGCCGCAGGGCGTTCCCGCACGCGCCGCATGTCCATAATGTACCATGCGCCCTCGTGCAGCGCCAGTAACGCGCCCGCCGTCCAGTCGGGGTCGGCTCCGGACCGCGCCGCCGTCGCCGCCAGGTCCCAGAAGCGCAGCCGTCGCGCCTGGGCTGGCGCCTGGTCCACGATGGGGAACCACCCACGGCGTAGCACGGCGCCCGCGTCCACTATATCCCAATCGCCATCACGGAGCCGCGCCCTCGTGACGGGGTCAAGCTGCGCCAGCGACAGCTCGTATGCCGCAACGTCCAGGCTGGGGTTGTCCGTCATGCGCGCCGGAATGAATATCCGCCCGTTGGCGCGGCCCTCGGTGATGAACCAGCGTTTTACCCACTCATGGCCCTCGCCGCCGGGGTTGCTCGCGGCGCGCATCCGCAACGGCACGAACGCACCCGCCAAGCGGCGCAGGCGCGAGAATAGGAAACGGTACTGTCGCTCGCTGAATTGCGTCAGCTCATCCATGCCGATAAACTGGAATTCGGCGCTCCGGTATTGCTCTACATCCGTCTCGTGTTCCAGGTAGCCGAATGTCAGCGTCGCGCCAGATGGGAATCGCCAGGTGTGCGTCTGCGCATCCCAGTGGGCGTCCGTCGGCGCGAGCCACTCCCGCGCCCTGTCCATAAGCGCACCGGGCTGGCTCAGGTCGGGGAACGTGCGGCGGAGCAGGAGCGCGGAATAGTGGGGCTGGCCAACGTACTGGAGTGCGGCGGCGAGGAGTGCGGTACTTTTCCCCGGCCCTGCCGCGCCGCCGAAGAACGCCTCCAGACAATTCAGCCAAAGGAACGCCTGCTGTTTGGGGTGCGGCGTAATGGGAATGTAGGGACGCGGCAGCAGCGGCCACAGCGCCTCGGCCAGCCGGGTGTCACGGGTGAGCGGGGCCGCTGTCGTCGGCGTCATTATGTTTTCCCGCTGCCGCTATCAGCTTTGGCTGGTTGCGACATCCGTAACTTGTTCCCCGCGCTGATTACGGAATCCTGCGCTATAACTGTCGCGCTCACGGGTGCGCCTACCCGTTCCCGTCAACGGCGCGCGCCTCGCCCTCGACAACATGCCCGTTCCGCGATGCGTCCAGCATTTCGAGCGCACCCGCATCCCGCAGGATGGCCACCACAATGCTAATGCGCTCCGATTCTGATAGCACGGGAGCAGGGCCAGGTAGAGCTGGCATGCCGTCGGGATAGCGGTGCTGCTCATCGGTCTTGGTGGGCGCGTCCAGACCGAGCAGCCGCGCCCGCCGTTCCATAATGTGAAGCGCCCGGTCAATCGCGCCGAGGTGTCCCGCCTTAATCGGGCCTGCCAGCGCCAGCAGCAAGCCGTCCAGGCGTTCCAATTCCAGCTTCCGCACCTCATCCGCTGGCTGCTGGAGCGTTTTCAGGAGCGCCGATTTGACAGCCTCATAGCAGGTTTGGTGTGTCCGGTAACCGAGCGCATCTCTGATCTGGCGATAGGACGCGCCGCTCTTACGGAGTTCCAGCGCCTGCCGTTGGCGCTCAGCGGCCTCCAGCCTACGCGGGGACGTGGGCGACTCCGTGCGATGCCGCTGATTATGCTTTGGCGGCGGCCCTACTGTCATGGCGGGGCCCGTCGTGCCGCCTGGCTTTGGCCCACGCTTACCCATCACGCCACCTTCAGTACCGCGCCGCCGCAGAGACGATGCGGTCGCGGATAGCAGACGAGGGCTTAGTCTTCTGCGTCATTTGTCGCCAATTATGAACGAGGTTTTAGTCCTTGTCAATGGGCTAGTTACGCCCAGTTTGCCCGTGCTTTTATTTTCCCGAGCGGGAAATGACGGCGCTACGACCTCCCGAAATAGATCGCCCAAGCAAGGCAGAGCGTGAACGCCAGCAGGATCAGCACCAGCGTCACGGGGTCAGCCTGTGTCACAGCCCAATGCGCCACGTCACGGGCAAGTCCAGCGCCTGCCAGACGATCCAGACCACGAACGCCACGATGAACATGCCAGCGAACCCGATGGGGAACCAGTCCCAGAACGTCATCGCCCTACTCCTCCCCATACTTGAGACGTACCTTGCGGGCCGCACGTTCTGCCTCTTCGCTCGGCGGACTGTTCCAGTACCAGACGCCGCTTACCAGGGACACGTTTGACCCAGCGCCACATGCCGACATGCCTTGCGGGAATGGATGCATCATGTCGCCTCCTTCAGCCGTCCGCCGCACGACGGGCAGAAGCACCACGAACCTTCCTTGACTGGCTTCATCCAGTCGCACCGCGTCCCGTCAGGAGCACAGACGGCTTGCGCCAGGGATATTTGGTTCGCAGGGTAATCTCCTCCACAACTGAGCTTGTACCGCACAGGCGGCTGATAAACCTGCAAGACTGAAAATACCGCGCCGTCGTTCCCTGCCGCAACTAACCGCACTCTGTCCCCGACTTTGAAGCGCTGCGTAGGCACGTCCGGCGCCTTCGGGTGCTCCGCCATCTCCAACTGGCTCCCCTCCCTGTTCTGCAACACTCCGCCAGAGCGCACCCAGTAACGCGGCTCGTCAAGCGCCTCGACGACACCAGCGCCGCCAATAAGGGCGACGCCTGTGCTGCGCACCCTGTCCCCGACCGCGTAGCGGGGTGCCGTGGCGTCAGGGTCGGCTTTTGTGCCAGAGGCCCCGCCCTGCGTGTCCTGTGCGCGCGGCGGGGCAGCGTGGACGGCGACGGCGGGCGCAAACCGCGCGTTACAGTCCAGGCAGACCCACCCGCGCACGACAGACCTGTGTTTGCATCCCGACCTGTCTTCGCCGTTTGCTATCATGTCGCCTCCTTCTTCGCTTTGGGACGCCTGGCCTGCACGTTGTAAGCCGCCAACTCCACTACGCGCTGCTCCTCCCTCCGACATGAATCCCGGGCCGCGTCCAGCCCGCCGTGGAAGGATAGCACATGCCCCCCGGACCAGGCTTGGTAGGGCTGCGCCGTGCACTCTCCACACTCCCGTACATTGTAGATGCCGACCGCGTACCTGACCGTCGGCACTCCGTGCCTCTGCGCGGGCCTGACTGTCTCCCACCATGCGCTGGGGTGCCGCCTCCGCAGGTCCGCCCAGTATGCGCGTAGCTCACTCATGTCGCCTCCTTTATTGCCGTCTCGACTGCGTTTGCCAACTCCCGTGGGCCGGGATAGTGCCGCCACTGGGGGTCATCAATGTGTCCGCTGTGCGTGTACGGCTGCGCCCTCAGCCACGCCGCGAACGCCACCATGTCGCGCCGCCACTGGGCGTCGCATAGCCGATTCGTCCGCGTGATAGGCTCATCCTCCTTCGGGGGTCGAAGTGAGTCAAAGCATTCAACGCTTCCAGGTTTGTCATCGGCTTCGGTAGCTCGTTCATGTCGCCTCCAACCCTAGCCATATGACGCCAGACCCGCCGCAGGCCGCGCAGTTATAGGCGTCCGACGCATTGCTGCTTATCCACGTCTGCTGATCACCCGGAACCGTTGGCGGCCTGCTAACCGTCCCTGCGCCGTTGCAGACCGGGCACGTGTAGGGCTTCATGTCGCCTCCTTACTGAATCACCGTGCAATCCGATCATGGCTTCCAACTCGCCCCGCAAGTCCTCCCGCGACACTCTAGGCAGCACGTGAACCGCCGCCCAGTCGCAGCACCGGTCAAAGAACGCCTTGAAATCGTCCTCGTCCATCGCGGCGAAGCTGATGCTCTTAGGCGTCAGCACCGTCATGCGCACGCCGTCCAAGTCCGCCTCCCGCCGCGTGTAGTGGCCCGTGGCGATCTTCAACGCCGTCACGTAGTCCTCCACCGTGGGGTACTGCGCGCGGTCCGGCGCCTGCTCCCAGCACAGCGAAGCGAGCGCCCAAAAGAGCCGGTGAAAGCGCACGTTGCGGGGCCTCCGCGCCGTCACCTCCACGATCTCGCCCTGCCCGACATGGCGCAACCACTCCGCGCCCGCGTCGTCAACGGGGCGCAGGCTGGCGACGTGCTTGACCAGCAAAACGGTCGTCACCCTACCACGTCCTTCCCGACCTGTAACTTGGGATGCTCCCGCCGCAGAGCAGCACCATCCGCTTGTCCATGAGCCTGTCCGCCAACCGTGGCGGCATATGCGTCGGTAGGCCGTTGCTCGTGATGACCGTCTCCAACTCGTGCAGATAGCGATAGTCCAGCACCATGAAGAGCTTTTCCGCCGCCCAGTCCGTTTGCTTCTCCGCGCCCAAGTCGTCCAGCACGAGGAGGCTCACCTGCGAATAATCGCGGACCAGGTCGTCCGCCGACTTACCCTCGCCGCGTGGCGCGTCAAACCGCGAGCGCAGTTCTGACAGGAGATTCGGCGCTGTATCGAACCGCACGACCTGGCCAGCCGCGATGCGTTCATTGGCGACCGCGAGCGCCAGATGAGTTTTACCCGCGCCGCGTGCGCCCATGAGCGCCAGCCACTTCTCCGGGCAGCGCCCCGCCGCGTACTCCCGCGCACCGTCCAGCATCCGCGCCCACTCTGGCACGTCCGGGCGCGGCAGCAATGAGGCGAACGTTTTCGCGGCCAGCGGACCCGTGACGTTCGCCCATGTCCGTAACGTCATCTGCCGAAACTCCGCGTCCTCCTGGGCCCGGCACCCGCACCGGAGCGCCTTCGATCCAAACTCGCCATCCGGCATGGACAGCCATCCCATGCCCTCGCACTCAGGGCACGGCGGGGACTTCGCGGAGGTGTCCTGGTCTGTCGTATTTCCCGAAACCCCATTCGCGCTCAAAGGCGTCCACGTCCGGCTTAGGATGTCCTTGAGACTCTCCGGCTGCTGGCGGTCGTCCATTCGCGTTTCCTCCCGTTTCGTGCCTTCGTTCCCAAACTAAGATCGTGGCGTAGTGAGACCTATACTTGACGCCCTTCGAGGCGATGTAGAGGGACAGCGTTTCAATGCGCTGGGCCGTCCCGTCCTGGCCAAAGCGCGCAACAAGTTTGGCGTATTCGTCCTCGGTGAGCAGGACGTTTTCGAGATAGGCCGTCTTAGTGGGTGCTGGCGGCTTCTTTTTTTTGGGAGTCAAAACGGAGGAATGAGCATCCCCCGCTGGCGGGGGAATATCCCCCGGAGCGGCAGCGACGGGGGATAAAAGGGGGTTAACGTCTACTCTACTCTCCTCTACTCTACTCTGTACCGTAACATTGGGCGTAACCGTTACGGTAGGTGTTACGGTAGGTGTTACGGCTGTGTTACGGTTATCAAGATTGGCTCTATATCTGCTTACTCGCTCACTTGCCGTGGGGTCACTTGTCTGCGAGGCAGGCCACTTACCGAGGAGCCAGGTGCCATCTGACCGGCGACTCAACCCGAACACGGCGGCGGTCTGGAGGCGGTCCAACACCGACGCGAGGGCCGCTGGGTCAACGTTGAGGGCACGCGCCAGAGAGTGGGGAGGGAACGGCTGTCCAGGGGATAACTGAATAGTGCCGTGCGGGTCGCACTCCCCGGCCAGACAGAGGAGATTGATAGCGACTGCGCGCAAATAGGGACTGAGCGCCTGAACGCGCTCATCCGTGCGCCAAGATGTGTACAACCTAAGCCACGGCCTACGATTTGGCATCGCGTTATTCCTTCGCGGCTTCGGCTGGCCGTGGAGGGATCGCGCCGTCAAACAGCGGCTTCGGGGCTTGGCACCTAGGGCAACTCTTGGGCTGCGTGCGCCGTGTGAACCAGCGCCAGCCGCACCGCTGGCACGTCGCCAGCCGCCTGGTGGGTTCCGTAATTATCTCTTGCATGGCCCTACACTATCCCACTATTATAGTCTTGTCAAGAGGTTTCCGTCTGAGTTTCGACGGGTTTTCGCGGTGCTCTTTCGGGTCCGTCATCGCGTTACCCCGTCGCGGCCTCCGCGCGTATTCCAGAGCATCAGAATAGCCCCTCGATGATGTCTGCGGCAGACGCGCACCGTGTGTTTTCCGCCGTCAATGGCTGTTTCATCCCCTATTGGTTTCCTCCAACAGAAGGAACACGTAGTGCTGTATTTCAGCGCCGCCAAATGGTAGAGCCTATCGTATCTGTGCAAGGGCGGATCGTGCTTCACACCACAAGCGCACTTGGGGATGCTCGTTTCACAAAATTCGCAGCGCTCGGAATGCTCAAAAATGGACACCCCGCCTTCATACCGCCAGCACGACGGGCAGGCCGCGGTAGCATTGCAGCGGCAGCTTGCATCCTTCATGCCACGGCCCTCCTTCTCTACGCGCGCCCCGCACGTGGGGGCAGGTTGAAGCACAGGCAGTCCGGGCGCTCGCAGCCCTGCGCGGCCTGGGTGTGTTGCGCGGCGTCGTGCGGGCAGGCCGGACAGCGCCAGGTGCGCCCGTCCTCTCGGCGCTCCCGTTCGGATGTCGTCATGGCGTCCCCTTCCGGCCCCATTTGTGCGCGGGGCAATACCAAGCGCAGGTGCGCCGTGGGTCAAATCCGCCCGGAGGCCGAAACCGCACTCCGCACCTGGCGCACGTCACCTCGTGGACGATTTGGCGCGGCGTAAGCCCTGCCGCCAGCAGGGTCGTCCGCACCGTCCGCCGCTCTACGCCAAGCCGCCGCGCAATTTCAATGAGTGGCAAATACGGGTCGGCTCGCCGCAGGCGCACGATCTCCGCCTTCGTTCTCGCATTCATCGTCATGGCTACGCCGCCGTCGGCGTGGGCCGGGGAACATCCCACAGAGATGACCCGCAACCTGCGTTGCCGCACCTGCGCGGCCTCCCTGGTCGGCGCGGCCAGAAGTCGCGGTCACAGCGCATTGTCATGCCTCCTATATTCCGAGGGCAAGTTTTACGGGCTTCGGCGGTAGGCGGTTCCCCTTTGCGCTATTGCAGGGCTTACACGCGGGAAGAGTATTCCACGCGGTAGTCCCGCCGCCATTCGATAGAGCTAGAACATGGTCTTGGGTGAGCTTGACCTTCTTTCCACTACTTTGTCTAGATTTGCAAGACGATAGGCTCTTTTACGAGCCAAGCGCTCCTCTTCCGAAAGAGCCATACTACGCCGTAGGCGCGGCGGGCGCAGGCGACAGCAAGCGGTCAAGCTCACTCTCAGGAATGCGGTAGCTGCCATTCGGGGTGATACGGATGGCCTTCAGAGAGCCTGCCGCTATCATGCGTAGGATCGTCTCCGTGCGGAAGTGCAGCCGCTCGCTGACCTCTCTCACCGTATAATACTTCATGCGTACCTCCAAACTCAGGATTATCCTCAACATACCACGGATGTCAAGAAATGTCAAGGGGTGTGTAACAATACATAATAATCTCGTGAAAACTGGCAGCCTAGCGTCTTGACAAGTCACGACTTTCGTGTTATTGTATGTGCAGTCAACGTTCTCAGCCCACGAATCGAGAAACGATTCCAGGGCAAGGAAGGGAAACATGAAGAGATTGACACTTAGTAAAATGGCGACGAGGTACTCCGCTACTCTCCCGGAGTTGTTGGAGGAGGCGGTAGAGTACCTGCGCGTCTATGGGGAGCGGGATACGCAAGAGGGTTGCATTTGCTGCTCGCCCTGGGACGCGCCTCAGACCACAAGGAAATATATCGGCAAACAGGCTCACGAAACGGACTGCCTCTTGGTGAGAATCCGTACTGCGCGGGGAATGAGGGCGTAGCCATGAAGACCATCATCAGCTACGAGCGCAGCACGGGCACCGGTGCGCGCCACGGGACGCAGTTCCGCTCCGAGGACGGGGAGTGGCACTTCGTCTCGGCCAGCGTATCGGCCCGCCGGACGGGGCGCAAGGAAGGCTTCGAGATTTGGGAAATGCCGTCATGGGATGGCTTCGAAATCCGCGAATACCACCGATCCAACTCAGGGACGATCCGCATCGCGGAGGGCCGCATGCTGGACGGCCCGCGCACCGAGCCGGTGTAAGGAGAGAATAGCATGAAGGCGACCTGCATATCATGTGGAGCATTCCGGCCAGTCGGCCATCGCTGCGACACTGGCCCCGTCTGCCGAGCTTGCGAACAGTGGGCAGAGACGGAGAGCCTTAGTTATCTCCGGTGTGTGCATTGTGGGGAGACGGTCCCGACGGAAGGAGGCTAGCATGACGACGCCCACGCCGTGGACGCCCTATGACCAGCCTATGGAATCTCTAAAGGTTGACCTGAGCACGAACAGCCTACGCGGTGAACCGCGCAATATGGCGAGGTTCAACCTGTTGAATTGTAGGCTACAGCAGGAAGGCTACCGCCGCGCCCTCGCCGACCTCGCGCCGCTGATCGAGGCGGCAAGGAACGCCGCTGACCAGCTTGACCGCGCCACGGTGGTGCAGGACAGGTCGGTCGGCATTATCAAGCAACTATGCGCCTATCACGCAAAGGAACTCCGCGACGCTCTGGCCAAGTTTGACGCCGCCGTCGGCGCGAAGGAGGTCTAGCATGACCACACCGGTTTGTTCCGAGAGGGTATTGGCCTCGGAGGGCTGGAGGAGGCATCCCTGTTCCAAGCCCGTCCGCGTGGAACGAGATGGCAAGCCGTACTGCACCGTCCACGATCCTGAGCGGAGGAAACGCCAAGACGCCTCAAAGTGCTGGCATCGTATCTATGGGCGGCTTTGTGGCGCGGAGGCCGTGGAGGTAGATGATGTCGGCTACGGCCTCTGTGCGGCACACACCGAGGCAGCGCGGACCACACGGGCGCTCCTGGGGACTCATGGCCCCGCGCTCCTGGAGGCCCTGCAACGCATCGGCGACCTCACGGACGCGGAGGTACAGATGGCAGGACTCCCCGCGCTCCGGAAGATCGCCAGAGACGCTCTGGCCAAGCTGAACGAGAAGGGCGGCGCGACGTGAACACAGTCCCGTTGTCAACCCCGCGCACCGAGAGCGCGATGCTGGCGCGGAGCATGGTGTAACGAGCCAAAGGAGCGATGTATGCACAATGTAGCGCAGAAGCAGACCATCCCCGCCGCGACACTTGCGGCCTACTGGCAGAGCCTGGCCGCGTGCGAGCCGTACCTCCACTGGCGGGAGACTTATGAAACGTGGGCGCGGCAACTAGACGCCGTTGCCCAGAGGAAGGTGTAGCGATGACGTACACCCCCGCAGAACTCACTGCGCTCTTTCTCGCATCCGGTGAGCGGGTGCTGGCCGCGCAGCATGGGAAGCCCAAGTCGGCGACCAGTCAGCGTCGGCGAGGAGAAGGCGACATGAACTACGCCGACATGAAGGAGCGGGCGGAGTCCACGCTTGCAAACTATCACGGCGAAGGGCGGGAGTGCGTAGAGGCCCGCGACGTGCTGGCGCTGCTCGAGGACGTGGGGCGGAAGGACAAGGCGCTACGTGGAGCACAGCGTTTCCTATGCTCCTTCACTCCACATTCAAACAAGGACTATGAAAGCAGTAAGCTGTGCCAGTACGACATTGAAGAAGCTCTCGCTCCCATGCCGGAGAAGGGAGACGCCACATGAACGCACAGCAGCAGCAGCGTGCGGCACTCCGGCGGGCCTACCCCTTCGTCGGGCATTTCGTGGATGCGGGCGCGGACGGGATGCCGGATACGGAGACTTGGAGCGCCTACCTGGAGCGGCAGGACGACAGGAACCAACCGGGGATGATGGCGCGCGGAACGCGGTCCTATCACAAATGTGAATTCAACGACTACATCCAAGCGAGGAATTAGGCTATGACGCGACGAGAGGAACGGATATTCAGAGCCATCCTAAACCTTGCGCGTGCCTATAGGGATCAAACGGAGGGGTACGAAATCCACCGCGAAATTCGCAGGGTTGTCAAGCTCGCCGAGAAGCTGATAGGAGACGCGCCATGACACCAGAACAGCGCCATGACCTTGACCGGCACATCACGGGCAACTGGGGAGAGGATAGCGTGCCGACTGCGCCAGAGCAGAAGCGCGCACCGAGGCGGCGACACGTTAAGCAATGGGATTTCCAGACACACAATGAAGGATGTGCGCGGTGCGGAGCGCACAGAATAGCCGAAGGCCAACAGCTAGGCCCCTGGACTCTGAACGACAAGCTCGCGCCCTATTGCGAGGTGGCGACGTGAAGAGGCACGTTCCACTCGTGAAAGCGGCGAGGGCATATTTCCCAACGTTTGGGCCGGCCGTGAGCCAATTCTGCTCGGTAAAGGGATGTGATGCGGTACGCTTCCGAATCAACGACCGTTGGACACCGTGGTATCACCTGGATATCGAAGTGGGGGAGACAACGGCTCGCTCGCCGTGGTGCGAGGTGACGCCATGAAGCCGACGAATCAGCATTGTTGGAATTGCGCGGAGAAGATGTTGCTAGTGAAAGGCGTAGCGATGCAAAAAGGGAAGAACTACGCAATCTCGTATTACGAGTGTCCTGTCTGCCAGAGCCGCAGGTCTAGGGAGTTTCACAACGCTGAGATGGGGAGGACGCCATGACGCGGCGCATGGAGGACGATGTGAAGGCGCTGCTGTTGACGGCTAGGGAACAGGAGGCTGCCAAACGGAGCGTCGTCCATCCGGTCTTCTGGCACGCTAAGGACGATGCGGTCTGTCGCGCCCAGGTCGCAAAGGTGCTCGCTGTGCTGCTGGCGGTATCAGATGACAAGCGCAGCCCGTACTACCAAACCACGAACCATGTCGAGGTATTCCTGTATCGCATCGGCAAGGACATAGAGGCGGAACTGGCAAAGGAAAAGGAGTAGGACGATGGACGCGGAACAGAAAACATTTGACCCCAGCAAGCACCTTAAGACGCTAAAAGAAGGGGGTCAAGAATACCTTGAGGTCAAATGGCGGCTGGTCTGGCTACGCTCGGAACATCCCGACGCTGTCATTGAAACGGAAAGGATCGGCTTTGATAGCCTGTTCGCTTGTTTCAAGGCGCATGTCTCCATTCCAGGCGGCGGGTCCGCCACGGGGTGGGGCATGGAGACGCAGGACAAGTTTGGCGACTACATGGAGAAGGCGGAGACGAAGGCGCTGGGTCGCGCTCTGGCCGCGCTGGGGTACGGAACCCAGTTCTGCGAGGAGTTCGAGTCCGACGGAAGCGTGGTGGACAGCCCCGTCCAACGGCCAGCGGCACCCGCCACGGCCCCAGTGACGGCCCATCGGCCCGCTCCCGCCGAGGCCCCGCGCGGCTTCTGCCCCGATCATCCTACGCGGCCCTTCGTGGAGCGCAAGAGCAAGGACGGCGGCACGTGGTGGGCGTGCGGCACGAAGATAGGCCGACAGGATAACAAGGACTTGTGGTGTCCGCTACGGCCCCATGATACGACGCCCGCAAAGGCCCCAGCGCGTGCGCCAGCGGCCACGGCGAAGGTTGTGGAGACCAGCGCGAGGACTGCGCCGCCCTTTGTGCCGACGAACATCGGAGCGGTCTTCATGCGTGCGTGGAGTGAACTACAAATGCCCCGTCAAGATGTCCTGAAGGCGCTCGGCGTGCCGGAGCCTACGGACTGGGCGGGGACTCCCGCCGAAGCATGGGCGAAGGTGCTGGCCTGTAAGGAAGCCCTGCGCCACGAGCAGGTGCCGCTCGATACGGACCCGAAGGAAGGATAGGATCGCCTGCGGCGGCGTCTCGCGCGGAGACGAGAAGAACCCCGCCCAACGTGGAATGCTTGCAGCGGGGAACAACTAGCACACGGAGGGTGAGCATCGTGTCTTTGCAAGCTACGATGAATCCCTCCCGCAGGCATCATGGGCAGCGGACGGCATGTAAAACTTAGAGGCACTCGCACAACGGCGATAATAAGGACTGCAAAATAGTGAGCCAGGTATGCAGCACCGTGCCGTCCCTGCCCAAACCCGAAGGAGGTAGCAGATGCCACGGTCAACGGATGTAGTCATGGGCCTGGAAATGTTGAACCAGCAAAATATACAAGCTGCAATACAGGCTGTCAGAGATTCCGGTTACACACCGAGGCGGCTAGTTCTGCGTGTCAAGACCTACTGCGATTTACCGATACGCCTTGCTGCACAGCCCCGAAAGAGGAGGTAGCTATGCCAGACCAGAAGCCAGTCATCCCGCCAGAAGTGTACGAGCGGTGCAATAAGACCGCAGATACTTTTGTAGCCCCATCTGCCATAGAGCTTACCTACGCAGCGGGGCATGCGGCAGGGCAAGAACGTGGAGGTGAAGACGTGAAGGACCAGAAAAAACCACCAATCGTGTGTCTATGTGGTTCGACTAAGTTTCTCAGCGCCTTTCGTAAGGCGATGTTCGATGAAACTCTGGCGGGTCGCATCGTTCTCACAATTGGCTGTGATACAAAAAGCGACGACATGCTGGGTATTGGTCAGGACGTGAAAAAGAAACTTGACGAGCTTCACAAGCGAAAGATAGACCTTGCTGATGAGGTACTAATCCTCAACGTCGGCGGCTACATCGGAGAGTCAACACGTTCTGAACTTGCCTATGCACGAGCACATGGAAAGCGTGTTCGCTGGCTGGAAACAGAAGCAGCTTTGAGGGATATGAAGCCATGAGCACTGACCGCGCGGAGTATCTTCGCCTGCTTATTCAGAATGCGCGACGTGTTCTGGATGATGACTCGCACCTTGCAAACTATATGCTGAGAGACTTGAAAGAGACGAAGGCCGCCGGACTCAGCGACCTTGCATGGGCGTTGCATAAAGGAACGCCGCACAAAAAGGCGTTCATATTTGTTTTAGGTATATCCCGTGACCTTAACGATAGGGCAACCCTGCGCGCCCTTATCGCAGCGACGCCGGAGGTGAAGGCCGATGCGTCGTAACCCGCGCCCTGAGGGGAGGGCCGCGCTGGACGACGCCGTGCCGGAGAAGGCGGTGACGATCCGCATCGAAGGGCACGCCCCAGATGTGCGCCTGGCGTCGAACGACAGGGGCAACCTTCATTGGGGCGCGCGGACTGGCCTCGTCAACGCTGAGTTTGACAAGGCCCATTGGCTCTACAAGGCGTTCTTTCAAGGGGATGTCCCGCTGCGCTACACCGCGCCCGTCACCGTGGCCTTCAAGGTACGAATGGGCCGCGAGTACGGCGTCCGGCTGGCGACGCGGGACGTTGACAATCTCTCCGGCGCGTGCAAGGTGTGGCTGGACGCGCTCACCACTGGCCGGGGCAACCGCGACGGGCTGGGGCTACTGGTTGACGACTCGCCGCGCTGGGTGCGCGGAGTGAGCTATGAACTTGACACGACGGACGGCGAGGCGTACATAAAGATAACGATAACGCCGTGGAAGGGGTGAAGCGATGACAAGGATAAGGGTTTTGCACAGCGTGGGTGCAGACGGCAACCGTTGTATTGCGTGTAAGGCGACTCTTGAACTCCTGCCCTCACGCCCCTACAGGCGTTGGATGCGCGACGGGAAACCAGTCGGTCCCTGGTGCGAGAGGACGTGGTAGCCATGACGTTGACAAAGGCGGAGCGCGAACGGCTGAAGATGGGTATGCGTAGGCTGTTTCTCGATAGGAATCCACGGGGGTTCATGTTGGGTGTTTGTGGAATCCAAGCGTCTGTCTATCTGTGGGGCGTCTCGCTCTACGTTCCGT
>ERZ1292632.2664-Hain-H43-01um-R2-2664-length-14603-cov-242_pt1 | contig 14603 bp, 21 predicted proteins | sample MGYA00564407_ERZ1292632 | MGnify/ENA primary metagenome ERZ1292632 (study PRJEB36523, sample SAMEA6512637) | groundwater metagenome | collected 2019-01-08 | study: AquaDiva: Metagenomics assemblies of 32 groundwater samples | reverse complement strand
GCCCACTGGCGGGCCGCTCGCCCCCGCTCCGCACGATATTCCCAGTCTGTGAGGAACCGCTTCACCTCATGATAATCCTGCCCGTCGGTCGTTGGCAACCCGGCCCATGCGGCGGTCATGGGCTTGTTCCAACTCTTCATCTTCCCCCACTCGCCAGGGAAAGGTGGCAGGAGCGCAACGTCCCCCTCTAGCAACTCCTGCTCAAAGGTGGCTAGATCCCACTTGGTGTAGGTCACAAAGCTCCGCACAGGCTTCGTAGCACCCGGTAGGGGAGTCTGGGGCTCCTCGTCAATGATTTTGATTCGATACGTGATGTCGTTGGCATAGAGCCGATAGAGAGTCTGGAGAGCGGACACGAGACTGACTTCCCGGTTGCCATACATCCCGAACCAGACCACCACCGGAACCTCGGTGTCCTCATGGACCTTCTGGTGTAGGGTATAGGGCAAGCGGTCCTCAATGACTACCGACTTGATGCCATGGTCGACCTCCAATCCGGTCCGGAGTCCTTCCGTGGCCACCACGAAGTGGTCGATCTGTGCCGCCACCCGCTGAAAGAACACATCCCCCCGGGTACACCATTCAGGGTCCGACATGTCCCACACGAGGCGGGCTCCCGTGCGGTCCTTGAGGCGGGCCAGGATACCATCCCCGGTGAAGGAGGGTTTGAGCTTCTGAAGCACGATCACATCGGCAGGGGCCGTGATCTGCTCCAGCATCCCCTTGTGCAAGAGTTCACAGGTCACATCGGGGTGGTTCCAGGCGTCCACCACCTGCCAGGCCCGGATGCGGGAGCTGGCCTTCCACCGATCTGCCCGAGCGAGGAAACGGACGTTCAATTGAGTCCTCGTTTCTCAAGGATGATGCGGAGGCTTCCGTTGTACGCATCCGAGGTCACACCCAGGGGGAGGGCTTTCTGGTAGGTCTCATTGACTGTGATCTTCCAGGGCTTGGGTTCATAGATTTTGTAGAACGTATAGTCGGGGTCGAAGTAGCGGGGCGTTACCTCATTCCAGGTACGGATATGTGTGGGGTCCTGATAGAACCCGAAACTATTGGGCGCAGGCATCCCGATCTTCAGGAGGCCCCCGGATTGCAGGACCCGCCAGCATTCGTTCATCACGTCCACCATCCGCCACGGCTTGAGGTGTTCAAAGAGGTGCCACGCCAAGATGGACTGGAATTGGGCGTCCGTGAATGGCCAGGGGATTACCTCGCAATCATGCACCACATCGACGGTGGGCCAGGCCACGATGTCTAGGCCAATCACGCCCGCCGCCTTCGGGACATGCCCGCAGCCGAGGTTCAGTCTCATGCTGCAATCGACGGTGTGGGGGCCACCGGCGCAGACGGGGCTTTGGCGTGCTTGGGTCCAACAACAACATGAAGCTCCTTGTTGCCTGTAGGCTTGCCCTTGGCATCCCCTACTAGGATTTCGGACATCTTCCCAACTTCAAAGAACTTGTTCAACTTCTTCTCCCACCAGGTAGGCGGCTGCTGGATCAGATGGGTGTTGCGCCCATCGGCATAGTGCTTCTGGGCTGGGCCAATGTGGATCGTAAAGTAACCCACCTTCTTGACACAGCGTCGGAGGTCATCCAGCACGAATTGGAGCTTGTCTGGCTCAATGTGCTCCAGGACATCCAGGCACACCACGAGGTCTGCGGGCCGGGGCGAGGCATCTTTCTCGGGGATCGCCGGATCGTACTCCCAGATAGGGAATGGCAGCGACTTGGCGAGATATCCCTTGCCGCAGCCATAGTCTAGGACGGATTCGCACTTGCAGGCGGCCACGAGTTTCTTGATGGTGTCGGCGTGCTTGGCCCCGCCCACTCCATAGGCCAACTCCTCCCGATGCAAGCGAGCATTCAACTCCCGGAACTCCGGGGTAATCAACTCAGGCTTGTTGAACCCGATCAAGCGGCGCTCAGGAGCCACGGGCTCAGGAACGTAGTGCTTGAACATGTGCTGCACCAAGCCCTCACCATAAAACGTAGGCTTCACGTCGGGCATCATGTTCAACTCGTGGAAGGTCATCCGAGCCGCTTCCAGGAAGGCTGGAGTGGTCCAGTACTTCTTGCCCATGTATTCAGTCAGGAAGGCATCCTTGGCCTGCATGGGGTGGGCCGCCGCGTGCTTGCCCACATTGGAGCGTTGGTTGCCATCCATGCCGAAGATGTGCTGCTCTGTGAAGCCCAGGAAGCGGGCAATCGTCATCACTCGAAGGCCCACCCCACACCCCCCGGTCAGTGCCCACTCATTTGAGGGCAGGGTGCGGAGCCCATCCTCTGCGTTATCAAAGACATGCCACAGCGTCACCTTGAAGCCCTTCAGGTGGTCAAACACAGCGGGGTGACAGGTCGAGGCGATGAGGTATTCTACGTCAGGGTGTGGCTCCCCGATCAGCTGGACCTTATGTGCGCGAGGATCGACCTCCACATGGTACGTGGGAATGATCCCCTTCTCCACCAGGAACTTATGACTCCCAGAACATGAGAAGACATAGGCGAAGTCCTTCACTTTCTCCCAGGTGTCATTCAGGCTTGGCCCGTAGCACACGATGGCACAGGGCTCCTCACGCAGCTCATGGTGGGGTTGGATGCGTGGGAGGTCTCGTGCGATGGCGAGCTTGATCTGCTCGTCACGCAACCAGATGGGAATGCAGTAGGAGACCTTCTGGGCCTTGGAGGCATCAAGGGTCTTGGGTTCGGCTGGAAGCGGAGGGGCCGCCAGCGGAGGAGCCGCTGAGTCTGTCACGATTAACCGATCTTGTACGCCCGAAGGAACGAGCCCTTCTTGATGTTGATGTCCGCCCCAGCGGCACTCGCCCACGCAAACGCCTGCAACGTGACGGCGGCGCTGGTGTTGATGATGCCATCAATGGTCACGACAAAGATGCTTACCGTGGTCGGCTGGAGGGAAATCTGCCACGGGAAGCCCTGCTGGTTCGCCACTTCACGGGATGAGATCGCCTGGCCTCCGGTCAGTCGAGCGCCCATGACCAGGGTGCTGGTGTTGCCCGAGAGGTTGAACAGAACGCCATTGGCGACGGACATGTTGTAGAGGATTTTGCCGGCAATCTCGTAGATGCCCGATGCGCCACAGGACACGCTCAGTCCGCTGATCTTGGTAGTGGTGGTCCCGGAGATCACCTGCGCGTTGCTGGCGGTCCTCAACTGCACGGTCCCGAGGCCCGCTGACAGCGCAGAGAATGCTTGGCTCAGCACTGAAAGGGCCTGGGAGAGCACGCTCTGGGACTGAGACAGGACAGACACCTGTTGGCTGAGGACCGACACCGCGTTTGAAATCGTGTCCACGGCCACCGACAGCACGCTGACTTTCTGCGAAAGCACGGAGACGGCTTGAGAGAGGACTGACTGGGCCTGACTCAGCACTGAAACCGTTTGGCTCAGGACCGAGACGGCCTGGCTCAGGACGGACACTGCTGCGGAGACAACAGACTGAGCCTGGGATATCACTGAGACGGCTTGGCTCAGAACCGAGATGCTGTTGGAGAGCGTGTCAAACTGCCCAGCACTCACCGCGACCGCCAGCCACGAGACCCCGTTATGGAAGTTCAGGGTGGTGGCGGAGGTATCATACCAGAAGTCGCCTTTTTCGGGACTGAGGGGACCGGTTTTGCCGAAGTAGACTTCAGAGCCCCCTGCACCGGGTCGTGGCATAGTGGTTACATCCTACCTTCCGTGTGTCAGGCTGTCAAGGACTTTTTGGCACCTTGGGACGCTCCACCACGGCGATGGTCGTATTGACCACGTTCCGCCGCTCGTCCAACCAGGCTTGCAACTGGACTGGATCGGAGAGCTTCTGGCGGGTCAGGGCTTGGAGCAACCCATCCCCATGGAGCGTGACCTCCACATCGGGCAACTGGAGACACTCATGGAAGAACTGCTTGGCATAACTGATGAAGAGGGTTGAGGATTGGTACACCGTCTCGCCCACCCGCACCGGGACCCAGGCCAACTTCGGGGGATCGTTCGGGTGGTACCCCGTGTGGAAGGTCTCCCCCGCCGAGCAGTCCATTCCGAAGATGTGGACATCCGTATAGCCCAGGAGCCGCGCCATGACCATGGCCCGCATCCCGACGTTGGTGCCCCCCGTGAGCACCCACTGGCCCGGGGGATAGTGGCCCAAGGTCACGAGGTCCTGTGCATTGGAGAGCACATGCCACACCTTGATCTGATAGCCCTTGAGCGCCTGGAACACCTTGGGATGGCAGGAGGAGGCCAGAAGGTACTGTACCCGGCGATGGGGGTGCTTGACGAATACGGCCTTGTGCGCCCGGGGGTCTCCCTCCATGTGCCAGGTTGGCACGATGCCATGATCTAGCAGGAACTGATGCGCTCCAGAACAGGAGAGGATGCAGTCGAAGTGCTTGAGTTCACGGTAGGTGTGCTTCAGGCTCGGACCGGAGCAGACAACGGCGATAGGTTCGGTCGTACTTGTCCCTCGCTCCAGGGAAGGGTAGCCCAGTGCGATGGCGGCCTGCACGTTGGCCGCGTGCTCCTCCATCGTGGCCGCATAGTTGGCCTCGTGTTGGAAGGTCTCGATAGGAAGCGAGGTGAAGTCGAGGACTTCAGGCGGCATCGGAACCGTGCTGCAACTGGGCGCGGTAGGCTTCCCGGGCCACCGTGCGGGGGTTCGGGGGCTGGGGAGCCGCCTCCTCCTGGGCCTGGTGGATGGTCTCGAACACCGACCGGAGGTTCAGCAGCTCGTTGCACAACTCGATCTTGCCCTGAGCCTTGCCCACGGCCCGGACATCCTCGGCACTGGCTAACTCCTGCAAGGCCCGCTCCCGGCATTCCTTGAAGTAGGCTAGAACATCTTCCCAGGGGACCACATAAGAGGGAGCGTGGGAGTCCATTAGGCCGCCGGTCCCGGAGAGGGCTTCGAGGGGCCAGGGGACCGCCGCCCGCCTCCCGCCGCTCCCATCTGCTGAGCCATGGCCTGCATCTGCATCTCCTGTTGGCGTTCCTCGGGGGACATCTGCTGGAGGATGTTGGCCAGTCGCCGTTCGCCCAGGATGTCCTTCCAGAGGATGCGGTTGAAGGTCGCCCAGTCGATCTTCCACCCCTGCTGGTGGAGGAGGTCCGACATGCGGATCAAGTCCTGGAAGTAGGCGAGAGCCTGCTGAGCATCCGCCTGCTTGTCCTGGAAGTGGGAAGCCCCGGACCACTTGAACTTCCAGCCCCCAAACAACTCGTTCATGGTCATCGTCACGGGCTTGAACCCTTCGGCCCCTGGAATCTGGAGGATTTGCAGGTCAGGGGTGAAGGCGACGGTGAGGTCGAAGAGGTCTTGGAGGGTGGGGGTGAGGCACTCTTCCTCGATGGTCTTCGCGGAGTCCACGATGTCGGCTCCAGCCATGGAGACCAACTGGGCCACAGCCGCAGAACCACGCGGTGTCCCTCGCGGTGGCTGTCCCTGCATAAGACCCGACGGCCCAAAACCTTCCATGTAAGCCATCGTGAACTGGGCTGCCCGCAGTGAGGACATGGAGGTATCAGGAATCTCAAGCATCTTAACGCCAGCCGGATCACCATACCATTTCCTCCGATAGCCGAAGACGAAGGAGTCGGCCCGCTTGACTCGGGCAGGGTCCAGAATCACGGGCGGGCCGCTGGCCACGGCGCGGGCCTCTTCCCCCTGGTTGAACTGGTCGTTCAGGAGCACCTGCAAGGCTTCGATGTCCTGGCCCATTCCAGGGGTGTAGTGCTGCCCGGGCAGTTCGCGGGCGACAGCCATCCGGTACGGGGGCCGAGGATAGCGGGAGAAGTGGAGCCGAGTAAACTTCACCGGAGCGATGTTGCGGACGAGCCACCCCATGATCCATCGGTTCCCGGCTCCCCGGAAGTAGATTTCTGTCAACTGGACGAAGGCTTGCTGCACCGGACCCTGCCCATGTTCCCCACCCAGACTCCGCTCCATGGGGTTCGGTGTCATCATCCCGACCCGATCCAAGCGTTGAGCCAAGTGCCACGGCCACACGGGTGGACGGAGGTCCTGGGGGTCAATGGCGTCCGCCAGACCCAACTTGACCGCTTCCTCGTACTCCTGGTAGGGCATGATGACATCTTCAAAGACCATGATCGCTTCGTCCAGCGAGGAGGCGGTCTCGGGCCAGACATAGAAACTGAAGGGGTCCACGGCCCGACAGGTGGGCCACACCTGCTGCACCGAACCCACGATCTTGCCTTGGCGCATCCGGGGCATGTCATAGACCTTCACCGTAGACTTGGCGATGCACCGGGAGTAGAGGTCGAAGGTCCTGACCAGTTGCTTGGCCATCCGCCGAATCTTGATGTGGGACGTGAGGAGCCAGTCCATGTAGCGGTGGATGGCCGTCATCTCCTGGTCGGCCTGCACGTCCATCTCATCCCCTGGGTAAATCTGAAAGAACTCATGATGGGGCATCAGCTGCGCGATCTGACGGGTGACTTGTTTCTCGACGGTGCGGCGGAACGCGGGGATGAAGTGTTTGAACTCGGATTCGTAGTAGGAGTAAGTCTGCACCCCGATCCAGGCATCGTGGGCCTTCAGCCACTCATCTTCGATTTGGAGCCGGCGAGCGCGTACATCATCCATGATCGCCGCGAACCGGCGGGCGAGGTCTTCGCGGTCGATGCCGATTTCGGTCTCAGCCATTAGGTCTCCCGGTTAGCATGTTCTTGCATCAACTTGCGCATGGCCCGCTGCCACGGGTCGCCACTGCGGTACCGATACATGCGGCGCGGGTCGGTCTTGTCCAAAGCATCTAGTAGTTTAGGGTCAATCAGCTCGAAACGCAAGTGGTGTTCTGCGGCATAGCGCACCGAGTCCATGAAGTCATCGTAGAAGCCATCCTTGACCGGCTCCTCCTTGATGAACTTCCCGGCCACGGCTCGCCGCATGTGATAGCCGCCCTGGAAGGCTTCCACGATATGGCGGACCTTGCGATGGACCAGGAACCGCGATTGCCCGCACTTACACTCCGGGAGCTTGAGAAAGTCCCGGATCATGCGCACGCCAGGCTCCACATCACACTTCTTGTAGGCAAAGTTAAGGTTCCAGGGAGCCCCCGCGAGGATATTGATGGGTCCGGGGCCGGTATCGCTCACATGGGAGCCTGCGATGTCCCCTACGTCCTCCACCATGATCGAGTCCATCGTGGGCCAGACCGTTTTGGTGTACCGAAGCACCGATTCCGCGAACGGCACCGCTTCCAACATGCGGCCATCCATCGCATCCAGGATGTTCCAGTGGATTTCGGCCTTCCGGCAGCGCCAGAACGTATGGAAGGACACGGCGGGGTGCCGGAACCCGAAGTCCCAGGCACGCACAAGTGGTGTATGGTCCGGCAGCGTCGGCAGTCCCACATGGCGATGATGCTCAAACATCGGGTACACCGGAGGCCCATCAGGGATATAGCCATATTGTCCCTCCACCAATCGGTCGATTTCGGCCTGAGTGAGCCCCGTGAGCAGGTCGGCCAGGTAGCCAGGGGGGTTGTGGGGGTTCTGGCGCGTACTGACCTGCATGTAGCGGTAGGTAGACAGCTCCGTGACCCCGGAAATGTCCACTTCCACGGCAAATGAGCGCGGTTCCTCGCCGAAGACCTCATGGAGCCAGTGGTTCAGGTGGGGCGGGTTGCTGACGAGCATCCCAGCGTAGAATCCACGGGCGGCAGGGAGCCGGAGACGCCCCTGGAGCTTCTTGAACACGTCCTTATCCACTTCCAGAGCCTCATCCACGAGCCACCAGCCGAATTCTGAGCCCAGGAAGCGCCCCAGGTTCTTGGTTTCCCTGAAAAAGACCTCTGAAGTGCCCCCTCGGACCTTGAAAATGAGCCGGTGGTACCATCCATCGCGGTTTTCTCGACCTTTGTAGCGGATTCCAGCCCGATCCAGGCACTCCATGAAGGTCCGCTGGGTGGAATCGTGCAATTTGGGGTAGGATTCGCGGATCACGACGCCACGGTTGCCGGGAATGGCGATGGTGAGCAAAATCGCCTTCGCACAGGCGATAATGGACTTCGCGCTCCCGTATCCGCCCTGGAGATAGACATATTTCTCCGTAGCGGTCAGAAACTCCTTTTGGGGGTCCGTGAGGTGCTTGTGCTGCCCGACTTTGGGGCAATCCTTGTCGGCACAGATTGGAAAGAGGTCTTCAGGGGTCATTCCGAGCTAATACTGAAAGGAATCGTCGCCAGGGTGAGGATTTTCTTCACATTGAGCATAGGAATGGCAGTAATATCTCGCTTGCTCCCATTTTCATAGACTTCCATACAGAGAGCAACTTCCTTCTTGGTTCGATACACCTGGAGCCCTACTGTCCAGACGAGCATGGTTCCGATGGGGTCTGTTTCATCCTCCTGATGGGCAGCATCCCGCCACTTGACGAGAATCACCTTGATCGGCTTATTCGATGGACGCCGAGCGTCCGGAAGCGCTGTCTTCAGAGTTCGCCGCATGGTCTGGCTCCTTGATGTGATGAGTACCCTGTGGTGTGAATCCAGTGACTCCCGGAGGCTCGTGGGTCTCCTCTAGTTTCTTGCTGGCAATCTTCTCAATCAGCGGGATTAGGAACTCGGGCCTGGGGGCCAGGCGAGTGCCGACAGACAGCGTGGCCTCACCCCGGAAGATCAACTCATGGAGGAGACGACGAGCTTCCTTAATGGTGGTTGCATCCATCTAACCCTCCGACGCGGACGTCTTCTGCCACGGGTCACAGGGCCGTTGCGTGCCGTTGAAGGCCACGTTCGTTTCGACAATGACCTGCGTGCCGTCTTTGATGGAGCCGGTCACCACGGTCACGGGCGGACTCTGGACGCCAGGAGGAAAGTACGCGGCGGCAAACAGCGTGCCATCGGTGTAGACCACCCAGACGGACTCCGCTTCACTTCTGAACTGGTACTTGGCAACCGTGACGCTGGTCCCCCGACACATCCGGAGGTCTTTGAGTCCATCGCTTACCCAGGCAGGGGTCCCTGTGGTAAAGTCCTCCAAGGTCTTGAACGGGAAGGGATGATCGGCCCCGGATTGCCCGAACGCGAGTGTCACAAGGACCAGAATCCCCATCAGCACAATACTGGCCATGAAGCAGAACGCCAACTGCCGGTTGTGTGCCTTCCGAGTGAGGTGGGTCTGACGACGTGGAGGCAGGTGCGTGACTCCCATGGGCCTATCCTACTCGACGTGGGGGGCGCGTGTCAATCTGTCCCAACTTGACCTCTTTGGGGTCCAAACGGACGTTGTTCGTCCACCCGTACCCCCACGGATTCTTCATGGGCTTGGGCTTAGGGCGTGACGGCATGGCACTCGATCAGGTCAAACTTCTGCATGGCGTTCTGGGCCAGCTCTCGGAGCACGACCTTCTGGATGCGCTGGCACCCATCCTGGGATGCAAACTCGAATTGCACCCTTACGGGGCCTCCGAAGGTGGGCAGGGTGAAGAGGAGGATGAACACCCAGATCACGGGGCTCGCAATCGCTCCCACGCCGACCGGAAAGCCTCCATCTGTTGGAGATACTTGTTCAATCGATTGGCATCCTGCTCACTCAGACAGATATCCGGAGGGCAGGACTTGAAGGTCAACTCAGGGAACTCCGGCAATGGCAACGCAGTCGGAATGACGTTGACACTAACACAGGCCCCGAGTAGCAAACTTGCAAGAACACCATACACAAGTTTCTTTCCCATTAAATCCCTCGCCAAATCCCGAGAATCTTTTTAATCCGCTCCTTGCGACGTTGACACAGAAGGGGATACAGTGTCATCATCCAAGAAGCCGCAAGGGTTGATCCAACATAGAAACGATATTGCTGCTTGTAGTGATTCTTCTGCTTAGGGGGACGCACAATCTTTTCGGGTAAGATTCCCATGAGACGTGCGGCCTTCTGCACCAAATCCTCGTCTGAGGCCGCAACTTGAATAATTGGACAACAGGAGCGGTAAATCCCCCCTCCGGTAGCAAAGAAACAGCCATCAGCATCAAGGTACCCTGCCAGCCAATGGATATCGGCAGTTGCGATCATAGTCTTCTCCGTGCGAGGAGACTCTTCATGGCTTGTGCCGGAGCTTGCGGGCGGTCTCGTTGAGCTGGTCCGCGAGCGCCTGCCCTGTCAGATCAGGGGAAGATTTGATCCGGTCATACTCCCGTTGAAGGGCTGCCGCCTCAGCCGCTTGCCGCCCCCGCACCTCCGCCAGCTTCTCCTTCAACCGAGCCAGGATAGCAGTATCGCTCCCGAACTGCTCCCAGAGCTTGATGAGCCCCGAGAGCAGCCCTGACACCAGGGAAAGCCACCCCACGTTAGCCCGAGATGCCGCTCTTGGTCACGAGACGCAGGATGATGTTCAGGACCACGAGGATGCCCGCCTGTTCCTCGGGGGCGATCACGAACCCGGTCCCGAACGTCTGCAAGGCCAGGGCTGCGAAGGCGATGAAGTTGAGCCACAGGGTCTTGGAGTGAAACCATTTCTTCGTTTCCATGATGAACTCCTTTCAGTGTGTGATTATCATACTACACATGAATAGTTTACTACGCTTGGGGTCCTTGTCCAGCCCAGTAATCCGCAGGGTCCCACGTGCTGCCGAAGTTGGTGCCGCTGGAGGGGATCATGTTGCCACCGAAGGCCAGCGACTCATCGCCTCCGTAACTGGGCACGACAGCGGGCTGGATCGGTTGGGCGGTAGGAGTGGGACCCCACTGACTCCACTGGGGGAGATCATAGTAGGAACCGCCCGGAGCGAAGGAGGGACCCCCTGGAACATCCCGTCTTGGACCAGCGGCTTCTGCCTGCATGGATCGCAGGACTCCGGTGCGGTCTTGAGCGGGTGTGCGAGGACTGAAGAGACTCCCGATGCCTTGGGCCACGTCAATCCCCCGACCGAGCATCAGAGCGGGCTTACTCGCGTATCCCGCATAGCCCAGGAGGTTCTTGACAATTTCCCACACTCGCTCACCCCCGCCCATGGATGGATTCCACTGGACGGGGTGCTCACTGGCGTATGCGCTGGCGGCGAGAGGCCGTCCCGCGAGAGGAATGAGGGACAGGAGTTGCTTCCCCGGATCGGTGCTCCAGGTGCCAGTCGTGGGCCGCTCCGAGTAGGCCGGACCCAGGGGCAACTTCCATTTGAAGGCGTTCCACGCTGCTTCTCCGGGGTGGATGTATTGCCCGCCCACTTCTGTAGGGCCCACTGATGGAGCACGGATGAAACCCCCCTGAGGCGCTTTGCCACCCCGCACTTGAGGAATGAGTTCCTGGGGGAGATTCGGCATCCCAGAGGGTGGCACGGTATAGTCAGAGCCCGATGGAATCCGGACGAGATTCGCCCCCACGAATTGCCGCCGCCGTTCTGCCATGACTTGAGGATACCCTGACTCCATGTGGAGGTCAACCGCCAACCAGCGCGGGTAGTGTCCTAATTTGAAAAGGGGTTGTTAGTCGGGTTCTTCGCCTGCTGAACACTTCGACTGGGGAAACTTCTGTGTGATCCCTTAAACACTAAGGGCGAGGTCTGCTGTGGCCCTCGCCCCTTAGTGCTACTTGGTCAGCCCAGCACAGATCGTACCGAGCCGGTATCTGCTACAAGTTACCCTGCCATCACCTCGTCCTTTTGTCAACATGGGAATAGTGGGGATTCGGGGACCACCAAGGGGGACGCAGAAAGGGCCAAAGGAGGGGGGTCAAACCTTCACCGGGGCGATCCCCCTCTCCTTGGCCCCACCACCCTACTCGGAAGTGCGCGGGGCGGGAGGGTGGCCACACTGTCCCTGAACCTCACTGGCCGAGGTTGCATACAGGCTCCCCCGCCCCGCTGGCGGTGAGCGACGGCCTACTAAGCACTCTATTGGCGCCCCAGCCCCTGAGTTTATTCCCTGGAGGGAAGGTGCCCAGATGGGACCCAGGCCCCGGAGCGATCCCCGGAGTTCTTCCCCCACAAGGTCTACCTTGTTATTGCCCCCACAATGACAAGCCCTAACTTGTCCAAACTCTGTAGAGTATTTCTGACAGATTGCCGGTTCGTCATGGCCGTACAGACGCTTAGGCCCGGTCCCGACCCACCCCCAAGCGCCCGAGGGGTCCCCACCACCGGAGTTGCTCCCGTGCCACGTTGGCATGGCGGGAATAAAGTCTCATGGCCGCGCGTCATTGGAGTAGAGGCGAAGAGGAGGCTCAGCTCGTGGACCCCAGGGTAGCCAAGCTGGCTGCACGTCGCCAGGTTCGAGATGCTACCTTTACAGGGCGTCTCCCTCGCTTGCCACGAGAATATCGAGCTTGCGTGGACTGCGGTGCCCGTGCGCTTATCTGGGATCATCGCGACTATTCCCGTCCTTTGGACGTTCAACCCGTGTGTCGCCAGTGCAATATCGCCCGTGGACCTGGAGCGTATGGAGCGGACATTATTCGCGGTGGTTAACCCCGTGACACAATGGCACGCCACCCCCCTGAAGTGGGACATTTGTGCGACAGTGGGGCGCGGATGCCTCAAGTACTCAACATACGTAACGGGTGCCACTTCTCGTCACTTGTGACCGAACGTGTCACTGGCTTGAGAGAGGCGACACAAGTGGGAAATCAAGCACTTAACTTGTCTCATCCGCGCCATGTGACGCGAAATGGCAGAAGTGACACAAATGGGTGGCAGTCGGAGGTCAAGTCAACCTAGGGTTCAGTGAGCAAGTGCGTGGAATAATTGACAACGAGCTGGCGGCGAGGGGTGGCATGGGGTATGCTAGATGAAGGGGCAGGAGGAAGCAGACATGGAAGCTGCAACGGCTAGGCGAATCAGGAAAGTCCTCTTCTCAGGTGCGCCGCTTCCCCGCATGTTCCCGAAGAGGTCACAACTCGTCTGGCATTGTCAGTGTGGGTGGTCGGGATCGGGACGGCATGAGCATAGAGCGAAGGGAAGCAAGCGATGATCTTCTTGAGACCACGAGGCAATCCAGAAGTAGGAACACGCTGGCATGATGCAGCACCACAACCCGTCATTGTCCTTTCTGAAACCGAAACAGAATGGGTAGCCCGCCCCTTTATGAACCCTCAGTGCCCTCCGCTCACCTATCCTAAGTATGCGTGGGAAGCGGTGGAGATCTAGCATGAGCCAACACACACCGGGACCGTGGAGGGTCAGCATTGGAAGTGGACGGCCTAACTCTGTTGGTATCCGGGATGGGGCCTATCGGTTGGTGGCAGAGGCCCATCAACTAACAGTAGGTGCGTACGATGACTTAGACGCCAACGCCAGCCTGATCGCCAAGGCACCGGAGATGTATGATTATCTGCTCCGAATAGGTTGCTATTGCCCTGTTGACGTACAGGATCAAATCCGCGCCCTGCTGAGGGAGATTGAGAGGGCGAGACCATGACCACACTGCTGCTACTGCTGGGTGACTGGGCCGACCTCATTGCGCTGCTGATTGACTTACTCCGGGGGAGGTGGTAGCCCATGGCAAGATTCAATCTCCGTGGAAAGGGAAATATGGACTACAACGCTACTGACAGATGGGCACTTATCTCAATTCTTCACATCTGTCCTCGGCATGGACAGCCCTTGCAACCTGTCGCATTCGTTGAGGCCGTGTGGGGTTGTGCCCTATGCCGCGAGACATGGCATCTCCCTCCAGAACAGCCAGGGAGAGGATTAGCCAAAAGGGGAGATAAACAATGATCCTACAAGATGATCGAACACCGGAACAGCACTCGACCCATAACCTGATTGTGATGATGACGGATCGGTGCCTCTCCGGGTGGGGCCGGGCGGCAGGTGGTCCCTCCTACGCGGGATGGGCATTCCAGGATGGGGAGCTGGCTACTGTGATGGGATGGGTACAGGCTCGGACGGATGCCAAGCGTGTTCGGTTGGTCCTGGGCGACTACCGGCCCCCACGTGGTCCTGGGCATTGCCACATCTACGTCTGGAGGGGGCAGCGGTGAACTCCCCAGCCATTCAGACCGTTCGGGTCACTGAGGAACTCTTCTTAACCGATGGCATCCTACGCAATGTCTTAGGACTCAAGCCAGGGGACATCATCCTCAAGGTGGAACGAGCCTCGGCGGGCTATGGCAAGCGGCAGCAGCTGGACTTGGCGGGGACGCTTATTCTGGTGTTGAGAGGAGGTAAGACGTGAACGAGGCTCAAGCGGCATTTGAACTAGGGTGCGATTTGTCCCCTATGAGGGTTTGTCAATGTCTTGATCGCCACCGTGATGCTGCTGAATACGCTCGCCAAGTCAACTGGAACCGCCGCTACCTCAAGTCAGGAGATGGGGACAAGTTGGCACTCCTTCGGGAAATTCGGGACTCGTGGCCTAATACGCCACCTCACCTACATGATGTTACCCCTACAACTTGCTCGGTCTGTGTGCCTTACTATCCTCTTACCTACCCAGACGGATTCAGGAAGGGGCCAGGACTCTATGCCACCTTTCAGAAGGCTCTCATCAAATTGGGCTACACCAAGGGACCAGAGGGAGACTACCAATGAACCAATCCGACCTCACCCTACACTACCATCTGCACTCCATGCGGACTCTGCTTGACCTCATATGGCCCCAGCCGCTTCCGCCTTTGGGGGGTGTGGGGGGGACAAGACAGCAGGACGA
>ERZ1292632.2088-Hain-H43-01um-R2-2088-length-17503-cov-28_pt1 | contig 14615 bp, 22 predicted proteins | sample MGYA00564407_ERZ1292632 | MGnify/ENA primary metagenome ERZ1292632 (study PRJEB36523, sample SAMEA6512637) | groundwater metagenome | collected 2019-01-08 | study: AquaDiva: Metagenomics assemblies of 32 groundwater samples | reverse complement strand
TTTTAGAAAGTATTGTGTGGGATAAAGGACACGGAATGCCAATAACACAAAGAGATGCACTCACTCGCCAATATGAAAGTATAATAGCATTTGATGATAGTGAAGGTGAAAAGGAAATAGAACGATTTTATATAGGAAATAACGGCACGAATGTTATTTTTAACAAACAAACACAAAGAAAATTAACAAATTACTGGTATATTGATACTTTCAAAAGTCAGAATGGATTAAATCAAGCTTGTTTTCCAGTGGCATTACCGACAAAAGCAATAATAACAATGACACAAGATAAAGAAATAGTATTAGACCCTTTTATTGGAGTAGGAAGCACACTAATAGCTTGTGAAAAGACAAATAGAATATGTTATGGTATAGAATTATCAGAAGGTCAAGTAGATGTAATAGTCCAAAGATATGTAGACTACACAGGTAATGAAAACATTAAACTTAATGGAGAAGAAATTATATGGAAGAAGACGCAGAAATAACAGCAAAACAAGTGCGAGGTGTTCCTTTTAAAAAAGGTGATGACCCTCGTAGAAACTTAGAAGGCAGACCAGTGGGTTCAAGAGACTTTGCCACTGACTTTGATGAAGCTGTTGAAGAGATTGCAAGAGATAACAAAATGACTAAAAGTGAAGCCAGAAAGCTATTATTGAAGGTGGCTTATAAGAATGCAAAAGATGGCAATTATTCATTTTATAAAGACATACACGATAGAATTTATGGTCAAGCAACACAACACCAAGAAATTAAAGGCGAAATAAATATGTCGGTTGAAGCAGAAGTAAAAGCTAATGAGATTATTAGTAGATATTTGAATGGAAATAACTGAAGTATTACAAAGTAATAACAAAGAAGCCAAGCTAGCTTTATTCAAGTTTAGTCTGCAAGATACTAACGAAGTTATCTTATTCAAGTTTAATCTCTGGGCAAGATATTTCTTCCCCCACTTCTTTGAAGATGAGGACGCCCCATTTCATAAAGACATTAACACTGGCAACCTAGATGCTTATAGGGGCACAATAGACTCATTCATTGACTCGGCTTTTAGAGGCGCCGGTAAAGACGTAAAGACTAAGCTATTTATTCCATTTTGCATACTCAACGATAAAGAACACTTTAGAAAATATTACAAGGTTTTAGCAGAGGACAACACTAACTCAACTCAAATCGTAACCGATATATACAATATGCTTGTAAGTCCAAGAGTAATTAGTTTATATCCAGCAACATTTGGCAAGACGGTATTCAAGCGAGAAGAAACAATGTCGTCTTTTACAACTTCTGATGGTATTAAAGTAATTGCCGATACCGTTGGAGTAGAACAAAGAGGGGCTATTCAAGAAGCGTTTAGACCGGACTTTATATGGTTTAATGATTTTGAGAGCCGAAATACTCTAAGGAGCTTCGCCAAAACCAAAACTATTTCCGATAACATGGAAGAAGCCAGAACTGGACTACAAAAGGGTGGAGCTTGTATTTATACTTGTAATTATATTTCAGAGATGGGCAATGTCCACAGATTACTCACAGAGAAACTAAGCAATAGAAAAAGGATACTCGTTATCCCCATTTTAGACAAAGAAGGCAATCTAACTTGGGCAAGATATACCAAACAAGACATAGACCAAATGAAAATTGACGATGATGATTTTGAGGGTGAGAGAATGTGCAAACCCAACGCTTCTAAAGATATATACTTTGATAGGGAAATGCTTGAGAAAATGGAAGTCAAGCAACCCATAAAAGACATAGCGGGATTTAAGATATATGGTAAATACGACCCTTCACATAGATACGCTGGTGGGGGAGATGTGGCTGGTGGAGTGGGATTAGATTCTTCCTCTTCAGTATTCATAGACTTCTCTACCTTTCCCGCTCAAGTTGTAGGCACTTACTATTCAAACACTATCGCGCCAGAAGCGTTTGGAGATGAGATTTACAGCGAGGGTAATATATTTGGGGGATGTATTATTGCCATAGAAAACAATAAATTTGACCAAGCCGTATTAAAAGCCAAGCAATTAGGTGCAAAACTCTATAAGTCCATTAAAAAACAGACTGTAAAAGTCTTAACCGCTACTCCCAACTCTTATTCGTGGGGCTGGAATACTAACTCCCTTACCAAGTCAAAAATGATGGCTGACTTTAGAAAAGCCTGTAATGATGGACTTGTATCTCTGAATGATAAAGACTTAATTCAAGAAGCCAAGAGTTATACCAGAAATGATTTGATTGATACTCAACCCGACCCGAGAGATGTAACTAACGCTACAAGACACTGGGATATTTTAACTTCTGCTTGTATAGCGTGGCAAATGAAGGATGTGGCGGAAGCTAAAAGTATTGACTTGCCTATGGAATGGCAAACCGAAGAAACATTATCAACTAATCCCGCAGAATGATTGTAGGAATACCCATACCACATAACTTTTCAATGAATTGGGAGTCAGTCAAATCTCTTTTAGCTTTGAATGGCAGATATCCGATTACTTATGTAGAGGGCCCATATATTTATATGAACCGCAACGAGCTTATTTCAAGAGCTAGAAAAGCCAATGAATCTCTGCTCATGATAGATTCCGACATGGTGTTCAAACCCGATGATGTAGATTTAATGGCTGACTATGTCAAAAAATATCCAGCAATAACTGGGGGTGTATTTCAATACTCGCCCTCCTCGCCCGGCTATGATATTCAAACGCATTGAAGGGGATTACGAACTAATGGCAATTCCAAGTGAGTTATCTACTATTGGTGCGTGTGGTGGTGGATTTTTGGCTCTTTCAAGGGAATTGATACAGAAATTACCAGAGGAATGTTGTAATAACATTAAAGAAAATGGTGGGGAACACGGGGAAGACATCAGTCTGTGCCACAGGATTAACTTTTTAGGAGAAAAAATCTGGTGCGACCCCAAAATTAGGTTGGGTCAAGCGAGAACAACTATAATTTATGATTAAATTTTCAAACGAAAAACCTCCCATATTCAACAAACTCCACGATGCTTTTGGTGTAGAGTGGGGTGGTAATCTCTGTATAGCTTATGCTGATACTATCTGGCACACTAAACCACTTGATCCTTCCGTTATCGTCCACGAGAGCGTTCATATTGAAAGACAGAATGGACAATTAGACGAGTGGTTTGATAAATACATCAAAGACCCCCAGTTTAGATTTGGGGAAGAAATTATCGCTTATCGTGAGCAATATAAATTCATTCAAGCCACCCATAAGGATAGAAACGATGTGGCGAGGCATTTATGGAGGTTGGCGACTGACTTATCGGGGCCGATGTATGGAGGCATAGTCAGCCATAGTGAGGCTATGCGACTTATAAAAATGAAATGACTGGTATAGAACTCTCAAACGCAGACGCAAAGCTGTTTCTTTTATTCAGAGAACACCAAACAAGTTTCTCTAAAATGGTTGAAATGGGTGTATTTGAAAAAGATAATATTTCAGTTGTTCTTTATTTTGATAAGTTTTCTTCTTTGAGAGCTATTGACAAAACAAAAAGATTGGTGGTGAATGATAAACAGGGCTTGAAATTTGCAAATAATCTTGAAAGTAGTATAATGTAGTCAAATAATCTATTCGCAAACGGATAGAAGTTTGAACCCCCGTCGACCGGGGTTTGAATTTCTACCCGTTTTTTTATTTATAACTAATTTATTATGCCAAAGAAAAAAGAAGTGAAGAAGGTAAAAAAGATTGGTGCTGTCAAAACTCCTAAAGCACCGAAACTTCAATACTCCATTGAAGTATTAGTCAATGATGTTCATTACAAAGGTGAGGCCGTAACTCTTTATGACGCTTTGATGGATTTTGTGAAGAGTCCATCTTTTCCGTTTTCAGTAAAGTCTCGTGTTTTAATTAAATACAGCGATGGTAAGACGGAAAGACAAGTTGTCTGGCCGGCCATAAGAGCACACAGACAATTCAGAAGATTATCTCTCAAACCCTCACAGGCTGAATTTCAAGCCGATAAATGGTTATCAGATTTAGCTAACTAAAAATGCAAGAGGTTGAAAATCAACAACCATCTCTTTACGAGTTCATACTCGCAGAAGAACAAAATTGGCGAACTGAGCGTGTTCCGCTTGCTTCTAACTGGAGGGATTGGAATTTTTGGGAACATATTGACCGCTCTTTCACCCTAAAGAACTCCCGTTTTTACAAAGGCGCGCAAGATTATAAACGCCCATTCAACAACATAATTATACCTATCGCCAATGTAAATTACCGCTCAGAAGGCTTTGATGTAAAAGATATCCAACTCTATGTTGACGACAGCGAAAATTACCACAAATCATTCATTGCTCGTAAGTTTAACAACTGGTGGGCTAAAGAAAATCACATAGACACTGCCATAGACGAAAGCGTGGAAAGCTACTTTGATTACGGATTGGCACTGCTGAGGAATGTAAATGAAGCCCGACCCGAAGTTATCCAATTACAGCAGATAGCATTTTGTGATCAGACTGACGTAATGTCAGGACCCATATGCCTAAAGCATCACTACACCATCTCTGAACTCTTGGATATGAAAGGCAAATGGGACGCAAGAGAGATTGATAAAGTTATTTTAATGGCTCGTTTTGCAAAGTCTCAAGACCAGTCTTATGACCAAGAGACCAAGACCCCGGGCAAATATGTAGAAGTCTATGATTTAGAGGGAATGTTCCCAGGAAGCTGGCTAGGTGCTGAAAAACTAGGCGAAGAATGGCAAGACACTGGAAAGTATGTCTACTCCCGTTATATGGTTACTTACTTTATCTCCCCAACCGACGGAAAGTCTAAAGTGGGGGTTTGTCTTTTCAAAGGTAAAGCTAAGTCTAGTTATAAATCCATTAAGAGGGACCCTATATTTGGTAGAGCCTGTGGCAGAGGAGGCATAGAAGAGTTATTCCACCCTCAGATTTGGACTAACTATTCGGAATTACAAATACAGCAGATGCTTGAAGCTACCTCAAAGATTATTCTTTTGACCACCGACAAGAAACTAAAGAACCAGAAGTTCACTGATATGAAGCACGGGCAGGTGCTTGACCTTGAAGAAGGTAAAAGATTTGAGCAGATGGTATTACAACCCATTAACAAAGTAGCTTTTGATAACTATGTAAACAAATGGGAACAGGTGGCAAGGACTATCGGCTCTGCTTCCGACCCTCAACTAGGACTTAATCCTGTATCTGGCACACCGCTCGGTACGACTGAAATCGTAACCTCTCAGGGTATAGGCATACACGAATACCGACAAGGCAAGATGGCTGAATTTTGGGCCGAAATATACCGAGACTGGGTATTGCCTAAATGTGTAGAGGAAATAAACAAGGGTAGCAAGTGGCTTGATGACCTCTCACTTCAAGAGTTACAAGAAGTGGCTGAGAAAACAGCCCAAAATATTGTGAATGGTTCAAAGCCAGACAAAAATGGAGTAAGAAAATTTGAAGGTATAATCCGCAAAATGGTTCTTTCAGGAAAAATGCCGACAGAAGAAATGAGACAGATGATGTTGCAACAAGTTAAAGAAGAAATGATGAAAGGTGGAGAAAAGAGATTTTTGGAAGCCGTCAAAGACGAACTCAAAGATTTGCCGACAGATGTGGAAATATCTATCTCAAACAAGCAGAGGAATATGGCTGAAGTAGTAAGTAAACTAAACAGCGTATTCCGAACTCTCTTTACCCCGGGCGCTATACAAGCCATTCAAGCCAACAAAGGATTATCAGATTTACTTAATAACATATTGGAGAGTGGGGGTCTAAGTCCGGTAAATTTTGCTTCATTCAACGCACAACCCCAGATTTCACCTATGCAACCACAGATGATGCCTCAACAAATGCAACCACAATTACAAGCTAATCAAATATAATGTTAGACGAATTATCATCAGAAATTTTATCAGATTTGGAGAAGGAGAAAGTCGCTAAGTTTGCCGAGGACAAGTTCACTTTGGAAGCGGTTAAAAAGTTTATTCTAGCAGTTGTCTATGACCACGGCATACTCGTAAAAGGCAAAGATGCCAAGCCGACCAAGAACTTTGCTTTGAAGATGGCGTTTGGTGCAATAGGGGCATTAGGTAATCCTTCCCTCAATATGCCCCGCAGTGATGAGGAATTGGGACAAAATATAAGAGCTTTAGCTTCTGCAGTTCAGGTAATTGAAACAGGATTTACTGAATTGCAGGATTTTAAACAGGTCGTAAAAACTTTAGAAGAAAATAATAATCCAGCAGAATGAACAATAAATTTTTAGGTCTAGTATTGGGAGCGATGTTTCTAACACTTGCGGCTTTGATTTTGGTAGTAACCAAAGACGCAAAAATAGCAACAGGAAGCACATTTGTTGGTAATGATTATTACGCCACATCAACAAGAGGTTTTACTGGCACACCACTTACAAACCTTACTGTTCTTAGGATAGGCAATGGTTCACTGGCGAGAGTAACTATTACTGGAGCAAATACGGGTATTATCAGATTATGGAACGCTACTACTACTAATGTGAATCTACGAACTAACAATGTGGCATCTTCATCGCTTCAGATGATTGAAATACCAGCTTCAGCGGCGGCTAATACTTATGATTTTGATGCCGTGTTTAGCACAGGTATTTTGTATGAATTGGTTTCTGGTCTCGCTCCAACAAGCACCATTATGGTTAGATAGTTATTTGGTTATTCCTACCTCATCAAAAGGAATTTATAAGCTCTCAATCGTATTAGATTGAATTTAATTCTTATCATTTATGAATGAAAATGAAAATGGCGAAGTTATCGTTGACGAAGCTGAAAATAACAACGAAAAGGTAGAGGAGAATACCGAGGAAACTCCAAAAGAGGAGAAACCCAAAAGAACTCCACAGGAAGAATATGACTATCACCAAGGGCGCGCCGATAGACTGGCTAAAAAGCTCGGAATAAAGGCGAAAGAAGTCGTAAAGCCCGAAGTGAATGATTCTTCCAAGCCCAGTGATTTAGAATACGGGCAAAAGGCATTTTTGAAAACTTACGGGATACAGGGTGCGGATGAATTGGCATTGGTTAAGACCTTCCAATCTCGCACTGGAGATGATTTAGACACTATTGTGGCTGATGATATCTTTATTGGTAAGCTCAATGCTCTACGGGGAGCTAGGGAATCGTTAAATGCTATTCCCAAAGGCAAACCTCGTTCAGGGCAGACGGCAATAACCGATGTAGACCTGGCGGTGGCGAAATTCAAAGAAGATGGCACTTTGCCAGCCGACTTTGAAACCCGCAACAAGGTTGTGGACGCCATCACCAAAGAAGAGAAAGGCCCACTGTTCAAATTCTAAGGCACTTGGCCATTAGAAACTAGTTCTTTTACAATTAAATAAGTTGATGGGTTGCCAATTGCACAGGACTTTTGAACAAGTTTGGTGTATAATAGATACACTATGGCAACAAGAGATTCCAAAGGTAGATTTATAAAAGGGCACGGCTCATTGCATACTGAAATATCAAAACAAAAGATAAGTGATGCCCTAAAAGGTAAAAATACTTGGTCCAAGGGTAGAAAGTTATTGGAAACAACCAAACTCAAAATTAAGCAGAATAATGCTAAATATTGGCTTGGTAAAAAAAGACCAGATTTCAAAGGGAATCAGTTTGCTAAGGGTCAGATACCTTGGAATAAGGATACAAAAGGAATTATGCCCGCACCTTGGAATTTAGGAATAGTAGGCAAAGAAAGCCATTTTTGGAAAGAAATAAAAAGAACTCCTTTGCGATTAGCAATCCGTCAACTGCATCAGTATCGCCAATGGCGGTCATCTATCTTTAAGCGAGATAACTACACTTGCGTTCTCTGTAAAAAGAGTGAAGAAGTTAGAGGAAAACTTGAAGCTGACCATTATCCGATTTCTTTCGCAACTTTAATTACTAATATCAATTCTATTGATGAAGCGATTAAATGCAATGGACTTTGGGATATAAAGAATGGAAGGACTTTATGTGAAGACTGCCACAAAACTACAGATAATTTTATGTGGAGGGCGAGAATGAAAAATTGTATTAGACCATAACTTAATAGAATGGTAAATACCTTTAATACCGGCACGAATCGTTTGTGCCATTAGTCCTCGGTAGTAGGGGGACTTCTAAAGAAAGCGGTGAACTCAGGGAATATCCTAAGAAATAAATAGGACAATCCTGACCTAAGCTAAAATCTAAATGGTTTTAGAAAGAGCAACGACTAGGTTTTGAAACTCGCAAGAGAATATAAAAAACCCACGAGCGCCGCTCCCGAAAGGGATGATATAGTCTGACCTTATATGTAAATATAAGATGTGGTAATCAAAAAAGCCACGATAACAAAAATGATACGAACAAGTATGGGCCACCAAGCTCCAGGAAAGGCTAACTGGACCAGTGAACTGGAAGGAAATCTGTGAAGTCATATATTCTGACAAGCAGGTTCTAAACCTTCCGTATATGTCCACTGAATACAGCTTACAGTCCGGCACACGCGGCTCAGCTTACAGCCACTCTGACTTTGCTCTGACCAACGATACGCTGACGATTTCGTCAATAGATATCGTATCTGTCTTCCAAGACAGAGCAGACATGGCTCAGTCTAATTTGGCAACAGCCGCTGAACACGGCTCTCGCATGGGCGACATTGTCAATGAGAGAGTTGAGGACTTGTTCCTCGCTCAGCACTCCGGTTGGACCGACCTCGGTTCCGACGGCGCTGGCGGATTCACTGCTGGCACAACTGCGATTGATTCTTCAGCTTCAAACATTGATAACTTAATCCGCTATGCTAAGCAGAAAGTTATTGAGGCAAAGGGCGTAAAGCTTATGAGGCGATACGGTTTAGCTTTCGTTTGGAGACCCAAGGACTACAACAGACTTGAAGAAAACATGGCTAATCAGGGCTTCACCTTTGCTGACCAAGCTCTCAAAGACGGCATCATGGATGCAGATGGTATAGGAAAATACGCTTTTGGAGCATATCACTATGTTTCCGAATCGCACACCGATAACCACGTCTTCGCTGGAGTAAGGAAAATTCAGCAAATAGGACTCTTAAAGAGCACCTATGGCCGAATATTCTTCAACCCGAATGCAGTTAATGGAGATGGTCCACTCTCAGGTTCAAGCTGGGAGACCCGACTAGACTATGGATTCAATCCAAAAGCTGGTCTGACCACGATTCTGTTTGACCTTAATATGTCTGCGAACTAATTATTAGAATCATAATCGCAACTACATGAATAAAAAATACATAGTAGCACTGGTTGCGGTTCTAATAATCGCAACATGGGTTGGAGTTTCCTTTCCTAAAACTCCCACTAACATTTCAGTAGATAAGATTGTCAGTGAAGTGAAGGCAAGACTTAATCTTGGCGCCGTAGCTGGCCCAGATGTTGACGCTCACATGTTCCTTAATAGTGGGGCAACAATGGGTGGATATATAGCAACTTCGTCAACTGCCGCAACTTATACGACATCAGCAAATGATTTGAAAGGATTACCGACGGTTGTCCTTTGGACTCCGAACTTAAACACAACCATTTCTTTGGCTTCAACAACCTTTTTGGGTTATGTTCCAAAGATTGGTGATGTGGCCAATATCTATTTTAGAAACGCATCTTCAACGGCCGCCGCTTCTATAACATTTGCGGCACTCAACACTAATGTTGACCTGCAATTTGCAGAAGCAACCGGGGGAGATTTGGTTCTTATAGGGCTTGATTGGGCAAAACTTACAGTCATTCACACTTCAAATAATCTCATCACTGTAATATTTGATGAATTCACAGAAGCTGATTAAGTAGTTTTTCCACTCTGAGCCAGAATTTCTGGCTTGGAGATGGGTAAATTACCCGAATATATGAAAATAACCTTGAGCATTTGTACAAATAGATTGATACAACCTCGCACAGTGGAGTGTCTTTTGAATTTGGTAAACAAGTCTAAACACGATTTGGATATTGTGGTTGCTACTCGCGGGTATACCGTAGCGGAAAATCGTAATTATAGCGTTATCCAAGCCCAGAAAAATAAGTCGGATTATGTTCTTTTCATAGATGATGATATGACTTTCCCGCCTGAAACACTGGATATACTGCTCTCTCATCAAAAGGATATAGTCGGGGTTAATTCATATTCAAGAATACTGCCACTTTCACCAACTACGGGACTTATGAGTGAAAAAGGCGAATATAAGCACCCCGACAAATACCCAGAATGGGAGATGAAGATACCGGACGAACTATTTGAGGCGTATTTCGTGGGTTGTGGCGTATGCCTTATTGATATGAAAGTCTTTAAGAAAGTTAAAAACCCGTTTTTTAAATTCACTTATGAGAAAAGCGGATTGGTTAAAGGTGGCGAGGATGGGAATTTCTGCGACAGGGCTAGAAAAGAAGGATTTAAAATCTTCTGCGATCCAAATTTATCTATTTCTCACCTCGGAATTATTGAATATGGAGAAGATTTAGATATTAAATTAAAAGAAATTTATCAGACTAATCAAAACCAATGAGCATAGAATATTCAGATGTAACAAATAAAGATGGGCTTCTTCAATTCGTTGAAATTAATTTAGGGTTTCCTGATGGGTTTATAACCAATGATGCAACACGAAAAGCACAATGGACGGCCATCCTAAATGTTTGTTTGGATAGAACTCTCCATGTTCTTTTTAGTGCTGATGGGAAATTTCAATTTGATGATTCCAACCATTCAAAAAATCCATTCATCACTTTTGAATTAACAATTAACCAGAGAAATTATAACTACACTACTGACGAGCAAGGCAACTTGATTCTTGATATCCACGCCGTTTACGCCAGACAATCTGCGACTTCTGCTTATTATCTTCTTACTCCGAGAGATATGCAGTCAGAGGGGGATACAGTATTTACTGACGGAATTACCCGCTTGGGTTGGCCAACCTCCTATGACAAAACAGGAAATTTAATTAAACTTGACTACACACCAGAATCAACAGTAGCAAACGGACTTAAGGCACTTATCAATCGTGAGGGTTCTTATTTCGCTACAACAGATACAATCAAAAAAGCGGGTTTTGCTGGTCTTTATCATGAAATTCTTATTTTGGAGTCCTGCTATAGATACGCTAGGGCCAACAACTTGCAAATTAGAGAAGTTTTGAAGCGTGATATTCTAGAAATGAAAGAGGAATTATTGGAGTATCAGTCGCGGAGGGCCAGGGATGAGAGAACAATTATGACTATGGAACCAATAGATTACGAATAATATGGAAAATGAATCTAAAAACAATGTAAGTGTTTACAATGAAGCCAAAAGTGGCTCTGGTTGGACTTATGACCAAGGGGGTGGACTTACTTACGATGGAGAACTTGACCCTATTTCTGGTATGCCTGTCTTCTATGACGGAATCGGCACAGCAGTTTCTCCAACTAACGAAAGCAAGAATAACGTAAGTGTTACTGGCGAATCTAAAAATAATATATGAAGAAACTATCAACAACACTCTTAATACTCTGGCTCTTGCTTCTCTCTGTAAATGTGATATTTCCCAATTTTTATAGTTCTTTGTTTAACATTTTAAGATTTGGTGGAACAAATTTTCCAACTTCGCTTGATTCACTTTCAAATCCTTCGGCGGGCGATTCGGTAGCAACCGTCTCTCATTCATCCCAACACGCAAACGCCAACGATGCCTTAGAAGCAATAGAAGCTAAAGTGGGAATAGGTGCTTCAACCCCGACAGCTAACACTGTTTTCTATGGAAGTGGGGTTGGCACTTCAGCTTGGTCAGATACTCCCTCTTTAACATCCCTCTCTCTTTCAAGTTATCTCAAAACGACAGGCGGAGTTTACGCAAGCTCAACAGGAGTATTTGATGGAGGGATACTCTCTATCGCCTCATCTACATTTAACGCCCCGTTCAGATTTCCTTCACTTTCACAAGGAGGACTTTATGTTGGAACAGGTGGTTTGGTGGGCAGTTTTGCTACTACTACGGCTGTTTGTAGCGGTGATGCTAGTTGCGCGGCCTTTACCGCTATTGGTTCAACACCCGTTAATATAAGTGTAATTACTGGGGGAGTAACTAATTATTTTGCCACTACCACGAGTTCTGGTTCAAGAATGTATTTAACTCTTCCCCTCATTTCATTAGTGGCAGGCGATGAGGTAAGAATTTGGGCATCATCACAAGTAGTATCTAATGGAACCGTATTAAATTTACAGGTAAGACCAACTAATTATGTCGCTTCTACCACTCTTTTTTCCGCAAAAATAGGCGATACAATTACTAGTGTTTTAAGTTTATTAGGTTCTTGGACTGCGACAACAACCTCTAATGTTTATATTGGACTTGATGGAGCATTAACCACCATAACTGATGGAGATACATCTTTAATGGCTAGTGTTTCTCATTAAAATTTTATGAATGAAATAAATGAATTAAAAAGAAGAGTGGAGGAGTTGGAGAGATTTATTCAAAGTCTTCAGTTTTCAAGTAAAATACCGCTTGGAGTTGACCAAGCATTTAGAGAGAGATTTTTGAAAGATGTCTTAAGCTCTACTTCTGGAACTTTGGCTGTTTCTGATGGTGGAACTGGGGCGATTACTCTTACTGGAATACTTAAAGGCAACGGGACTTCGGCTATTACCGCCATAGCACCCCTAGCTGGTTCAAAGAACTACTGGGTTTCAGATACTCTTAATGGCGCAAATTCTCATAATATAACCTTTACTAATGGTGTTTTGACAGGAGAACCATAAAAACATGATTTTACCACTAAAACAAACAGGATTTCAACAACTTAACTTGGGAGACAAGTTGTATTTGGGGGATTTGAATTCGTCTTTTAACTTGGATTTGAAAGAATTAGGAACTTTAAAAGCATCTCCGAGACTTATATTAAATATATCGGAGGCGGATGATGCTCAACTTGATGCTCCGCCTTGCGCTTTTAGGTTCTTAAAAGCGGCGGGAACGCCAGTAAAATATGTTTGGACAATAGCTGGAGCTTATGCTTGGTATTCATCTGGCGGGCCGGAAACCGCATTTGTGCAAGATGATACCGGTGGAACACCAACACATTGCAGTTCTGACGCATCCGATTTAGAGGTGGCGTGGGGAATAATGTTTGTAACTGAACAATCAGATGAAATTTATAAAATTGGTTCGGCCGGAACTTGGTCAAATATTTCTAATGCTTTAACTAGCACATCTGGTATTCACGCTATGACCTACTTTCGCGCTCAGAATAAAATATATATTGTTGATGATAATTCGGCCGGAGTGGGTTCACTTGACGATGACGCGGCAACTTATACTGACCCCGCCGCTTCAACCCAATATACCTTAAATGATTTATGCGCTGGCGATGGAATAAACACGGGTAGCACAATATCTTGGATTAACTCTAATTCCTCAAGAGTGTGGATAGGTGAAATTTCTAGAGACGCGGCTCAATGTTTTGTCTATGCTTGGGACGGAAGCACAGGAGGCGGTGGGACTTATGGACCTAATGAAGCGTATACTCTTGATTCAAGCGGTTCTCTTGCTTGTGTTATTAAAGATGATATTCCTTATATTTTTGATGTTAGAGGGAGACTCTTGAAATTCAACGGAGGCACATTTGTTGAGATTGCAAGATTACCTTTTGAAAATGACCCGCCTATAACTTCTGATGCTCTCCCTACCGCCCGTCTATGTCATTACAATGGTATGGATTTGGTAGATGGAAAAATTACAATATTGGTCAATACTAAACTTAATAATACAAACGGAACCATAAAAAGTAATGTTCCTTCGGGAGCTTGGCAATACACGGAAGAGCAAGGATTAGTGCACATTGCTTCCCCCGGACTTTCAAAATCGGGAGACTCAATAACCGATTACGGCTCGCAGAAATTAGCGGCTGTCGGGGCTTTGAAAGAAATTGACTTTCAATCTACTCTTACCGCTGGTTCCGTGAATGGCAGATATATGATGGGTTGCGATTATTACACAAATGCTACCACTTCAAAGAGCGCGATTTTCTACAATGACGAGAAAAATACTTTGCAAAAAGCGTGTTCGTTCATAACTCAAAAAATTCCATCATCTCAAATCACAGATACATGGCAAAAAATCTATGCAATTTTAGGCAGAAAGTTTTTGAGTAGCACAGATAAAATCGTTATATCCGCAAGGACTGAAGAAAATGATCCGGTAGAGGCGACTATAACTTATGTAAATACAACTTCATTTACGGTGCTTGCTAGCGCCTTTACCACAAATCCTGTTGCTGGTGAATCTGTGGAGATTTTAACTGGAACAGGTGCTGGAAGAAGTATGCATATAACGGCAGTATCAGGGACTACAACGCTGACAATAACGGTTGACGAAACAATAACTGGGGCTACCACTCAAACCGCCAAAGCCCGTTTTCATAATTTTAAGAAACTTGGTTCATATTCTGCCCAAACAGATAACTTTTTCAAATTACCCATTGATTCAAGTCTGGTCGGTAGCACTCCGTGGATTCAACTGAAACTTTGGATACTTTGGACTGGTGATAACAAAATAAACTCTTTAATAGTTTCCTCTAAACCCAATGAAACAATAGAATAATTTTAATAATATGAATGA
>ERZ1292632.2659-Hain-H43-01um-R2-2659-length-14624-cov-6_pt1 | contig 14624 bp, 16 predicted proteins | sample MGYA00564407_ERZ1292632 | MGnify/ENA primary metagenome ERZ1292632 (study PRJEB36523, sample SAMEA6512637) | groundwater metagenome | collected 2019-01-08 | study: AquaDiva: Metagenomics assemblies of 32 groundwater samples | reverse complement strand
TTTATTATGTGGGGAATTATTGGGTTCGTCGTGATCTTTTCGGTCTGGGGGATAGTAAATCTGCTCCTCCGTACATTAAACTTTGCTTCTTAAGCCTGCTACCATTACTGCTATGAAAAAGTACTTACTTCGTCTTTCAGCGCTCGCGCTCGTTCTGCTCGGTGCTGTGCAGAGCGTAGAGGCGCAGACGACTAATAACGTCGCTAACAATCCGCTCACGAAAGCAATTACTGATGTCATTACGTTTATAAATATTGCGCTCGTACCACTGGTGTTTGCGATCGCCTTCATCGTATTTTTGTGGGGTGTGGCGCAGGCATTCGTTATCGGTGGGGCAGATGAAGAAAAGCGCGAGAACGGTAAGAAGTTCATCATGTGGGGCTTGATTGCATTCTTCGTCATGGTATCGGTCTGGGGCATGGTAAATCTACTCGTGAATACCTTTGGGTTTGGTGGCCAGCAGACCCCGTGCATACCTACGTTTGGACAGGCGCAGCCATGCGCCAGCACGAACTCGGGGAACAATGATTACCTCTATAACCCTAACGACGGCGCGTAAGGCGTTTTCCCCACGTAGGTCGCAGGTCTATTGACGCAATTCCTACACACCCTATCCTGTAAGAGTACTTAGCCCATAATTATCATCTATGAAGAAACTTGGTTATATAGCTAGCGCATTCGCGCTTCCGATGCTCGCTTTCGCGCAGATCAATGCGACGAATGCCGGCAATCTTGCGACGAGTGCAATTACCTTTATTAACGGGATTGTTGTTCCGCTCATCTTCGCACTCGCGTTCATCGTATTCATTTGGGGTATCTTCCAGTACTTCATCATGGGTGGACACGATGAGGAGAAGAAGGCGATGGGTAAGAGCCTCATGCTCTATGGTCTCATTGGCTTCTTCGTGATGGTGTCGGTCTGGGGTCTCGTGAACATCCTTACAGGTACCTTCCAGTTCGGAAACAACTCGAACCTTCAGTATCCTGATGTGCCAACCAACAACACGTAGATAGGGCTACTTCTCCACGCAAAACCCCGCGCGAAAGCGCGGGGTTTTGCTATGATAGACGCATGGATGCATTCAACTCATTTATTACCAAGGTGGAGGTACAGATTCTCCAGCCCATCATTACCGTTCTTGCGCTTCTCGCGTTCGCATTGTTTGTGTGGGGCGTCGTGCAGTTCATTGGAGCGTCGGGTGACGAGGAAAAGCGCAGCACGGGTCAGCAGCACATCATCTGGGGCATTGTGGGCCTTGTCGTACTTTTCGGTGCCAACGGCATCATTGCGTTTCTGAAGAGCACCATTAGCGCAACCACGGGAGTACCGATTCCGTAAATTGCTAGTTTAGTAGGTATACAAAAACCCCGCGCTTTGGGCGCGGGGTTCGAAGTTGAAAGAACTTAGTTATTCGGTGTCAGAGGCTTCGGTTGCTTCCGAAGTCGCAACCTCGTCACCAGGACATCCGGTCGAGGACATGTTGTAGCTCAAGGTCGTAGGACGCGCGAGCACGAACTTGTATGCGCGGATTCCTTTGGGACGTTCACCCGGTTTGAGGGTTTGAGCCCTGCCGGTTGAATCGAGGTACTTCACCGATTCGTAGACGTTCTTGCCCGATTCGTCGACTGCGTCGATCGTGGGCGAAAAACAGTAGGTGAGGCCTGGTGGTAGGCCGATTGCCGGCGAAATCCACTGGGTTTCACCCATGCCTGCGTCGCAGGTGGTGGACGATTCTCCGAATGCTGGACAGGGTGTACCGGTTTGTACCAGCACCCCAGATCCTTGTTGCGACCTTACCGAGGGCAGAGACGAAACACCGGGTGTGACGCTTGAGCTTGCGGATGTTGATCCACTGACGGAGTCACAAGTTTTGAGGGCGAGGCCAATCCCGATCAGGAGACCGAGAATGACTGCGAACAGAGGTAGTCGCTTCAGGGGCGAGTCACTCTTTTCGTGCGAGCTAGAAGCTCCAGACATTTCTTAGTCTCCTTTCTGGGAGAAGATGCGTTCGAGAAGTTGTTGAACGACGGGGTTTTCGAGGATGGGCTCGATTCCTTCGAGCTTATGGATGTATCGAGTCGTCGGTGTCTTGCCGCGCTCGGCACCCAGGATTTCGACGGCCTTTTCGCGCGAAAACCCTTCGTCTTTCAGTTGTCGGATTTTCGCGATCAGTCCATCCATTTCAGTTTGCTCCGAAGCCTTCTGGGCGATTTCGACGCTGAGCGCCGCATTCGCCTTCAGGACTTCCTCCGGAGGTTGCGCCATCGTCAGAACGACGTGCACCTCATAACCGATCGCATGCGCCGTATCGGCCATGCGTTCGGTCATCACCTCGCCAATGCGCGAGCGCACCTCTTCTTGGTAGAGCTCGCTTTCAATGCGAGACGAGAAGCTGTCGCGCAGTGCGCCATCGGCGACTTCCTCGAGAGCCTCCATTGCATTGTGTGCATCGAAGCTCCTGAACGGATTCACCACCTGGTAGATGAGCACATAGCCGCCGTCCATGTCGATACCGTTCTTTGAAACAAGTTCGGTAACCACGTGTTCTTTGGATGTGTGGACCTGCATGTTGGCGATCAGCTTGTCCATAATTCCTGGAGGGAGCCATTGCAGTCCCTCCGAGAGGAGAAACCAGCTCAGACGCTTCCCAAGAAATCTTGGAACAGCCATGTGTCCCACTTCAACGCGGTGGCAATAGCCCGCCGAGAGGAAGTAGGCACCGCTACCGAGTATTGCGACCCAGTAGGCAATGATGCCAATAGCAGGGCGATACTCGAGCACGGTGACGAACACCCACTTGGTGAGGTGTCCGGCCACCCAGCCGAAGAGTGCAGAGATGATGATACCGAGCCCGAGCGTAAGCAGGGGATCGATAACAATGAGACCTTTTTCGGTCTTAATACCACTAGCGCTCACGTGCGCCTCCTTGTGTCTGCGAACCTATCAAGGTTCATGTATGTCTGTATATATGATAGCACAATATATGGTACTTTGTCAAGTACTATACGGCCTAGAATATAGGTATTCCACACCATGGCCTATGTACGGCCTTGTTTAGATTGTGCTGGAGAGAGGACTCGAACCTCCACCCCCGAAGGGACCTGCTCCTAAGGCAAGCGTGTATACCAATTTCACCACTCCAGCGTCCGTGCATTCTAGCAAATATCTTTAGTTTTCACCTGCTTAGTGGTTTGGCGCCCGAACAGTATCCACACTTTCTCACGATCGTGAGAAAGTGTGGATTTTAAAAAAGCGAAATCAAAATGCCTAAGTATTAAATACGTCTTTCCCGTGTCCCCAACCTTGCTCGATCGAGCAAGGTTGGGGACATTAAAAATCAAAACCAGACGGCTGTATTGTTGTGACGAGTTGAGGGTGAATTGTTCAGGGTATTTGCAATTCGCCTCGCACACGTGGTCACAGATAATTTCCTCGCCGTCGCTCGAAAATTTTTGCAGCCGCACCTCAGCGTTATAGGCTCGCTTCTTACAGAGGCCTGTACACGTTGCGGATAATTTAGTTAGCTTTGTGGTCACGAGTTGCGGATGGATTGCTCCAGGTATTCGCAATCCATCTCGCACTCTCGACCCCGGCTCAGTATCCTCGAAGACTCGGATATACTTCCGCCTCGCACATGTAAAGAAAAACCGCGTGCAGACGCGGTGCTTTCTTTCATGTGCGCCCGCCTGGGCTCGAACCAGGGACCATCTCCTTAAGAGGGAGTTGCTCTACCAACTGAGCTACGGGCGCAATATATAGGTTGGATTGATCGCCGACGGCGCGATCAAACCGCTCGAGAGCGGTTAATTGGCAGTATAGCGGAAAGTTTTGAACGCGCCAGTCTATTCCACAACCCGGCGCAGGTGCTGGGGAATGTGAACCAAAATCTCATACGGGATAGTGCCGCAGGCTTTGGCTACGTTTGCGATACTGTTCGGTGCCGATGGTTCGCGGGAAAGCGCAATCACGGTATCGCCTCGCGCGGCATCTGTTACATCGGTCACGTCGAGCGTGCTTATGTTCATGGATACGCGTCCGGCAATGGGGGCGACCGCTCCATGTATTTGCATGCACCCTTTGTTTGAAAGACGCCGGTCTACACCCTCGAAATAACCAAGAGGTACGGTCGCGATAATGGTGCGGCGAAGTGCGGTAAACGTCGTGTTGTATCCCACATGATCGCCGGCAGGAATGGAGCGCAAGGACGCAATAGTGGAACGTAGTTCAAGTACTGGCTTCACTTCAGTGTGTCCGTCCGGTGAGGTATCAAATCCGTAGAGGCCAATACCAACGCGTGCGACGTTCGTGTGTGAGGCTTCTCCGAAACGGATGCCTTTGGTTGCGGCGAGGTGACGGTATTCGATCGTGGGGATTGATCGCTCCACTTCAGCAACCACTTCGTTCCAGGTTTCAATCTGGTGTGCAGAGAAATCTTCCGACTCGCCGTCTGCGTCTGCGAGATGCGAGGCGATGCCGACCAGGCGAATGTTTGGATTGGTTTTAATAACTGCAATTGCATCAGGAATTTCTGTTGGCAGGATTCCCTGGCGGTGCATGCCGGTATCGATCTTTAGGTGAAAGCGGGTGGGGCGTGTCAGGAGCTGCGCAGTCTCACGCAACTGCTCGATATCCGTGAAGGCGAAATCAACATCAGCGAGGTGCGCTCGTTCAGGGTCGATGGGACGCACATACCCCATGACGACAATCCTCGATTTAACACCCGCGCTTCGCAGACGTCTTGCTTCGTACAAGGAGTCGACCATAAGGAAAGCGATGTCCTCTTTGTCGAGGACACGAGCAACGAGACCGAGGTCGTGGCCGTAGGCGTTGCTTTTGAGTACAGGCGCAATACGCACGTTCTGGTAGCGCGCCTGGTAGGTGTGGAGGTTGTGCAGAAGATTCGCTTTAGAAATACCCACCTCTACCAAAGGGCGGTGCGGCGACATGCGCTGCTTCAGATACCGAAGACCATTCAAAATTCTCATCGTCCTACTATACAAGTTCTGGGAGGGAATTCGCTACATACCTATGCTATGCTCTCGGCAGATCAACGTGGAGGTTCAATATGGCAGGAAAAGTCAAAATTACTCTCGATCTTTCCGAGAGACTCTCGGAGCAGATGGAGGAAGCCCGTCAGAAACGAGGCATAACCAAGGCCGATTTCTTTCGGCAAAGCCTCGGGCTCCTGTTCGCCATGGAGAAGGCGCAGCAGGAAGGCTTCAACGTCGGCGCGTATCGCCACAATCCGGACGGTTCGACCGACCAACGTGTATTCTTGCTTCCGCGCTAAGGCTCGGAAAAGCGGCCGCATCTGCGGCCGCTTTTAGTTTCAATGTTCGTCCCAATGTATTCGAGTACCGAGGGTGGGAGTCGAACCCACACGGCATTGCTGCCAGGGGATTTTAAGTCCCCGCTGTCTACCATTCCATCACCTCGGCGTACTCTATTTTTAGCACACGTCGTGAATATGGAGGAAAAGGCTACTGTCTGCTACTCTCGATATACACCGGCCAGGTGGTGAAGTGGTAACACGGCGGTCTGCAAAACCGCTATGCACGGGTTCAATTCCCGTCCTGGCCTCACTTATAAGTCTTTCGAGATATCGTCGAGGTGCTGACGTGCGCGTTCGCCGGCGTCCATTTCAAAACGTATGTAGGGAAGTCGCGCAAAGCGCGTAGTCTTCTTGAGCTCGTTACGGAACAAATCCTTGTGACGCATGAGGAAGTTGAGTGCGTGCTCATCCTGTCCCTCGGGGAACACCGATACATAAATAGTCGCGTTCTTTCCATCCTTGGAAAGGTTCGCGCGCGTAGGAGTGATAAGCGTGTCGCGGCCCGCCTCGCGCGCAATGTAGCGACCTGCTGCTTCAAGCAGGATGGAAAGGGCACGTGCGTCTCGTTCTGCGCTCATATTAGTTTTCGATTATGCGGAATGCTTGTAGGGTATCGCCGCCTGCTGCCTCGTACTTGCTTTCAATCTGGAGACCGAACTCGCCTTCGACGTGAATATCTTTCACATCGATGCGCGCAACCTGAAGATTAATAAGACGACCCATCCCGATAAGAAGTCCGCGACGATCGATCTTTATTTGGTCACCCACGGTGAGTGTGCCGGAGAGCCACTTCGCGCCAAGCACCTGCTTGTTGCCTGCGGTGTTGAATGCTTTGAGCACTTTGGCTTCACCGAGCTGCTCCTCAGACTTAACTTTTGGTGCACGTGCGTTTACGAGTTCGGCCACACGCTCGTGGAGTTCGTAGATTATAGAAAAAGTTTCAATGTTGACTCCCGTGCGGTCTGCCATGTCACGTGCAGAACTGTCAGTACCGACGGTAAACGCGACAATGGTCGCGCCGCCTGCGGCGGCGGTCTTCACATCGGTCTCGGTCACGGTGCCCACACCTTCAGACACAATGCGAATATTCACGCGCTCGTGCGCGATCTTTGCGAGCTCGTGCTTAATTGCCTCAATTGAGCCAGTCACGTCGGCTTTCACTACTAGCGGAAGAGTGACCGAGCCGTCAGTGGTGGGTGCGACTGCAGGCATGCGCTCTGCGGCCGAAGGAGGAGTGAGTACAATCTTCTCAGCCTCCTTCTTTGATACGGCCATGACAAACGGCGTACCTGCAGCAGGAAGTGCTGACCATCCGGAAATGCGCACGGGCTGCGCGGCGACCGCCTCAGGAATGCGCTTGCCTGCGAAGTTTTCAATAAAGCGAATAGGTGCAAGCGCGGAGCCCGCAACGGTCACGGTGCCGATCTTTAGAGAACCATCCTTAAGGATGAGGGTCGCGGTGATGCCCTGCTTAGGGTCCTGTGACGACTCAAGTACGAAGCCGGTAGCTGGAAGCTCAGGGTCATAGGTGAGTTCCGCAAGGTCTGCGGTGAGGAGTACGAGGTCAAGGAGTTCAGGCACTCCGTCGCCGGACTTCGAAGACACGCCAATGAATGGCACAGAGCCGCCGACGCCCTCGAGGTAAATGCCGTGTTCAAGCACCGAGTTCTTAACGCGCTCAATGTCCGCACCGTTCTTGTCCATCTTGGTAAATGCGACGACGTAGGGAATGCCGGCCTCGGTAATTGCCTGAAAGGCTTCGAGGGTCTGAGGCTTCACGCCTTCGTCTGCGGCCACCACCAGGATAGCGACGTCTGCGGTAGTTGCGCCGCGCGAACGAATAGCACGAAAGGCTTCGTGACCAGGGGTGTCGAGGAAGGTGAGGGTACGCACCGCTCCCTCGTATTCGTGCTCAGCTTCATAGGCCGAAACGTGCTGCGTAATACCGCCCGCCTCACCAGCTGTGACGTTAGCCTTCCGGATGTAATCCAGAAGTGATGATTTGCCGTGGTCAATGTGACCCATCACGGCCACAATCGGTGGACGGGGTATACGCGCCATAGATATGACGATTACATCATAAAAACAGCATTTATACAATGAACGCTCTATTTGTGGTTGCTCTGACCGCCTGCGTGCTCTAGGGTAACTCTATGAAGCGTATCTATCTCGACTGGGCCGCGTCCGCACCGGTAAGCTCGCAGGCACTGCGGGCCTTTAGTGGCGCACTCACATCCTACGGTAATCCGTCCTCGCCACACACGGAAGGAAGGGCGGCCAAGGACATTCTGGAAGACGCGCGTACCCGCATTGCGCGCCTGGCGGGTGTGAAGTCTGAAACGGTCTTATTTACGAGCGGCGCGACCGAGGCTAATGCACTCGCGCTCATGGGGCATATACGGGCCCGCATCGAGCGCGGTACGGCACCGAGCGATATGCATGCGCTCGTTCTGCCGAGTGCGCATGCCTCGGTCCGTGGTGCGTTTTCAATGCTTCAAAATGCGGGCGTGGTGGTTGAAAAGCTTCTGCTCACCGACGGTGCTATTGATCTCGCACATCTGCGAGCCCAACTGCGCCCTACAACCGTACTCGTATCAGTCGATGTGGTCTGTGGTGAGACTGGTGCGCTCTATAAGGTGCGTGACGTACGTCGCGTGCTTGATGAATACACAAAAACGAATGGGGGCACCATCACGCTCCATGCAGATGCGAGTCAGGCACCCTTTACCGAATCATTTGAGGTATCGCATCTGGGCGCGGACTTAGTGACCCTTGATGCGCAGAAGGTGGGTGGTGTTCGTGGCATTGGGGTTCTGATTGCACCGCACCGCGTACCGCTCGCGCCACTCATTGAAGGAGGAGGCCAGGAGCGGGGACTACGACCGGGTACCGAAAGTGCGGCACTTGCCGCGGCGTTCTGCGAGGCGCTTGAAGAAGCAGTGAGTAGTCGTGAAGTGTTTACTGCGCAGGCGACACAAATGCGCGTGCAGCTGCTTGAAACGCTCCGCGAACTTACGGACGTGGAGGTAAACGAAGGCAAGGTGAACGCACCAACCATTTTGAACCTCTCGCTGCTGGGACGCGATACGGATTATTTGGTCGCGCTTTTGGACGAAGCAGGATACGCGGTGTCGACCCGCAGTGCGTGCGAGACGGATAGCGAAGGGTCGCGTGCAGTCGTCGCGCTTACCGGAGACGAGAGGCGCGCGGCGTCCACGCTCCGAGTATCATGGGGACCAACGACGCGTACACAGGACCTTGAAGGCTTTGCAAAAGCAGTCTTATCCGCAGTTCGTTTCCTTGATGCGAACACTATATAATAGACAAGTAACCCCCTGGCGCTATGAATATAGAAGACCTCAACAAAACTCAACTCCTCCTCCTCACGCTTTTAGTAAATTTTGTCACCTCGATTGCAACGGGTGTGCTTACCGTATCGCTTCTGGACGACACCTCGCCGACCATCACTCAGACGGTTAACCGTATCGTCGAGCATACGGTCGACACGGTCACGGCGCCGCCCGTTATCGTGAGCGGCACCCCAAAGCCGACGACAAGCGCGCCGACCGACGAGGAGCGCCGCACGCTCGCCGCTACTGCCGCAAGCGCCCGCACCGTCACCGTCTTCAAAGCGTCGAACACCAAGGTCGCGCTTGCCACCGGTACGTACTTGCCGAAGGCGCGCGCAGTTGTAGTTGCGAGCGCCGCACTTCCTTCTGAAATTGTGGTCAGTTTCAGTGACGGCACGAGCGCGCCCGCATCGCGCTCAAGGGCTGGAAGCGGACTCACGGTCTACGGATTCTCAGACACGGCTACGCTACCAGCCGCAACGTCACCCACACTCGTTTCTTCGGCGAATGTAAAGGCAGGTCAGACCGTGCTCGCGCTCCTTGGTGATGGCAGTGTTTCAACCGGCATTGTCACTAAAGTAGTAGCAGGAAGTGTTTCCGCAAACATTGGCACGGTGCCTGCAGGCGCGAGCTTGCTCAATCTCGATGCAAATATTGTCGGCATCTCAAACGGGGTTGGAGCGTTCGTGCCTGCAGAAGCGGTCACCATGCTTCTGTCTGCACCGGCTTCGTAATATCTTCAGGTCGTTAACGTCACCATTTATATATGCCTCCATTCAAAAACTTCACCACCAAAGCAAAGGAAGCCATAAAGAAAGCGCATGAACTCGCGATTGAGCGCGGGCAAAATCACGTGAGCCCGCTTCATCTTCTGACCGCACTCGTGCACCAGGAGGAAAGTCTCGTGTTCTCCGTGCTTGATCGCATGGACATCGACACCATGCTTCTTGCGGACACGCTTCTCGAAGCGCTTGAAATGCCCGAGACCTCATCGACCCTGTCGCCTTCCTACAACCTCTACCTCACGCCTGACCTCGCGCAGGCTATTGAAGCGGCGGGCAAAGTCGCCGCCCGCATGAACGATTCGTTTATTGGTACCGAGCATTTGTTTGTGGCAGTACTCGAGCATCCGGGTCAGGCCGCAGACATTCTTTCTCGTTTCCGTATTGATGCCGAGACCGTGCTTCTCGTGCTCAAGGAACTTAAGTCTGCAAAGGATGGACAGGTGGCAGAACCAAAGCGCTTCCGTGCACTCGCAAAATACACACGCAATTTGAACAAGCTTGCGGCAGACAACGCGCTCGATCCGGTCATCGGTCGCGATCTCGAAATTAGCCGCGTCATTCAGATACTTTCGCGCCGCACGAAAAACAACCCGGTGTTGATTGGAGAGGCGGGAGTGGGTAAGACTGCTATTGCCGAAGGCCTCGCGCTTCGTCTGGCTTCTGGCGAAGTACCAGAATCACTCAAAGACAAGGAGCTTCTTTCGCTTGATCTCGGACTCATGGTTGCGGGCACCAAGTACCGCGGTGAATTCGAGGAGCGCATGAAGGCCATCATGAAAGAGGTGGAGAAATCAAACGGCAAAGTCATTCTCTTCATCGACGAACTCCACACCATCATTGGCGCGGGAAGCGCTGAAGGTGCGCTTGATGCAGGCAACATGCTGAAGCCTGCGCTTGCGCGTGGCGAAATCCGCGTCATCGGCGCGACAACGCTTAAGGAATACCAGCAGCACATCGAAAAGGACGCCGCGTTTACGCGTCGCTTCCAGTCAGTGTTTGTGAACGAGCCCTCAGTTGAGGACGCGGTCGCTATTCTGCGCGGTCTGCGCGATAAGTACGAACTCTTCCATGGTGTGCGCATCACCGACGGTGCGATTGTGTCTGCGGTGGAATTGTCCTCACGCTACATTTCCGATCGTTACCTGCCGGACAAGGCCATCGACCTCATTGATGAGGCCGCCTCAGGTCTGCGCATTGCGCTCGAAAACAAACCGCCGCTTTTGGAAGAGACCGATCGCAAGATTCGCCGCCTTGAAATTGAACGCCAAGCACTCAAGAAGGACGACGAAACGCTTTCCGGCCAGGAACGCGAGCACGTAAAGGAGACTCGTGAGCGTATCAAAGCCATTGATACAGAAATCGCGGACCTGCGCGAGAAGACGGGCGAACTCGAACTCAAGTGGAGGAATGAGAAGGAAGTCCTGCAATCTATTCGTGCACTCAAGGAAGAGCTCGACAGTATGCGCATTCAGGCGGACAACGCCGAAGCGATGGCCGACCTTGGTACTGCGGCAGAAATTCGCTACGGACGCGTGCCAACTCTGCAGAAAGAACTAGAAACTAAGATGAAGCGTCTCAAGACGCTTCAGAAGTCACGCCGCATTCTCCATGAGGAAGTGACCGAGCACGAAATCGCCGGCGTCGTGTCGCGTTGGACCGGGGTGCCCGTCGCAAAGATGCTCGAGGAAGAGGCCGCAAAGCTCGCACGCATGGAAGAAGCCTTGAAGGGAGCCGTCATTGGTCAGGATAAGGCCGTAAAGGCCATTGCCGACGCGGTGAAGCGCTCACGTGTGGGTATTTCGGATCCGAACCGTCCTATTGGCTCGTTCCTCTTTATGGGACCAACCGGTGTGGGAAAGACCGAACTCTCCCGCAAGCTCGCAGAATTTATGTTCAATGATGCGGATGCGCTCGTGCGTGTCGACATGTCGGAGTTCATGGAAAAGCATTCGGTTGCAAAGCTCATCGGAGCACCTCCGGGCTATGTAGGCTACGAAGAGTCAGGTTCACTCACCGAGCGCATTCGTCATCGTCCGTACGCGGTCGTGTTGTTCGACGAAATCGAGAAGGCACATCCTGAAGTGTTCAATATTCTTCTTCAGGTGCTCGATTCCGGTCACCTTACCGACGGCAAGGGACGCAAGGTGAACTTCAAGAACACAATCATCGTTCTTACTTCCAACATCGGTGCGGAACTCATGGATCGCATGGCCTCGATTGGTTTCGCGTCGTCTGGCTCCGGCGAAGCAGCACAGTATCAGCAGGTGAAGGAGAAGGTTGGAGAAGCACTCAAGAGTCACTTCCGTCCTGAGTTCCTGAACCGTCTCGACGACATCGTTATCTTTGATGTTCTGTCCAAGGAGTCGCTCATGGAAATTGTGGAGAAGCAGGTGCAGGAGGTCATTGGACGTTTGGGTGGCAAGCGCATCACGCTCACGCTCTCGCCTGAGGTCCGTGCCTGGCTTGCGGATATTGGCTACAACCCGCAGTACGGTGCTCGTCCCTTGAAGCGCGCTATCCAGGACAAGATTCTGACGCCTATAGCGTCTCTAATGGTGGATCAGGGCGTTATGGAGGGCGGACGGGTAGATGTGGTCATGAAGGGCACCGAACCGCACTTCGAGGTCCACAAGACGGCTCGTAGGGTAGCGCGCGCCAAGGCGGCAGTTGCCTCGTAACACGTTCCCTGGTACAGTCCTCCTACATATGTCACAGGATCGCCTCATAAAAATCCGCTCCACTAAGTCGGACCACACCTACTGGACGCGCAAGAATAAGAAGAAAGTTGAGCGCAAAATCGAGGTCAAGAAATACGACCCAACGCTCCGCACCCGTGTGGTCTACAAGGAAGTAAAGAAGTAATCGAAAGCCGCCCCTGGGGCGGTTTTTCGTTTTGTGGTAGGGTGGCCTCTGGACCTTGTACAGGAGTACGTAAATGTCTCAACGTAGGAACGTCAGTATTGGTCATTGCCTGGGCGACCGAAGGGTTGTCGCCGTTGCGCCCGAACCGAGACCCGCGGTGTCGTCGGGCTATCGTCCCGATGTCCAGACGACATCCGTGCGTCAAACGGATCAGGATCGACGCAAGGCACTTGCCGCCAAACTGAATTCCAACAACCCCTAAACGGGAACACCCGCCGCATCCATGGATGCGGCGGGCTTTCGTTTGCACGTATAGCGAATCTCTAAAATGGAAAAACCATCCCGAGGGATGGTTTTTCCAGTGTGCCTGCGGGAACGTGGCCGAAGCCAAGAACTCACGGGCACCTGAGTAAGATACACGAACCCGTTTTTGCTGTCAAGGTTTTTTGAGGGGAGGGGGATAAGATGGTTGGATGGGTACTGTGGGATGAGATTCGACTAGAAATAATGAATCCAATAGAGTGATAATGTAAATGCATAAATGCCTAAGAAATTTACAGACGAAGAGTACGCGAGGATTCTGCCAAAAAAGCAAGTCGGTACAGCGATTCTATTCTTCAACTCTGAAAGCCAATTATTAATAGTAAAGCCTGATTACAAGGACGGGTGGCTCGTTCCGGGTGGGTCATGCGATGACAATGAATCCCCGCTTGATTGTGCGTTTCGCGAAACGCAAGAGGAGATAGGCCTTACGGTCGCTACATTAAATTTAGTCGCCATTTACTACTCCCATAAGAAAACGCCTTTTACGGACTCACTGAAATTTATATTCAACGGTGGAATTCTTACTAATGAACAGATTGCGCAAATAAAGTTGCAGACAGAAGAGCTAGAGGAATATACTTTTGCCTCTCCAGAAGAGGCGGTGCCTATTCTTTCACCAAGTTTACGCAGAAGCGTACCGGATTGTTTGAGAGCGATAAATGAACAAAGAGTCGTATATATTGATTCATCATACGATTAATTATCTAATCATCTGGATAAGTGAGTATATAAAAACTTGAAAATACAGCCTACTCAGACAGAAACTGTCCTGATAAGAATCATGCCGTGGCTCATAAGAATGACCACACTTGGAGTTTGTAATGCATCTGAATGCAAACAAAATCTCGGCGCGCATCGGTCACCCATAAATTCCTGCTGGAATTTTGGTCGATATTTTTTGTTGCGGTCACGAATATTTTCTCGTCGTCACTCGAAAATTTCGCGACCCCGTCTCGCGGTTTTGCAAGCACGCAAAACATCGCTCCGACTCCCGCAACGCGAAAATCCTGACGCAGGTCAGGATTTTTCGCAGTTGCGGGCCTAGCCAGTTTAGAATGGAACACCATAGAGGAAACTATCCTCAAGTGGAAAGGAATAAAACCGTCTGAATTTCTTAGGAATTCAAATTGAACCGTAGTTGCATTTCCTTGGCAGTCGAGATGCCGATTCTTGAGGATGCGGCGATCTCTCTAAGAGGGAGGTCAGGGTTCTCAGTAAGAAAAAGATCGTTCTCAGAGCTGGTCATATCTATTCCGTCTAGCGAGCGTGTGATACCGAGAGCTATACAAACCTTGCCTGGTCCATTCGACAGCTTCTCAACATCCTCTTCCTGACGAAGCTTTATCATTTCCTTCAGACCTTCAACTGGTTCAAAAGCACGTATCAATACCGATCCAGGTTTATCTGATCCTTCGGTTACTACATCAATCAAGCAGTATTGGCGCATGCTGTGCACATACGCGTGTCCAGCTTCTTTATATAAACTCTCATTTCTCTTAGTCTTTCCTTTGAAATTGTGTGCAGCAGAATCACCTGAAGGTAGATATGCCTCAGTTTCGGTTATCTTTCCAACAAGTCTCTTACCATCAAGATTTCTGACGATATATTTTCCGAGCAATTCCTTAGCAACCACGACTGGGTCGCGATCAAAGAATGCTCTCGGAAGGATGGGGTGTTCCATCCAAACAGTATAAATCCTAGTGGCGGGCCCAGTAGGAATCGAACCTACACTATCGGTTTTGGAGACCGATGTTCTACCACTAAACTATAGGCCCTGAGCGAGGTCTTAAAAATGAGCGCAGCTCGTTTTGAAGCACCGAGCGAAGGATCTATATCGGTGCACGTAACCGATATAGGCCCGAACTCAAATCTCCTCGTACGGACAGGGTAGCAGAAACCCTCTTGTGGGCAAAGCCGCCCTTAGGCGCTCGCTCGGGCTACAATACCTCTATGTATCGGCTTAGGGCTTT
>ERZ1292632.2059-Hain-H43-01um-R2-2059-length-17688-cov-12_pt2 | contig 14626 bp, 22 predicted proteins | sample MGYA00564407_ERZ1292632 | MGnify/ENA primary metagenome ERZ1292632 (study PRJEB36523, sample SAMEA6512637) | groundwater metagenome | collected 2019-01-08 | study: AquaDiva: Metagenomics assemblies of 32 groundwater samples | reverse complement strand
GAAACAAAAGAGAGGCTATTCTTAATAGAAAAAACAAATGAGCAAAAAATTATCAATTCAACCATTAAATGATTTTGTATTTTTGCGTTGGGAAAAGCAAAAGGAAACAGCCAAAGGGATAATCCTGTCCGACACATCAAAGAGCCGGCCGGCCATCGCCAAGGTGATAGCCGTGGGCCCGGGCAGAATCGACAGACAGGGGCAATTCCACAAAACATCGCTAAAAATAGGGGACAGAGTCGTGGTCGATCCTTTCATCCACCAAGTCATTAAGATTGAAGGAGAGGAACTCTGGGTTGTTAAAGAATCGGAAATATTTGCTAAAATAAATTAAAATTATGGAAGAAAAAAAAGAGCAACAAATTAAAAAACTAACAGTGAGGGATTGGCTCATTAACGAATACAACGAGCATCTCGTTACGTATGTGAAGAATCTGATTGAGGCGACATTCACCGGGGGAAAACCCCAAGACGAGGTGGTGATAACCCTGATACAGCCGAGCGGAAACCCGAATATCCCTCCAATAGAGAGAAATATTAAAGCCAAGGAGGCACAGGTAAGGGCAAGGAAGGAGATGGACAAGCAAGACAGCATATTAAGAGTTATTGAAAGGTTGATAAAAGAAGAAAATAAAAAAGAGACTAATTTCGAATAACTATGCCAACACAAACTTTATTTAATCCAGAAGCACTCTCTAAACTTCAAAAAGGAGTCGATGATATGGCGAGGGCGGTAAAAGGAACATTAGGACCGAAAGGGAAGGTAGTTGTCTTCAGGCGGGGAGATCCCATTTTTGCCGATGATGGCGCTACTATTGTGAACCAAATCTCGCCGAAGGATCCGAACGAGGCAATAGGAGCAGACCTGATAAAGAATATTGCATCGAAGACCGATAAGGAGGCTGGCGATGGGACCACCACCTCCATTCTTTTGGCTCAATTCATTTTAAAGGAAGGATTAAAGGCGATCACGGCAGGAGTGGATGTTCTTATCCTCAGAAAGGGGCTGAATGAGGCTTTGAAAATTGCGGTTGAGTCAATTAAAACGATATCAAAGCCGATGAAGAACGGTAAGGACATTTCGGACATAGCTACTATTGCCTCAAAGGATAAAGAGATAGGAAAGATAATCTCCGAGATAATAGAGAAGACCGGAAGGGATGCTATCATCGCAGTGGAGGAATCGAACACGGTCGGGATGGAATACGAGGTGGTCAAGGGACTTCAGTTCGAGAAGGGGTTCATCTCACCTTACATGATGACGCATCCGGACAGGGGAGAGGCAGTAATAGAGAAGCCGTACATTCTAACTACTGGACAAGTGATTAGCACAAACCAAGACATAGTAGCCATACTGGAGGAAGTTCTCCGATCTGATAGTAAGTCAATCGTGGTGATTGCCGATGAGGTTTCCGGGGAGGCTTTACCGACACTCATCATCAATAAACTTCAAGGAAGAATCAGATCGGCCGCGGCGAAGGCCCCAGGATTCGGGGACGATAAGATGGATCAGCTCCAAGACATAGCCATACTGACCGGCGCCAAACTTATAGCCGAGGAGACTGGGACCAAGGTTGAGGATACAAAGTTGGAGAACTTGGGCCGGGCAGACAGGGTGATAATGACCAGGGACAGGACGGTCATCATCGGAGGTAAGGGAAAAAAGGCGGAGATCCAAAAGAGGATAACCCAACTGGAACGGCTAATCAAGAACGAAAAATCGGAATACAAGCAGGAGGCGATGAAAAAGAGATTGGGCAAGATGAAGGGAGGCGTGGCGGTCATCAAAGTCGGGACGATCTCCGAGCAAGAGAACAAAGAGAAGAGGTACCGGGTCGAGGATGCAGTCAAGGCCACGATGTCAGCCATTCAAGAGGGCATAGTGCCGGGAGGAGGAATAGCTTTATTAGAGGCCTCCAAGAAAATCGAGCAGAAAGCCGAAAAAGAGAAAAACATAGATTTTAGAATGGGATTAGATATTTTAGCCAAGGTGATAAGAGAACCGGCCTATCAAATAGTGAGGAACGCTGGAGGCCAGGCCGAGGTCATCATCTCAAAGGTCGAGGAGGGCAGGAAGGAGAACTCGGCCTTCGGATACAACTCGAACAATGAGACCTACGGGGACCTGTTCGAGATGGGGGTAATAGACCCGGCCAAGGTTGTCAGGTGTGCTTTAGAGAATGCGGTGAGCGTGGTGAGTTTGTTCCTGATAACGGACGCCTGCATCGCTGACCTGCCGGAGGAGGAAAAAGAGAAGAAGAAATAAAAATGAAAAGTAAAATCATAGAGAAAAATAAATTCGGAATTAAAAGAACTGATAATCGGCTGTGTTTGATATGCAGAAAATACATTCCGAATAAAGAATGGAAAAGTCATTTAGAAGAAGAAGAAGCGAGAATGACGTTGAAAAATGGCACGCCAGAACAAAAACTTATCGCCAGAAGATATTTGGATATATTAGAAAATCAACGTTTAATCAATCAAAAACCCTTAAAATGCCAGACAAAATAACCTGGTCAAACGCCAAAAGGAAGATATCCGAGCTCAAACCATTCCCAGGCAACCCGAGGAAGGCGGACGAAAAGCAAGTTCAGGACTTAAATAAAAGTTTAGACAGGTTCAATCTGGCTGACCCTCTGGTGATAAACACCGACGGCACCGTGATTGGGGGGAACTTTCGGCTGAAGCTATTAACGGAAAAGAAAGTCCAAAGCGTAGATGTCAGGGTGCCGAGCAGGGAACTGACGAGGGAGGAGGCGAATGAGTTGAATTTAAGGCTTAACAAAAATATCGGGAGTTGGAGTTTCGAGGAATTGGCTAACTTTTCGGAAAACTTATTAAAAGATGTCGGCTGGAGCGGAGATGAATTAGATGAGATATTCGGGCTGGAAGAAGCAGATGAATTTGATGAGCAAAAAGAATTTGAAAAAGCGGTGAAAAATCCAAGAGGAGTAAAAACTGGAGACATCTGGCAGTTAGGAGAACATCGTTTAATTATTGGAGATTGCACCAATAAAGAAAACTGGGAAAAAGTTTTAGGAAAAGAAAGATTTGATTTGCTTTTTACGGATCCACCCTATAAATTGGCTTATGTTAAAGATTTAAAAAAACAGAAAATCAAGGGAGGATTTAGATATAAGCAAAGAAGAAGATATGAAGGAGTAGATATGAGGGGTGGAGTTCCACAATACGACGAATGGCTATCCATTGCGGATGAAATGCAGAATCCGAAAGGAGCCAATGTAATGATTTTTGAGAATTGGAGCAACACAAAAAAACTTTGGGAAGCAATAGAAAAATATTGGAAAATCAGAAACCTAATAATATGGCACACTCCCAACAGAAATCAAGGATTTACAAGAGAACATCAATTTTATCAAAAATACGATATTGTTCCATTAGCTGGCGAAGGAATTTTGAACCAAGAATAGGAAGAAGAATTAGAGGATTATTTAAAAGAAAAAGGTCAAAAATTATTGGATACTTATGAGATAATTTTATATGGCATTAAGGGAAAAAGTTATTGGGAAAAGAAGAAAGGAACTAAATGGGCAAAAATAGCAGACCATATAACTTGGACAGCAGAATCGGCAATATCATCTGATCAGAATGTAATCTTTGGCACAAAGCCAATTCAGATATTAGTTCCATATATTAAAATCTTAAGTCCGAGAGAAGGAATAGTAATGGATCCGTTCTGTGGAAGCGGAAGCACAATAATCGCCAGCGAAATTATGAAAAGAAAAGCGAGATGTATTGAAATTTCTGAAATATATAGTGAAGTTATATTGAATAGATGGAGTAGATTTACTGGAAAAGAACCGATATTATTAAATAATGAAAATAGGAGCAAAACATAGCGAACAAACCAAACAAAAAATGAGTTTGGCAAAAAAGGGTAAATTGCCTAAAAACTTTCAATTGCTTCATACTCCAGAAAGCAACAAAAAACGAGGAGAAAAATTGAAGGGAGAAAGAAATCCAATGAGAAAGAAAGAAAATCAAGAAAAAGTAAGAATAGCAATGTTAGGAAGAAAATTATCTGAAGAAACAAAAAAGAAAATAAGCGAATCAGAAAAAGGAAAGAAGTTATCGCCAGAACATATTAAGATACTAAAAGAAATTAGAAAGGGTAATAAGTCCAATTTTTGGAAAGGGGGAATATCAACATACGAAAGGAAACTATATTTAAATTCAAGACGATGGGCGAGAAAGAAAGGAGCGGAAGGAAGTCATACATTCGGTGAGTGGAAATTGTTAAAGAAGCAATATGGATTTGTTTGTCCTGCTTGTAAAAGAAAAGAACCAGAAATCAAACTGACCGAGGACCACATCATTCCATTAAGCAAAGGAGGTTCGGATTATATAGAAAACATACAACCGCTTTGCAAGAATTGTAATTCCAAGAAATATAACAAAATTCAGAGGTTTACTAACCTAAAAGCAAAGAAAATAGAGGAAGCCAAACTTTAAGGGGGATATTAGCGACACCATTGGGCAACCTTGAAGATTTAATAAGAAAGTAGGGTATAACTACAACAATGCCAAACCACGAACAAAAACCAAGAAAAGAGAACCCCACTCAAAGGGACGCGTTTCTTGCGTTTTTTGCTTTAGGAGAAGACAGGACATTAGAGAAATTACGACAGACATACTTTGAAAGTACCCCGAAAAGGGATGTTTCCATACACACATTAAGGAGTTGGTGCAAGAAATATAAGTGGATGGAAAGAGTTGGAGCTATGGATAATGAGGCGGCAGAGGAAGCCGAGCGGAGAGCAATTGAGCAGGCGACCGCAAAGAAATCTGATATTCTAAAAGCTGTTAAGAATACGATGATCCAATACAACCAAGCAATCCTGGACGGCACAATAGTTCCCAGCGCCTCCGACTTCAAAAAGATGTGGGAAGTGGCAAGAATAGAATTAGGGAAACCGACGGGGCAAGAAATACCACCATTGCCAGCACCAGCAATAAACATCTTCTTAACCAAAAATGAGAAAATAATAAAGGTCGTAAGAGAGGCCCAGGATAATTTAAGAAAAGCATTAACAGAAGAAATAAAAGAAAATGATTGAAATAAAAAAAGGGAATATAGGATTTCTTATGGAAGGAGTAGGGAAATGGGCAAATAAAACCCCGAAAATCTGTCTTATAAATAATTGGGGTAAATATGAATTTAAAGTTTATTATCCAGAGTTTGACGAATTTTATTCTCATCTCACATCAAATTCCTTTTATTCCTTTAGATTATCTTCAATTAAAGTTACTATTAAAGAATTTAAAGAATTGTATAAATTCTTTAAAATGTATTCATTTTTCCCTAAATCAAAATGACTGAACAAACAATAATTTTAATGATATTCGCCTTCGCAATCGGCTATATTCTGGCCGATTTTATTCACGAGGGCAAAAAATTCAAGGTGGAAGTAAACCAAGAGACAGGGGAAGCAAGAATTGTACCGATAGATAAACCGAAGCAGAAGATGGAGTTCGTGGGAGAGGCAGACCGCAAAGAGATAGAGGAAATAGAAAGGCCGGGCGCTTTTCAGAACTTCTTAGGAACATTCAAAAAGCCAGCAAAAAAAGAAGAGGAGGAGGAAATATGAAAAAAATAAAAAAAATAAAAATAGACAAAAACATAGAACAGATTGAATTACCCTTATTTATTGGGTTAGAGAAAAGAGAGGGAAAAGTAACTTCTATTTGTCTTATTGTTCCAATAGATAACAATGGGACAAGATTAGCAATCCCATTGAATGCTTATGATTTGATAGAATATTATTCTTCATTACCACGAGAAAGAAAAGATATGTTGGAAGACCCAGAAATGGTTTTAATGTCTCTTACTGATAATTTGAAAGATTATTTTAACAAGGAAAAGAGGTGAAACCAAAAAAACCTACATTAATAGAATTTGATTTAGAAATGCCGAAAAAAGGAAAAGGATACAAAATGATTTTCCCTATTAATTTTGAATATGGAGAAACAACTAAAATAATAGTAGAGGGGAATTGGAGGAGAATCAAAAAAATTGTGATAATCGCTAAAGCAAATAATGTCGGTTGGACAAGTAAAAAAGAGAAAGTATGAATGAAACCGAACGACTTAAAAAAAGAACGGAGGAAATCCAAGAAGACTTAAGAATAGATCGCCAAAGGAGAAAAGCAAAGCCGAACGAAAACATGGACGCGGATATTCCAGATAAATTGGATTCCTATGACTTCTGGTGCGACACCTGCCAAGATGACTTCGAGGCGCCGGCAAGAAAGACGAGATATAGATTAGAGGGTGATGTGATAGCGACGATGAGGGGCGAGTGCCCGGACTGCGGAGAAACGGCCATCAGGTACGCCACGCACCGAGACCAAGACCCTTATTATCACAGGTCGACAAAAATCCGCCGGCAAAGAAACCAATACAGGACAGAGATGCTCCAGGCCAAGGAATACGGGTTCAAGACGCACTACGGGGACCCGGACGTAGTTCTCGACAGAACCCTGTCCGAGCAGGAAGAAAGGATATTCAGGGCTGATTTGGACACTGGCCTGAAAGGTCAATCATTAAAAGCCAAAAGGAAGTTGGAGCAACTTCACCAGGTAAATAAGTGGAGAAAATAAAAATTAAAAAATGAAAACCAAAAAAGAATTAATAAAAAATCTGCGGAAAAACTGGAGCAAGGTACAAGAATTAATTAAAATGAAATGTGCTGTAGATGGTTGTAAAAGAACAATACTGTGCGGAGATAAAATGATAAAATTGTCAGGAATAAATCCAGAAATAACTTTATGTGAAAAACATTTTAAAGAAATTAAAAAAGAAATTGAAAAATGAATCAGCCCGATATCAAAGACATTTCCATCCCCCACTGGGTCATAGACAACCAATTCATTAACGAGAGAGGCGAAGTCCTTGAGTTCAGGAACCACCTTTTTTTGTATGACATTCTGACTGACATAGCGCAGACGATTGTTATAAAGAAGTGTGCCCAAGTCGGGGTTTCCGTGACAATGACTCTCAAGGCATATTTTGCGGCACAGAAAGGCAGGATGAACATAATTTATACTATGCCATCGGATACGGACGTAAGCGAGTTCGTGAAAACCAAGGCCGACATGATATTCCAATCGAACGAATTGCTGAGGAGCCAGTTCAGTAGCGATACGGTTGGGCTGAAGAAAATCGCAGACAGGTTTATTTACTATAAAGGAACAAGGTCAAAGACAGCTCCACTTTCTACAACGGCAGATGTGTTGGTTCACGATGAGCTGGATCGTAGCGACTTGGGAATAATAGAGAAATACAGATCAAGAGTTTCGGCTTCGCCATACAAGGGATTTTGGTATCTCTCCAACCCAAGTCTGACAGGAATAGGAATTGATGAGCTCTGGCAGAAATCCGACAAGAAGGAATGGTTTAATAAATGCGGAGATTGCGGAGAGGAACAATTCCTGACATGGGAGGAGAACGTAGACGAGATAAACAAAATCTATGTCTGCAAAAAATGCGGGAAGGAACTGACCGATGGCGAAAGGAGAAAGGGAAGGTGGATAGCGACCAATCCGGGAAGCGAGATCTCCGGATATCACATCTCTCAGATGATGGCGTCGTGGCTCTCGGCGAAAGACCTGATTAAGGAAAGGGAAGACAGAGGCGAGGATTATTTCAGGAACTTTGTATTGGGAGAATCGTACAGTGCCGGTGAGGAGGCGAATATCAGGCAGGCAATATTCGATGTCTGGACTCCGAAACCAATCGATGCTGAACCTTTCTTCATGGGCATAGACATCGGGATTGAGAAGCACTATTGCTTAGGATCGAGGGAAGGAATTTTCAAAATAGGAATCTGCAAAAGCCGGGAGGAATTGGAAGCGATCATAGAGAAATACAATCCCGTCTGGGTCATGGATGCCGGCCCGGAAAGGACTTGGGCGGAAGAGTTCAGAAAAAAATATCCGAAAGGATTTCTGAACTTCTACCACAAGGATAAGGACATCGCCGAGATGATAAAATGGGGAGGATACACCAAAGGGGTGGAAGACAAGAAAAACTGGGGATATATCTGGACACACAGGACGAGAATCATCGACAAGACGCTTTATGAAATTCTCAATGGTAATATCCAATTCTCATTGACTCGCGAGGATCTGGAAAAGTATATCAAGCATTGGGAATCAATGAGAAGGATTATCGAAGTGACTCCGGATAAAACGGAAAGGTATGTTTGGAACTCGACGACTGGCAATGACCACTGGTGCCACGCAACTGTTTATTATTGGATCGCTACGCAGCGAAGCAAACAGAAAATGGAATTCATTTCAGAGAAGGAAGGCAAAAAAGAAATTATCGAGAGAACTGCGGAAGGCTTCAAGATGCGCCCGCTCCGGGAAATCATTGAGGAACAGCAAGAAGAAAATGAGTAAGAAAAAAATACCAATCTTGGCAACTCCGAAACAAATTCAATTTCTGAAATTCTTGAATGAAGATTTTAAATTTGGAAAATGCGAAATAATAATTCACGCATCCGATCCGCAAAAAGTAATAATAAAGGAGATAGAAAAGATATTCGATGGCAATGTGGAAAAACCCCTTGACACATCTTCTTGATGTTCTATATTTAATTAAGGTTTAGAAATTTAGCCCTACCAAGGATAACCGAGGCGGGCTTCCGTAGACCCTGATTTTAAAATCGGGAAATGCGGAAGCCCGCTTTTTATTATGCCAGATATTTCAATACTTTTTGAAGATAAAAACGAAAACAAACTGAAGTTGTTCATTGAAAACCGATGGAGAGATTCGGAAAGTTTGTGGAATGAAATCGAGAAATCCTACAAAAAAAACAAAGCCATCTGGCAGAACGACGACTCTTTGGTTGCCACCATCCCGAAAAGAAAATCGAAAGTCAGGGATAACAGAACATTCCTTGCGGTAGAAACAGTGCTGAATAATCTGACCGCCAGACCTTCGAGGCCGAACGTCATTCCGACGAACGGAAAGATGGAGTCAGGGCAAGTGGCTCTGGATCTACAAGATTTGTTTCTCGAATCCTACAAGAACCTGCGGACGAAAAAGAAAATGCGGAGAGCATTGAGGTGGCTTCTGCTTTCCCGATTGATGGTCTTGAAAGTCATTTGGGACAACAACATCGACAATTTCAACGTGGCGGTGCCAGACCCGAGAAAAGTCAGGTTTCATAAGAAAGCGACAAACTCGATGGAGACCGATATCGCCATAGAGGAAATAGACACGACTGTAGGAGACATGCTGGAAAAGTTTCCAGAGCAAGAGGCAGAGATTCTAAAACAAGTTGGCGGAAAAAAGGAAGATATTTTAGTTAATAACACCTCGACATCCTACAAGGAATGCTGGTTGAACGGAGGGGAGTGGGTGGTCATAAAGTTCCGGGAAAAGATTTTAAAAAAAGAGAAAAACCCTTATTGGGATTGGGAAGGGGTATATTTTACAAAGAACGAATTGCGGACATTCGAGAAATCCGAATTGCCTCAGGGCAGAAAAAAGATGATGGGAGTCGCAAGGCAATTAAGGGAGACGCGACAGCCAAAGGCCAAGAGATACCAGAACTATCTGGCGAACCACTTTGACAAGCCGAGGCACCCATACATCTTTGCATCGATGCTGGAGATAGAGGAAAAGCCGGTAGGAGATACATCACTGGCAGAGCAAGTCAATCCTTTACAGAAAAATATAAATCAGAGGAAAAGGCAGATAGCTGATAATGCATCGATGGCTCAAGGAAGATGGGTGGTAGACACAAAATTCGTGGAAGGAAAAACCAAAGGAGAGTTCCAGGCAATGAAATCAGACCCCGAGGGCATAATTTACGGGGACGGGGTAAGCCAGGGAGTAACCATCCAAAGCGGACGTGATTTGCCGATTCTCGTCAAGGAGGACTTGATACTTTCAATTCAGGCACTGGACGCCATATTCGGAACGCAACCGACATTCCGGGGAGAGAAGGAAGGAGGAGAGACCGCCACCGGACGGGCAATACTGAGAGAACAAAGTTTCCAGCGTTTGACAGAACTAATAGACATAGTGGACGAGGTTCACTGGGAGATTTACAACTGGTGGCTCCAGCTCATCAAGGTCAGATACACCGAGACGCATTATACCAAGATCCTCGGAAGGAACAGAGCACTGAAGGTTATTGAAACGATGCAGGATGACATAACCGATGGCATAGACGTGCAGGTGATTCCCGGCCAGATACTGCCCAAGGACAGGGTCTACAGGGCCGAGAGGGCCTTGGAGGCGGTCAAAGGAGGATTCGGAACTCCGCTAACCTACTTTGAAGAAGCCGAGTTTGACAACCCCATGGAAGAGGCCAAGAGGTTGGAAATGTACAAGGTCAGCCCGTTCACCATACTCGACATGGATCCAGAGGACATAGAGAAATTGAGGAAGGGAATCGCATTATTGCAGGAAGTGGCCCAAGCAACAACGCCTCAAGACCCAAGGGCAAAAGCCATAAACGAACTGAAAACCAGAACTCAACAGATAATGCAGAGCGACGAATTTAAAAGCCAACCGCCAGAAAGACAGCAAGAGATTTTAAATCAATTAAAAGGTCAATTTCAAAAATTAAGCGAGGCCAAGTCAGTCGCAAAATAATATGCCAACAAAAGATATAATCGGGGAGGCGAGAAAAAGATATGCGGAATTGAAATTAGGAGAACCAAGACCGAAAGAGCCAAAAATAATAGGGAAACCTGTCGGACTTCGACAGACTATGCCGATAAATGCTCTACGGAGTATGCCAATAAATGCTCCAAGATCGATTCCTGTTCAAAGAAAACCAATTTCGCCAATTCGATATGAGCTTCAGAAAAGGGCAATTCCAAAAATAAGGATTTCTTAAATATAATTAAAAGCAAAATTTCAATAATATGCCACTGCCAAAAACAACAAACGTAGGAACAATAATGCATGAGTTGAAGCAATCAAGAACAAAAAGGCCCTACAAGCAGAGGGTCGCCATAGCCTTGGCACAAGCCAGAAAATCAGGGGCGAATATACCGTTAAGGAAAGAAATCGCGAGGAGAGGAAAGGCTTAATTTTCAAAAATATCATTAACCGTTGTTTCATCAAGCGGTTTTTCCGAAATCCGCAAGGATCAGTCGGAGAAAACGGCAATGAGGCGACCAAAAGAACATGCCAGACGAGAATGATGACATCATCGAGAACGATGATGCAGGTGGAAGTCCTGTTGATGAGGGCGGGGAAGGAGCCCCAGCACCTGTCAAAATCGGCGACAAAGAATATACCGCCGAACAGTTGACAGAGTACATCAAAAAGGCGACGGATTACGACGCCTTACTTCCCGACTACACCAAGAAGGCGCAGGCATTGGCCGCGCTGACGGGTGGAAAACCTACAGAGGCCGAAGAAGACCTGCCATCTTTCCTGAAGCCGGGCTGGAAACCCAAGGACTTCGCGGAACTTGGAACAGCCATGAAGGAGGCAGTCGAGTGGGGGGAAAAGAGGTCTCAAAAGGCGACGGAGCAGAAATCCGCAGACGCCCAAGAGGCCAAAACGGCGGTGGACGCCTTTGTGAAGGAAGTTAGGAAATCGGACAAGGAGTTCGACGACCAAGAATTCTTCCAATACATCGAACGTCACAAGGTGAAGGTGGACACTGTCGACGACTTAAAGGCAGTGTATTCCGCCTACTCCGAAGCCAACGCTGACGGCAAGATGGCTGAGAGGCGTGCCCTTCTTAACAAAGTAAAGAGGGAGGGCGACGGGGTCTCAAAGCCGAGTTCTGCCGGAGGCAAACTCCCATACGACGCCAACGAGCTTCGAGTGAGGAGCACAGGCATAGTCGAGGCGGCCAAAGAGGCATTATCAAAATTAAAATAGAAATGGCATCACTTTATGCCAAGCTCATTTAAGAAAATGAGCTGAAGAGAAACGGCTAATTCCATTCTTTAATGGATTAGTGACAGTATCAAAAGAATTACCATTCAATTTTCAGATGCGGTAAAAACCGTAACCAGGGAGACGATCGTCCCGATGGTCTCAGATACCATTCTTAAGGGAAACGTATTCCTTTTGAGGAGTTTAGGCAACGCCAAATCTTGGAGATCAGGATACCAATATGACATCCCGATCAAATACAAGAAATCTACTGAAGGTGGGATAGTTGGCATTGGCGGAACTCTTGATACTTCAAGACAGGAAACCAGGATCAAGATGACTTTCCAGCCACAGCGTATCCACAAGCCAGTCGTGATAGACGACATCGAAACTGCAGTAAACCAAGGAGACGAAAGAGTCCTTGAGTTGCTGGCAGTCGAGATGGATTCTATCGCCCAGGACTTGATGGACGACTGCGGTGGATATCTCTACACCGGGACTGGTGCGAGCGGAACTTCATTCGACAGCATCTTGAATGCTGCGGATGATTCCACAAACTTCGGTACCTACGGCAATCAGGCAAGAGCAACCTACACGAGTATCAAGGGATACTATGTGGCGAGCGTAGGGGCATTGGCCATTTCCGATCTATCTACCGCTTATGATGCGGTGGAAATCGGTGGAGTCGGCCCGAGCATGATTATCTCTACGCCAACCATTTGGTCGGCATACGAGGCATTGCTTCAGCCGACAGTCCGAGCTGGCTATCAGACCACTGGCTTTCCGCAGGTTACCAGGACAGGCGTGGTTTCGACCACCAACGCTTTGAGTGGAGGCGACATCGGATTCAACGCCCTGTGGTACAGAGGAACTCCTTTCGTGAAGGACGATAAGTGCACCAGCCAGAAGTTGTTCATGCTCAACGAGAAGAACTTCTTCTGGGCGGGGCTTGACCTTCCGGATTACGAGAAGATCAACACCGGCGAGAGGAATATCGAAGGGCCACAGGCACTCCCGATCCCGAAAGGGTTCAACTGGTCTGGCATGTTGAGGTCAACAAGCCAGCCGGCTGAAGTCGGACACATGTACCTTGTGGGGAACTGGATGTCGAACGACCCGAGGAGATGCGGACAAGCCACTGGGATTACGGGGTAGAAATTAGAATCATTATCCTTGTTGATTCCTTTAGCGCATTCTGTGCGCTAAGGAGAGCCAATAAGGCTCAATCTATCGGCGCTCTTTACCGGACAAGTTGATCCGAGAGAGAAACGATAAAAAGGTCGAAGATATTAGAAACTAAAAAGATTAAAACAAAATGGGAAAAGCAAGAGATTATATTCCAGCTTTAAGATTCAATCATAAGATATATCCGGAAGATTTGGCCACAGGCAACCCTTGGGCCAACTACTGGTATGTCGATGGTGACAATGGTAGCGATTCAGCCAAGAACGGTTCGGCAGTTGACAAAGCGACAGCCAGTTTGGAGCAAGCCCTATCAAACGCAGGGCGTGGAGATGTGATTTTCGTCAGAACCTTAGCTATGGGGACGGGAGCCACCGACCCTGTAAGTTACACGGAAAACGGAGTGATGACCGCCGATAAGGATTGCCTCTCCATCGTCGGAGTAGGCACTGGCAGAACACAGGGAGGGCTTCCACAATTAAAAGTTGGAGCCACTACCACCCAGGCGATCTTGACCGCCAGGGCTCCAGGTTGCTACATAGCCAACTTGGGATTCAACGGTGCGGGTGCGACCGGCGGAGGGATACTGCTTGACGACGACAGTTCGACCAAAACAGCTTTCGGAACCACTATAGAGAATTGCCACTTCAAGAACTGCGTAGGAACGACAGCGACCGATTCGAGAACAGGGGGAGCAATCCAATGGTCAACACAGGGTAACGCTTGGCAGGTTCTCATCAGGGGTAACAGCTTCTACAAAAATGTGGGAGATATTGTCTCGTTGGGAACTTCAGGAAGTGTCCCACAAGATATAACGATTGAGGATAATGATTTCAAATCGGCGTCCACAGCAGCCACTGACTGTAATTTATTCTTGACGGCCCAAGGGGGCGGAATGAGTGGGTTAACTATCAGGCGGAATACCTTCGGCGCCAAACCAGCACTCAGTTCAGGTTCGGTGGCACTATATATGGATTTGACAGGATGTTACGGCACATTAGCCGACAACCTTTTCGGATGCATAGTCGATCCAGCCCTTTCGGAGGTGACATTTGCGGCCGCTGGAGATGCGGCCAAGGTTCCAGCCACTGTCTTTATGTCAGGCAATAGAGGAGAAGTCCAAGCTACAGGCAATACCACTAACCACGCCGCGATCGGGCGATACGCATAAAACCTATGGGAAGAAAACCTAAAGCAATAAAAAAATCCGCAGAGAAGCTGGAATACGAAAAGATTCTGGGTGAGTGCCATGACGGAGAGGACGTCAAACTTCTTATGAAGGACGGAACAGTAAGAATAGTTTCAAAGAAAGACATAGAATAGAACTATTTCCTTGTTAGTTCGGATAGCCCCCAACTCTTTGGGAGCTATCACGAGCCAATAAGAATATGAAATACTTAAAAAGTAAATTAAATGACCGAAATGTCCACTACGTGGTTGAATATCATGAAAAAAATGAGGAATTTGACATCCCGAAGGGGCAAGTTGTTAAGTTGGAATGGGCGGAAGATGACCAACAATTCACAAATTTGGTGAAAGCGCTTAACAAGAATATAGTGGAATGCGA
>ERZ1292632.2657-Hain-H43-01um-R2-2657-length-14630-cov-4_pt1 | contig 14630 bp, 15 predicted proteins | sample MGYA00564407_ERZ1292632 | MGnify/ENA primary metagenome ERZ1292632 (study PRJEB36523, sample SAMEA6512637) | groundwater metagenome | collected 2019-01-08 | study: AquaDiva: Metagenomics assemblies of 32 groundwater samples | reverse complement strand
TGACGCGTACTTCGAACTCCGCGTCAATATGTTGGGAAATATCCTAACGGACGATGAGCTACCAAGTGGTGGCTCTGGTGGAGGCGGCGGCGGAGGAAACAGTGGACACTTAACGGTGTCCCATGTGACTTGGTATAATTACGAAACTGGCGAAAGCCAATTGTACCAATTCTCGCCGGCGTTGGATCTCCATTGGAACACTTCCAGTTGGTTTAACTACAACGAGTTCGACGACATTTGGTCGGGTGGTGGGAGCGGAGATGGTCGAGTAACCGGAGGCGTTTTCACCAGCACATCCATGAACTTCAACGAGACGCCGTGGACAGATGCGGGTCCAGAACCGGACTGGTGGACCGATTGGAGTTCTTCAATGGTGTTCACTGGCATCATCACGGCCGACACATGGGTTGCCGTGCCCGAACCCACCAGCCTTGCGCTTATGGCGCTCGGTGGTATAGCAGCAATCTGGCGCCGCAAGCACCGGATTGCCTAACAATCTCCTGAACACGGGGAAAGAAGCACCCCCTGCCCCGCCTTATTGCGCACAGCGCTTTAGGCGGGGTTTTTTCTTGTCTTTTTTTGCCAAAAGAGTTATATTCAATCGGCGTAAATGGGTCTTTGACAAGATCCATGGATATCTCACACTTTTTTAGGAGGATTAAGTCTTGCTAAAAATAGTTTTGCTTCTCTTTTGGCTGGTTGGATCATCATTCAACCCACCACCGCTATGCTCAAACAAGGACTGTGTCAAAGATCAGTCGGCGGCCTTCATCAAGGATGGCTGGCTCAAGTATCAAGTAAGGGTCAAGGACGAAAATGAGGGGGAAGTATTCTGCGAGGTGATCAACGGAACATCGAATCTAGTAAACCTCAGGGTTTCGTTTAATCAGCACTTGATTTACGAACTCCGAAGTCACGAGGAAAACGACGAGGTGGTGGTATGGGAAAAGAATCACGTAGGAAAGGAGGAAAAAACTTCAAGGGTTCCACGCAAACTTTTCAATAAAGTTGGTGGTTGGGACATTAAGTGTCAAAAAGAATTGCCTGGTTGTTTGTTTGGCTCTTATTGGCGGTCCTGGGTAACCGAAGACTGGAAAAGTGTTGTCCCGCCACCAATCAAATACGACACGGTGATTTGGACAGACCCGATGCGACCACGAGTAAGATATTTTCGGTTCATAACGATGGAGAAAACCCCAGAAGAAAACCTCTTTAAGAAGGAGAGTGAGTAATGCTCAACATCATCTTCGTACTCGCGACCATTGTCGCCAGTGCACCCAGCACCAAGACCTTCGTCGTTAACGATGAAAAGGTCAGGATGGACACGGTGGACAAAGAAGGTTTGTCTGTGGCCCACATCCTGACATCTTATGATGTCATCGAGACCTCGGAAGAAGTCGGGAAATTCGTCAGATATGTCCTACCTCGCGGGGATCTCGACCTGAAAGTCAGCCACTTCGAGTGGGATGAATTTGGCCAACTTCTTTTCAGTGCAATACTTGACGAAGAAGAAGTTGGGGGCAAAATGGTGCTGGCAGGGAACATCTTTGTCGTTGAGATCTCTGATCCCAACGGAAAAAATGTCGAAACCTATGACTACCAAGTCTGGGAACCGGTGGGGGGCGAAGATCTTCGTCCACTATATATCGAGTTCTTACCCGCCCCACCCATTATCCCCCGCTGTAAGTGCGGAATTAGCGGGGAAGACAACAACAATGGCGTATGTACCACGGAGCAGTGTGACGACATGAAAACTTGCACTGCAACAAACGGGCACACAGGAAGCTGTGGTTACAGATCGCTCGTCTTATGAAAAAGGAGTACCATGGATCAAATAAGTTAAAGCCCCGCCCGACGGAGATCGGACGGGGCTTATTTGTGCCAAAAATCAGGCGAATTCTACAATGAAGGTACTCCCCTTGCCCACCCCCTCGCTCTCGGCCCAAATTTTGCCCTTATGTGCCTCTACAATCTGCTTAGCCACATAGAGACCGAGGCCGGTGCCTTTTATATTCACCTTCCCCGCATCATCAGCGCGCGAAAACTTTTCGAAGAGTTTGGGCATCGTTTCTGGTGCAATCCCAATCCCCGTATCGGTCACGGAAAAACGAATTTTGCCCGCCACTTTGGCCAGCTTTACCGCAATCGAACCAGCGTGCGTATACTTCATCCCATTATCAATGAGATTAGAGATAACTTGGCTAATTTTACCAGAATCGACCTGCGCCTTAAACTCCTCACCGCTCGCCGATGGATCGCTTTCAAAAGTAATTTTTAACTTATTTCGCTCCACCGTAGGCGCAATTTCTTTGACCAAGTTTTCGGCGAGCGCCTTAAGATCAATCTCGGCTATTTCATACTTCATGGTGCCGAGTTCGATCCGGCTAATGTTTAAAAAGTCCTCAATCACCAAAACCAGCTTTTGACTGGATTGGAAGATCCGACTCACCGCCTCCACCGCCTTATCGGAAATTGGACCAAAAGAACCTTCGAGAAGCATGGAGGCATAACCCTTCACCGAAGTCAGCGGGCTACGCAATTGATGACTCGCAATCGACACAAATTCTGTTTTCTGCCGATCAAGCTCCTTCAATTTCTCATTCGCCACCCACAACTTGTCGTTTGAGGTGCTAAGTTCCCCCGCCAAATGCTCGATTTTCTCCCGCTGTTTAAGTTCCTTCTTTACATTTCTTACCAAGAGATAGCCAAAACCCAAAGAAAACACGAAGGTGGCAGCATTAAGAAAAACATTGGTCCGGTTACGAATAAAGAAAAACTGCGCTCCGATCAGCATCACCAGCGCAAACACCAGAGCTTGAGCAGCAATTAAACGAATATTGAACACAGCAAAACGAACAATCAAGTAACCCAGAGCGGCGATAAATATCACCATCGCAAAGAGACCCCAAATTTCAAAAATAAAGTTGCCAGTCCTTTCTGAGATAAAACCTGAAACAAAAAAGGCATAAAGAAAACTAATTATTCCAATTCCTAAAATTAGAATTTGCTTCCTCGTTCCCCAAACTTTGGTCAAAAAATATTTATAGCCAAGGTAAACAAGGGTCAAAGCGGCAAAAAATATTTTCACTCCTCGGATATAATTTAAATAGGGCAAATTTTCTACGGCCACACACTCTTGTAAATCATAAGAAAGAAGATTAAACCTCGTCGCCGCAAAAATAATCAATGGCAAAATGGGCGCAAAAAGCAACACTTGCTGACGCAGAGACAAGTCACGCTTCTCCAAAAATACATAAACAAAATAAAAACCTAAAACAAAAAGCAAAACACTAAAAAGTTCTAACGATGACCATGCGAACATCAGCCAACTGCCGCGCCAATAATTAAGCCAAATAGACAAATCCAAAACCGACCAAACAAAAAAACAGGTAGCAATGGCAGTTAAAAACCAAGAAGAAAGGGTATCGCTTTTCTTAAAATAAACAAAAAAGGCCACAATTAGGGCTATTGCCGCTGGTGCTAAGTGAGAATAATAGAGCAAAGTCGACAACCCTTGCACAAACTCCCCACAATACCGAAGATTCTCCAAAAGATTATATTCCATGTCTTATTATTCTAGCGCAAACGATAACGAGTTTCTATCATTTTTTTCATCTCAACTGGATAAGTGGACCAAGACACCTGTCGCTCCACATCAAGCGGCAGTAACGGACAAATCAAGGGCTGGACACCAAAAATTCTTTTAAGCTCCCGGAAACTTGGGTACACTTTTTCGAGAAAAAATTTGTGTTCCTCTTCATCTCCTTGCAAATAGTTTTCAAATAAAATACCGTTACGAATAAAAAGGGAGAAAAAATAAAGATAATAATATTTTGTTTTCTCTTTGGTTGAGTCAAACCAGTGGCTAAAATTGGTCGGCCGATAATCATTTTCGGGATAAAACCAATTCAAAAGCTGGTGATGAAAATCGGCTAGCTTTAAACCAGTAGTGGTTTTTACCTCAGACAAGGGTTGTCCCTCCACTTCGTTGAAGTTTACGATCGTTAAGGTGGGCAAGGGCCGGCCGTGATTTTTTCCCTCTTCGCCCAAAAAAAATAGTCGACCCAGAGCATATTTATCAACAGATTTGGCCACAAATTTACCGGGATATTCAAGCAAGAGTGGCCGCAAGTTGGCCAACCGAGCTAAATCTAAAAAATAACGAAATTCTAAGGTGGGAGTAACAACCGGCCGATTAAATACGGCCCGAGGTGGACCACCGTTTAGTTTTGGTAAATAATCCTTACCCCAAAAATCTAGAACTTGTAGTTTCAAATTCTCGTCTTTTTGCCGACGAGAGAGCTCAGAGATGGCGATGGAGAAAGGGGTATAAACGGAGAGGATGTCTTTCTGAATTTCGCCATCGGTTGTCATAAGGAGAAAGAATTAACGGCACTGATCGGAAAGGTTTAATTTTTTAAGCGTTTCCTCAGTACAAAAAATTGTTTGGCAATGTGGAGACGCGGCTGGGCAAGAAAGTTCTTGGCACCCACCCCGCTCTGGCTCACACCGGGGGGCCGCTTTCGCTAAATAGTAAATTATCTTATATCGATAATCGTTTTCTTCGTTAAAAAAACAAGACCCAACTTCGGTTTCATCGCAAGTAACTTGCGCGTAAAGCAAATAATCTTTGTTGATAAAGTATTTATGCCAAGACAAAATTAAAACCAAAACAAAAGATACCAATATTAACAAAAAAAATGGTCGTGAATTTGATTGAAAATTCATACAACAAAATGACTAATCTTAAGCATTAAAGAGCAAATAAGTTCCGACTAAAATAATCGCGAGCGCCAAAACCTTCTGTATAATGGTAGCTCGAGATAGGTCTTCCTGTCCAATCTTTGGTAAGTAGAGAGTAATTAGCGCTCCAAAGATAAAAACAAACAGTGGTTGGAGTGAAGAGACAGTCTGAACTAAAGCCACCGGCGCAAGGACTAGCGCCCCAGCAGTCGCAATGTTACCAACAATGGTCGTTATTTCACTTGTTAGGTTAAGAGAAAAAATAGCTGTAGAATTTTCCTTAATCATTCCCAAAAATTCTCGACGATATCTCTCAATAAAAACAAACAAGAAAAAGCCAACCAAAAACAAACCGAGATGTTCCCAAAAAACAGCCGTCCAAAAATTAACCTCTACCGCAGCAAACTTAAACAGGGTCTCGTATAAAGCAAAAAAGAACGAGGAAATAAGAACAAAAAACATCATGCGTCCACGAAAACGGTAACCAGACGAAGTTATTTTGAAAGAAAGAATTAAGGACCCAAAAAGAATGATGAGGGAGGCGACTATTTGTCGAAGAGTTAAGGTTTCCCCAATTAAGATCCAAGACTGCAAATATCCAAAAATCGGAATCGTCAAGAAAAATGGCATCACGACCGAAGCATCATCTTCATTAATGGCAAAAAGGTAAAACAAAATAAACAAAGCATTAATGAAACCAGCTAAAATTAAAATCCCTTTAGCAAAATCCGAAATCAAAAAAAGGTCAGGAGAAAAAAAATAAAATACCGGCAACACCACAATGGCCACAACGGAAGAATAAAGCATCAGTGCTCCAACCCCACCGGAACGAAAAAACTTCGACAAGAGATACTTGTCGACATGATTGACAATACTCCACAAGATCGGGGCAGACAGAGCTAGCAAAAACCAGTTCATTTTGAGTAATATCATTCTACCCCAAAATACCCATGTTATCCACCACCTCGGTTTGGGGGGTGTGGTAGAATGTGGGGGTTGGTTTGTGGATTATTAATTAAAATAAAAAAATTAATGAAATTGCACAAGATCGCGTTTATTCTTTTGATTATTGGGGGTTTGAACTGGTTACTAGAAGCCTTCAACTGGGGACTCGGTAACTGGATTTCTGCCTCAATCATGAAGGTTGTTTACATCTTGGTTGGTCTCTCGGCTATTTACGAACTTGTTACCCACAAGAAGACCTGCAAGGCTTGCGATAAGGGCAGTGGCGGGATGGGCATGGGTCAATAATCTCACCTGCTAATCATCAAAAAACTCCCCAATTAGGGAGTTTTTTGATCTCTGATTGAGAAGAACTCTTAACCTTTAATCTCTGGGATCACGGGAGCCGTGTAGCCAGAAACGAAGGGATATTGAGCGGCCTGCAAAGCCAAAATGGCCCGCAGTAAGTTCAATAACTGGTTACGAAGTTCTGGAGACATGTCGGCAATAGTCAAAGGCTTTTTGACCTTTTTACCACCACCGCCCCCACCTCCGCCGCCGGTATTGTTATCAGGATTATCGGTCGTAGGCGGATTATCTGTCCCACCATTACCATTATCCTTGGGCGGCTTAGGAGGATAAACATTACTTGAAGGCTCTTCACCAATCGGCGAAGCTGGGCCTTGCGGTTCATCCGGAATCAACTCCGGAGAGATTACCGGTAAAATAATGTCGTGGTTACCTCCATCCTCAACTCTAGGCGCCTCTCCACGAGGAGCATTATCGCTCGGCGTAATAGAAAGATTATTCACCGGAGCGGGGCTCAAAGACGAATCAGCAAAAACTACCGAAGTAGTCAGCAAATTAGCCATTACTAGAGCCAAAGCAATCATTTTATTCATAATTTTCAACATTTTTTGCTAATAAACTCGAACGCTGCTATCGTAGCATATTTAAGAATGTCTGTCAATAGCAAGATACGCTCCATTCGTTATACTAGGCGTCATGTTCGACCTAGTCAACCTAATTGAGACTGGTGGTTACTTGGGGCTTTTCGCGATTATCTTTGCCGAATCGGGACTATTTTTTGGCTTCTTCTTACCGGGCGACAGCCTCCTCTTCACGGCCGGCTTCATTGCTGCCCAAGGATTACTTAATATCTGGCTTCTCGCGCCACTACTCTTTGTCGCGGCAGTGCTTGGCGATAGTACCGGTTATGCTTTTGGTAAAAAGGTGGGACCAAAAATTTTTAACCGTCCAGAATCGCGCTTCTTCAAGCCAACACACATAACCAAGGCCAATAAATTTTTTCTGACTCACGGCAATAATGCCATTGTTTTAGCTCGCTTTATCCCAATTATTCGCACTTTTGTACCCATTGTGGCCGGCGTGGGCTCTATGCCCTATCGCAACTTTATTATCTACAATTTAGTTGGCGGCTTTTTATGGACCGTAGGCTTAACCGTGCTTGGTTATACTCTGGGCGCGCAAATTCCCGAAGCCGAAAAATATCTCCACTGGATTATTGCGGTAATTATTTTGACCTCCTTCCTCCCCGCCCTAAAACATCTAAAGCGCGAGCCAAAGATAAACCAAGCCAGCAAATAAAATCCGATAAAGACCAAAGGCCACAAAAGACCAGCGCTCAATGAGGCGCAAGAAAAACTTAATCCCAATCAGTGCCGAAATAAAAGCGGTGATTAAACCCACCAAAAGCAAAAACCAATCGTCGGGAGCAAAATTAGCGCCGCTTTGCCACAAATCGTAGCTAGTGGCGGCCAGCATCGTGGGAATGGCCAAAATAAAAGAAAATTCGACGATGGCGCGCCGCGAGAGGCCGAGGGCGAGCCCGCCCACAATCGTGGCCGCGGCGCGCGACACTCCGGGAATAACGGCGAGGGCTTGGGCGCCACCAATGATTAGCGACTGTTTGGCAGAAATGGTGTTTTGCTCCCCCGCCCGATGCCAGCGTTCAAACACAATTAAAATTAAACCGCCCAAAGTGAGCGCGAGCAAAATTACCAGCTCGCTCTCAAACAAAAAACCTTTGATTAATTTGTAAAGTAAAAAGCCAATAATCGCCGTGGGCAAAAAGGCGGTTAAAGCCCGGCGCCACAACGCGGGCTCTTGCCATAAGCGCTTCCGATATAACCAAATTACCGCAAGAATGGCACCAAACTGGATCACCACCACAAAACTTTTGACAAAATCGGTTTCCGCTATGCCGAGCCATTTGGTAGCTAAAATTAAGTGCGCCGTAGAAGACACCGGCAAAAACTCGGTTAAACCCTCAATAAACCCCAAAATTACCGCTTGGAAAAAAGTCATTTTATTAAGTATAATCAATTTAATGAAAAAGTTGACCCTGGAACAAGAACGCGTGATGCGCCAAGGAGGAACCGAGGCCCCGTTCTCTGGCACGCTGTTGCACGAAAAGCGCGCGGGTACTTACAAGTGCGCCGCTTGCGAGAATCCCCTGTTTGCCTCTGATGCCAAGTTTGACTCTGGCACTGGCTGGCCCAGCTTCGATCAAGCTTTGCCGGACGCTGTTGAGTTTATTGAAGATTCTTCACATGGAATGACGCGCACCGAAGTCCGTTGCGCCAACTGCCATTCTCACCTCGGCCACGTGTTCCCAGATGGTCCAACCAAAACCAGCAAACGCTATTGCCTAAACTCGGTGTGCTTAGAACTGGAGACGGAAAAGTAAAACAGCTTACCAATGTCAAGGGGTCCCCTTGCCGGAGGCTACTATCGTATCCCCGGATCGACAGCGGCGAATCCAAGCGATCCGTCTGGAACGATAATGACCTCTAACTCCGTCCCTGAATCACTTGAAAGAAAAAGTAGTGGTCTGCCCGGGTCAAAAACAGGAAAAACGGGGTTTTCCATCAAATACGGCTCACCGTCGTCACTTAGCAGCGAGTACTTGCGATGCTCTAAACCCCCGTTAATCCCAAACTGAATGCGCCGTGTATCCGAATAGTACATGGCGTATGTATAATGACTGTCATCCGAGTGATAGGGGATGTAAGCGAAGTCAATGACACCTGCGACCAGTTGGTCAACATTGACCACAGCCGTCGTATCCACTCCAGTCCTAATCGCAAGCGTATTACCGAAGATATTGTGATCTAGTATTAGCGTGGTTTCAACTTCCAACTGAATCGGCTGATACCCGTTTATGACGGATCCGTTCTCGTCCAAATCAAAAATGTGAACTTGCCCGGTCGGACTGGTCGCGACGAGTTTGCCTGATTGCGATAGCGCAAGTCTTCGCCGGCCGCCGCCAATACTGAGAACCTGTTCCAGTTGAACGGTTCCGTTTGGACTGGCGATTGTGAAAACATAGACATTGCCCGTGAGCGATCCGGCGACAAATAGCCTGTCACCGCGAACTTCGACCGAAAACGGTGCGTCGCCGTTCAATAACATGCCGCCGGTGATTTCCGCCACCAGAAAAAACGCTTGCGGGTCGGCCGGATACAACTGCACGCTACTCGTTCCGTTCGAGTATTGCCCCCTGCAAACTGCTACCCACTGTTCGCTAGCCGACATGTCGATGGAATCACCAATCGAATTCTCCGGTAAGACCACCTGAAATGCTCCTAGGTTGCTTAGATCAGTCAAATCGACCGTTCCTAGGAAACCAAGACCCGCGACGCTCCAAAGTCGATTCCCGCCGATTGCATAGGTCATTGGTCGAACCGGCTGAAGTTGCGGAGTTGAATAAGAAAGCAATTTCATCCCCTCGGCGTAGTGCACCGTCACCCCCACACTTTGGCCACAAGGCCCACACAATCCTTGATTGTAAATCGTGAGGGTGACATGGTGTTCGCCGGGTTCATTGAAGGCGTGGATGGTTTGGGCTCCACTGCCATAATCTTCACCAAAGTTCCAGAGGAAGGCGGTGGCATAGTCTGAAGCAGAAGCGTCAAATTTAACTCTTAAGCCGAGTTAAATATATTCTACTGGGTCACCGTCGACTTCTGTTGGTTCGAGATCAATTGGAACCCAAGTTTCGGTGGGTGGAGTGGTGTTGAGATCAACATGAGTTAGTTTAAGGACTTGAATGCGAGGAATGAGTAAGTCAGCAAGGCTTTGATTGATGACATTGACGCTTAAGGAGTCTGTGGCGCCTCCTCCACAGGGGTCAGTGACGGTTAAGGTGACGGTATAGGTTCCTTGCTCAGCATAGGCATGGGGAGCAGAGAAGCCGGTGGCGGTACTGCCATCGCCAAAGTTCCAATGATAGGTTAAGGGATCACCTTCGGGATCACTGGAGCCGGTGGCGATGAAGGTATGGGTTTGGTTAATGTCTAAGGTGGGAGCAGTGCCCGCATTGGCGATGGGAGCGTCGTTGCCGGTGCAGTTCATTTGCTCTTCGTCGATATTAACAGTCACATTGTCGGCTACAGACATTGAGGATTGGTCACCGGCTCTTCGCACCCAGAGTCTGGTTAGATATTCACCAATGCTGGGGTAAATGAAGTTAGTAGTAGGGCTAGCTTGCCAACCAGTAGATTGGGGTGGGTTAGTGCCAGCATTCCACCAGTATTCCAAAGCTTGACCAAGGGGATCACAAGAAAGGGAGCCATCGAAGGTGAGGGGTTGGTTAAGGGAGCCAGTGCGATCTGGACCACCATTAGCGACAGGTTGATTGGGATTATTGGGATTAGGATTGATACAAGCCGGTGGAGCCGAGATGGTGATGGGTACCGTGGCTTGACTGGTCGCATTGCAGTTATCGGTCAGAGTGAGGGTGAGCACATAGGTGCCGGCGGTGGTATATGAGTGAGTGGTGGTGAGGCCAGTGGCGGTAGAGTTGTCACCGAAGTTCCAGCTGTAATTGGTGATTTGGCCATTGTCGGTGGAGTTGATGGCCGAGAAGGAGATGGTTTCATTAAGATTAGCGGTGGTGGGAGCGGTGATGACGGGATTAGGTGGAGTGTTATTGAGACAGGGATTAGCATCGGGGGTGAGCGAGGGTTGATTGCTAGGAAAGAGCGGTTGATTATCTGGAGTACTAATCTTATTGCTGTTGATCGTGGGAGGTTTAACGGCGGCCGTGAGATCAGTTTGCGGTAGAGCTTGATGGAGCGTAAGAAGAAAAGCCACACCAAGGAGAGCGGTACCAAAGGTGAGGACGGGTTTCATTAAGGTTAAGTATATTCAAAAGTGCGCCGGTAAGGCGAGGGCGGGGGTGGATAAGCCCACCTCACCAACAGATTAAGCCCGAGCCAAACGCGTTTCAAGATCCGCGAATTTCTTCGAGTTGAACCATGATTTTCCCAACCATCTCGGTGTGAGAATCCAATTTTTGATTAACCGTTTGAAAAGCTTCCTTAAATACTTCGATTTTCTCGTCAAAATGTTCAGCCACGACGCCAATATAGCGTTTCATGTCGTCGTCAGAATGAATTGGCTTAGTTTTCGCTTTCATTATTGTCTAGTATACTACCGCCCCAGTCAGAGTGGCAATAACCGGAAGGTTAAACCTTGCCGGGAACCACTCAATGTCAAGGGGACCCCTTGCCGGAGGCTGGAACGAAGCGGTTTTTTTAAGGTAAGTTCAATTTAATCAAAAAACTCGATGAGGTATTTGTCGATATCGCGCTGGTCGAGGTCGTAGAAGTTTTTGCCATCACGATGAAGATCACGGGCGAGGTCACGGCCGACAAAGCGCCAATGCCACGGTTCAAATTGATAGTAGGTATTGCCCGGCGGATAGGAGAGCACAAAGCCATAGCGATAGGCATTCTCTTGCAACCACGCATAGGCTGGCGTGTTTTGGAAGCCATCTAAACCACCTGCCATCTGTGGTGTATTGAGGTCTACTGTGGTACCAAGTTGATGCTCGGAGTAACCCTGATCAGCCGAGAATTGATTAGCGCCCGAGCCATAAACCACTTTGTATTGCGCCTTAAGCGCTGTTTGCTCGGCAAAGTCGCGGTAAGCCGAAACGATACGCAGTTCTACCCCATCATCATGTGCTTCTTCAAGCATGTCTTCGAGTCGGCGCCACACTTTAGTCTGAATTTGCTGGGGCTTGGCGGCCGTGGCCAACCACTCGGCCGGAATCTCTTTGACCTGCGCCGGTGTATAATGCTCATTTAAGAAAAATACTTTGGAATACTTTTGCAAAAGTTCTGGGTCGAGCTTAGCGAGCTTCTCAAATTCATCCACCTTGTCATCAAGGTCCTCATTACGCTGTTCAAGTTCATGTGCGCGCTGTTGCTCGCTCGTGAGATTGCTCACCAACTCATCGCGCTCGGCCGTTACCTTGTCGAGCCCGGTCTTAAGTTCATCAACTCGAGTTTGGAAGGCGGCAGTGGTGCTTGCCAATTCACTTTGTAAGGCGAGTAAGGCCCGATCTTGGGTTTCATACTTCTGCCAACCATAAACCACCGTCCCACCAAAAAGGACGACAAGAATAGTTAGGCTAAGCCATGTTGCCTTCATCTCTCTAAACTATCATAATTCTTGATATAATTCATCTATGCCCACCAATCACCCCGTTTACGATAAATTAATTGCCCAACATTTAGCGATTCTAAAAGAGCTTCAATATCGTTCTGGGCTCTTTGCCGCCTCGAAGAAGGATGTGGCCACCGGTTATAATAAAGCCTGGTTGCGCGACAATTTCTACGAATGCCTCGCTTTCGAAATCATTGGCGACTTCGAAACCGTGCGCCACACCTATCGCGCCATTCTCGATATTTTCAAAAAACATGAGTGGAAAATTGATTATGCCATTTCGAAAAAGCCAGCGCATACCCATGAATATATCCATCCGCGTTATCATCCCGAGACCTTCGAAGAATATTGGGAAGAGTGGGGTAATAAACAAAATGATTCGATTGGTTGTATTCTCTTCAAAATTGGCGAGCTAGAAGCCAGATCGCCCGGCTTACTTAAACTTGATGACGATGATCGCCGCGTCATCCAAAAACTGGTCTGGTATCTCTCCACCCTTGAGTATTGGCATGATGCCGACTCGGGAGTGTGGGAAGAAGATCAAGAAATCCACGCCTCTTCGGTGGGTGCTTGTCTCGCTGGGCTCAAAATGATTGGTGGACTTGATGGCATTGAGGTGCCGGCCGAACTCCTTAAAAAAGGCGAGGAAACCCTGCACCGCCTCCTCCCCCGCGAGTCAGAACGCAAATTTGTGGACCTCGCTCTGCTTTCTCTAATTTGGCCTTATAAGGTAACAAATGCGGAAGAAACCAAAATTATTTTAGACAATGTCGAATATCATTTACTCAAAGAGCGTGGCGTGATTCGTTATAAAGGTGATCGTTATTATAATAAAAATCCTGATGGTTGGAGCGAGGAAGCCGAGTGGACCTTTGGCCTAAGTTGGCTCGCGATTATTTATGACAAGTTAGGTAATCAAGAAAAAGCGGCTCACTTCTTAGATCAAGCAAAGCAAACCGTAACCAAAGATGGCGTAGTGCCCGAACTCTACCTTTCTCACTCCACCAAACACAATGATAATACCCCGCTCGGCTGGAGCGAAAGCTTATTTATTGTGGCTCTGCACGAAGTGACTGAAAAAAACTCAAAAGTGGGGTGAAGTATTGCTGTGCGACAAGTGAGCTAAAGCATATTCGAGCGTGCCGCCCACTTTTTTGCCGGGATTAAAAATGTTTTGCGGATCAAAAATCTGCTTGATTTTAGCAAAAAGCTGAACCGTCTCCTCGCCATACATCGCGGCCAAAAATGGCGTCCGAATAATCCCATCATTGTGTTCTCCCGCCATCGAACCGCCAAAAGAGAAAGTGAGTTGGAACACTTCTTCCGCCACTTTAAGCAAATCGGTGCGACCAAGCTCGCTCTCAAGATTGACCAAAGGGATGAGGTGAAAATTGCCATTACCGATGTGGCCAGCGATGGTGTAAATCATGTGGTGCTTTTGCAAAATCTCATTAAATTGCGGTAAAAATTTGGCCAAATGTTCCGGCGACACAATCACATCATCAATAAATGGCGCCACGCGATGCCCGGCCTCATTATGCTCGCGGAGTAAAGCAAAGCTGGAACGCCTAATTTGCCAATAGTTTAAAGCTTGATTGCTCGCCGGCAAATCAAGCGAGAGTTTGAGCGCGGCCAAGGCCACGCGCGTGGCCTCAAGCGGCGCGGCCACACTCGCCTCATCATTACCCGCAAACTCGGCCAGCAAGGTGAGCTTGGTTTCGTTCTGCGTAATTACGGCTTGAGCCGCGGCGGGCAAATACTTAGCCGCCAAAGCAAAAGTGTAGTGATCGTAGCACTCAAAACTCTCCGGCCGAGCCGCCAAAACCAAGCGCACCACTTCTGGTAAAATTTCTAAATCCTCAAGCGTAATGACGAGCAATTGCCGCACGGGTAAAACCGGCATCAAGCGCAAAGTGATTTTAGAAATTAGGCCCAAAGTCCCCTGCGCCCCCACCATCAACTGGGCGAGGTCAAAGGGGCCACGCGGTTCTGGTTGCACATGCCAAATAAGATAACCAGCCGAGTTTTTGGAAACTTTGGGTTTAGCTTGGGCGATAAGAGCCCGATTTTCTTCGAGCAAATTTTTGACCTGACGATAAATCTCGCCCTCATAATTATTTTGGGCTAACTTTTGCTGGAGTTCAGCCGAAGTTAATTTGCCAAATTGATACTCCTCACCATCAGCCAAAATTACCGAGAGGCTCTCCACAAAGCGCTCGGTGCTCCCATAGGCTAAAGTTTTTTCGCCGGCGGCATTATTGGCCACCATCCCACCCACGGCGCAAATTTCTTTAGACGCCGTGTAAGAAGGCAAAATAAGACCGGCCGACAAAGTAACTTTCTCCAAATCGCGATAATAAACTCCGGGTTCTAGGGTAATTCGCTCTTGCTCAACGGCGCCAAGGTGATTAAAATGTTTGGTAAAATCTAAAATAATAGATTGATTGAGTGCGCCGCCCGACATACAA
>ERZ1292632.2656-Hain-H43-01um-R2-2656-length-14635-cov-10_pt1 | contig 14635 bp, 11 predicted proteins | sample MGYA00564407_ERZ1292632 | MGnify/ENA primary metagenome ERZ1292632 (study PRJEB36523, sample SAMEA6512637) | groundwater metagenome | collected 2019-01-08 | study: AquaDiva: Metagenomics assemblies of 32 groundwater samples | reverse complement strand
ACAAGTTTGACTGATTTCACTCCCCTTCAATACGATCCGAAAGGCGAAGGAAAAATAATTACTCAATACGATATGTATTCCGTAGATGAAAATGGCGCCGGTCTTTTGAAGTTTGATTTTTTGGGATTAAAAAATCTTTCTATTATTGCTGCTACACTTGATCTTCTCAAAAAAACCAAAGAAGTAGAAATAAATTTGGATAAAATGCCTATTGACGACAAAAAAACTTTTGAAATGTTAGCTCGGGGAGAAACCGAAGACCTCTTCCAGCTTAATGGTGATGGTATGACCAGATTTTTAGTAGAACTCAAACCCACTTCCATTCATGACATAAATGCCATGGTAGCTCTTTATCGTCCTGGACCAATGCAATTTATTCCTAGTTATATTGAACGCAAACATGACCCCCAAAAAATAACTTATCTTGATCCAGCGTTGGAACCAATACTTAAAAAAACTTATGGCATTTTAGTTTATCAGGACGACCTTTTGATGATGGCAAATAAATTAGCTGGATATACTTGGGGTGAAGTGGATAAATTCCGTAAAGCGGTTGGTAAAAAGATTCCGGAAGAAATGGAAAAACAAAGAGAGAAATTTATAAAAGGCTGCATGGATCATTCAAAATGGAGTGAAAAAAAGGCCAAGGAAATTTGGACCTGGATAGAACCTTTTGCCGCCTACGGTTTCAACAAAGCCCATTCTGTATCCTATGGGCGAGTAGCTTATCAAACCGCCTACCTCAAAGCTAATTTTCCGGGTGAATATATGAGAGCGGTGCTTTCGGCTGAATCAGGAGAGACGGAAAAAGTAGCAATCTCCATTGCTGAATGCAAGCGTATGGGCATTAAAATATTACCACCTGATATAAACGAAAGTTTTTCTGACTTCACTCTTGTCAAAAAAGAGATAAAAGATGGTAAAGAAACGATAAGGTTTGGATTAACAACCATTAAAAATTTCGGTGAGGGAATTTCTCATGTCATTACTACCGAGAGAAAAGAAAATGGTAAATTTAAATCTCTAGAGGATTTTCTTTTACGTATACAAGATAGAAATTTAAATAAAAAATCTTTGGAGGCCCTTGTTAAATCGGGAGCAATGGACGCATTTGGTGAAAGAGGTCAATTATTAGCAAATACAGATACTCTTCTGGAATATAATAAAGAATCAGTTGGCAACAAAGATCAAGATTCCCTTTTTACTTCATCGGAATTTTCTCCTCTTCACTTAACTCCATCAAATCCGATTACTCTAAAAGAAAAATTAGCTTGGGAAAAAGAACTTCTGGGCCTGTATGTTTCTGGCCATCCCTTAGAGCAATTTAAAGAAAAATTGGTGAATCAGAAAACGACCATTAAAAAAATAAAAGAAAGTTCCAAAGAAAATGATATTGTTGTCGTTGGTGGTCTCATAGAAAACATGCGCGATATTCTCACAAAAAATGGCGACAAAATGTTTTTTATAAAATTTGTTGATTTAACCGACGAAATTGAATTGGTAGTTTTTCCACGCACTCTTCAAGAATTTTCAAGTGTTTTTATCCCTGACCAATGCATTGTTGTTAAAGCTAAAGTTTCGGCTCGTAATGGCGAAAAAAGTTTGATTGCCGAAAAAGCCAAGAAGTTATAATATAAAAGCATGGCAAAAAATGATATCGAAAAAATAAGGCATTCTCTATCACACTTAATGAGTATGGCAGTGCAGGAATTATATCCACAAGTAGGTTTGGGTGTTGGACCGGTTATTGAGAATGGATTTTATCAAGATTATGATTTGCCGGAAGTGATTAACCCTGAAATTTTACCGAAGCTCGAGAAGCGAATAAGAGAACTAATAAAGAAAGATATTAAATTTGAACAGCATAATATGGATTTTGATAAAGCGCTTGAGCTTTACAAAAATGATCCCTACAAAACCGAACTCATAAATGATTTGAAAGAAGCTGGTGAGAAAAAAGTTGGTTTTTACAAATCGGACGATTTTGACAATCTTTGCGCCGGCCCACATGTTGATTCTGCTAAAGAAATTAACCCGGAAGCTTTTAAATTGACTCATATTGCCGGCGCCTATTGGCGGGGTGATGAAAAAAATAAAATGTTAACTCGCATTTACGGTTTGGCTTTTGATTCAAAAGAAGAACTGGATGAGTATTTAAAAAACCAAGAAGAAGCCAAAAAGAGAGACCATAGAAAATTAGGAAAAGAATTGGATCTTTTCCATATTGATGATGTTGTTGGTTTAGGATTGCCCCTGTGGCATCCAAAGGGAGCTTTGCTTTGGAGAATAATTGAAGATTTTTGGTATAAGGAACATTTAAAAAATGGTTATGATTTAGTTCGAAGTCCTCACATAGGAAATCGTACTCTTTGGGAGACCTCTGGACATTGGGGTTTTTATAACAAATCTATGTATCCCCCAATGGAGGCCGGTCAAACCCTAGAGGAAAGACAGCAAAATAAAGAAGCGGAAAATTCCGAAGAATATTTACTTAAGCCAATGAACTGTCCTTTTCATGTTGAAATCTATAAAAATAACCCAAAATCTTACAGGGATTTACCATTACGTTGGGCTGAATGTGGTACGGTTTATCGATTTGAAAAAAAAGGAGAACTTTCTGGCCTAATTAGAGTTAGAGGATTTACTCAAGATGATGCTCATATCGTTTGCACAAAAGATCAAGTAAAAGATGAATTAAAAAAAGTAATAGATTTCATTTTGTTCATTTATAAATCTTTCGGTTTTGATATCGAAAAGGTAAAGGTATATCTTTCACTTAGGGATCCAAAAAATAAAGATAAATATGCCGGAGATGATGCTGGTTGGGAATTTACAGAAAATATTTTGAGAGAAATAGCCAAAGACAAAAAACTCAATTTCAAAGAAGAACTTGGAGAGGCGGCTTTCTATGGACCTAAACTTGATTTTAAAGTTGAAGACGCTTTGGGTCGCGAATGGCAGTGCTCTACTTTGCAATTTGATTTCAATTTGCCGGAGAGGTTTGATATGGTCTTTACAAACAACGAAGGTAAAGAAGAAAAACCTTATATGCTCCACCGCGCCTTATTTGGCTCTTTTGAACGATTTATAGGACTTCTTATAGAACATTACGCCGGTGCCTTCCCTCTTTGGCTCTCGCCAGTGCAAGTCAAAGTAATACCAGTGCGAGAAAATCACAATGCTTATGCGCAGGAAGTTTTTGATTTACTGAAAGAAAATAGCATTCGTGCTGAAGTTGATTTAGCAGATGAAAACCTAGGTAAAAAAGTTCGTCAGGCCAAAAATGAAAAAATTCCATATTGGATAGTACTTGGTGATAAAGAAGTTGAATCAAAAGAAGTGACTGTCGAATCTCGAAGCTTGAGCGAAGCGAAAAGCGGAGACACTGACGCAGGAAGTGCCGCGGGCCTTATGTCTCTAGAAAAATTCCTAGAATTACTCCAAAAAGAAATTCAAGAAAAAAGATAGACCTACATTAAAATGAAAGAATCTCTCCAGCAATCACAAATAGAAAATAATGAAGCTAAAATTGATAGGTACAAAAAGACAAAAGATAAACTCTTAGAACTTTTTGTTACTAAAGATTCAGAACAAAAGGACGAATTCTATTCAGAAATCAGATCATTTGCGAGTGCTATTGGACTAGACCCAGAATCTATTATTGAAAAAATTGAAAACAATTTTACTTTAGAAAATGCTGAAGAATTCGTCACTCAATCTTTCGAGGCTCTAAAAGATCTTATAGATAAGGTTATAGAACACCCAAAAATTTTTGAGGATATGCGGCGAGAAAGAATTATTCAACGTTCAGGAAACATAAAGTTAAGTGAACTTATGTACTACGATATTGATCTTGAAAATGGTATAGCAAGAATTCATATTGCCCCCAAAGGCAATCTAGGATTAAGTGTAATAATAAGATCTTTTCGCGAAGGTTTAAATGAGTTAGCGAGACAGGTAAAAAAAGATGAAAGAATAAAAGAAATTCAAGCTGCTTCTTGGATAGTCGCGTCAAATCCTGGGCTTTTAGAAAGGGCGGGTTTTATAGTAGAAGGCCCTATTGATGAAAAAACAAGAGCTGAACATTTTGAGGACGAAAAAAGACCAATTTCCTGGGCACACATGAGCAGAGAATCTCTGTTAGAAAAATATTTATTTTAAATATCAATAGTCGCTAATTTGGCGTTGGATTGAATGAAAGATTTGCGGGCGGGGACGTCGGTGCCCATGAGGACATCAAAAATACGGTCGGCTTCTTGAGCATCTTCTACATTTATTTGTTTAAGAATACGCCTTTTGGGGTCCATGGTGGTTTCCCAAAGTTCTTCAGCATTCATTTCTCCGAGACCTTTGTAGCGCTGGACGGAGATTTTATTTTTCTTTTTTCCCTCGAAAGACACTTCTCCTTCGGAGGCATTTTCTCTCAGTATCTCGTCGCCGGTAAGCTCCTCGACTTCTTCTATCTCTGCTTCCACTTCCTTTCCTAATATTTTTGCTTTTTCATCATCAGAATAGGCGTAGTGTATTTCCCTACCCTTTTTTATTTTATAAAGTGGCGGTTGGGCAATATAAATAAATCCCCCGTCAATTATTGGTCTAAAGTATCTATAAAGCAAAGTCAAAATAAGAGTACGTATATGAGCACCGTCCACATCGGCATCGGTGGCTATAATTACTTTGTGGTAACGAAGTTTGGATAAATCAAAAGTATCTCCGATGGCAGTGCCAAGGGCTACTACTAAATTTTTAATTTGTTCTGAACCGAGCATACGGTCAAGTCTGGCTCTCTCAATGTTTAGAATTTTACCTCGCAGAGGCAATATGGCTTGAGTATGGCGATCTCTGCCTGTTTTAGCAGTGCCTCCGGCTGAATCTCCCTCCACAATAAAAAGTTCGGACTCTTCTGCAGATTTACTTTGACAGTCAGCTAGTTTACCAGGGAGTGTCATACCCTCCAAAGCCCCTTTTCTTAAGATTGAGTCTTTAGCTGCTTTAGCTGCTTTGCGAGCTCGTAATGCCAAAACTACTTTATTAACGATAGCTCTCCCATCTTCAGGATTTTCTTCAAGAAATGCTCCGAAGGCTTCCCCAAAAGCACCTTCCACCATACCTCGTGCTTCCACACTTCCGAGTTTTGCTTTAGTTTGGCCTTCAAATTGTACTTCTCGTAATTTTATAGAAATAACTGCTGTTAAACCTTCCAAAACATCCTCTCCATTGAAAGCATCGTCTCCGTCTTTTGCCAAATTATTTTTCTTGGCGTAACTGTTTAAAGTTCTGGTAAGAGCTGTTTTAAAGCCGGTAATATGGGTACCACCTTCATTGTTGTAAATGTTGTTGGCAAACGGCATTATTCTTGCAGAAATATCATCTACATATTGCAAAGCCACTTCTATCCCTTCAAAATTTTCATTTATCTTTTCAACATAAAAAATATTTTTATGAATGGTCTTCTGGGTATGATTGTAAAATCTTATAAGAGAAACCAAACCCCCATCAAAATAGAATGACATTGAGGGAGCTTCAATTTCTAGTTCTCTAACATAAAAACAATCTTGATCTTTTATTTTTTCAGTTGTTTCGCGTAAATCAAAAACTGAAATCTTAAGGCCTTTTACTAAATAAGCTTGTTGGCGCATATGATGAACCACTCTCTCAAAATCGAAGTTTATTCCCTCTTTAAAAATTTCAGCATCTGGTTCAAAAGTGATAATAGTGCCATGAAGTTTAGAAGAGCCTATTTTTTTTACGGCCACTTTTTTCTTACCCTTTGAATACTCTTGAGCGTAAACTCCACCATCTCTATGAACCTCAGCTCGCATATAGACGGAAAGAGCATTTACCACAGAAGCTCCTACCCCATGCAGACCCCCGGAAACCTTGTAACCTTCGCCACCGAATTTTCCACCGGCATGGAGAGTGGTTAAAATTGTCTCCAAAGCCGAAACCTTTGTCTGTTTATGAGTGTCAACTGGGATGCCTCGGCCATTATCCGTTACTCTGACTCGATTGCCGGGCAAAAGAGCTACTTCAATATCGTTGGCAAAGTCACCCATTGCTTCATCGCGGGAATTATCAAAAATCTCTGTAATTAAATGATGCAGACCATCAGGCCCGGTGGTACCGATATACATTCCCGGCCTTCTACGTACTGGCTCCAAACCTTCCAAAACTGTAATAGATTCAGCACTATAACTGCTTTTTTTATTCTTTTCCTCCTTTTTCATTACTCATATTATAGCAAATTTCTACCTTACTTGCCAATATTAAATTTTTTATCTACACTTAAAATCATACCAATAAAACATTAAAAAAATGAAAGAATATGTGATCCCAACAGATGAAGAGAACAAGTTAATTAAAGGTTTAGAAAAACGACAAGACTCTGATGCTCTGCGCATAAAGAGATACTTAAGTATGCCCGACCTTTCACGTACTGAAGGCAGTCCAATTAAAGAGTTAATACAAAGAATTACTTCTATCCCAGACTTTAAACATTTTGACGTTGTAAAAGTTCCAGAGATTGTTCCGACAGAAATTGCTTTTGATTTATTTGATTTTTCTCCAGAGCATCCTGCCAGAAGCAAATCTGATACATACTTTGCCGATGACAAAAATATACTACGACCTCACACGACTGTTATGTGGTATTACTATTTAACTTCAGAACCTATAAAATCAAGGCTTGCCAAAAATGAGACAATCGGAGTTTTTTCACATGGCAAAGTTTACCGCAAGGATGAAATTGACCGTACCCACATGAATGTTTTTCACCAGATAGACGGGTTACTAATTTGTCCCAAAAAAGAGAAAGAAATTACATTACAAGACCTTCAAAATGTTGAAGCAGAAATTGTTAAATCAGTTTTCGGCGAAGATGTAGAATATCGTTTTCATGAAGAAACTTTTCCATATACTCATCCGAGCACTGAAATTGAGATTAAAAGGGGCAACAATTGGCTTGAAATTTTGGGTAGTGGCGTAGTTAAAGGGTCAGTGCTTGAAAAACTTGGTGTTGATTCAAACATCTATAATGGCTGGGCTTTTGGTTTCGGATTGGAAAGGTGGGCTATGACAAGTATGGAATTACCAGATATTCGCCTACTTTGGTCAGAAGATGAACGGGTTAAAAAGCAACTACATTTAGGCCAAAAATACAAAGAGGTCAGCAAATACCCGTCAATTTCACGTGACATTTCTTTTGTTGTTAATAATAGTTTTGTACCAAATAATTACTTCGATTTAATTCGAGAAACGGTTGGAGAAGACATTGTTGAGGAAGTAAAGCTTATTGACCAGTATGAAGATGAAAAAAAGTTTGGTAAAAACAAAATAAGCTATGCTTACCGAATTGTTTACCGCTCATTGGATCGAACCTTAACTAACGCCGAAATTGATGTTATGCATAAAAAATTGGAAACAGAGACTACAAAGACATTTTTAGCAACTATCCGTTAACCGTGTTATTATCAAAGTATGGTTCAATTAATTCACCATAAATGCATCTAGTTACAGAGACTATCACTTATATTTTCCTTTTCATTGCTCTCTATATTGAAGTGTTTTTTTTGATTACCTATTTTGAATTCAGGGAGAAAGAAAGAAAAATTGAAATTGTGCCTACTTTAAACAAATTTCCAAGTGTTTCTGTTATTGTCCCTGTATGGAATGAGGAAACAACGGTATTAAAAACCATATTTTCTATCTTAAAGCTCAATTATCCAAAAGATAAACTATCAGTTATTATAGTTGATGATGGTAGTACTGACAAAACTTGGAATGTTATTCAGAGATTTTCTCGTAATAAACAGATAAAACTTTTAAGAAAAGAGAACGGTGGCAAATATACTGCTTTGAACTATGCTTTAGAATTTGTAAATACTGAATTAGTCGGCTGTTTAGACGCTGACTCCTTTGTCCACCCAGAAGCCCTAAAAAGAATAGTAGCTCAGTTTAATGATGAAGAAATTATGGCCGTAACTCCTTCCATAAAAATATTTGAGCCAAAAGGCTTATTAGGTCTTATTCAAAAGGCAGAATATATGTTTGGTATTTTTCTTAGGAAAGTTTTTTGTAATTTAAATGCCATTTATATTACACCCGGACCATTTTCCATATTTAAAAGATCTGTCTTTGAAAAAATAGGTGGTTATAAACATGCCCACAATACTGAAGATATGGAAATTGCTATGCGCATGCAAAAAAATAATATGAAAATAGGCAATGCTCACAATGCTTTCATCTACACTATAGCCCCTGCCAGTTTAAAAGCTCTTTACAAGCAACGCTTACGTTGGGTTTATGGCTTTATTAAAAATGCTATTGATTATAGAGATATGTTTTTCAAACCTCAGTATGGCAATTTAGGAATGATAGTATTGCCAGCTGCTGGTTTTTCAGTTTTCTCCACAATGTACTTTTTTGGGTCAACAGTTTTTAGTTGGGCTAATACATTGGTTGATAAAATAAGAGAGATTTCCGCTATAGGTTTTTCTTGGCAGGGATTTCATTTTGATTTTTTCTATGTAAATACCAACATTGTTATTTTCTTATCTCTGATTGCCATACTGGGTACGTTTTTTGTTATTGCGACCTCAAGAAAGCTGGCAGAAGAGAAAAATAAATTTGGTTTAGATAGTCTCTTTTTCCTAATCTTTTATGCTGCTCTTGCTCCGCTTTGGATGACCAAAGCAATTTATAATGTAGTTTTTTCTAGAGGTACTAAATGGAGGTAATTAGCAGATAATCAATAAAAATCATTATGGAGTGGAAAAAATATGCATATACTTTTTTAATTACCGCTATCATCTTTACGACAGCTATTTTAGCTAGCAATTATTTCAGTCAAAAAAAGATGAATGAAATAAAGAATATTGAGAGTAGAATCGCTGTAGATATTCTTGCTTCTGAAACCCAATTTTCCCTACTCTCGGAGCTTTCCTGTCGTGAGATAAGCAGCGGACTTCTTTCAAAAGAGTTGGCTACTCTAGGTGATAAACTTGCCTATACTGAAGAAAACCGTGGTTCTGACGACGCAGAAGTTTTAAACCTGAAAAAGTATTATTCACTACTTCAAATAAAAGACTTCCTTTTAATGCAAAAAATTAAAGACCGATGTGGCTCCAGCCAAACGAATGGAGGTCTTTCCATAATGTATTTTTATTCAAACAAGGGCGATTGTTCTGATTGTGAAAAAGAAGGTTTTGTTTTGACCAAACTAAGACAGGATTATCCGGAGCTTCGAGTTTATTCTTTTGATTATAATCTTGATCTTTCAACCCTTCAAACACTCGTCAGTATTTATAACATAGAAAAAAACTTGCCGGCAATTTTGATAAACGACAAGGTTTACTATGGTTTCAAATCCATTGATGACATAAAGACTGCTTTGCCTGCTCTTAAACAAATAGACGTCCAAAAAGCTAAAGAAGAAGCCCTTAAATCTAAAGCAACCTCTACTAAAACAAATTAATCAGAGCCACCTGTCAGACTCGAACTGACGACCACCCGTTTACAAAACGGGAGCTCTACCACTGAGCTAAGGTGGCGTTCTCTCACTTGTACTTTTTAAAATTTATAAAATATCTTCAATTTTTCCCTTTTCACCGTTGCATTTGTCTTCCGTTATCTTTTTAAGATAAAAAGAGACAGAGCCTTTACTGGTGATATCTTTTTTGCCCATAACAACATCTTGTCTTTTTTTATACTCATTCATCACTTTTTCCTCTGCTCTTCTAAACAAATCTTTGCAAACTTCCTTTATTTTAACGAGGAAAATATAACGAATGCTCTGTATCAATTGCAAGCCTTTAAATTTAAGGCTAGAAACACAATGATCACACTTAGAATCGAATTTACCCACTATCCTTAATATGATGTTCTTTTTGCCATATTTCAACTCCACTGCCTTTATGGATACAAAGGCTGAAGTAATAAAAAGTGATGAAGCAAATACTACAATAGTAGTCATATATTATTTACTTAATAGAAAATCTTACAAATCTGCCTATTTCTGTTCTTTCCCCGAATTTTTGGATTGCTTGTTCCACCAATGTTCGAATGTTTATTTCGGGGTTTTTAACGAATACCTGTTCAAGCAAAACTTTCTCTCCAAAATAAGCAGAAAGCTTACCCTCCATTATTTTATCACGAATTTCCTTTGTTTGCTGACCAGCAGACTCATCTATTTCTTTTTCGAAAAGTTCTTTGGCTTTAACCTTATCTTCTTCTTTAATATCTTCCATTTTTAAATATTCTGGGGCTAATGCTGTTATATGCATAGCAATATCTTTAGCTAAAGCTTTAAATTCGTCATTACGAGCCACAAAGTCAGTTTCGCACAAGAGTTCCATTATGGTTCCTACAGAGCCATTCCCGTGTATATATGAAGAAACAACACCTGATCCTAAAGTTCTAGCTGATTTCTTATCTGCTGATTGTTTGCTTATTTTGCGCAGTATTATTTTTGCTTTTTCCAAATCACCCCCGGCCTCTTCCAAAGCTTTTTTACATTGCATCACAGAAACTCCAGTTTCATCTCGCAACTCTTTTATTTGTTCAGTTGTTATCTGCATATTAATCTAATTCACCCCTTACCTTCCTTTTTAAAAAGAAAGAATTTGGACAAGAGTTATTTTACCTTACTTTTATTATAACTCTCTGCTACCTTTTCTACAAAAAATCTAATACTTGTTATGTTAGAATCATTGGCAGTAATGGGATAATCAATACCTGTAATGTTATTATCTGAACCACATAGAGCAACAACTGGGATCTTCAAACTCTGAGCTTCTTTCAGCGCAGTTTCTTCAAATCTTGGGTCGACAATAAATAAAGCTTTTGGCACGGCAATCATATCTTTTATACCCCAGAACATTTTTTGCAGTTTTTCTACTTTTCTGTCTATCAAAAGTCTCTCTTTTTTTGTGTATTTAGCCAGTTCTCCTTTTTCTTTTTGAGATAAAAGATCTAGCATCATATCTACCCTCTTTCTTATTTCCGGAAAATTAGTCAAAGTACCTCCAATCCAACGACTAGCTACATATGGTAAACCTGTTTTTTCAGCTATTTCTTTTACAATATTTTGGGCTTCGTTTTTGCCGCCAATAAAAAGTATGGGAGCATTTGTGGTGGCCAAAGAAGAAACAAATTCACAAGCTTTTTGCAGAGTCTCGTGAGTTTTTTCCAAATCAAAAATATCCACCCTATTTTTAGAGCCAAAGATGTGAGAAGCCATACTTGGATGTCTTCGACTTTTGCCAAACCCAAAATGAGCTCCTACCTTGAAGAGCTCGTCTAAGCTTTGTTCTGTCTTGGTTATTTCTGTCATACAGTCTAGAATCTTATCAAATTTGCTTAAAAGCGTCAATTATTTTTCCAATGTCTCCTTTCATAATACTCTCAATGCCGTGCCAGTTTTTGTTCAGGCGGTGGTCGGTTATGCGGTCTTGAAGAATATTGTAAGTCCTGATTTTTTCAGATCTATCAGCCAAACCAACCTGTTCTTTACGGTCTGCAGAATACTTTGCATCTTCTTCTGTTCTCTGTTTTTCTTCTAGCTTAGCTGAAAGAATCATCATAGCTATTTCTTTGTTGGCACTCTGGCTTCTCTCGGACGTTGATCTTACAACTAAACCAGTGGGCTTGTGGGTTAGTCGAACCGCAGTTTCTACTTTATTTACATTTTGACCACCTTTGCCCCCAGAGCGAGAAAACTCAACTTCTAAATCAGCCGGGTTAATTTCAAATTTAGTTTTTTTGCGAATTGGCAAAATAGCTATCGAGGCGGTAGAGGTGTGCACCCTACCCATTTTTTCGGTCTTAGGCACCCTTTGTATTCTATGTATTCCTGTCTCATAACGTAATTCCTTGTAAACATCTTTACCCCTGATTTCAAAACTTGCTTCTTTATAACCACCAAGAGGTGATTCTGCCTCATCTACAATTGAAACAGACCAACCTCTGGAGTCAGCATACTTACGGTACATGGTGGCTAGTTCTTCGGCAAAAAGAGCGGCTTCTTCTCCACCCACTCCAGCTCTGACTTCTAAGACCACTTCATTTGGGAATTCCTCTTCTTCTTTTTGTTTGCGCTCTTCTTCATCTAAAATATCGTCCATTTGTTTAAGTAAAACTTCTTTTTGGATTTGAATGTTTTTAAGGTCCTTTTCAACTAACTCTTTCATCCCCTCTTCTTTTTCAAGTGCCAAAATATCCACCTCTTCTTTTAGGAGCCTTTCTAAATTTTCTGCTAAATATTGAGTCTTAGGATTTTTTTTGTATTTTTCTAGATCCATCTATTTTTTCTTTTTTGATGGAGTTTTGGCGGCAGCTTTTCTGGCCTTAAATCTTTCTACGCGGCCAGCAGCGTCAATCACTTTTTCATTACCAGTAAAGAATGGGTGGCAAGCGCTGCAAATTTCCACTTTTATTTCCTTTTGGGTTGAGCCAACAGTAAATTTATTACCGCAAGAGCAGCTTACTTTGGCGTCCGTATAATATTGCGGATGTATTTCCGTTTTCATAACACTATGTATAACAAATTCATGGATATTAGTCAATAAATTAGCTAAAAATCACCCTTAAAATCCTTCTAATGGATCAATCATTGTTAATTGTATGTTTTCTGCTTTAGCGAGCACTTGAGTGCCATAAAATGAGTTTGCTGGTTTCTTACTATCACAAGAACGACCAGAATAATATCGACAAGCAGCATTACGTTCAGCAGTATATCCTCCACCTGAAGCTCCTAAATCTGCCATATATACTGCTGTGGCCAATATAGAATGTTCTGGATTCCAAGGATTTACATTATCAGCATTAAGTCCAAGATTGCTTCCCAGTCTATCTTTAAAGAGTTCCCAGGTAGATGGAATAAACTGTGAAGGTCCCATTCCACCACCAAAACCTCTGCCTGGAGTGTATACAGTACCTGGAGGGCAAGAAACTGGTGTCATTTTCCAATCTTTACCTAATCGGTCGGTTATATCTTTAAATGGTGCTGTATCTCGCGGTGCTTTCATTACTTTTTCAAAAAAGGTACCAGTATTTTTGCCGGCTCCATCCCCTGTCTCTAAATTATTTACTAAACATGAACCTTGGTTTTTACCTAAATCGGATTCTTGAGTAAGAATAGCTAAAATAAGAGCCGGCCGAACCCCGGTCTTTCCTGACGCTAATGTTGCATATTTAAGAGCGTCACCAAAAGGAATGCCCTCGGTATCGCGCAGAGAAAAGAGTGCCGCTCTAATTTGGGCAGCTCTTTTTTGCTTCTCGGCAATCACCTGCTGGTAGGTTTTTTCTTGGGTTTTGTTTATGGTTATAAGTCTTTGTTTTTCTTTTTCGTCTAGTTCTACCTTCTTTTTATCTGCCTCTATTCTGGCTTTGGTATCGGCCTCCGCAGTCCTTTTTTCGTCAAGAACTTTTCTTTCCCCGTCAGTTTTTGCCTGTAAATTTCTTATTTCATTAAATTGTTGTTCCAGAGATGTTTTAATAGAATTATAAGAATCAACATCTTCAAAAAATTGAGATAAATTTCTATTGGAGAGCATTACCTCGACTAAAGAATAAGAATCTAATTCATTGGTTGATCTTAATATACCAGCCAATGATTCTTTACCTCTATTCATCTTTTCCTCAAGTTCCTGAATGGTCTTGGTTTTCAGTCCTATATCACGAGTTAGCTGTTCAATTTGGATTTGCCTTTTCTTTATGAAAGCTTTGGCTTCATTTATTTTGGCCTGAAGTACCGCTGCATCATTTTGGAGTGAAGCGGTACCTTTTTTGGTTTGCGACAAAACAGTCTCCCACTGGGCAATTTCCTTTTCAGTTGCTTCCAATTCAGATCTCCATTTAGCTTCCTGTTCAGTAATTTGCTGTTCAGTTAAAGCGGCATGGGCAAAATTAAAAAACTGAGAAAAGAAAAAACCGAAAATTATAGCGAAAACAACAAAACTGTTTTTTTTCATACAGATTTATTATAGCAAATTTATTCCTTCGGAGCTTCTTCTGGGGCACCTTCTTCATCTTTTTTGCCCTTCTTTTCAACTTCTATTTGAGTTAAGTCGGCTGGAGCAACTTCTTCCTCTTTTTCTTCTGCTCTAGGGGTGGCTACAGTTACAACTACTTCTTCAGGGTGTTCCATAAGTTCAACTCCTTTCGGCATAACAATATCCTTGGCTAAAATTTGACCTTCAAGTTCAGTAATAGAGGAAATATCAACCTCAATTTGATGGGGTAGGTTTGATGGTTCTGCTTCTACTTTTATTTCATGTAAAATTTTCATAAGCATCCCACCTAAATCTTTCATGGCCGGGGAAATACCAACGAATTCCAAAGGCACTGCAATTTCAACTTTGTGTCCTTTTTCAAAAATATAAAAATCAGCATGTCTCGGTTCATCCGTAATAGGATCTAAATCTACAGCATGAATGAGAGCTTCCAATTCTCCGTCTGGGGTATTCAATTTGATAACAGTAGACTCTCCCGCATTTTTCCAGGCTTTCAAAAATTCACTCTTTTTTATCTGAATAGGTGTGGACTCTTTTTTGTGTCCATAATAAACAGCCGGCATAAAACCTGCTTTCTTTATACTCTCCAATTTTCCAATTTTTTCTCTTTTTTCCGCTTTTAAATC
>ERZ1292632.2655-Hain-H43-01um-R2-2655-length-14636-cov-4_pt1 | contig 14636 bp, 26 predicted proteins | sample MGYA00564407_ERZ1292632 | MGnify/ENA primary metagenome ERZ1292632 (study PRJEB36523, sample SAMEA6512637) | groundwater metagenome | collected 2019-01-08 | study: AquaDiva: Metagenomics assemblies of 32 groundwater samples | reverse complement strand
AGCACGGAATGTTAAGCGTGTTTACGAAGTTCACGAACATCAAGGATTGGTTAGAAAGACGGCGAGGTGATTGATGGTAAAAGGAATTCCGCTCACGCAAGGTCAGGTCGCCCTCGTATCAGATGAGGACTACGACACGCTGATCCAGTGGAAGTGGCACGCGGCTTTAAACCAAAATGGGAGAGATAAGTTTTATGTAGTGCGTTCTGATGGCGTTCTGATGCATCGATTAATTGCCACATTACGCGGTTATGCCCTAGACGGGCTGGTTATTGATCACGTGAACCTGAACTCGCTTGACAACCGCGCGGAAAACCTTCGCGTATGCACACACCGAGAAAACCTTCGCAATAGAGACGGGAACGGGGGGTCTTCTATTTTTCGCGGGGTTCACTTGAATAAACAGAAAAGTCGATGGCAAGTGATGCTTGTTGGTGACGAGGGGAAATCAAACCACCACGGGTTTTATGAATCCTCTGTAATCGCCGCCGTTTTTGCTAACGATGTCATTCGTCACCGCGACGGGCGTTTTGCGCGGTTGAATGACATACCCTTCCATATCGAACTACTTGCACGGCAAATCCCCAAAATGCGCGGCGCTCGGCGGAATAATAAAGAAATCCTAGCCCAACTCGAACACGCCGAGCGCGTAGAACGCGCCTACAGCGAATGGTTAATTATGAAGCGCATCACCGAATGGCAAGCGTCAGCGGCAAACTCGGCAGCGGTTAGCACAGGAGAGGCAGCGTAATGGAACTACTGACAGCAGCAATCGTAATCGGCACGCTCACGCTCGTGATCGTCGTGATCGCGGCGGTGGTGTTATCGGCGGTGCGCTCGTGATCGCCTTCCTTGTAATCGCAGCGATCATGTCCGCGCTCGTGCTGGCGTGGTGTCGGGCGGGCGCGTTGGAAGACGAGGCGCACGAGCGCTGGTTAGCGGAATTGGAGGCGCGGCAATGGAAGCAGAAGTAGAAACCACGCGGGCGTTACCGGAAACAATCATCGAACTCGAACGCGGGTTACGTGTCAGCGCGGACGCGACGATTGAGGACATGCAGGCGGCGGCGAATCGCAAGAGCGATGACCGTGATTGTATCCAGTGGGAAATGGGCGATCTCTACAACGCCGCCAAAGAGCGCGATCTCATTGACGAGGTATTCGATAACGGGCGCTACGTTCCCGGCGCACTCAGCAACCTCGGCAGCGTGTGCGGGCGGTATCCGCAGACAGCGCGGCGGCGCGAACTATCCTACGATCACCATGCGGCTGTGGTGTGGGTACGTGATGACTTGCGCGATGCCCTGCTCAATGATGCGATGCCAGCGCCGGGAAAGAAAGCGGCGTCGATTGCGCGGGATGATTTCCGCACATACCGTGACGACCGGGTGAAACAATGCAAGAAAAAGGTTGACGGCAAAGCGTGTCGGGGAACGATGGTCAAGGTTGAGCTTGACGGTGTTACGCGGTGGGCGTGTCTGAAATGCGAGAACGAGCGGGCGCTCACGGTCACGCGCAAGACGATCACATTGAAGGGCGCGACCCTGAACATTGACGACGGCCTGCTCTACCTTGACCCGGCAAGCGGCGTTATTCCAGAGAAGTTACTCGAATTTGACAATAAGAAAGTCAAGGTAGTTATCACGTTGGAGGCAGCATGAGCAAGTTTACGGTACACGGCGAGGGCGCGTTAACTGCCCTCAAGGAAGCGCTGGAAGCCATCGGCGCGGTCGGTGTCGAAGTGAGCGTACTCGGCAGCGTCGGCAACGAATACGGGTACGAGGTGACGTATGAGGGCGAGGGTGACGACCGTGAAGGATGGGTCTACCCGCCCCCGCGTATCATCGAAGTGCCAATGATTGACGATGCCAGCGATGACACGCTGAGCGACACGAAACAACTTGACCTCGGATTTATTGACCAGACAAAGGCGGCGTAACCATGACCAACGAACTAGCAACTATCCCTAGCGGTACGACCGAGATTGAACAGGTCAAGGATGTAAAGCGGCTTGCGAATATCGTTCGCGCGCTCTACAACGGCGTTCTTGAAGACGGCAAGGATTACGGGATCATCCCCGGTACAGGCGATAAGCCTACCCTGCTACAGCCGGGAATGGAAAAACTGATGCGCGCCTTACGGGTTGCGCCGCACTATCGTGAAGTCTGCATTATCCGCGATTACGATAAACCGCTGTTCCACTACGAGTACGAGTGCGAACTAGAGGACGTGGATACTAAGACCGTTATCCCCGGCGGGCGCGGAATTGGCCTGTGTCACAGCCGTGAAACGAAATACGGTTATCGTTGGGTACAGCGGCATCAAGTCCCGAAGAACCTCAACCCCGACGAACTGGCAACGCGCGGCGGCGCGATCTCTGAATTCGCCTTCGCAATCGAGAAGGCAGAGACAACGGGCAAGTATGGCAAGCCCGCCGAATACTGGAAACAGTTTCACGACGCGATTGCAGACGGGGCGGCGCGTAAGGTGACACGGCAAACGAGTCGCGGTCAATCTGAGGCGTGGGAAATCGACGGATCACAGTATCGCATCCCTAACCCTGATGTGTTCGATCAGGTGAATACGATTGCGAAAATGGCGCAAAAACGCGCGCTTGCCAGTGCAATCAAAGGCGCGGCGAACGTCAGTGAGTTCTTTACCGTCGATATGGAAGACTTCGCGCTATACGAAGTCCAGCAACCGACGATCACGGTACAGGCAACGAACATTCGCACAGTGGACGTGAGTACGGGTGAGATTGTCGAGGGTAAGGTTATCCCCCCTGTCCCCGCTCCAACGCCAGAACCCGAACCGCCAGCGCCGCGCATCGTGCCGAAGTCAGACGCAACCAACGCACTTGACGCCGCCGGGTTGACGAGCGTGAATGAGGGTAAGCCCGTCCCGCCCGTTATCGATAACGCGCTGAATGCCCATTGGACGAAGACACCTGCGAACGTTGGTAAGTTCATCGCATGGGCTGAATCAGAATGCGGACTGAAAACGTCAAAGGTTCTAGAGGTTCTGAACGTCAAGGCTATGTCTCAGTACACAGGGTCATATGAGGATGCGCAGAACGCGGTCAATGCATCCCGTATGCCGGAAGCGTCAGGCCAATAATGCTACGACTTATCGAGATCACAACGTGGGCGCTCGGCGGGCTGGTCGTCGGTGTCCTCGCGGGCTACGGTGTGGCGGCGCTCACGCGCTGCCCGCCGACGCTGGCGAACGCGCGACCGGATACGCGCACCATTTCGCCGGATGCGTCAAGATGGTCGGAGAAGTCGGCATGATCCCATATCAACGCAACACCAAAGCGATTATTGAAGCCGAAACTGATTTTGACGGTCACATCGTTTCGGAACAGACACGAGATGTTTGCCCTAGTTGCGGCGGATTTATCATCTGGTCGCGCGAATGTAATCAGTGGGCGGAAGACAGCGACGGCGTAATGCAACCCGACCTATGGGATCAGTGGCACGGCGTTTGTGGTGCAGAGGGAACGGAATTCTATCTGAGTGACGACGGGCTAGCGTTTACAGACGAGGACGGGGGGGTAACATGAGCGAACAGTTGAGCGGGCGCGAACTCGATAAGGCTATCGCGCTGGCGCTGGGGTACACGGCGCGCTGGATTGACTGGAAGTCCGCTCATCACAGCGGGGTTGATGGCATGTACGCGTTGCACGATCCGCAGGGTAAGCAGGCCATGGAAGGGCACGAAAACGAAAATGAGGCGTGGTTTACACCGCGTTCACCGGGGCGTACTGTGTACGTCCCCGCCTTCCACGCCGACGCGAACGCCGTGATCGGCGTGTGCGCCGCGCGCGGGTGGGACATACTCATTCAAACGGACGTTTGGCGCGGTGATACAGCAGAATGGCGCGTTGAAATCAGGCATACACACACAATGGTAAGCGTTGGCGAGGCTCACGGCGCGACCCCGCAGGAAGCGGCGGCGCGGGCATTGTTGGCCGCGATCACAGCGGAGGCCGTGCAACTGTGACCGCGTTCGCGCGGCGGCGGGGTTACGCGGGGTTAGGGAATCAAAACAGCAGGCGCAACCCTGCTGTCGTGATTATGGTACATTCTCAGTACGCATAAGGAGTGGTTAGTATGGCAGTAGTGATGTCAATTGTCAATCGTAAGGGCGGCGTGGGCAAAAGCACTATTTCGGCTCACCTCGCGGCTGGCATGGCGACGATGGGTTTGAACGTCGCTATGGTCGATACCGATAGTCAGGGTCATGCAAGCCTGATGTTGAGCATGGAGGAAGAGAACGGTCTTTTTGCGGCGTTAGTGGACAAGAAGCCGTTACAAGAGGTCGTGCGCTTTGTACCGCCGCAGAACTATTCCACGGCTGATCGTCCGTCGGAAGGCAATCTATACTTGCTACCGTCAAGTGCCCTCACCTATCGCATTCCGTACATGCTTGACCCCGATGACAGTTTCTTGTTTCTCGAAAAGATGCAAGAGATGTCCGACCTGTTCGCGCTGGATGTCATCGTTATCGATACCGCGCCAACGTTGGGTTTACTTGACGGTTCGATCTATCTGGCGACCGACGCTTACCTGTACGTGACGGAATGCGAACGCCTCAGTCTTGACGGGATCGTGAAGGCGGTTGAGCAGATGCAACGCGCCGCGAAACAGCGTAAGCAGCACTTAGGGCGCGATAGCCGCGTTGTTGGGATTATCCCCAATAAGCTCCGCGCCAACACGCGCAACCATCGGCACAACATTCGCCGTTTGGCTGAGGCGTTCCCCGGCATGGTCTGGTCACCCATCATCTTGGGAACAATCTGGACTGAATGCACGAGCGTAGGCGAACTCGTGTTCACGTATGCCCCGACCGGACAAGAAGCTACAGATGCATGGCGTATCGTTAATCGGACTGTGGAGACTGTGAAGTCATGGCAAGCGACAATCGCACAAAACTAGACGCATCTAACCCATTTGCGAAACGTCCGTCAATGTTCGATTTGACGGACAACATGGCTCAGGAAGACGATGATAACCTGCGGATTGAACCGCAGGTTATTGAGCGCGTTGTTGAGATCGAAAAGGTAGTCGAGGTCGCGTATCCCGTTACTACCGATGCTGACGGGGTTACGTGGGTTGGCAATATCGGTATGTCGCAAACTGGGCTTGTCATTCCCCAAGACATTACGAATGATGAATGGGTCGCGTTCTATTCTGTGATTAGCAATGTCAAGCAGTCGATTCAGTTTATCATCGGGGATTGGTTTGCTTACGGCGCTGACAAGTTTAAGCACTCCTACGCACAGATTGCAGAGGCAACCGGATACAAAGAATCCACCGTTGAAACCTTTGCTTCTGTGTGCCGAAACGTGCCCCGGTTGACGCGCGTCAACTCATTGGGTTTTTCGCATCACCGGGTCGTATCAACCCTTGCACCAAATCGCCAGATAGAAGCCCTGAATCACGCCGTAGAAAATCAACTTTCAGCCCGCGACCTACAGCAATATTTGACCGAAAAGAAGTCGCGCAAATCTGGCGTCAAAAAAGCGGTCAAAATCGTCTACAACGTGATCGACAAAAAAGAGTTCAATCGCGCCAAAAAAGCGGACGAAAACGAGCGCCGAAAACTAGCTGAACAATTGCGCGCAATGGCAGAACAACTAGAACGCGGAGAGTAACACAATGGCAGACAGCAAACACGCAAGCGTCGTGGTCAGAATGCGGACGATCCTCCGCATTCCCGGCATCGTGAACATCTGGACACAGGCGGCGGGTAAGCATCGCGTGATCTATTTCTACACGCCGCGTCGTGCGTTTGAATGGAGAGTGCGCTAATGAACAAAAAGCTACAGATGGTTTGGTTGCTCGAAATTGACGGGGAGTGTGTCGGGGTGTTTAGTTCACCCGAAATGGCGCAAGCGGTTGCACAGACGCAGACAACGGAAGCATTAGCAAAGGGGATCGAATAATGGCAAACCGTAACCACAATCCGAAGGTTGAACTTGACATCATGGCGGCGCTCGAATCGGGCGATCTTGAAATGGTTGGGGACGCCGACCATTTTCGCTTGACCGAGAAGGGCAAGCAGGAAGCAGAGGGGTTACTCCTGTACAACACGGACGCGCTGCAAACGCTGTTAGCGCTGACGTTCAAAACGGTTCGCGTGTATAGCAACAAGGATCGCGCCGCGATTGCGAAGGCGTTCGATGCCGCGCTTGCACAATGCCGACAGAAAGACCTCGTGATTGAGCAACTCCTAGCCGAGCGCAACGTCCCCGCCGCCGCGCCAACGGAAGGCGGTTAGCGATGGCGGATGGCCTGTTCGATCCGAGCTACTACAGCATGTACATTGACCGCCTCGATACGCCGGATGTCCGCGTAATCGTGTCACTGTCCTCCGGTAACGCCAGCGCGGTCGCGGGGGATCTCGCGCTCAAAACCTACGGACGCGAACGGGTGGAATTCGTGTTTGCGGATACGCTGATCGAACACGCGGACAACTACCGCTTTCTCAGCGAGCTAGAGGCGCGGTGGGGCGTGAAGCTCACGCGGTTGGCCGATGGCCGCGACCCGTATGCGGTGGCCGAAGACGAGGGGATTATCCCGAACGACATGCTGGCAACGTGTTCGTATGAACTCAAGATCAAACTTGTGCAGGACTACATCACGCGGCTACAGGCCGACGGTGTACTCGTGATCGTCGCTATTGGCTTCGATCACAAGGATGCCCGCCCACGCGCCAACAAGCCCGACGGGCGTTTACCGGAAACGCGCAAGCGGTGGGCAGCGCGCAATGTGATCGTGTGGTATCCGATCCTAGAACCGACGCCGATGCACTACTACCAGCGCGGGGATTCGCCCGTCGTGTTCGACGCGGGGATGGTCGTGCGCTCGTGGGGGATTAAGTCACCCGTGATGTATGAGCAGGGGTACAGTCACGCCAATTGCGCTGGTACATGCGTTAAGCAGGGTTTGCGCGATTGGCGGCGCACGCTCATTCACAACAAAGACATGTTTGAGCGCGTCGAAGTCTGGGAGGCGGGGATGCGCGACTTCATAGCGCGGCGACAGATCACGCGCTTCCTGAACGCGGTTATCGCCAGCGATTGGAAGCGGGCTGGGCGCGTCAACCTGAAACTGTACACGCTCTTGGATAACGGGCGGACGCTCGAAGAAATGCGCCTTGAGACCGAAGCGGCGGACGAACAGCAGTTACGCATGTTCGAAATCAGAGACGACATTGACGACCGGACATGTGGCGTCGAATGCATGGCAGCATGACGAAAACGAACCTGTTCACGACCGACGCCGCGCCACCGCGCGAACACGCCCGCGTGCCGCTGGACATGGCGTGGGAGTCGGCATGGTGGGCGCGACAGTACGCAGGGACAACAGCGGACGCATGGCGGGCATATTTCGAGGGCAGGGGCACACGTCCGCGCGGTGACTGGTCAACGCCGACACCGCGCGCTGGCGCATCTGCGGACAGCGGGATCGTGTATCCGGTACGTGAGCAGAGGAGGGCGGCATAGTGATACTGTGGTGTCAATCGCAGTTAGATCGGAACGCTTGGCAGCGTGCCTATGACGACAATGGCGACGGATGGGTCTTTCAGGAAGCAAGACGGCGTAAAACCGAATGGGTAATCACTCGCAATTCCGACCATGTAATCATTGCGCAATCGAAAGGCGCGACTATCGGATCATTTTTGAATGCTGAGGAGATCGCATAGTGGGCAAAATTGGCGCTAAACGCATCTACAGCGAATACATGCAGGAAGTCGAGCGCCTCGGCAAGCCGAACGGGTACGCAAACGCGGCGGCCATTCATCAGGCGTTAGCGGTTAAGCTGGGGCTGAACGTGGACTATATCCGCGCCGCCGTGTCCCGCTGGCAGCGTAAGCAGGCGGCGCAATCCGCGCCCGCGTTGACGTTGGTGGACAAGCCCGCGCCGCACAAGACACTTAGCTTTACTGATTATGTATCCGAACAAGATAGCCTTATGCCCGCCGACGACGCCGACAAGATTTTCGCGCTGTTGCGGACGCTGCGCGCCTACGACCGCCATGTGCGGGTGTTGATCCTCAGCGATGAACACTTTGACGATCACGACGAACGCGCGGTAACGATGAACATCAGGATCGCGGCCTACACGAAACCCGACCTGATTATCCTCAATGGAGACACGTATGACTTTGCGTCAATTAGCTCGTATCCCAAAGACCGCCGCGACAAGGGCGGGGACGTGCTGTCTATGCTGCGCAAGCCCTACGGCGCGTATATCCGTGCGCTGAACGCCGCAGCGCCGGGTACGCCGATCCTGTTCATCGATGGCAACCACAACGCGCGCCTAGAGGCGTTTACGAATGAGAACGCCGTACCCTTCGGTGACACGATAGAGCAGGGGTATGCCGACCTCGTGCGACAAGGCGGGCGCGTGCTGTGGTATGACGGAATGCAAGAGCTTGACGTGCTAAACCACCACATTATGCACGGTGAACGGGCGGGCAAGAGCGCGGCTAAGGCGACGATGGAGGACGACTTCGGCGGCGCGCAGTCGATTAGCGCGGGGCATATTCACGGTATCCAGAAGGTTTACAAGCGCGTGAAGCTCCCCGGTTCGTCGCGGTGGGTGATCGTGACCTCGTGCTTTGCCGGGTTTGCGGGCAAGAACCCGCCGCAATACGTCGCGCGCAAGCGGAATCAAATCCGCTGGATTCAGGCCTGCCAACTGGTAACGATCAATCCACACGGTGACGACGTTCACATTAACGAGATACCGTTTCACGAGAGCGCCGACGGCGGGCTGATCGCGGTCGTCGGTATCGAAGTGCTAACCGTGAGCGCGACCGCTGCCACCAGCGCAAGCGCGGCGGCGTAGGCGGGTGCGCCCGCCTTTTTATTTTGTGGTAGAATGCCACTAGTGGAAGGAATGAAACAGGTGACACTAATCATGAGCAAGTCGAAGGAAAAAGAACGCCGCGTTAACGTGTATCTGCTAGAGAATGAAGTGTGGATGATTGACGCGCTAGAGGAACGCCTAAAGCCGCTCGGCTTAGACGGAATGTACAATAGCAAGGGGGAATTCAATAAGTCTCTTGCTGTGCGTTATGCACTCAATAAGTGGCTTACCCCTAATTCTAAGGGGTAATGATTTTACTAGTTGCATTAGTTTTACAACTGTGCTATTCTAGTATCAAGTTTGATTGATACGAGGACGGCGCAAATGGCTACACAAACTCTCGATATTCCTAGCATTGTCGGTGACGTGCTGGATTGGATTGATAGGACATTTGGCTATGAACAGATTACGGAATTTGCGCCGCCGCAAATCGTCATCGGTGACATCGTTACCGACCACGTATCAGGGATTGAATGGCGCGTGGGGAATATCCATCAGGAAGCCCCATACACGTCGATCCCGGCTGAATACGCTGCTTACACGTTGGCTGAACCGTGGGCGTATCTGGTTCGCCTCACGCCGTCCGCCGCGCACGCGCTGACCGATTACGCGCCCGTGCGCTTTCTGACCGATAGCATTGAGATTGAAGGGTAGGGGGTACGATGGCAAAGTTGACAGAGAAGCAGACAAACGTTTTGCAACGGATGGCGGCGGGTGAACGCTTACACCGTTTTGTTAGCCCGCAGCGCGGATCGTTTCACTTCCCAGAAACAGCAGATAAAGTGAACGGGAATATTGCTAATGCGCTAATTGATCACGGATACATCAAGAATGCTGGCATGGTAAGCGCGAGTACCTATGAGTACACGCTCACAGACGCAGGACGCGCCGCCATCGCGCAGCCCGTCAGCGTGGCGACGGATGCCGCGCCCGCACCCGATGCCGCGCAAACGGCGGCGGCGGAAGCGGTGACGGTTGCCGACCTGCCACCGTTCGCGCCTACGGAAACGGACTACGCAAACGCTATGAAGCTCATCGATCAGCAGACCGCAAAGATTGAAGCGCTGGAAGCGTTCTACAACCTAGCGCGGAAACTCGATGTTACGTGGGATATGTGGGAACTCGTCTCGCACCGTGACGACAATTCATTCATCGATGCGAACGGCATTCTACACCGTCTGCATGAGGCGGGCTATGAGATTGACGATCCGTATATCCACAATCCCGACGCGGTACAACGTGAGACGCGCCCCGAACAGATCGCGCGTCTACAGCGCAACCTCGAAGCCGCGAAAGCGGAGGCGGACGCGCTGCGCAAGCAGGTGCGCGAAACCGAAGATCTGCTTATGCAGAATGGACACCACACCCCGACGGTACGCCTTGCCGATCAGGTGAGCGCCGTTTACCGTGAACTGTCAGCGGAAGCCGAACGCGCCGCCGATGGCATTGACGACTTGCAACAGTATCGAGGATGGGCGAACGAATTGATCGAAGGGCTTGACCACATTTCACCGATTGAGGCGTTAACCCGCCTGCTGAGTTTCCGCCGCGATTATCAGGCGTACACCGCGCGCAACGCTGACCCCGACGCCGCGCTCGTGGCAGCGCGGCAGCGCGCGGACGATGGCACGCGGTTGACGACGGCGGACGTTCGCGCACAAGCAGAGTTTGCAGAGGAGGACTAATCATGAGCGCCGACTTTATCCCTCTCGACGTGCTGTGGACTAAGTTTCTGCCATCGGATATTAAGCTCTGGAAGATCAAGCGGTCGGAGTTTGACGCGATTGAGCAGGTTGTCAACGAGGTCGCGGCGACCGAATGTTTTCAGGCTCACGCGGCGGTGTCGGCTATCAAGTGCTGTGATTCGGTCTGGTATCGGATCAAACTTACCGCGCCGTCACAGTTGCGCGTGATTTTCAGTATCGAGAGGGACGGGCGCGTGCTGTTGGTTCACGCGATTATGCGGCGCACCGAAAACACCTACGGCATGGTTGAAACGTTGTACGAGATTGCGGAGGCGAAAGCAGCATGAAGCGGCATGTTATTCGCACGGTGAACGAAGACGGATCGGTTTTGATTAATGGCGTTCGGTTCTTCCCCGATCAGCGACACGTAAAGTATGACGGGCGGTTAGACGGTCAGCGCCTCGTGTTCGGATTGTACTATACCGAGGGCAAGTGGGATAGTACGATGGTCTCACTTTCATGCACAGAGCAGATGTGGAAAGTCCCACGCCCGAAAGATGACGACGAAGACTTTGCTCGTTGGGAACGCGAACTTGAAGCTTGCCCGCGACCGGACGTGGTCGACGGCGCTCACGTTTGGATGTTCTGGCACGCGGCAAAGGGAAACATCGTCAAACTGTACCGAGAAGAAAAGCGCCGCGACCTGAAATGGTATTACGCCGTTGCCGTGAAGCGCGGATACAACGACGATACATACATGCGTGAAATGCATCCGACGTACAGCGATTTCTAGCCGCGTAGTCAGCGGGCGGCAACGCGCCGCCGGGGTGCGCGTGAGCGGGTGACGGGGAACGGGTAACAGAAAAACAATGATCTCAACCGGAGGTGAAATGTTCTACATTGAGGGCTCAAACGGTACTCGCACCAGAGACTCGCGTGATCTTGAGGTTCATGTCGAAACATTCGAGGAATGCGAACGGATCATCAGTTTCTATTTCGACATGGGCTATGACGCAGCTTATACGATTGTCAACGCGGAAACGGACGAACGCAAAACGATCACGCAGGAAAGCTATACCGCATGGCAGCTTTGCGGCGACTGGTGGTGGGTAGGAAAGTTCTACGCCAAAGTTAAAGGCGGGGTTTCGCTCTATGAAGATGCTACTGCTGCCAACAATCAACAGTCGGTTGTGTTTCGTCGGTTGCGTGGGTTGCATCAGATCAACAGACGCTTAACCCATGATCAAGAGATGGAACTTGTGCCGATTACAGCCGGGAAATAGAAAGTGCAACCCATCTAGCCCACGAGAGGCAGCGCTATGCCGCCTTTCTTCTTGCCTGCAATGCCCGATAAATCCCCGCTATCGCCGTGTAATGTTCGATAAGCGCCTGCAACTCGTCATCGGTCAACTGTTCGCTCTTGACGCCATCGGGGATCGGCGTATCCGTTTCCGGCGGCGGCGCTGTCACCGTGAACGTGTCCGCGCCCTCGTACACGCGCACGATGTAGCCGACGTTCGCGCCCCAGCTAGCGCGCACCCATTCGAAACCGTCTTTGCTTTCGACGGGTGACAGCCACACATCGATTTCAGCCCCGAATGGAACGGTTGTCAGCCAACGCCCGCCCGTGCCTGCGGACGCGCGAAGGTTCACGCCGCGATCCAGCTTAATGATCGCGGTGCGCTTGTCGGTCGGTTGCTGCGTCATGTTGTATTCCTCAATGGCGTCTAGCACGCCACTATTCTCCACATTGAACGATTGCCACATCCCGCCGCTACCCGTGCCATAGCAGAACACAGCGCAGCGTATCCCGTGCGGCGCATACAAGCGGCGGTGCGTATCCGTGAGCAGGGCGGTGTAACGCTCATCCGTCAACCCGACGCCGCGCCATCCATCCGATAGTCCGCCCGCGTGATCGCGCCCGTACTCGGTGATCGCAATCGTGGGCGGTGCGATGCCGAGCGCCTTGCAGCGGTCAATGATTGCCGTGAAGCGTCCGACTAGATACGGCTCATTCATGGGATCGTCGCGGAAGTACTCATGCAGACCGCAGGTCATCTCAGGATGCGCCACGAATGCCCGCAGGAGGGGGTCTAGCGCCCCGTTCGCAACGTTCACGGTATCAGGGTGTCCGACACCGAAATTCGGCAAGCACAGCGCGATCCCGCGTTCATGCGCCTGCTGCATGACTTCGACACACCACGTTACCAGCGGGGATAGATCGCCGTACCCGTTCGGCTCATTCAGGCATTGAATCGTTACGCCCGCGCCGCCCGTTGCCTGATGCGCGTCAAGCCATTCACGCGGCGTCATGACCTCGTGCCAGCGGTGATCGTTCGCGCTGTACGTTCGATGCACAATTAGCGCCGACGGGTTCGCCGCCGCCAGTGACCGCGCGAAACCAGCGTCATCCATTATTAGCGCAATCCCCGCGCTGGCGGTCGTTTGCTGGATACGGGCGCGGTCGGTCACGTATTGGGCTAACACGTTTAAGCCGATAGCCATAGGGGATGCCTCCGGGGAATCAAAAAGGAGCGGCGGCAACCGCTCCTAAGCCGAGGCAGAAGCCCCGCAACAAATAGAGACACGCTTATTCTACCATGCGAACGCGCGTTCTGTCAACTAGCCAACGGCGGGCGGCGGCGCGTTGATCGTGATGCCTGCCTGCTGTAGCGCGGCGGTCACTTCACGGCGAACCATAGCCGCCATTTCGTCGTCTGCCGTATTGTCAACGGTGGACTTTGCCCGCGCGTCAACGGCATCGAGAACGGTACTCACAGCGACCTTGACGATCTCTTTCACGAGGTCGGACGGGATCAGATTGGCGGTGATGAAATTGCTACGCACCAAAGCCCACACAAGCACGCCGACAACGAACAGAATTCCTACGAATACAATGTCGATAGTTTCCATTGGTACACTTTCCTCCATAGCGCCCAACTGAGGCGCGTAAACGGGCATAGGTGACACGGGTAGAGCAGGGCGGGCGGTGTTGGTCACGAACGTGATATCGTGGTCAGTGGGTGACGTTTTGTAACCCACTGATAGGCCAAAGCACAGCGTAAGCATGGTCAGGATAGATAGGAGTATGCGCTTCATGCTGCCGGGTCTTTCTTCTCAGGCGGCGTTACAAGCTCGGTCACGGCGGGCAATTTCCCGGTTTCGATCTTGCGCGTGAGCGTGGTCGTCGCGGTCTCGGTCGTCTGCCGAATCGTGGGCGACGGGATCGCCAGCTTACCGAGCGCGGTCAGGATCGCCGCCTCGATCTCGTTCACGCGGGCAATCGTGACCGTAAAACGTTCGGCGTCGGCTAGGTTGTGTTCCTCCGTCTTGCGCTTGATGTCCTCTAGCGCCGTCATGGCCTCCCGTACCGCCTCGATCACCGTTTCCGTGTTCTGCGCCCCGGTATCGGTGATATGTGTTTTCAGCGCGTCGATCTGATTGCCTACCACCGCGCCCAACTTGCCCACGTCCGCGCGAATGGTGACGACTTCGGTGGCTAACGCGGCGGCGGATTTCTCTAACGCAATCGGCACGGTCGAGATGACCGCGCTGTTACGGTCGATCACCACGTCTGACGCTTCCAGCCGTTTCAACAGCGCCGTGTTGCTGTCTTGCATGGCGCGAAAGGTTGAGGTGAGCAGGGTGATGATTGGGGAAATAGTGCGCATCCCCACGAGCAAGACGACCGCCAGCGTGAACACGGCGGCGGCGACCATGCCGAATACGCCGAGCTGCTCGTATGGGATTTCTGGAATTTGCGCGAGAACGGACGCGAACGCGCCCCCTGTAAGATAGTTCATTGTGTGCCTCCGAACGGCTACGATGCGTCTAATCAACGCAAAGAAGCAAGCGCCAACCCTAAGCCGTTCGGAGGTCTTTGGGGCTGTTCGCTTGCTTCTTCAAGCTGATTCTGCGCACGGTCTGTTAGCCGCGCAAGATGGGGGAGTCTTACCCCCTAGAAAATAGGTACTTGACAGTAGATAGAATAGTGTGTATGCTGTGTGTATTGATTGAGCGATTAAGGATGCTAAAAATGTCCGCCACAATGACCGATGAATACGCAGAAGTTC
>ERZ1292632.2654-Hain-H43-01um-R2-2654-length-14647-cov-6_pt1 | contig 14647 bp, 31 predicted proteins | sample MGYA00564407_ERZ1292632 | MGnify/ENA primary metagenome ERZ1292632 (study PRJEB36523, sample SAMEA6512637) | groundwater metagenome | collected 2019-01-08 | study: AquaDiva: Metagenomics assemblies of 32 groundwater samples | reverse complement strand
GGCGCGCGCGCGCGCGAAGCTAGGCGCGCATGCGCGAAGGCGCGCGCGCGCGCGAAGCTAGGCGCGCATGCGCGAAGGCGCGCGCGCGCGCGACCAAAGCCGCCGGCCTCCGTTCTACATCAGGCGAACGGGTCCTCGCTCTCCGGCGATACCGTCGGCGCCGGCGCAGCCCCGAGCACTTCATCTTGCGCACCTTCCAGCGCCTCGAACTCGTCGGCGGCGTGCCGGAAGCCTCCAAGCCGTTCGCCATCCTTCAGCTTCTGGATGTTGCCCAGCGCGAGGCTCACGCCCCGGTTGCCGCTCTGCTCGTACGCGAATGCCCGCAGGCTCGCGCGCACAAAGCACCCGGCGTACACGTGGTCCTCGTCGTCGATTACCTGCGGCTTGCCATCCGGCCCGGCATAGATGCTCACGATCTCCGGCTTCCGCGTGCTCTTGACGTTGATGAAAGTGCTCCCGTCGGGGTACTTATCGGCCACATCCGTGCGGAACGGCAAGCGGATCTGCTCGTTCCGTGCCATCTCCCGGGCCTTCTCGCCCCACTTCTCCGTGGCCGCGGCCCCCACGGCTTGGCGCAGCTTGGCCAGGTCTGTGGCCGGTGCGAACACCAGGCAGCAGGAGTACTCGGGCTTCGGTCTTCCCTCCTGCTGTACGGGCTCGAACAGGTGCGGGTAGGAGAGCATCGCCTCCGGCGTGATCACGGTCATGCTCGCTTGTTTGCTGTTTCCACTGTCTGCCATCGTTGTCTTCTTCCTTTCGTTCTCGTCTCAGGTGCGCCCAATTCAGGACTCCGCTCTCTGTTCGGCACGCAGGCCGTGGCGCAACAGCTCGCGCACCGCTTCGGCGCGCGACCATCGGCGGTCGTCCGCCCACTGGTCCAACGCCTCCAACTCGTCAGCGGGCATCAAGAATAGCACCTTGCGCGCCCTGTCCCCCAACTTTGGCGGCCGACCCGCTCGCCGCCTGATTTCATTCACTTGCGGTCACCTCCTCCTGTGGCGTTAATGACCATACCTGTGTATTATACGTGCAACTAATTCCGATGTCAACCGCAAACATTTCAATGCGAAGAAGGCCAGCAGGGGCGCCATCGCAGGCGCGCGCCCGGCCAATGCCATCGCTTCTGTCCGGTCCGTGGCGGGCCTGCCGGCGCGGTCGTCTCTTCGTGACCTGGCGCAGGGCGGACTACCGGATAAATATCTGTGCAAAAGAAAGTCAAAATATATTTACAAATTAGGCGACAAACGCTTTACATTACGTGTAGACATGTGATATAATGAATGTAGAGATAAGGACAGGGCCGGAGGGCCAAGGGAGAAAGCAATGAAGACGTACACTGCCGACGACAACAGAAGCATAATCGCCGACATTGCGGCCGGGAAGCCGCAAGATCGGCGAAGCCAAACGGAGAAGGACGCACAGGCCGCGCGGGACGCGTACGCAGTAGAGTGCGAGCGTGCCGACAACGAAGGAGCCGAAGCGCCCGCGTTCGCGACGTGCCGCGTCACAGGACTGCGGTATGGCGCAATCGCTCGGTGCTCGAACCGGGTCAAGCCCGGTTCGGACGTGTGCTGGCATCACAGCACACACCCCGACGCTCCACCCCTCTGAGTTCGCGGAGTGGGATGAAAGGAGGAACGAGGAAATGAACGAGAGGGCCGACGAGGAGGAAATGATGATGACAGAGACCGCGGGCAGCACCGCCACTCGGAACGCGGCGATCGAGGTGTTCGCGGCCGAGATGGCCGCGAACTTCGAGGAGTTCCATGCCGCCCTACTCCGCGAGGCGGGCGTCTAACGCGCCACCAAGGAAAGGACAAAAAAGTGGCAATCAAGTTCGAACCGAAGAACCACTTGATTAAGGTTCAAGGCCAGCCGTACCTGGAAGTCAAGTGGCGCCTGCTCTGGCTCCGCACCGAACACCCCGATTGGCGCACCGAAACGCTCCTGCACACTTGCGACCTCGAGTCCCACACTGCCGTCTTCCAGGCGCGCATCTCCGACGCCGCCGGCAGCCTGCTCGCCACCGGCTGGGGCATGGAGACGCTCTTCGACCTCCAGGCCAGCAAATCGCGGATCACCGATTGGATGGAAAAGGCGGAGACGAAGGCCCTCGGCCGCGCCCTCGCCGCCGCCGGCTTCGGCACTCAGTTCTCCATCGGCGACTGGCAGGAAGACGGCGTGGTCGACGCCCCCGTAACCATCCCGGCCAACGGCCCGACTACCTCCATCCCCGCTCCCGAAGCCCCCCTGGCCTGCCAGGGCCTGCCGGGATGCGCCTTGCCCGCATTGCCCACTGCGCGCGCCAAGGCGGAGGCTATCGGCATCAAGCCTGCCTGCGCGGCGCACACTCTCTCTCAGATGCACGCCATCTACGACTCCCTCCTGGCCAACCTTCAAGGCGGTGACGACAACCTGCGCCAGACTACCGCCGCGCGCCTCTCGGACATTCAAGCCATACTCGGTGTGGAAAACGTTGACAAGGGAATGGCCGCTGCTGAGAAGCGCATGGCGCCGAAGTGACTCCGGCCGCCGGGCGCACAAGGAGAAAACGATGAAGCGAATACACGAAATCAGGCACGAATTGGGCCTGATGATCTGCGAAGATGAGGCGACGCTCGCGCTGAACAACCTCATCGACCATGCGCTGGAGGTGGTGGACGGGCGCCTCGCGCTCCTGGAGGCGGAGCGCTCGCGTTGGGCCTCCCCGGAGTGGGGGAAAGAGAAGCGCACTCGGGTACTCTTCACGGAGCGCGCCGAGCTATGCGTGCGTGACGCGAATAATATCGTCGAGCCGCTCAGCGTACCGACGTTTCTCGTGGCGACCGCGCCGGTGCTCTCGTACGAGGACCGGCATTCCGAGGGCGGCCATGATGTCTGCGATGTCTACTTGGCGTGGCGCCATTCCCGCCGCGCTTGGCTGCTTCGGCGGGAATGGCTGCCAGCGCAGAGTTACGGCTGCAGCGGAGTAGAGGAGACCTTCTATGATTACGAGGAGGGCGTGCGCCTCCTCGTCGAGCACGGATGTTTCGGCACATATGAGTGTGTCGAAGATTGATGAAAGAGAGGGGGTTCGGGTATGATAGCTGAGAAGTACCGAGAACGACAGGGGAGGACCCGCGTCAGACAGACGCGTTCCGCCCTGCTGAGAGCGCAGAGTCACTGCGAGCTCGGGATGGCCATGATCGGAACGCCGATTCTCAGCGCTGTGCGGGCGCATATCATCAGTGCCCTGCGCGCGCTGGAGCCGATCCAGGAGGATGTCGGGCCGCTTGCAGCGGACTCCGGCCAAGACGCGGCGAGGAGGCAACTATGAAACACAGCCAGATGCATCCCCGAGCCCTCCTGGCCGGGAGCTTGCTGAAGGCGGCGCAGGCAGCCGCCGACGAGCACCTGCCGACGGCGCGCGACCTGGCGAACGACGCCGCCGTGATGCTGAACCGCCTGGCACATCACGTCGGCTACCAGCCCGCGCCGGAGCTCGTCGCGAAGGCGCGGCGGATCATCGGCATCCCGGCAGCCTGCGGCTGCTGTGGCGGCGAGGTAGGCACTGTCTTCACCACCTACGACTACCTGCCGAGTCGTCTCTGTGCCGCCTGCGCCGAAGACGCAGCCGACATCCGCGAACAGGCACTGGCCTGGCGCGAGGCCGAAGCGTACTGGCGTAATGCCAGTATCCGCTGGGCCGACCCGAAGCAGTCAGGCCCTCGCGTTGTCGCGCAACCGAAGGACCAAACATGAACGAGATTCAGTCACCAACACTACCGAACGTGGCCAACGTCACAGACGCGGCAAGTGACACTCACGCATTGACCTGCATCATCGCCGCATGGAGGTACGCCATAGCGATCTGTGAAGCGCAGTACGGTCTGCGCCTTGCGCTCGCTAACACGCAGTCAGGGCGCGACGCCGACGACGCGATCTGCGCCCATGCCCGAGCCCTCGACCTCGCGCAGCGCTCATACGCCGCCGCCGTCGTCGCCGCCGACAAGGTCCGCAACGCAGCGCGCTCATAACCTCCCGCAGCGCGGGGGGGGCGGCCCCCCCCCGGGGCGCGCCTCGGGAGAAGAGAAGGAGGAGAGAGATGAACACCAAACCAGGCGGCGGCGCCGAAGTCGCGGATGCGGGCGCCGCCGCCTGCCGGGAACTCAGCGCGGCGCTCACCGCCGCCTTCCGGGAACTCAGCGCGGCGCTCACCGCCGCCTGCCGGGCGTTCGCTCAGGCCAAGGACAGGCCCGGCGACTGGACGCCAGTCGCCCTAGCCTGGAACTTCAAGGAGGCGGTGGACGCCGCGTGCATGTCGTTCGACGGCGCTTACAGCGACGCCTACAGGATCTTCCGTGTGGCGCTGAACGCCCTCTGACATTCCGCCACCCGCCCAAGCGGCAGAAGGGACAAGAGAAATGCACGGCTACAAGGTCTGCCGGCCGGTTCATGGTTCGGCTATCGAGTTCCGACCCGCAGCAAGTAACGCACTGCCATCAGTGCGCTATGCTCTCGGCAAAACCACCCATCGTCCGACGAACGCTGGGCCGTTTGCCGTCTTCGCTCACCGAGCCGACGCTGTCGCGTTCCGCGACACGCTCCCGGATGATCCCGTGATTCTGGAGGTGAACTACAACCCAAGCAAACTGCAGCGCCTATGGTGCAGCCATGTTGGCCCCATATTCACCGACTACCACGAGCTGTTCCTCATCGACTGCCCGGACGGCACATGCCTGGCCACCCAGGTCACACCGCTGCGTCTCAGTCCCGACTACGCCCCTTGACTTTGTCTAGCACATGTGATATAATGGAAGCATAGGAAAGGAGAAGCAGATGCCCACCGAATACCGCTTTCCAGCCACCCCCAGCGAGCTGAACGAGCTCGCGGAGAACCACCGCGACTCAAACACCGCGTGGACCCAGGTCGCCGCCGCCGCGTATTCTGCATACAACCAGGCAATGGCCAGGATCTCCCGACAGCTCGAGGTTGAGCTATTCGCCATCGAGAACGGCGCTGGGCCTGAAGGCGTCGCCTACGCCAGATCCCGGGCAGCCTACACCCGATGTCACGCAGCCATCAAAGCCGCCAGGGCCACCCTCGCCAAGGCGCTCGACGCCTAACTGCCAAAGGAGAACAAACCATGAACTGCCTCCAGCTCCTTGCCACCATGATGCGCCTCGAAGTGCAACTCGCATTCGCTGCGGACCGCACCGACCGCACCCGCAACCGCCTCCTGCGCGCCTTCCGCCTCCTGGCCGAAGCCCGGGTCCGCCGCCGCTACTTCGCAGCCCGAGCCAGGCTCCAGCGCGCCCGACTCTCCAACCCCGAGCTGCACACCGCCGCTCGCTTTCTCAATCGATGACCCGCTCAGCGAGGGCCCGGCGCCCGGCCCTCCCGCCGCCACACAGTGACAAGCAAGAGGAGAACGAACCATAGTTACCACGAAGTACCGAATCGCCGAAGCCCAACGCCAAACCTCCCAGGCCATCCGAATCCTGGACAACGCCCAGGATCGCCTTGCACTCTGCGTCTCCCTCCTCTATGGCCAGAAAAACCAAGGCCTCGCCTGCATCATCACCACACAGGTCATAAATCAGATCGACAAACTGAAGGAAAAGCTCCATGACCTCCTGCCCCCCTGCCCCGCGGCGCCTGCGCCCTCGGAAGGAACTCCCGCCGATGAAACAGCCTGACAACCGTCCGACCATCGAAGAAGCGCGCGCCCGCCGCGACGCTGCGATCACCACGGCGCTCCGCTACTACTACACCGCGACCGCAACCCAGCGCCTGCAGCGCGATGCGGCGATCAAAGAGGCGAACAAGCAATTCCGCAAGGACATGCGGTAGCATATCGCCCGCTGGCCTCGCCCCGTCCCGCCTCAGCTTGACAGTGAACTATCACCTGTGCTATCATCCCTGGTACGAAGACGGTTACCATGACACGAACCAGAAGCCAGATCAACATCCGCATCACCGATGCGCTCATGACCGAACTCAGGACGACGACCGCCCTCCTCGGCGTCTCAGTGACAGATCTCGTTATCTCCGCAATCGAACGTCGCCTCGCAGAACTCCATCGCCTTCCAAACCCCGTGAAACACCAGCGGAGAAGCAACTCATCCTACGGACCCCGCCCCAAGCAGACTCAAGAGTAACCAATGATCACCACGCCACTTAATCAGAACTGCCGGAATTGCCCTCGCGTTATTCCGTCCGACAGCGAGGTCTAAAATTGCCCCGACTGCGCCGGCACACAACCGCGCAGTCCCGGAATCGCGAAAAGAAAGGATACCATTATGACAGACCTCCGCCCGATTGAGGACATGCTGCGTCTGGAAATGCGCTACGAGCTGGCGAAGCGCAGAACACATGCCGCGCGCGGCATCATGCGCCGCTTCCGGTCTTATGTCGAGAAGATCCACGCACTGCGCTTCTTCCGTGCGCACGACCGACTCAACCGCGCTCGCATCGATGATGCTCGCCTGGCGCGCTTGTGCGCCATCATGGACCGCGCCGCCGGGAGGAAGTCATGAATGACGACGCCATTGTCAACGAGAAAGACGGCACCCGGTTGGCACTCATTCCCGGCGGCGTGTTCCTCGCAGGCGAGGAACCCTTCCCGGTGGAACTCCCCCCGTACTACCTGGCTGCGGCGTCCGAACTCAAAGCACCCTCACCCGCTCCAGCATCGCTTCCGCAAACGCGATTCGCACCTCCCGGCGTGTGATCACGGCCCGGTCGGTGGAGTGATCCAGATAGCCCGTTTCGAGCAGCGCGCAGGGGCCGTCGAAGTCCATGATGGCTAGTCGCTTCACCTGCGTCTGGCTCTCATGCCGAACCCGGCGGCTCGGCAGCCCCGTGGCAATGATGGCTGCGCCGTGCACCATTCGCGCCCAGCGGCGATCCCGCTCGTCGCGATAGAACGTCTCCACGCCGCTCGCCCGGCCCCATCCGCCGCCGTTGCAATGCAGACTGAGGAAATGGGTGCAGCGCGCAAGTTCCGCCCGCTCATCGCGGCTCCCCACCGGCGCCGGATCGTCCGGGTCGTCGCGCGTCATCCACACGGCGATCCCGGCCTGCGCCAGCACGTGTTTCACCGTCAGCGCCCAGAAGAGTACGACATCGGCTTCGCGGATGCCAGCGTACACTGCTCCGGGGTCGTACTCGCCCGGTTTGCGATTTCCAGTCCCGTGGCCGGGATCGATTGCGAGCTTCATGATTGTGTCATTTCACCGCCGCGCCCCCGTGGACATACCTCTAAACACCATGTCATACCATGTTATAACTAGTAATACCTTATCAGTTTTCACACCTTTTGGGGTGCCAAGGGGCTACTGACTAGATATAACATGCTATAGCGTGCTATGACTAAGTATGACGGCGCGCATAAACGCCCTACAATCGCTCAGAATCGCGCGAGTGGGCCTGGGATACGGCAGCCCGAAGAATCGGCCAACCTTGCGCCTCTATGCGATGCGGAGGGAACGGGTTCACGCCTCATGGCCCTCCACGGTACTGCCATCCCGCCCGCCCGCTTGCATTGCATACTGGTATGTGCTATAATACACGTATGTATGGAGTGTCAAATGGACACATACCTCACCATTATGGAAGCGCAAGACTTACTCAAAGTCTCCGGGGCGACGATTCGGCGCTATGTTCGTATCGGCAAGCTCCCGGCATTCCGACTTGGTGGCGTGCGCGATCTCCGGTTCCGCCAGGAGGACCTGGTGGCGCTGTTGGAGCCGGTCATCGTTCGCTCGCCATGAATTCACTGTCAGCCGGGCAACGGATGACTGTTGCCCGGCCCCGTTCAGCGCCACCACCGCGGGTGGGATACCACCGTCGCGGAGAGGATTATCGCACTCTGCGCGTCTTCAGCGCCGCGGCCCGCGCCCCGCTGCGCTCGCCCCACTTCCGTCGGAGTCGGCACAGCCGCCGAGCCGCCAGACGCACGAGGAAAGCCGGCACCCACGGCGCATTGTGCTTCACGGCTGCCACCGCTATCTCCTCGAACTCCTCATTGCTCAGGTGCCCGTCGGAGTAGTACTTCTCCGCGTAGGCCACCGCCGTGGCCGAGTTGCGCACTACCACCTGCCAGACGACCGCGCCGATGGCTGGAACCGCCGCCAAGATGATCTCAGTCGTACTCATTGCGCCTCCTTACTGCGAACTCCGGGAATCAGCAGGAGCCGCCTGTCGCACTCGACAGAACATGACGCCTGCTGCCACTGCTTCACGGCTCGAATCAACATGGCCAGCTTTCCACGAAGCTCTGCCACAGCAGCATCCCGTTCTGAAACCTTCTTTTCCAGGCACTCGATCCGACTCCTGGCATTTACAATCGCCGCATCACGTTCCTTGACGGAGGTCTCCAACGTCAAGATGCGATTCGCCTGTTCAACGCGCCACTCCGCCGCATCATCCCAAATCGATACCGCCTCCCGGTGCGCCTGATCCCTGTTCGCCAGGCGCCCTTCCGCCGCGTCTCGATGCTCCACCGCGCGGTTGCTCGCGTGCTCCACCACCATTTTGTGGAGCACGCCGCCCATAGCTATCAGCGCGCCGCAGGCTGCAATTACCTCTGTCGTCGTCACCGAGAACCCCTCTCGGCTCGGCAAGGAACCACCTGAAGGACATCAGGTGCGCCACTGCTTCTCCCGCGCCACTCCTGGACACTAGCTCGGCCGGTGGAGGAAGAAAGGACGAAAGACCTCCACCGGCCGGGCCGGTCGCCGGATATAATCTGCGCGAGAGTCTGGCGCCGTCTCACGCCCCGGCGACATCGGAATGCCAAGCTCGGGTTGTTCTCACGATGCCCCGCCATCGAGCGGAAACGGGGCGCCATGGCGCGTTTGGGGCGCCAACCGGGGTGTGGTCGGGCCAGCCTCGATTCGGCGCGTGGCGGGCACGCACGAGCGAGCTCCACCACACGGCGATCGCGGTCTGCGCCAGCACGTGTTTCACCATCAGCGCCCAATCGAGCGCCGCGTTGTTTCGCTGCCGCGCTGCTCGCCTCCACCAGTACCCCTCGCGAATGTACCGCGCCCACGCCTCCTCGCCCGGCGCGACCTCTCCCCAACGCAGCCCGCGCGCCGCTTCCCACCGGGCGACGAGCATCAGCACCTGCGCATCGCTCTCCTCGTGGTCGGCCCGCCCCCCGGCGTGCGAGAGCTCGTCAAGCCAGATCGTCGCAAGGTGGCGAGGGGCCATGTAGCGCACGGTGTTCAGGTTCCAGCAGATGCGAGAGGGAGAATCAGTAGCAGGGTTTCCTGGAAGAAAAGCCGCGTCCAGCGCTCGCCACGGTTTGCGGTTCGGGTTGTGCGGGTTGTCGGGCCACTCCAGGTCGTGAAACTCGCATCGGCCCCCGGCGAGGAAGAGCACCGCCTGCGCTTCTGCGGCATCCATCCCGTGCTCGCGCAGAATGGCTGCTCCCGCGCGCAGCGCCGCCAGGCGAGTGGCCTCCACGTCGCTCTCGCGCGGCTGTCCGGGGCAGCGCCAGAAGGTGAAACCGCCGGTGAGGAGCAACAGGTACAAACACGCGCGCGCCATGTCAATCCCCCAATGCCTCCGCCAGCCGAATGTGCAGATCGGAAGCTGCCGCCGTGATGAGCAGCGCTGTGGCGAGAATGCCGAAACAGGCTCCTGCGATGGCTCCGAGTACGAACATCAGCATGTGAACCCCCCGTCCGGGTCGGTGTCTTCGCGGGGCTTCTCCCACTCGATCTCGAAACAGCCCGGTGTGCCGTCGTCCAAGATAGAACCTTCGAGTGATCTCACCACGCGACCCTCGGGCGAGACGATACTCGTCACTCCCTCCTGCACTATGACATCGACATCCCGGTGCGAATGCACTAGGAATCTGCGCCCGCCGCCAAGTGAGCGGTAGACCAGGACGATCCTCGCGCGCATGGCATCACTCCCTCGGAACAGCATTCGGCGGCCTCGGAGCGTCGCCAGCACCCCGGACGATCTCGCCCGTCTGCAGGTTGATGTCATCTCTCCCGAGCTGCAGACCGTACTTCGCGGCGAGGGACGCCAACACCTTCGCGTGCGCTCCTTCGGCGTCCAGCAAGATGGACTGGTTCTCGGCCATCGCCGCGCGCGCCTTCAGGATCGCGATCTCATGCTCCAGGTTCAGCGCCTGCAGCGCGATCCGGGCCTGCACCAGGATCCTCATCGAGACCGCCGCTTCAGCCAACTCCTCTGTAGCCAGGTACTCCGCCATGTTTCGTCCTCTCTCTCCTGTTCACACGTTCGCGGCGCCGCTCCACTCCGCCTGCGTCTTCGTGTACGAGTACGCCTGCGAGAACGGGTCGATCCGCGCGAGCTTCAGCGCGGATGCCGCGAACAGCTTTGCGCAAGTTTCGCCCTGCACCCTATACTCCCTATTCGTCACCGACGCGAGAAACGGATCGCGCCGTGCTGCTTCGTCGCGGTAGATCACCACGCGCCAGGACGCGGCGATGCCTTCGGGAGTTCTGCCCGGCTCCAGAACGAGGCGCTCGACGCGGCAGTACGCCTTCGGCAGGGTGACGCCGGTGTTGTCCGTGTACTCAATCTGCAGTGCCATGCTTTGCTCTCCTTAGCTGTTCGCACTGACGACTGCTACGGTCGCCAGATCGTCGTATGCGATCCTGAAGTTTCGGACGTAGCACGTCTGTGCCGCGTTGTCGATCTTGCCCCATATCTCGGCGGTATCTCCAGGGTTCCACGTCTGCGTCAGGTCCTCGCTCTTCGTGACGTATGCCCCGGTCACGTCAGTCTGCTCGGCACCCAGCGCCACACCGTTTCGATAGATCCGCGCCGTAGCCGTGTTGAGAACATTCGAGGTGTGAATGTCGAACAGGAAGCGACCTTGCCCCACCAGACCGTTCGTGATCGTGATCGTCTTGTTCGGTAGCTTCACGTAGATCGTGGACTGCGTGATCGATTCCACGTCGTGGCTGTTGCGGATGTTGGCGCTCGCCGCCTTGTTGATGATGTGTGGCAATTGGAGGCCGGTGCCAACCAGGACACCTGCGCCCGCGTCGATTGCCCCACGCGGAGTCACGTTGAAGCCGACATTGCCGTAGAAGTGTGTGGTTTTGTCCCCGAAGACTTTCATGCAGTACGCGAATGCCGAATCCGCCACACCCCAGAATGCAGCCGTCGTGTTGGCGTGAAGGGAAATGCCCCAAGTTCCTGCAAGGTAGCTGTAGACGTTGCCGTCTGTGAACGCCCGCATGATCTGATGGGATTTGGTTCCGCCCCGCAGAAACAGGCTCGTATCCTGCGCCGCCCCGACGACGTTTCCGAGGATGAAGTTCCAGGCGCCGTTGGCAGCACCGGAGAACACGACATCTCCGCCATCTGGCTGGAGCGAAATGAGACTCGATGTCTTTGTGGCGTGGCTCGTGCCGCTGAACGTGGCATCATCGTTCGCCCCCGACCCGCCGTAGTACGTCGGCGCAGTCACACTAGTCAACGTCGGCGTCGCGCTGTACGCGGGGGCTACACCGATGCCGGTGGATGCGAGCACGGAACCCGTCGCGACATCCGGCAGCTTCGCCACGGCGTCGGCGCCGCTGGCGTAGATCAGGTCTCCCACCGCGAACGGGTTGAGAGCGGCCAGCGAATCCAGGGTGGCATCCCATGCCTGTACGTTCGTGCCGAGGGTGAGGCCGAGGGTGGCCCGCGCGGTCAGCGCATCCGCGTCATCGAGCAAGGTGCGCGTGAAATCGGTTGTGTTAAGGTTCTGAAGCAGCATCTCACCCCTCCTTGGCAACGTACTTGCTGGCGATGGTCGCGCAGATCACGTGGACTGCTTGCGCGACCACGGCTTGCATCTCGAACGTGAAGCACTGGTCCGGCAGTATCTTGAACGAGTTGCTGTTGGCCGTTGCGGCCGCCCCGAAGTTCAGCCACATTGTCGCGGTGCTGATGTTCTGAAAGAGGACCAGTTTGCGCGCGATGTTCGCGGCCATCACCTCCTGCGAGACGCTCCCCGCGGTGATGTCGTCGCTCCTGTCCGTCAGTCCGAGTGCCATGATTTGCTCCTCATACTCCGTGCGCCAGCACTTCGATCACGTTGGCGGCCGCCCAGTCCTCACTCCCGCTGTTGTCAAGCTCAATCACGCCGCCTGACAGCGTCGCCGCCCCGTTCCACGAGGTGGCGAACAGGCTGGCACTGCTCTCCCGGATGATCGCCTGCCACAGCCGCACGGAAGCGAAGCCCGTGTCGAATCGCACCCGCCCCCGCGTTACATCTTCTGCTGTGAGCGTCCGGCTCCCTGCGTAAGCCAGCAACACGGCGGGCGAGAGCTCCTCACCGTTGTCCTGCGCCACCACCCGCGCCCCGGCAGTGCTTTCGGCGAGCGCAAGGGTCGCGCCCGCTGATAGCACCCGCACATCCACCACGCTCGTGTCTGTGCCGTGCGCCGCCGCCGCTATCCGGCCCGCCTGGTTCAGCTTGATGGCATTCGCCAGGTTCGTGGCCGTGATAGCCGCTGTGCCCCCGATGGTCACGGCTACGTTCCCGGCGCCCACGGAGGCGTTGTTGTCGAACTCGTACACGGTGGCAACCCCGGCCACCGTCACCGTCACCGTGTCCGCGTCGTTTGGCAGCACCGCCACCCGGATGTGCCCTGTCGCTTGCCGACCGGGGTCGAACATCCCGACGCTCAGCGGGCGAGCATACTTGCCAGCCGGCTCCGTGATTGCCGTGATCTCGCTGGCGTTCGTGGTCAGGACTGCGATGGGGGTGTAGAGCGCCCCCGGCGAGGCCCCCGTCGTGTTGTGCGTCACGGTCAGGGCGTAGCTGTCCGCCACCGTCGGGGTCGCCGCCCCCCCCGCTGTCCGGGTCACGGTCGCGAACACGTACACGGTGTTGCTTGGCACCGCCGCCACATACGCCACCGCTGCCGCCAGGGTGTGGACGTAGCCTTCACAGACGATCTTCGTGCTGATGGCAAGCGAAACCGTGAAGGCTGCGGTCTTCGTCACCGCGCCCCCGGACACGATCCCGGCGGCTAGCCCCAACGCCTGGCACGCGCTTTCCAGCGCCGTCCGAAACTGGTTGTCTCTCGTCGTGCTGTGGTAGTATGTGGTCGATGGGGTTGTCACTTGGCGCGGGAACGTAGCCATCACTCACCCCCCAGCTGCGTGCCGGAGTTATCCCCGAGCATCAGCATCCCCGCCAGGCCCCGCCCCGTCTGGTCGTCGAACCGCCCGTCGTCACGCGGGATCATGGTGTCCGCAGAGGCCGGGCGCACCGGGTGCAGGTACTCTGTCACCACCGACCGCTCTCGCGAGCGCCTGGCCCGCCCCTCCATCGCCCGCCGCATCCTGTCAGCCCCGTAGCCCGTATCGCGCAGAAGCATCATCCACCTCCCGATGTCCTACACCGGCGCCTGCCAGCTCGCGCCATCATCCACCGTCAGGTATGTGGGAGTAACCCAGCCATGTTCCCGGTGATCCACGATGGCAGGCGCCGGTGTGCCCGGCGAGAGGGCCGCTGCCGGGTGGGCGGCAGCGGCCGTCACCCCCGCCCAGTCCTGGTCCACTGTGTAGGCTTCCATGGTCAAACCCTGGTAGCATGAGAGGAACGCCTGGAACGTGCCCGACGCAAGCGCCGGGTACGAGCGGCCAACAAGCCACGTGGTCGGTGCGCTCCACGTCACCGCGTCTTCCGACCATCGGTGCGCCAGGTCTCCCGCGCCATCCTGATACACCAGGTGCAGCAGCCCATGCCGGTCTACCGCGAGGCTATACGGGTGGGCCGCCGCTGCAACGCTCGCGAGTTGGCTTCCAAGCGTGATCCCCCAATCGTCCGTCTGGAAGAACCGGATCTCGCCCGAGCCGGTGTGGTAGACCGCCAGCACCGGCCCCATGCTCGTCTGCACGACGCACGGCCACTTGTAGCCTGGCTGCGTCGCATAGAGGCTCCAGCTCGCCCCCCAGTTATCCGAGTAGTAACACCGGGCATTCGAGGCGTCATGATACCAGAGGTGCAGCCCCGACCACCCATCCGAGGAGAGCGCCGGAACCGCATTGCGCGCCGGCGCCGGGGTTGCGGTCACTCCAGCCGCCCACGCCACTCCGCCATTGCTAGATACAAAGGTCTGGAATGAGCCGGGTAGTCTCTTCGCTTTGCAAAGCCAACCTGGAAATATTTCCACTAAGCCCCACGCGGGGGTGGGATTGAGCAGTCCGAGCTTCAGGACCGTCGACCACGGATAAGCCGCGGTCTGAGCCGTCCGCGCAGGAGAGGAGCCGTCCGATGCTGCAGCCTCGTCGCAGATCAAGATACTATCGTAATTGGTTCTTACAGTTACACCAGCAGGAGGCGTCCAGCCGACGCCATTGTATGGCATCGCCCAGATGCTCATGATCGTCTCGCCGGGTTCGGATGATCCAGCGAGCCAGGCAGGTGTTGGCACAAGCGGAGGCGTGAGGTCATCGAGTTTCGATACTGGAGATAACGGACTCACCACAGTCGGCGGCATCGATACATTCCGGTACACCTCCATTACAGCATTCAAATCCGTTGTCAGGTCGCTGCTCCACATCCAAGTTGCAGGATCGCCTGCTTGTAATTCCTTCCAGTATACGTATCCTAGATCATTGGCGTGGCCTGGCGGGGATGAGTACGGCACATGGGTCCATCCTGCTGGCGCCGTT
>ERZ1292632.2653-Hain-H43-01um-R2-2653-length-14647-cov-106_pt1 | contig 14647 bp, 13 predicted proteins | sample MGYA00564407_ERZ1292632 | MGnify/ENA primary metagenome ERZ1292632 (study PRJEB36523, sample SAMEA6512637) | groundwater metagenome | collected 2019-01-08 | study: AquaDiva: Metagenomics assemblies of 32 groundwater samples | reverse complement strand
GGGCGGTTCTCGGTCTGGTGCGCCGCTACGAGTTCTGGGGGCTGGCCTTCGCGTGCGTGATGCCGGGCTGCCGCCGCTGGCTCCGAGGGCCCGTCCTGGGGCTTGGAGCGATCCTGGCTGGCATCCTCGGGGCGCTCGTCTACATGTACCCCTGGAACGCGCGCTGGCTGGGCCTCTACGTGCTCCCCTACGCGCCGCTCTTCGCAGCGCTCCTGGGGATCGGCTGGGCCGACCTGCTGCGCCACCGCCCTCGGTGGATCCCCCTGCTGGTCGTGCTCCTCATCGGCCCGCTCCTGATCGTCAGGAACCCGCTCTTGCCCCGAGCGGGAACGCCCTTCCTCGACGCCCACCGGACGGCGGCCGAGTTGCGGGCGGCGGTGCCCCCAGAAGCCCGGGTCTTCTTCGCTGGCCCGAACGCGATCCCCTACCTCGCCGGGTTGCCTCTGAGGCATCTCCAGCAGGCCTATACCGCGGTCCCCTACGCCCGCAAGCCGGTGCCCGAGCGAGTCCTGCGGCGCTCGGGCTTCGTGACGGCCGCGGAGGCGCGCCAGTGGCTTGCGCAGGAGGACGACTGGGCCGTGCTGGACCTGGCCTTCCTGAGCCAGGAGCAGGCGCGCTTCGGCCCGCTCGAGCAGGAACTCTTCGGGGTGCTCCTGCCGCGTCACTTCCGCCTCGTCCAGATCATCGGCCCCTACGGGGTCTACCGGCGGCGCTGACTGAGGAGCGGAGCCAGCGCCGCCAGCGCACGAGCGATCCAGAGCCCGGTGCGGTTCCCGATCAGGTAGTAGCGCCCGTAGTCGCACTCGACAAGCTGCCCCGCCGTGACCAGGCGCCGGAGCCGCGCCTCCACGACCATGCGCGCGTTGTAGCGGGTCAGGATCTCCTCCAGCGTTAGGGCCTGGCTAGGGGCGTCGTGGAGTTCGATCAGGAGCCGGATGCGCCGGGAGGACTCGCCGAGGTTGAAGAGGCCGATCACGTAGCAGTACGCGAGCAAGAGGTAGGTCAGGAGCCAGACCGGAAGGCCGCCGATCTGGCCCGCGCCCACGGCGAGGCCCGTGACGAGCCCGCCGCCACCCAGGACGCTCACGGCGAGCACACCGAGCGGGCCGATATATACCGACCTATACCGACATATCATGACGTGGAGCGCCACGCAGATCACGAGCCCCGCGACGGGAGCCAGCGCGACAGTCCCCATCACGGCCACCAGCGGAGCAACCAGAAAAAGCCACGCACGATGCGCCCGCGGAGACGATCAGCCTCGCCCATCTGCTCGTAACGCAGGAGATCCGGGCACAGAGGAATACCGACCAGTTCGGTGACATTCGTGCTGGATCCCACCCAGCCGAGCGGGAACATGGTCGGGATCATTGCCTAGCCCCCCTTCTCCAGCCTCAGCAGCCGCCGGTAGCCGAGGTACAGTCGCGCCAGCCGCGCCCCCGCAGGCGTCAGGCTGTACTGCCACTCGATCCAGCGGCGCGGGCGGCGCCGGACGAGGCCCGCCACCACCAAGTCCTCCAGGCGCGGGACGATCAGTCGATCATCGTTGAAGACCAATCGCAGCCACTCGACCGAGCACCCCTTCGGCGCGTGACTGATCTCGCGCAGGATGGCGAAGGTGGGGCTGTCGCCCTGGAGGGCCGAGTAGGTCACCATGTAGGCCAGAGCGAGGGCCACGTAGAGCAGGGCCGCGTTCGCCCAGTCCAGGGGCGAGCCGAGCGGGACGGCAACGAAGGCCACGCTCAGCCCCAAGAGCACGACGAGCGCGAGCCCGCCGAGGGCGAGGTAGTGGCCGCGCGGGGGGCGGAGGCGCCAGAGGAGCATCTGCAAGCCGACCAGCAGGGCGAAGGCGAGGCCGGCGGCGACCACCGGGGGGACCTAGGCCGGGTCCGCAGGCACCGCCGCCTGGGCGTCCCCGAGCAACTCCCGCAGGCTCGCCCGGAGGCGAGCGAGCTGGCCCTCGGCCACCCCGACCTCAACCCGCACACCGTCGAGGCGATCTCGGGCTTCCTGTTCCTCGCGCTCGAGTTCGCGCACGGTCAGGTCTCGGTGCTCGAACGCCGTCCCCACGGTGCGGTCGGCCTCGGCGATGAGGCGCTCGGCCTCCGTGCGCCGGGCGGCGTGCGCCTCGTCGTAGCTTCGCTCCATCGCCGCGAGCCGTTCGGCGAGGAGCGCCTTCTCCCGCGCCTCCCGCTCGCCGTACTCGAGGCTCAGGTGCGCGACGCGCTCGGCGTGCTCGCGCTGGGTCTCGCCTCGGAGGGCGACCGCTTGCTGGCCCAGATGCTCCAGTTCGGTCGCCTTCGCGGCGACTAGAGTCTCGGCTGTGGCCAGGGCGCTCTGGAGTCCCGCGATCCTGGCCGCGAGCGTCTGGGCCTCGCGGGTCGCCCGCTCGACGCCCACGACGACGGCCTCAGCCTGGGCGAACACCCGGTGGGCCTCGGCCCCGCGGCGGAGGATTTGGCGCAACTCGGTGAGCGGCAGCTCGTCGGCCATCGTCATCGCCCTCCTGTCGCGCAGACGCGCACATGGGCCTCGCCCACCTGCCCGCGCGCCCGGATCCAGCGGGGGACCTCTCGGAGTTCATAGATGCCAGGATGGGCGATCTCCCAGCTCTGCGTGTCGTGCAGCGCGTGGACGTCCGTCGGGTCGTCGGGGTCGTTCGACCCCTCGAGGATCACCAGCGCGTCTGCCGAGCCCGACACGGTGACGGTCCGGTGGCGGAACTGCACGTAGGACTGCCACTCGCCGACTTCGTCCGGCTGGAGGGCCCGCCACTCGATCAGCACGCCCGTGCCCTCGGGGTGGAGCTGGATCACCCGCGCGGGGGCGGGGGTTCTGAGCGCGCGCATGGTCGTCGTCATACCGCGGTCCTCCTCCGCCCCCTACGATGCCTCATCGAGGCAACCGGCGTCGCGCCTTTTTTCACGCCGGCCCTGCGACCGGCACTTGGGGCGCAGCCCCGGCCGCGCTGGCCGGCAGGGCCGGGGCCGGGGGCTGGCCGGCCGGCGTGCCGCCCGACCCGGCCTCGGGGGCCGCTAGGGGGTTCTGGGGCTGGGTGGGCGGCTCCCCCGTGATCTGCGGCCCCATGAGGCGCTTGACGCGCTGCAGGAGCTCGGCCTTGTGGGGCACGTCGGTCAATTCCAGGATGTAGTCGTAGAGCGCGGGCGCGATCGGCGGGAAGCTCCGCGCGATCTCGACCAGCGCGAAGAGGGCGGCGGCCCGGGCGGTCGGCGTCGAGGGGGCCTCGTCGAGCACGATGTCGTACTTGAGCGAGGAGGGATCCCGGAGGACGCGCGCCTTGGCGTCGGCGCCGTGCTCCTGGGCGAGCCGCCGGATTTCGTCCGTGCTCAGCTTGCCAACCTTCGGCAGCCACGAGGGGTTCAAGAATACCGGAACCTGCTCGCCGAGGTCGTTGGTGAGGAGCACCTGGTCTTCGACCGTGGAGACCTGCTGGATGCGGCGGGCCATCCGCTGGGCCATCAGCTTGCGCGTGCGGCGGATGTGGTCGAAGGCCCCCGTGGAGATGATCTGCCCCTGCTGCTGGCGCCGGGCCATCGCGACCCCGGAGAGGCCCGCCTCTTGCTTATCGCCGAGCAGTTCCGCGTTGATCCCAGGGATCTCGCGCATGTTCTGCTTCATGTAGGTGGCCAGTTCCAGATGCGCCGCGGCGAGGTCCGTCACGTTCGGGGCGTAGAAGCCGGGCTCGCCCTTCTCCTTGTCGTAGACGATCACGCTGTCGTCGGAGAGGTCCGAGAGGATCTGCGGGTCCCGCAGCGCCCCCTTGGGCACCGTGCGGCGCGGGTTGGAGTAGTTCTGCATCAGGTCCATCGCGTTACTGATGCGCTTGTTCTCGAAGCGCTGGGGGTCCTTCATGTTCCGGACGAGGCCGTAGATCGTGTTCCGCTTCCGCTTGTAGAAGTAGGCCACGTAGGGGTAGGACTCGTCGTCGTTCGGGAAGGGCTTCTTGTCCTCCTCCATGACGTGGTAGGTCGCCGGGATCACCGTGCCCATCCGCACTTTGCGCTGCTCCTGGCGGTGGAGTTGCAGGTGCTCGGGGTCGCCCTGGATCAGGGCGTCGGCCTCCGCCTTCGTGTCCACGAAGGTGACCTTGCCCGTGGTCACGTCGAACACGGAATACTTGGCGTAGTAGACCTGGTACCAGACCTCGACAACGAGGAGCTGCTGCTCGCCCGCGTTGTAGAAGTTCGCTTCCGCCTGGATGTCCTGCACGGGATGCTGGCGGACGTAGCCGTAGTTGTCGGCCCCCGTGCGGGAGCTGCCTTTCCCCTCGCCGCGGAAACTCCGGAAGACCGCGTCCAGCGCCCCGACGGCCGCGCGGAGATCAGCCTCGTGATCAGGATACTCGGCGACGAGGTCCTCCAGGAACGCCCACTTGAACTCCAGGATGTAGCGGCAGTCTTGCAGGGAGTATTTGCGCCAGAAGGGATCCCACAGGAGGTCATGGCCCGGGCGGAGGCGCTCGGCGGTGATCTCGCCGTTGGTCGGCCGCTCGCCCGTGTACTCGATGCCGATCTTGGCCGCGTCCATGCCGGTGATGTTCCCCTCGTCGAACATCTCCGACTCAAGGTCCTGGAGTTCGAGCTTGTCCTGCGCGTACTTGAGAAACCACGACATCGTGCGCGCATCCTCGACGTCTTCCCCGCCCTGCGGCACGGCCTTCATATCGACCCGGTTGGCCCGCTGATAGCCCGACATGAGGTCGAGCGGGGCCTGGATGTGGTTGATGGAGAGGATCGCGCGGCCCTTGGCCTTGAGCTTCTCGTAGCCCTCGTAGTTGCCGTCCCGCCCCCACTGGCCCCGGCCCCCGATGTAGAACTGCATGTCCTCCTCGGCGGCCGGCATCCAGTCTTTCCAGATCGGGTGATTGATCGCCTCCAGGAACCAGCCCCGGACGCGGATCGCCAGATCATCGCGGACGTTGGGATCGACCTCGGGCTGACCCGGCGCCTCCCCGAGGGCGGCGAAGGCCTCGGCGAGAATCGAGTCAGCGACGGGCGCGAAGGCGTCAGGCGGCATGCGCTTAGCCCCCGCCGAGCGCCAGCGCGAGCCAGGGCAGGAGGCACCGCCCCACGCCGATCAGACTGAGCCAGCCTTCCTCGACGTCCGTGACCGGGGCCTCCACATCCCAGAGCGAGCGCATCCCGAGGAGCATGGCCTAGCCTCTCACGCGCGACACCAGCGGGCAAAAATCTCTCGGTACGCAACCTCCACGGCTTCCACGTACCCCACGCAGACCGGGGAGGCGAGAAACTCCTCCCGGAGGGTCTTGCGGACGGTGGCGAGCGCCCGGAGGTCCTGCACGAGGCCCACGGCGATCTCGACATACTGCTCCGGGCTCTTGGCGATCCAGGCCGTCTTGCCCATCGCGGTCAGCACGCTGCTCGTGGTCCGCCCGGCCGCCTGCGTGCCATAGAGGGTCACGACGGGGACGCCCATCCAGAGCTCCTCGAGCCCCACGACGCCGCCCGTGTGGGGGAAGGGGTCGAGCATCAGGTCGGCCTGCTGGTAGGCCTGCAGGTGCTCGGGATGCGTCGTGGCGATGGCGAACAGCAGGCGCTCGGGGGCGATGTCGGGCATGGCCTCCAGCACGCGCCGGATCGCGTAGGGGCGGCGGAAGCCGTGGTCTTTGAGGACCAGCCGCGAGTCCGGCACCTGCCGCAGGATCTCCCCGAACGTCGCTAGACAAGCGTTTGAGAGCTTCTCGTAGCGGGCATAGGAGCCGAAGGTCACGTAGCCCTTGGAGAAGTAGGGCTGGGGGCTCACCCCCTTGACGTTGTACTCAAGCGGCGGCTCGTAGGTCACCACACACGGCAGATCGAAGACCCGCTCGGCGTAGTGCTGGCGCTCCTCCTCGGGCACGGCCACGGGGTCGGCGAAGAAGTAGTCGATCTCGGGCAGGCCCGTGCCGTGGGCGAAGCCCCAGGCCGTGACCTGGACGGGTGCCGGCTTGCGGGTGAAGAGGGCCAGGCGACCGCCGTTGGTGTGCCCGGCCAAGTCCACGAGGATGTCGATCTGGTCGGCGCGGATCTGGGCGGCGGCCTGCTCGTCGGTGAGCCCCTGGATCTCCCGCCACCGGGGGCCGGCCGTGGTCTTGAAGCGTTTGGTGACGGTGTCAGCCACCTCGTCCACGGGGAGGGTCGAGTAGAGGTAGGGCTCGACCGCCGGGGTGTGGTGGTTCACCACCGCCCCGAAGATCATCGCCGCCGAGTGGCGCTTGAAGTCGCCCGAGACGTAGCCGACGCGAAGGACGCGGTCTGGCGTGCGGTCGTTGCCATGCGAGGCAACCGGACCCGTATAGTGGTTCGCCTGATACCACTGGTGGCGTTGGGCAAGAAGTTCGCCGGGGCCCGCCTCCGTCAGCGTCTGCACGAAACAAGCATTCGGCCCGGCCGAGGGATGCCCGGGCGTGTCGCGCAGGATCGCCTGGTAGAGCGGCACCGCTTGGTCGGCCAGCCCCGCCGTCCCGAGGATCATGGCCAGCGCGAGGCGCGTTTCCAGGCAGGCGTTCATCGCCAGCGCCTCCCGGCCCACGCGCAGAGCCTCGTCGATCCGGTCGGCTTCGAGGGCCATGAGCGCCCAGTTCACCCGGATCACGGCATGGGTGCCGTCGAACATCGACGCCCGCTCGATGGTCAGCAGGGCCTCGTTCAAGAGGTTCGACTGGGCGAAGACGACGGCGAGGTTCTGCGTGGCGAGGGCGTGGCGGGGCTCGAGGCGCAGGGCGTGCTGGTAGTAGCCTTGGGCGTCGGGGAGCTTGCCCGCGACCTGGGCCTCGAGCCCGAGGCGCATCCACTCATCCGCCGCTTCCGCCCCCTGGGGGGGCACGAGAACAAAGGGCTGCATGCGGTCTCCTTCCGCTAGAAAAGGTAGCCCGACACGACGGCACCGAGGATCGAGCACGAGGTCCCGCCCTGGATCCCCACGCCGACGGTCGTCGCGCCCACGACGTCGGCCAGATAGGCCCCGAGGGCGAAGGGCGCGGTGCTCGCCTCGATCGCGAACGGGAGCACGGCCGCGATGCCCACGGTCGCCACCACGCTGAGACTTGCTGCCGCCGTGCCGACGATCACGACGAACCGCGCTTGGCCGAGGACGGCCGAGCTGACGGCGACGATGTTCATGTTCATGATCCGGAACACCAGGCCCGCCGGCACCGCCCAGAACGACGCCCCCGTCGTCACGGCGGTCGCCCCCGTGTAGACCGTCATGAGCATCGTCGTGCTCGAGCCGACGACCGTGGACGAAATGACGATGACCACGGGCGGGCGCGCGAAGTCCTTGGGGACGACGACCTGGCCGGTCGAGGCCCCCGTGGCCATCCCCGTCGTGAAGAGGAGCCCGATGTTGGAGACGGTCCCGCTCACGACCGCCGACACGCTCAGACCGGGGACGACGGAAACGACTTGGGTGCCGAGTTGGGTCACGATCGTCAGGACGCTGCCGACGATGCTGACGGACTGGCCGGGAGCGTTCGACACGATCTGGGTGCCGAGCACGGTGACGATGGTCAGGACGGTGGCCACCGTGCCCGCACCGAACCGCACCACCAAGCCCGTCGAGCCGACGGGTTGATCCACCGTCGTGAACACCATCCCCGCGACCGTGACGGTTCCGCTCACGACCGCCGAGACGGAAGCCCCCCCCTGAATCGTGACGGAGACCCCAGGCACCACGGACACCAAGCCCGTGCCGGAGATCGCCACCGATCCAAGGACGGTCACGGTGCCAGACACCACCGCCGTGCCCGTCAGTATCGACACGGTCCCCCGCACGACGAGTGCTGTGGAGACGGCCGCCTGATCGGCCGTCGTAAACACCAGACCCGCGATCGTGACGGAGACGCCGGGGACCACGGACACGACGGCGGTGCCGAGGATGGTCTGGACAGTCAGCACCGTGGTCGCCACGGCCGCGCCGGGGTTCGCCACCCAGACGATCCCCCCCGTGGCGGCGGCGGCCGGCGTCGCCGTCGTGGAGTACAGCGGGACGTTCGTCACCGTGCCGCTCACGACGGCCGAGACCGACAGGCCCGCCACGACCGTCACCGACCCCGTGACGCTCACGACGGTGGTGCCCGCCCCGGCGGTCACCGTGCCGGTCACGACCACCGGGAAGGCCGTGGTGGACTGACCTCCGGCGATCCACATCACGCCGCCGGCGGCGCTCGCGGAGGGCACCGCCGTGGTGCCCGCCAGCACGGCGGTGACGGTGCCGCTCACCACGGCGGAGACGGACAGGCCCGGTACCACCGAGACGAGGCCTGTGCCCGAGAGCGCCACGGAGCCGTTGACGGTGACGGTTCCGGACACGACGGTTGTCCCCGCGCCAGCCGTGACGGTCCCCGTGACCACGACGGGGAACGCGGTCGTGCTCTGGCCGCCGACGATCCACATCACTTGCCCCGTGGCGCTCGCCGAGGGCACCGCTGTCGTCTGGTTCAGCGGGATCGCCGTCACGGTGCCGCTCACGACGGCGGAGACGGAGACTCCTTGCTGGATCGTCACGCTCACCCCAGGGACGACCGAGACGAGGCCGGTCCCCGAGAGGGCGACCGAGCCGTTGACAGTGACCGTCCCCGAGATGACCGTGGTCCCAGCCCCCGCCGTCACTGTCCCGGTCACGACAACCGGAAACGCCGTCGTGCTTTGGCCCCCCGCGATCCACATCACCGCGCCGGTCGCGCTGGCGGAGGGGATGGCGGTCGTGCGGTCGGCGGGAATCCCCGTGACCGTCCCAGAGACGACGGCGGACACGGAGGCACCCTGCTGAATCGTCACGGAGACCCCCGGGACCACCGAGACGAGCCCGGTCCCGGACAGCGCGACGGATCCGTTCACCGTGACGGTGCCCGAGATGACGGTCGTACCAGCACCAGCGGTCACCGTCCCAGTCACGACGACTGGGAAGGCGGTCGTGCTCTGGCCCCCGACAATCCACATGACTTGGCCGGTGGCGGAGGCCGAGGGCACGGCCGTGGTGACCGAGCCGCCGCCGCCCGCCCCGGCGACGATGGCCACGTTGACGGTCGAGAGGATCGTGACGAGGGTTTGCACCGTGGGGACGGCCGCGACCGACACGGAGGCCCCCTGTTGAATCGTCACGCTCAGCCCAGGCACCACGGACACGATCTGCGTGCCCAGGATCGTGGCGACCGTCTGGACCGTGGCGAGCGTCTGGCCCACGCCGAGCCAGACGATCGGTCCTCCGACGCCGGAGGTTGCGGTCGTCGTGACGACGACCCCGGAAATGCTCACCGTGCCCGTGAGGGCCGTCACCGTGCCGTTGATCGTCACCGTGCCGCTGACGACAGCCGAGACCGAGAGGCCAGGCACAACGGAGACGGTCTGGCTCGCCCCGAGCCACACGAGCAGCCCCGACATCCCCGAGGAACCCGTGGTGGAGCCAGGTGCCACCACGCTCACCGTGCCGCTCACCTGCGCGGAGACGCTGACCCCCTGCTGCACCGTCACGGACACCCCGGGCACGACGCTGACGACCTGGGTGCCGAGCTGCGTCTGGATCGTCACCGCGCCCTGCACCGTGACGGTCCCGCTGACCGCTGGCATCGCCGACACGCTCACGGCCCCCGACACTTGGGCGGAGCCCGCGACCCGCACGGGGATGGCGAAGGCCGCCGCATCGGGGGCGGCCGTGGTCGGCAGCACGATGTCGGCGTCGCTCGTCCCCCCGACCTGCACGCGCTCCCGGTAGATGGTCGTGCCGGCGCGGTCGAAGGACTCCGCGTCCATGCGCTTGCCTGTAGAATCGGCACCGACGCGGATGAAATCGTTAGCCATTGATGTCGCCGAGCACGGGCTGATGTTTGTTCAGGCGTTTGATGTTCTCTCGGATCAGGAACAACTGCGCATGTGTTTCAGGCGAAATCGCCGCGCCGCCTTTGCCTCTGCCACGGCCCCGGTTGATCCGGGGATTGTCGCGGCGAATGCCTATGCTGTCGAGTGCAAGGCGAACTTGCTCGCGCTTGGTGACCACGAACGGCTGAATAAGCCGGAGAAAGCGCTCGGCGCTTCTCGCGGCCACTTTCCAATCGTACACAGGCCGTCGAGGCGCTGGACGCACTTCACGGGTAACATGACCAAAGCCTAAAATGTCCCGCACCGTGAGAATAGTCGGCGCGTGCGTGTTCGTGATAGACGCCGTCAAGTGCCATGAACCGCTGCGGCACTTCGGATGATTTGCCCAGAACCTCAGGTTAACCGACCCTTCTCCGTCGAACAACCCTGCCAGCCACGCCAACTCCGTGCGCGGAATGTGCTCATCGGTCTCGGGCCCCTGAAACGCTGCGGGCACAATCCCGTACCGCTGGCAGAACCACGTAACGGCCGAGTACGACGTCCCCAACATCGGCGCGGCCTGCCGCACGCTGCCCCGAGTCTCGGTCAGCGCCGCGAGGACGGCGGCTTCAGTGAGCTCCGGGTGCCCGAAGCCGACCGACCCTCTCCCGAGTTGCGTGCGCTCGTCAGCCATGACCGCTAGTCTCTCACCCCGCGAAGGTGCCCCCGTAGTTGATCTGGATGTTGCGGTTCGGGGCGTAGGCGACGGCTCCAGCCGCGCCCGCCGCCGTGTACGTGATGTCCAACAGCGTCTCCGCCCCGGCGGCGTCGTTGATGGCGTCCACACTGATGTAGTTCGTGCCGCTCGCCTGGGTATTGAACAATCCGAAACGCATCTCTTGGCCTTGCACCCACCCAGGGCGCGCAACGATCTCGGCGACGATGGTGGTGATCGTGGCGACCTTCGATCCCGTACCTACGGGGTCGAAGTCCACTTTTGCGGTTGTTTTCGTCATCGTGGATGGGTTACTTAACCCACTCCACGCCGGAGCGTCGTCCACGTCGTCTCCGTAGATGTCGAGCAGGGGCGTGCCCTGCTCAACCGTGACATCAAACGTCAATGTGGCGCTGTCAATGGTGTCCCCGCTGTTAGGTCCCGAGCCGTCCCCGACCGTGAAACGCACGCCGCCGTGCCACTGAGCGGCGCCGTACCGCCCCGCTGTCCACACATCGGCATAATCGTTCCAGTATGCAGATGGTGGGTAGGGCTCCATCCCGTCGTCGTTGTTGGTGGCAAGGGTCTCCTGAAACGACGGATCGAACTCCACCGGAAAGATCGGATCGTCCACGAGCGCCCCGCGCACCCTCACGCGCCCGGTCCACGTCTCCGTCACCCGGAGCGTCACTGTCGTGCCGTCGTCGCTGACAACCTGCTCCGTCTTCGTCAGATCAAGGGAAAATCCGCGCCGACGACCCGGGATGTCCACTCGCGACAGATTCTCTCGTCCCCGCAAGCCCGACATGGCTAGCACGCCCCGCAAGGGTGTTGGTCGCGTCACGAGCCACGTGAACGACCGAGGTACCGTCGCATCCGCTAGCCGCTTGATCCACGACACGCCGCTGGGCTGGCAACGGAGCGCGATGATCAATCCTGGGAGTGCGTCCCACCGCACGTCCTGTCCCACCCGCTGAGGCGAGACGACGAGGGGCAATTGCCCGACGGGCACGCCCCCAACGGCCTCCAGCTCACAGGTGAGCACCTCACCCGTCGCCCGCGAGGTGTACGTCATGCCAATCCGGTTGCGCGTGACTTGGAGGATGTACGGCGCGGTGTCGAGCCGGAGATTCGCGCCCATCCCTTCGAGGTCCATGTCCTGAAAGACTCCGCTCGCGTCGCGATAGTGGACAGCGGACGGTTTGCAGAGCAGGCGCCGCTTGCCGTCAGAGAGCCGGTACGCCTTGGAGAACATCGTCCGCGCCACCACGTCCTCGCCGAGCGTATCGGTGGGGATGGGCAAGCGAAGTTTAGGCATGGATCACCGCCGCCGCCCCGCACGGGTCAATGGGCCAGCCCTGTTCTTCGAGGCCACGAAAGACCTTCAACGGGTCTTCACGCATCTGGGTGTACGAATGCTCAACCCACACGATGTCGCGCCGGTTGGCGAGCATGCGCCTGAGTTCGCTGACGAGGGTATCAATCCAGTCCACGGCCAATTGTCGCCCGAACGCTCGACGATAGGACGCTTGAATCTCCTGAGCGGCTCGCGTCAGGAGGACCGCGTAATACTCGTGGACGGCGAGGCGCGGCATCAGCGGCGCGACGACTTTGAGAGCATGCCCGTCATGCTGTCTCGGCCACCCAACCTGCTGCGTGTCACTCTCGGCGGGCTCATAGAGATCCACGGGGTTGGCGAAATTCCCCGGAGTCCCACTCCGCTCATTGAGCCGCCGCCGTTCATCGCTCTTCACCACCGGCAATCCGCCCGCCTCCAACGCCTGCATCATGGCAGACGTGCCCGAGCGCATCATACCGGTGACGAGGTAGATCACCGCACCACCTCGTCAGGGTGCTCCGGGGGTGTGTACGTCGTCCCTGGCCACAGCGGGCGACACGCGGGCCGGTCCACCCAGATCAGCCGGTCCACCGGAGCGGGCGGATGGGCCACGAGCGCGACGATGGCGGTACCGCCCGCTTCCGAGATGCGCCGGGCGACTTCCCAGACGCGATGGGCGTGCTTCAGTCGATCCTCTGGCGAGAAGCCGCAGTCCGGCGTGAGCCACTGGCGCACGTCGTCGCCGTCGAGGATGACGGCGCGATCATCGCCCTTCGCGCGCTCGTGGGCCAGCGTCGTCTTGCCTGTGCCTGGCGCGCCGGTGATCCAGACGATCACACGCCGATCCGTAACGCTAACGTGGTCCCGCCCTCGAACGCCCCAAGATCCGGCGCCGCCCCCTCGTATTCCACGCCAGCAATGATGACCCCGTCGTCAATGACCGGGCTCGTTGCCTGTAAATGCAGGTCCGGCGTGACCTCGCTGACGAAGAGCGGGTCCCCGCTGTCCACATTGCTCGACACGTTGGGATACGTGGACTCGAACTGCGCGAGGGTGTATTTGAGGTTGTTCCCGGCCCCTGCCGTGCGGACGATGAGGACCCAGCCACCGTCGGGGTCAGCTGCCCCGCGCGAGAAGCGGTTGTTCTTGAAGTGGTTGCCGCCGATGGTGCCCGCCGTCCACACGGTCCCAGCGCCAAAGAGGTCAATCCAGATGTCCCAATACACGCTTTCGAAGAAGTCGCCGGGCTCATCGGCGGTTTCGTTGTTTTTCCATCCCAGGTTGTTTTGAATGAGATTGTTGGCCAAGACGGTGTTGGCATTGAGGCTGCTGCTCACCACCATCTTGAGCGGGGCACCGCGGTTGCTGAACAGGGTATTGTGATACACCTCGTTGCCAGTACAGGCTTCCGTGAAGGAGGCGAAGATCAACGCCTGCATGTGGATGGCCGCCGAGTCCCCACCCCACACCCGGTTGTAGCGCACGAGGTTGTTCGTCCCCTCGACGACGATCCCGTTCTTGGTCCCCGCACCCGCGCTCACTTCCGCCGTGCCCGTGCCCCATACGTCGTTACACTCGACGATCGTGCGGTTCGCTTTGCCGTTCATCGCGATCCCACCCGCGCGGACGTTGTTGACCAGATTGCCGACGACTACACAGTCGTCGCAGGTGGCCTCCCCAGCGGACTGGTAGCCGCCGATGGTGATCGCCATGTGGCCGCAGTTCGTAATCGTGTTCCTCGCAACGACGAGTCGATGCGAGCCGTTCTGAACGAAGAGACCATCGCCCGAGTTGGACACTGCATCGCCAACGTCGTCAATGACACAGTCCTCGATCCGGCAGTCGGGGGCGTTGTTGAAGTTAAGATCACTGAAGTCGCGGTATGTACTGTTGCGAATCCAGATGAACGTGGAGCCCTGGCCCACAATGATTCCGTAGTCGTCGGCGACCGTGGCATCCATGCTGACACCGTCAAGCACCCAGTGATCAATGCCGTAGAAGACGAAGACGAAGTCGCCGAGCGGGCCGTCGGTGACGGTCCATGAGAATCCCGGCCGTTTCTTCATCACGATCTTGTCGGTGGCCGTCCCGTTCGTCCCCGCGGCAGGAAAGAACTGCTGGTTGTTGAACGTGCCCCAGCAGAGGAACTCACGCCCGGCGACCGCGTTGGCGGCGATCTTCTCCAGCGTCTTCCACGCGGTCCCGGCCGTGAGGCCATCCGCCGCGTCGCTGCCGCTAGTCCCGTCCACGTAGCGCGTCGAGGTCGCTGCCGGGACCGAGGGCGCGGCGTAGGTCGTCGTGTCGCACCGCAGCCCCGCCACGGCCGGGATCGGCGTGCGGGGCAGCAGCGAGGCCAGCGGGTCGTCCACCCAGGCCACGAGACAGAGGGCCACGAGAGCGGCGATGCCCGTGCGACGGATCGCCCACGGCACCGTCAACCAGCGCCCCGCCGCCTTCGAGAGTCGGCGCAGTTGCCACACCCCCGTGCCTCGCTCGTTCACGGCCGGACCATGACGTAGCTCACGTTGACGTCCACATCGCCCACCAGCGGGTCATCGGCCGTGTAGCGCAGGTCCTCGCCCTCGCCGGACACGCCGAGGACTCCCGGGGGCGTCCCAAACCCGCCGCCGGGCGCGATCCCCGCGTGGCTCGCCACCACGCCCTCCCCGGTGGGCGTCGTGGCCCCGAAGCCAGCCCGGAACGCCACCTTCGTCGCCGTCGCCGCCTTGCTGACCGTGACGAGCATGTGGATCACGACGATGAGCGCCCCGCTGACCC
>ERZ1292632.2652-Hain-H43-01um-R2-2652-length-14648-cov-9_pt1 | contig 14648 bp, 13 predicted proteins | sample MGYA00564407_ERZ1292632 | MGnify/ENA primary metagenome ERZ1292632 (study PRJEB36523, sample SAMEA6512637) | groundwater metagenome | collected 2019-01-08 | study: AquaDiva: Metagenomics assemblies of 32 groundwater samples | reverse complement strand
ATGTTCATATCCCTTTAGTGTGCCTGATTATGGGGAATTACGCAACACGTCTATTATGGCACAATGTAAGTTCGTTTGAAATTGGGAAGATGCAACAGCTTCTTGCTCCACAACCCGCTTTTACTTATTTCGATATGAATCGAAAACCATCTGTATGGATATGTTGGATAAGTATTCCAATTCCTAATCCAGTAAGAATAATGTTTTGGATAAGAAGGCCCAAAATGACAAAAAGTATTCCATATAAGCTGTGATGTAGTTTCAATTCAAAGACTCTGAGTTCTGTTTTCTTGATTATATTGATACAAAAATATTCCCAAAAATATGCGAGGATTATTCCAAATATTGCAGAAAGTATTATTGTCACTCTGTAATTATATCAACAGTTCGATGATAGTACGACCAGAAGCTAGTCCTCCTTCGCCAAGGCTTCGGCAGGACATAAGAAACTGTATTTCCTCGTGCCTCGGAAACAGTTTCTAATGCAGGCTCGGAAGGAATCGAACCTTCAATAGAGGTTTTGGAGACCTCTGTTATACCATTTAACTACGAGCCTATGGGTAAGTATTATACCAAGTATTACATCCACAATAAAGTATATTCGACTATTGACCAAAGTACAGCGGCCGCAGTAAATTAGTCAAAGGGGAGGAATGCAACGTATGTCTATAAAAGATGCAAATATGATAGGTGCGAGCGTAAAAATTAAAAGAAGTGCTCATCCATACGCGAAAATACAGTGGAAAAAAGCGTCTCAATTATTTGAGCGATTACCTGTGCAAGAAAAAGATCAAGGTACGCGGCCCGCCATGAAGGAGATATTACATTTTTTAGCGGCGGTTGGTGTCGTAGGCATGGTCATTGCGTTTCCACCGATTATTACTGGAGTGGCCGCCTTTGTTCGACTTGGGAAGCGAGATTATAGGAGTTGGGGTATGCGTCGTGCGCTCCATCAGTTAGCAAAGCAACACTATGTAACGATTAAAGTATTGCCCGATGGGAGTACGACCGTGAGGATCACGAAACAGGGGATGATGAGAGCGCTATCGTATCAAGTAAATTCGATGCAAATATTTCCACAGAAAAAGTGGGATGGTCGGTGGCGAGTGGTGATATTTGATATTGAAGAAAAGCATCGTCGGTTACGTGACATTTTTCGTATGCGTTTGGTGCAACTGGGTCTTTTTCGACTGCAAGAGAGTGTGTTTGTATCACCATATCCATGCTTTGACGAAATAGAATTTTTGAGAGAATTGTATGGTGTCGCTTTCAGTGCAAAGTATCTTTTGGTACAAAATATTGAGGATGATCAGGTCCTACGTTCTCATTTTGAGTTGCCTACCTCTTGACCAAAATACAGCGGCCGCAGAAAGTTGGTCAATGGGGTAGAAGTAAATGTGTTGAACGTGGAGTAGGTGTTGGAGTTGGTAAAGATTGATGAGAGATGAGAGATGAGAGATGAGAGATGAGAGATGAGAGATGAGTGCGGAGTGATGTTATAGAAGTTTTACGGTTGTGATTGCTTGATCAAAGACTGTTCCAAACCCTGCGATGAAGACATCTAGATTTTTGAATTTGTTGTAGAAGATGAGTTTATCTATCTTCGTCCCGTCTTTTTCTGATGCGTCGTGATAAAGGGTAGCGGAAAGGGTGGCGCTGCCTGATGCGCTGACGATCGTGAGTTTTTCCATTTGATCTGCCTCTAGCGGCACGCGTGGAATATCTTTTTGGCAGATGATGATAATGCTGTCTTCTTGTTTGTCAGTATCAGTCAGTATCGTGCCGCTTGTCGTACTCTCAAGGCGTTGTAAATTCGATGGGTGTTGTAACGATATACCACAGAGGTCACTGGTGTACGTGATGAGGGTGATAGGTGGTGTTGGGGTGGGAGAGAGGGCGATTGATTTTTGAAGATCAGGAGTGATACGCATTGACTTACCGATATTTACACCGACAATGAGCGCTGCAATGATTGCAAGAATTGCGATAAAAATCAGAGTGTTGCGTTGCATACTATAAAACTCAATCAAGTTTATTCGTCTCTTTGTGCTCTGTGTGCTTTTTGCACTTTTTGCAGTATTTGGAGAGAAGGAGTTTCGTCTCGGTGTTTATTTTATTGCGGCTCGTCATATAGTTCTGGCTTTTGCAAACCGTACAGACGAGAGCCAAGAGTAATCGTTGATCTTTTTTTGCCATAAACACATTATAGCGTATCAGCGGATCTTACTCAAGAAGTTTATTGGAAACGAGTGCACTTGCCATTATTGAAGCCATGTATAAGCGGCCGGAATCAGAGTAGTGGATGTGGTCACCGCCATTGATATAGCCTAATTTCCCATTGCCCGAGCTATCCAGTGTCGGATGAAACGCATCAGAGAGTGGCAACTTCTGACTTTTGGCGAATTTGACGGCATTGTCGACATAGGATTTGATGATTTCGACTTTTCTCTTTTTTTCTTCAGCGCTAAAGTTTATAAATGGTGCTCCATCGCCAAATACATTCCAATTCGGTGCTATGGTAGCGGCTACCATAATTTTTGTCTCTGGTAATTGCTGTTTTATCGTATCAACCATCGCAGCAAGCTGAAGCCAGTGTTTGGTAAGTGCTCCTTCATCATAGGAGTACGGGTTATAGCCAAAACTTTCGACAATGATAACATCTGGTTTTTGAGAAATCACAGAAGGACGTGGAACTCCTAAATATGTGTATCCATTGGTAAGCCTATGAAGGCCGGAGTCTATATTTTCAGCCCCCACACCGTGATTGATGATCGTAAATGTGGTAGTGGGATAGGTAGCGCGGAGTTTATTAGCGAGTCCTGAGGCTTCTGGACCAAGCGTATCAATCATACTGTCGCCAACGAGTGATATAGTCATTGCCGACTTTTTCGTTTTGTGTGTGGCTGGAGTAATCGTTGGTGTGGGAGACAGGGGCTGGTCAGTCTTTGGCTGAGGCGTGGTGACGACTTGTATACTTGGTGCCGGTTCAACGATAGGTGGTTCTATCATTGTCATCGCACCGAGAATATTTAATCGAGTCGATAAAAGATCACCAAATGTCATAGCTGGTGGAGTTTCTACATAGGTAAATGTAGAGATGACTATTGGATCGTCGGGTACTGGAGAAAGAAATCCGCTTTCCGCATACACGCGAAAGGAGAGAGATAAGAAAATTCCAATACAAAATAATACGAACCAACGCATATCTTTATCATACGCAAAAGAGAGGTATTTATCTATGTATAAACGATTGAGGAATAAAATATATCATCATGCTAACATGCTAACATGGTAGCATGATGAAGTAGTGATACAGAGAACGAGATAGAGCATGGTTTATCAATTGATTGCATGAGATAATAGATGCATGAATTGGATTGTCGTTGGATTTCTCATGTTTGCTTGTTCAGTCCCTGCATACCTTCTCATTCGTAGAGCTACGATAGTAGGTATGCCGTTAGCAATACAAAACCTAGCATGTTTTTTAGTTCCGCTTCTTTTATATATTCCGTTAGCTACGTATTCCCGAACGCCGTTAACTGTTACTGCATATCAATTGATCATTTTAATAATGAGTGCAGTTCTCTTTAGTTATTTGGGAGCGAAGTTTTCGCTTTTAAGCATGCAATATGCTCCTAATCCTGGATATAGTCTGGTGATATCAAAAAGTTATGTGGTGTTTACAACGCTTTTTGCCATTATATTTTTTCATGCGACACTATCCTTTCAAGCAGCGATAGGAGTAGCGTTCATTGTGGCATTTTCCGCGATAATAATGATTGACCCGAAGAAAAAACAATCAAGTCACACTCGTTCAATTTGGTTACCACTTACCATGGCAACATTTTTTTGTTGGGGGATGCTGGCGGTTGCCTCGAAATACCTTCTGGATATCGGTGTGCCTATTTATACTCGATTAATCTATATACTTGCTATCGTAAGCATTCTTATCTTCGTTGATATGAAAAAGGAGCGTGTGACGATAACGAGAATGTCATTGCAACAATGGGTGTTATTTGTGGCGATCGGTGTTTTATTTACAGGATTTAATTATTTTATGCAGTTGGGATATCAAGTTGCTCCAAATATCGGATATATTAACGCAGTGAATGCTGCATCCATTGCTTTTGTGACGGTTGGAGCAACAATACTTTTTCATGACGAATTTAATATTCGAAAATTTGTAGGCGTCATCGGCGTGATCGCTGGATTAGTTTTGTTGGTCTTATGAGTGATATTTATTATCCTGTAGCACATCGGTCGCAAGAGGAGATTGACGCATTGAAAATGCGATATGAAACGTTTGATGCAAACGTTATCCCATTGGTGATGAACACGCATGGATTTACGAGTGTTTCTTGGGAAAAACCTACGACGTGGGGCACATCGCATGTTATCTATATTGTGACAGTGAAAGAACAAAAAGAGCCGCTTATTCTTCGTGCAAATATTGGAGGAATCTCTGAAGGGATGATGGTCGTTGAACAGCTTATTTCAAGAGAAGCAATAAAATTGAATATTCCTGTTAATGAAATTTTTGTTGCTGATATATCGCGAAAGCAATTCCCTTTTGATTATCAAATACAAAAGAAATTAAAAGGTATGGATATAGAAGATCATTTTCATGGAAATCACAAAGAGTATGACAATATATCTTTTGAGATCGGAAAATATGTGGGAATGTGGGGGAGTATAAAAATAAGTGGATTTGGAAGGTTTGAGAATTCACTCCAAGGTACAAAAAAGTCTATGTATGATTATATTATCGTGAGGCTGGATGAAGACATTCGATTTTTGGTAAATGCAAAATTATTTGATATTAAAAAGGCTACTGTCGTGAGGAAATTATTTGATGAGTATAAAGAGCCGATAAATAATGGGGGAGTCTCGACACTTGTTCACCATGACTTGGCGGATCACAACATTATGTTTGATGGTGCGCAGACGATTACCGGCATATTTGATTGGGAGGCGGCAGTTGCAGGGGATCCGGTTTTAGATCTTGCGAGTGCGCCTACATGGAAAACGCATTTCCCTCGGGAAGAAAAGATGATAGAGGGATACAGGTCTGTTCGCGATCTGCCAGAATATTTTGAGGAAAAAATGAATATCTACAGACTTCGTACAATGCTTTGGAAAATGGTATATGCACTGCGCGCAGGAATCCTTAATCAGGAGAGAAAAAAACGCTTTGTGCTATCTCTTACACCATTTAACATTATTATTTGAGCCCAGTGAGAGAATTGGACTCTCCTCTAGGTCTTACCAAGACCTCGTTTTACCGCTAAACTAACCGGGCGATGAATGATATTGTATCATAGCTGAATATTTCTTCGCGCATGGTTTTTTGAAACGTAGCGACTAATATATATATCATGAAAAAAATATTGGTGACTGGTGCGTTTGGACTCGTAGGCTCTGACCTTGTGCCTGCATTGCAAAAAAAGTATGGCAAGCGAAACGTGTTTGCCCTTGGGAATAAGACGATTCCCAAAGATTTTCATGGTCAATTGGTGAAGGGAAGTGTCGTCGACAAAGTATCTTTAGAAAAGATTGTTAAAACCCACAACATTACCGAGGTTTATCACTTGGCAGGACTTCTTTCTGTCGGTGGAGAAAAAAATCCTGATTTGGCATGGGATGTAAATGTACAGGGCCTACGTACTGTATTGGAATTAGCACGCGATTTCAAACTTCGTGTTTTTTGGCCGAGTTCCATAGCCGCTTTTGGCCCGACGACACCCAAAATAAAAACACCGCAATACACGGTACTTGAACCTACTACTATCTATGGCGTGACCAAAGTCACAGGAGAGTTATTATGTCAATATTATTTCTTGCGATGGGGGGTAGACGTTCGATCCTTGCGATACCCAGGCCTTATTGGTTATCAGGCTCCTCCTGGAGATGGGACTACCGAGTACTCTGTGCATATTTTTTATGGATTGTTAAAAGAAAATAAATACAGTTGTTTTTTAAAAGATGATGCGCGACTTCCGATGATGTACATAGACGATGCGATACGTGGGACGATTGCGCTTATGGGTGTGCCTAGTAAAGACATTTCGATTCGGACAAGTTATAATTTTGCAGCGATTAATTTTACGCCGAAAGAGTTGGTGGCGGAAATTATAAAATTACATCCAACATTTGTCTGTGCGTATAAACCAGACCCCATAAAACAACGGATTGCTGAAAGCTGGCCGCAGTCCATTGATGATGCAGTTGCAAAAAAAGATTGGGGTTGGAAACCTGAATATGATTTGAAAAAGTTAACACATGTCATGATTGAAGGATTAAAGAAAGTCGCCTCTTCGGCGACCCGCCGATGAGGCGGGAAAGGAAATTATGAATCCATTACAACAGTATTTCGACACGATAGAGGACATGAAGGCGAAGGGATTGTACACGCCTGTGCGCGTGCTCGAATCGCCGCAAGGATCGTGGATTACGATTGATGGAAAACGTCTTCTTAATTTTTGTTCCAATAATTATTTAGGATTTGCGCAGGATAAACGAATTGTCAAAGCAGTGATTAAAGCAGTCAAAAAATACGGTGTGGGAGCGGGAGCGGTGCGGCCTATTTCCGGCAACCTTACACTGCACATGCAGGCAGAAGCGGCACTCGCCGCGTTTAAAGGAGCAGAAGCAGCGTTTTTACTTCCGGGAGGGTTTATCGCAAACATCGTGGCGATTTCTACCATAGTCGGCAAAGAAGACATCGTAATTTCTGATGCACTCAATCACGCAAGCATTATCGACGCAATCAAACTTTCTCAAGTAAAAAATAAATTTATCTACAAACATAATGATATGTTAGATTTAGAACGAGTGTTAACAGAGGCAAAAAAAATTGCTGATGGCCATATCATGATGATTGCAACAGACGGCGTCTTTAGTATGGATGGCGATATTGCAGATCTTCCCAACATCGTACGGTTAGCCAAAAAATATGGCGCTATCACGATGGTTGACGATGCACATGGCGAAGGGGTGCTTGGGGATGGCAAGGGAATTGCGCACCATTTTCATCTTGAGGGTAAGCTGGATATAGAGGTTGGCACGCTTTCAAAAGCATTTGGCGTGTTGGGCGGGGTGATCACGGGCAACAAAGAATTGATAGAGTATTATCGGCAAAAGGCAAGACCGTATTTATTTTCCACAGGATTGTCTGTAGCAGATGCGGCAGCAGTCGTAGAAGGAGTGCGAATTCTTTCTGCATCAGATAAATTGGTCAAGAAATTGTGGAACAATGCCAAGTATTTGCGTACGAAATTTATCCAGCTCGGATTTAATACAGGAGTCACCCAAACACCTATCACTCCAGTCATGATCGGTGATGAAAATAGGGCAAAAGAGTTTTCTTTGCAGCTTATCAAACTTGGTGTGTTTGCTACACCTATCAAATTTCCGATGGTCTCTCTTGGCAAAGCGCGCATACGCGTGATGCCATCAGCTACGCATACGAAGAACGATTTGGATATTGGACTTAAAGCGTTTAAAACGGTGGGGAAAATGTTAGGAATTATTTAATTTTGGGATTTATAGTATTCATCCCATGCATTCATAAAGCCTGTGTAGTCGATGACCGATATTTTCCCATCACCATTTAAGTCACCTTTTTCTATGTTATTGAGCCACCAATATTCCATAAATAAGACATAGTCAATGACGGTCACGGTGCCACTGTTATTGAGATCAGCAATATTTGGTGTTGGATTTGGTGTGGGTGATGGAGTAACCCCGAGAGCAGGAGTTGCGGTCACGATTCCTGTCGTGATGGTGCTGCCAGTAGCAGAGGCGAGAGTATTGGTTGATTTGCCAAGGGCTGCTACCTGTGTGGCGCTGGTAAAGGCAATGGATGATTGTTTATTGGCAAGTGTCTTTACTGTCCATGTCCCTATTATCTCAGAGCCTTTAAACGGGTTTGTCGGCGGGACACCGAGTGTTACTGCTATCGAGCCATTGGTATGTGTTTCGGGAGTAAGCACTACAAGTCCGGTTTGTGGGGTAAAACTAAGTATTTGGATAGCAGTTGGATCATACGTCAGGTGAAGTTCTGCAGCAGCAACAGTGTCGTCATTTGTATTGATAGTAGCACCCACAGAGAACGTTTCTTCAACAGTGGCTTGTTTACTCGCAGGAGAGAGTGCTAGGGTAGAGCCCGTGTTGGATGCTTTGGAACGGATATCCTGAGAGTTTTGCATAAATATAAGTCCTACGCCTAACCCGACGATCATAATGAGTATTGCAAAAAGTATAGGGAGTATTGATTTGCGGCGCGCAAAGGATGCGTGATGGTGAGAAGTTTTTTCTTCAGCGGCATCTGCAGGAGGTGGCGTGACGATGACGCCATCTGTTGTTGTATTGAGAGGATCTTTTGATGCTGACTGTGACTGTTCGTCCATAGAGTATTAGGTCATTTTTCTATATAATTATAGTAGCATTATTTCTGCACTTTGCAAGTACGAGATTATCGTTTACCGAGTTTGTCATTTATCTTATAGACAGACGGTTGACAAAAGAGGGGAAAAGTGTAAATATGAACTGGAAGTAGTAAAATTTAAGACTTGCAGTAGAAATATATGAACTTAATAACGTTATATCAAATGAAACAATCTGTGTTTACAAGAGCGAGTCTGGCACAGATTTATCCGGAACTAGAAGAAAGACAAATGACAAACGCCTTGTATTATGCGGTTAAAAATGGACAATTGACAAAAATACGACGCGGATTTTATGTGAAACCCGGATATGATAAGCAGGAGTTGGCCTGTAAATTGTATCCACCAGCTTATGTAAGCACGGACACAGTATTATTTGAAGCGGGAATAATTTTTCAATTAATGAGTGAAATAATATGTTTGTCAAGAGTGTCCAGAGAGGTGGTGGTGGACCAACAGACCATACGATATCGAAAAGTAAAGGATATGATATTGACCAATCCCATGGGAGTGAAGAATGATGGAATAAAATCGGTAGCAAGTGTAGAGCGAGCGGTACTGGACACATTATTTTTAGATGGACAACGGCATTTAGACAATGTACGGCCAATTCATTGGGATATGATAGATGCATTATTACCGATGTATCACAATCAGGCATTATATGAGCGAGTAAAGAGATTGGAGAACTATGCAAAAGACGACAAGTAAGGCAGAAATACACAGAGGAAAATTGGTGAGAATATTGAGTGAAATCTATCGTGACCCAAGACTCGCCAAAGCACTGGGATTCAAAGGCGGGACGGCGGCATACTTATTTTACGAATTACCCAGAGCGTCGGTGGATTTGGATTTTAACTTGTTAATTCCAGAAGAGCAGGGATATGTATATGAGATGATTGCAAAAATATTACCCAAATATGGTGAGCTCATCGACACGACAATCAAACACTTCACACTATTTTTCTTGTTGAAGTACGAAGTGGGTGGGTGGAAGATAAAAATAGAAATTTCGCGAAGACCAATCGCCGCGAAATATCACATCATGAATTATATGGGGGTGGAGGTGCAAGTGATGGTGAAGGAAGATATGGCAGCGTGTAAGCTAGCGGCTTTGCTGACGAGAAAAGAAATGGCGATGCGCGATGCGTTTGATCTGTGGTATTTTTTGCACAAAGAGTGGGAGGTTAATGCAGAATTATTTCAAGCGCAGACTGGATGGGGACTAAAAGAAGGATTGGAGAGAGCAATTGTGGTGGTGGAACGATTGCAAAAAAAGGAGTTGCTCCAAGGGGTGGGGGAACTACTGACCGGGAAGCAGAAAGATTGGGTCAAAGAGAAGCTAAAAGAAGAATTGTTGTTTTTGTTGCGATTACAGTTGGAATCGGGGTAGTAGGAATCGAATCATTTTCCAAAATCTCCCACCACTATACTATAGTCGTATATATCCACTTTACCATTTTTGTCTATATCAGCTAAGATAAAGCCAGAAGATCCTGTTTTCCCAAAGCTAGAAACAAGCGCGGCAACGTCCAGGAAAACTGGAAAAAAGTCTGCGGTATCTATTTCTGTCCAACCCCAGTTATTTGCCGTAGTTTGCAAGTATGGCGTTGTAGTTAACTAGTTCCTAGTTCCTAGTTTATTAGGAACTTTTATGTTATAGTGAAGAGAATGAAGACAAGTCAAAAGATAATAGAGTATATTCGGGAACACAGACAAGTAACTGGGCAAGAATTGACGGATTATTTGGGTATTACTGATCGTGGTGTACGAAAACAATTATTTACCTTACTTAAACAGGGAATATTGACTAAAAAAGGTCATCCTCCGATTGTTTACTATCAAATTAATGATTCCCTAAAAGAACGTACGAAGTCTAGTGGATTGAACAAGCGGATTATTGGGATTATAGATAAAAACTACTTGTTTATTACCCCGAGGGGGGAAAAACTGGTTGGTTTGATTGGCTTTGCATCGTGGTGTAAAAAACAAGACCTTCCACTTGAGAAAACTGCTTATGAATATGTGGCTATGCTCGAGAAATTTGCTCAATATAAGAAGAGAGGATTTATTGAGGGTCTGGCTAAGTTGCGTGGCACTTACCCTCAAGTTTTTTTGGATAGCTTGTATTATCTTGATTTTTATAGCATTGATCGTTTTGGTAAGACAAAACTGGGTCAACTACTGCTGTATGCCAAGCAAAGTCAGCAAACTGCTCTGATGTCCGAGTTGATTGATGCTTTTACTTCTACGATTGAAAAACTGATCAAATTGAAGGGTATTACGAGTGTTGGGTTTATACCTCCAACGGTCAAGCGACAAGTACAGTTTATGTCGGTACTCAAAAAGAGGTTACGGCTTAAGCTCAGATATATTGTGATCCAAAAAATTAAATCGGAAGTTGCTATTCCACAGAAAAGTTTGGGTAAATTGGCTGACCGTATCGAGAATGCTAGGCATTCGATAGTAGTGAATGATAAAAGTAGTCACAATAATATTTTGCTGATTGACGACGCTGTGGGAAGTGGGGCAACGCTGAATGAAACAGCGAGACAGATGCGAGAGAAAGGAATAGTGGATGGAAAGATTATTGGACTTGCAATAGTGGGAAGTTTTAAAGGATTTGATGTGATTAGTGAGGTGTAGGAGTACTTACTTTCCAAAATTCTCTACTACTATACTATAATCAAAAATGTTGACCTTACCATCTCTATTGATATCCGCAGGGGAGAACCCTACCGATCCAGTTTTGCCAAAGTTGGACACTAGAAAGTTCACGTCATAGCTATCTACATGACCATCTGGAGTAGCGCCTCTACTGCTTGCTATATCTCCCTGTAAAGCTGGTTTTTGGGTAGGGTAGGGCGTGTTTGTAGATTTGGGTACGTAGGTAGGTGATGGTTTTGGAGTTGCGGTGGAGGCCTTTGTGGGAGTGGGGGCAGCACCAATCACAAAACGATCGTCGACAATTTTTCTTTGGAGGCTGGTAGAGTTACAGCCATCAGCAACGAGTTCCCAATAATATGTTCCGGTAGTAAGATTGTTGATTGTATAGCTATTTTTATTGGTGACCGATTCGTTGACAAGGTATGCAGAGGCCAATACTCCGGCGGTATTAAATTCTCCAACGGAAGAGACGATCAGATAAACAGCGTCGTTATTGGTTCCTTTTTGCCAGGTGAGGGTTGCATTGGCGCCGCTTACGGTCACGCTTAGGATAGAAGGGGAGCTCACCCAGCACGATGAACTGTCAGATAAGACTGCCTTTAGAGCGGTTAATTTATATGGCTTATCTCGTATTTCTTCCCAATTGGAAATATTTATAAAACGGTTATTGCGAAAATTTAATGAACCTTTTAACGCGCTCACATAACTTTGATAATCGCCAGCGTAGGTGTTCCATTCGGGAGATGCCCACTGTGCATTATTCACTTTGTTTAATGTGGTCGTTAATCCAGAAAAATTTTGAGGATTTCCAGTAACCGAACCGTAAAAACTCCAACCAGGATTAGCATATGTGCTTATTGCTCCATCAGTCGTTGGGAAAACGAGTCCTGAAGGAGCTGGATTGGGTGAGATGTCAATTCCTCCTATATGGTTAAAAATTTTACTGCGGGGAATGCCGGTGTCGTATGCTAGCTTGTCGAGTTCGTTGCTGTAACGTCTTATGATTTCATTAAGATTTGAAGATGTAATTCCTCCGGGAAGTCCTAATGTATTGACTGCTGCATAGCCAAGTTGCGTTGAATCTGTCAAACCCTTTCCGGTAGATGTGCCATTTTTGTAGTAGTAATAATTGCCACCAATATCAGTTTCTACGCCGAGACTAATTCCTCCCAACAACCATTTTTTGTTAGCTGGAAGTTTTTGATACCAGCTTACGATAATTGGTAACAAAATCTTGAGTCGTGTTTTGCTGTCTTCGATAAATGTGCGACTGGCTAAGTTAGGGTGAGGTGAGACTTCAAATTCAGATCCCCAGTTTCTCCAGGCTTTGCTCACTGCACATAAATTACTGTTACATGTCCATTCAACATTACTCGGATTGTTATAAAGATCAGGCCGACCATCCCACCACTGAAATCCGTCAAGAGCAATAAAAAGAGGTATATTTTTTGTCTGTGCTGTACTCAATAGGTTGCGTAGGGATTGTTGCATGGTGTTAAAGTCATAAGTTTGTCTGTTGTAATAAAATAAGACACCAACCCCAAGCTTTCGTTGATTTGTACCAAGTGATCCAACTTTCGTCACTATTTCGTCTATTCCTTCGGTAAAACTGCGGTTTGGAATAGCCATATTCCAAAGCATGGAACAATCGGAGGGAAGACAGATGTCAGGAGCCTTGCGAACGAAAATGTACTGAGGATCAATAGCTTGGGCAAAAATACGAGCAGGAAATAACGATATTGATATCAATGTTATGAATAAAGCAAATATTATTTTTTTCATACTCATTTTCCATAACTTCCCACCACTATACTATAGTCAAAAATGTTGACCTTGCCATCCCTATTGATATCCGAAAGGATAAAGCCTGTAGACCCCGTTTTCCCAAAGTTAGACACAAGGGCGTTTACGTCATAGCTATCTACATGTCCATCTGGAGTAGCATAGCCTTTACTGTTTGCTATGTCTCCCCGAAGAACTGTAGGTGTGGAGGAGGGTCTTGGCGTATTGGTTACCCGTGGTACACTTGTCACAGTAGGTCTTGGAGTACTGGTGGGGGCTCTTGTGGGAGTGGGAGAGGCAGTTACTACCGATACAAATTTACCTTTATACCTATATGTTTGCCAAGTGTAGCCTCTGCTTTGATCTTCAAGAGATGAGTAACAAGTACATCCGTTTGTGGCGGTGCACCCCTCATATATTCCACGCTTGCCTTCATTAATATAAACATCGACATTAGCCGAGCTTACTGTGCCAAATTTATCACCGGCAATTGCCCATCCACCAGGTGCAAGACATATACCCTGTCGTGCTGGTAATCCCATCGAATAATTATTTGCTAGGAAAACTGGAAAAAAGTCTGCTGTATCTATTTCTGTCCAACCCCAATTAATCCCATCCCAAGAATAGTTGTACACACCATGTAACACATTTACAAAAAATCCTTGATGATTGCCTATTGGGGCATTAATATATTTAATGTCCGCTGGTGACTTATTGTCATTAATTTTTATTGGGGCTCCAAAATGTATTCCATCCCAACTTTTAACCAAAAATGATCCTCTAGAGTTCCAATTGTCCACTGAATCATAATAATAAAGCCAAATTTCTCCACCTCTTACCAATGCTGACGGATGACCGACTCCATATACATCAGTTGCGAATGTTGCCAGATTAGTCCAGTATTTCCCATTTATTTTTTCAATACCATACTTTGCTACCATCAGCGGATTAATTTTTATCACCGGTGTTGGTGGTTCATTTTCATTAGCAAAACGATATTGACTTGTCCAAATATCTTCATTGTATTTTTGCCAATTAATCCCATCGTCACTAAAGGCCACACAGGTTTGGGTAAATGGATCTGGGGTGATCTTTGCTCCATCACTTCGTCTAAATACCATTGGAGCACATTCATAGTACATGAGGTACTTTTCTGCGCCTCCTGCTAGTTGTGCAAAACTATGTTTAATAATGGTTGGTGAACAAGCATGACTCCAATCATCACTTAGTTGATTGCTTAGCAATGGTGACAATACTCGTTTTTGGTCAAGTGTTTTCACCCCATTACTATTAAATATAGTCAAATAAATTGCATCATGTCCGGCGTACGGATCACCTGGTATACCTCCACCACAAGTATAAATTTTAGTTTCTCCATTATCCTCTTTGAGTACTGAACCTGAATAGTCATATGTTTTATCCCGACCAATTTCCCAAGCTCGAGTAGGATCGGTAACCTCAAAGCCAATTTCTTTGATGGCAAATACAGAAGGTGTATATTTGAGGCACAGAAAAAAAACGAGGAAATAACAGAGCGTTTTGAATAAACATCGATTCATATTATATATGGGTCTAGAGTACTTTAGAGCGGATTTTCTCTAAAATTCTTGAGCAAACTCTGATACATATTTTGCTCACGATAGTTCCACCGATATTCTGACTCCTTTAAGTGTACCAAAAAGTTTTCTTTTTTTATACCGTTAAAGCTCCAAGCTTAAATCCCCGGCCGTAAGGCCGAGGGATGGAGCGATCCCT
>ERZ1292632.2650-Hain-H43-01um-R2-2650-length-14658-cov-4_pt1 | contig 14658 bp, 12 predicted proteins | sample MGYA00564407_ERZ1292632 | MGnify/ENA primary metagenome ERZ1292632 (study PRJEB36523, sample SAMEA6512637) | groundwater metagenome | collected 2019-01-08 | study: AquaDiva: Metagenomics assemblies of 32 groundwater samples | reverse complement strand
CCGTAGTTGGCGCTATTGACGAATGCTTATCCTCGGTTACAGATGGGATTTTTTCTGGCATTGTATTTTCCTTTCACATTGTTTTTTTGCAGGTAGTATTTTTCCGTTCTGTATTCCAGTAGGGTGATTTGCATTTAGGGCAAATTCGCGGTTCCGGTATCCGCGGATTCCATCTATACAGACACCGTTTGCATACTACACAGGGCAGTTCTACTCGCATTCTTCTCCCTTTCCTAAACACTGTTTTTCATAATATATGACGAGAAACCTGTTTTGTCAATAGAAAACCCGAAAAAATCTGCCCTTCGGGCAAAATAGTTGAAAATAGTTTCTTGACAGAACCGCAAAGTGGGGTATTTTACAAATGAAGTATTGAGGTATAGTATAGTTATGAGCATAAGGAAATCTTTTCTCTACAGGGCAATCGCAAATAAGCAAACTGAAGCCAACTGCGAACAATGGTTTGAACTCTGCCGTATGCTCTATAATCTCGCCCTTGAGCAGCATATCCACGCCTATCGTCAGCAGAAAAAGTCTATCTCCGCCTATGAGCAGATGAGACAACTGGTGGAACTCAAAAAGGAATATCCCGAATTCAAGGCTGTCGGCTCTCAAGCGCTTCAGGATGTTCTCCAGCGGCAGGATAAGGCATTCAAGGCGTTTTTCAGGCGCTGCAAGCAGAATAACGGCAAGGCGGGCTTCCCGCGCTTTAGAGGCAAAGACTCGTATAATTCCTTCACGCTGAAGCAGGCTGGCTGGAAGTTGGAAGGCAGATACCTCTATATCAAGGGTATAGGTAGGTTCAAACTCTTTCTGTCCAGACCGATTGAAGGAGACATCAAAACTGTCACGATAAGCAGGGCGAGAAGCGGCAAGTTCTTTGTCGCATTCTCTTGCGATAATGTTCCTGTCAAACCGCTTCCTAAAACTGGCAAGAAAATCAGTATTGATGTCGGGTGCGAATGGTTCCTGACCGACACCAAAGGCGACCCGATTGCCAATCCGCGTTTGTTGAACAAGTCTGAAGAACTGATTAAAATGAGACAACAGAGAGTCTCGCATAGGATAAAGGGAAGCAACCGAAGGCGGAAAGCAAGAGTCCTTCTCGCAAAAGCGCACGAAAAGGTCGCCAATCAGAGGCGGGACTTCCATTTCAAAGTTGCTTGGAATCTGGTAAGAAAGAATGATGTAATCTATATTGAGAATATGAAGGCTTGGACAACTAAATATAGACGGCTGAACAGGTCTATGAGAGACGTGGCTTGGTTTGGGTTCTTCAATATCCTTCGCTTCAAAGCAACCGAGGCTGGGCGCGAAGTAATTCCAGTTCCCGCCAGAAACACGACTCAGAAATGTTTCAACTGCGGCAGAATCGTGCCTAAAGGTTTGGGCGACCGCGTTCATTTCTGTCCTAATTGTCTTGTTTTTCTGCATAGAGACCATAATTCAGCCCTCAATGTTTTCAGGGACGGGCAGTCCCTTCAGAGCAGTAAGACGCTGAGAATCCCATCCCTTTAGGGGTGGGAGTGTCAACTTTTGTAAAGTGTAAATTATGTTTGAAGGGGCTTGAAAGTGGGAGAAGCCGAGGAGAAGAGGGAGCAGGTTCGTCCGTGGCAGAAGCGATTGATGAAGTCGGAGGGGCGGTGGGCGGAGTATGTGCAGTTGCGGGAGAAGAAGAAGGGTGAGGGGATGGATGCGGCTGACGCGGCTGCGAAGGCGCGGGACGAGATGATGGCGGATATGAGGTTGAAGGGGCAGGTAGTAGGTTCAACGCTTGCGGACATCAAGGTAGTGAGGGAGAATTCTGCGCGGCACGCGACGAAGCGAGTGAGTTCTTATGAAGTGATAGAGTGGGTTTTTGAGCATTTGGGATTTCCTGATACTGCGGAATGCGAAGCGCCGAGTCCAGGCGCGTGGTCATATTTGCAAGAGATTCGCAAGTCGGCTGAATTGAAGAAAGCATTTTATTCGCTCTGGGCGAAAGTGGTAGGTGAAAGCGACAAGGGACGCGGAAAGGGCACTGCGGATGAGACACTTGACGCGATAATGCGCGGTAGAAAGGACAGAGAAAATGGCTCCGAGGTCTTACTACAAGAAATTGGTACCGAAATCGCTGGACCAGAATATAGCGTACCGGAAGCAACTGTTGGAATTGGTGAAACGGAGCCCGTCCAGGGCGGCGGAAATAAAGAAGATATGCAGTGAGGACATCCTGTTCTGGATAAACACTTTCTGCTATGGCTATGACCCTCGCAATGTAGGGCGGGTGATAATGCCTTTCATCACCTATCCCTATCAGGACGAGGGTATTTTATGGCTTATGAAGCAGATAGAGAAGGGCGAAGATGGGTTGTGGAAGAAATCGCGTGATATGGGGATAACGTTCAACACTTTGCAAGCGATTGCGTATCGCTGCCAATTCAGGGAAAACGAATCGTATGTCGTGATGTCAGGCAAAGAGGCGATGGTTGAGAAGAGCGACAGTCCAAACACGTTGTTTTGGAAGTTGGATTTTATTCTTGAGAAGCAACCCGTGTGGCTGCGAGGCAGATGGAAGCGGGTAAAATTGCATTACTCATTCCCCGAAACGGGCAGCACAATAGATGGTGAAAGCACAACTGAAGATGTGGGTAGGTCAGGCAGACCGACAATGATTTTCTTTGACGAATTCGCAATGATTCAAAACAGTCAATCGGTATTTGCCGCGACTACTTCTGCGACCTATTGCCGTATTTTTGTGTCAACACCCAGAGGCACGGCAACTGGTTTCTATGCTGCGGAACACGTCAAGGGTATAAACAAACGCTATTCCGGGTGGTGGCTGCATCCAGAAAAGAAAAAGGGATTATACAAATCTGAAAACGGGCAGTTGGTCATAGAGGACAAAGCACATAAATTCCCTGACGACTATCCGTTCATTCTTGACGGCAAGTTACGCAGTCCCGCATACGACAAGGCGGAAGCAAGGTCGCTTTCAAAGGCGGAAATGGCGCAGGAATGGGATATGAACGATGGCGGTGCGGGCTATCAGTTCTTTGATACCGCCGTCTTGGAGAATCAGAAAACCCAATTTGGGTTGCCGCCTATAACAGTTGGCGAATTGACGAAAGACAAGGATTTCCGACCGGATGAATTCAAGCATAACGAACGCGGACTGCTCAAACTCTGGTGCAATCTGATTGAAGGCAAACGTCCGCCGAAGAGCGAGTATGTGATTGGGGTTGACGTTGCCGCCGGCACAGGCGCATCCAACTCCTGCATCTCTATTGCCAATACCCTGACCGCAGAGAAGATAGGTGAGTATGTCAACTCCCGCATAACCGCAACGGAACTGGCTGAACTGGCATTTGCGTTAGGACTCTGGTTCTCCAATGAACACAATCAGGAAGCACATATCATTTGGGAATCCAACGGGCACGGCAGAACATTCGGCTCGCGTCTATTAGATTTGAACTACGGAAATATCTACTACAGAAAGTATGACGATTCCGAAACGATAGATGCGCGTATGTCAAAGTATCCTGGCTGGCACTCAACGAAGGATAGCAAGAACATCTTGTTAGGCGAATACAATCGCGCACTCAAAATGGAAGAATATGTCAATCGTTCAATTCCCGCGATAGAGGAATGCGGCGAATACATAGCGCAGGCGGACGGCAGTATTGTTCATACTGGGTCTGTGAATTCCATTGACCCAACAGGCGCGAAAGACGCGCACGGCGACCGCGTGATTGCCGATGCGTTGACTTGGTGGATTATGCGTGAGCAGAGAACATTCGCAACGAAAAGAGAACGGGAAGAGAACAAGATACCCGCTTCCTGTTTTTACAATAGACGCAAAGAATATGAAGAGGCGGAAAACGAAGAAAAGGCGTGGGTGAGAAGTGGAATATAGCGATTTGAATTTGACCGATTTGTGGAAAGCGCTTGACTGGTCATCTGAACAGTTGAAAATCTATCGCAACAAACGGATAGAATCTATCCGCCAATTTGTAGGCAAGCATTACGGCAGAGGCGGCACATCCCAGATAGTCCCCATCAATCTCATCAAACTCGCAGTCAGCGTCTATACCCGTTCGCTCGTTGCCCGCAATCCGAAAGCGTCAGTCCATACGTGGCATACCGAATTGAAAGCGGTTGCAAGCAATCTCGGTTATGCGCTTGACCATCTGTTTGAAGAAATACGGTTTGAGGAATCGCTACGCCGGTGGGTCAAGGATGCGATGTTCTGCCTCGGCGTAATGAAAGTTGGATTGGAGACTGTTCGCAAAGTTGAGATTGAAGGATTCCTGCACGACTACGGACAGCCGTTTGCGGACGATGTATCCTTTGAGGACTGGATAATGGATATGACAGTCCACAAGTATGTTCATTGCGACTTTATGGGCAATCGTTACCGTCTGCCTTACGACTATGTGATGGAATCCGGCGAATTTGAGAACACGGAAGATGTGCAGGCGGAGGCGGTCAATACGGATAACAAGTCGGCAAAGAATATCGGCAAGGCACGCGGCATTGGGGAAGGCGAATACAGGAAATATGTCAACTTGTGGGATTTGTGGCTACCCAAAGAAAATGTCGTTCTAACAATAAGCGAAAGCAGAGAACACAAACCGTTGAAGAAGATTGAATGGACGGGACCCGAATGCGGTCCATATCACCTTTTGCAGTTTGAGGATGTCCCTGACAACTTGATGCCTCTTGCGCCGGTAACGGCTTGGCTTGATACGCACGGTTTGGCTAACCGCTTGTTCCGTAAAATAGGAGACCAAGCGGATAGGCAGAAAACAATTTTGACTTATATGCCAGGCGCAGATAAGGATGCCGAGGCGATTGTTGCATCCGAAGATGGCTCAACTCTGAAAGTCAAAAACATTGACAAGCAAAAAGAAGTGAAGTTTGGCGGGGTTGACCAAGGCACACTTGCCGCGTTCCTGCAAACAAAGAATCTATCCAGTTATATGATGGGCAACTTGGACATAATCAGTGGGTTGAATCAGGAAGCGGACACGCTTGGACAGGAACAAATACTTGGCAGTAATGCGAATCAGCAGTTGACTGATATGCGGCTCGCAGTCAAGAAGGCAACGGTAAGCGTTATGCGGTCGCTTGCGTTCTATTTGTTCTACGACCCGTTGATAAAAATACCCATAACCAAACGAGTGCCGGATACTGATGTTGAAGTGACGATTCCATTCACTGCGGATGACATAGAAGGCGATTTCCTTGATTACAATTTTGACATTCAGCCGTATTCTATGGAATACCGTTCGCCTGAACAGCAGTTGAACGCAATCAGACAGATATTCGGCGAGTTTGTTCAGCCGCTAATGCCCTTCTTCCAGCAACAGCAAACCCAAATAGACATCCCGCGCACGTTTGAAGTCCTCGCGGAATACACCAACACCCCTGTCTTGAAAGAAATGATACGGTTTGTTCCGACACCTGAAGGGCAACGCGAGCCGGTAGAGACTCCGAAGATGCCGCAGAAACCATATAGCAAACACGTGTATGAACGAATCAACAGGACGACCAAAACGCAACAGGGACAGGACGCGGCGTTGATGCAAAACTTGATGGGCAACAGACTGCAACCCGCAGAGGAAGCGGACTTATACAAGGGATAATATGCCTTTTTACAAGTATCTATGTGATAAGTGCAAATTGGGGCAAGAACGGTTTTTCACTATGGCGGATTACCAGAGCCAAATACCGTGCCTGTGCGGAAGTAACGCGGATAGGGTATTTGGTTTTGATACCGTTGCGACTCCGGGGAATTATCCGATGGAGTCAACTGCATTGGGAGTCAATCCCTCTCAAAGAAAAGAAGCATACGACCATTCGGTTCAAATCGGCGTTCCTACGGAATTCAACGAGAAGGGGAATCCCGTATGGAAAAGCCGAAGTCATAGAAAAAAGTATTGTGAAAAGATTGAATTCTTTGATAGGGACGGCGGGTATGGCGACCCGCAACCAAAGTAGGAGGGTGAACAATGCCAGACGAAAAGGAGATAGTAGAAAAGGAAACTGAAAAAGAGCCGACGACTGATTCCGGCTCACAGGATAAAGCCGGAGAGGAAACTGCCTCTGGCGAAGTTGCGTCTGACGTTCTTGAACGGGCGAAGGCGGAGTTTGGGATAGACGAAACGGAAGCGAAGACACTTGCCGCTTCCGGCGCATTGACCAAGATGTTCTCCGCATTTGACCGTGGAATAATGAACACGGGGCGCGCTATTGGCGCACGAAAAGAGGAGCCGAAGAAGGAGGTTGCGCCGGAAGGCAAGAAGGAAACAAAGGATGAAGAGTTCCCCGAATTGAAAGAGGAAGAGGACGACCCGAAATTCATCAAGGTGGCTCAATTTGTGAAGAACCACCATAATGACTTGAAGGCAGTCAAGGAAGACCTCCTCCGATACAAAAAACGGGAACAAATAGAATCTGCTCAAAATGAGCAGGTCTTCATAGATAACTTTGATTCCTTCATTGCTGGTTTGGGCGCGGGATGGGCAGAAGTATTCGGGAAGGGCAAGAGTGTTGAACTGAAAGAGGATTCTCCCGAATACAAGAACCGCCTCAAACTGGCTACTGCGGCTGACGACTATAACGCAGGCGCGATAGCACGCGGCTTGCAACCGCCTCCTGAACCGGTACTCTTCAAACGTGCGTTAGGTAGTGAGTTTTTAGAAGAGTTAACCAAACAAGGAAAAAAGGAAATAGCCGACAAACTGAAGGGCAGAAAAGGGCAACACATTGCACGTCCAACAACGAAAGAAGGGCAACCTTTGACCGCGAAGGAACGGGCAATCAAAGTTGCCGAAGATAAAGCCCGTCAGTATGGGCTTGTAGACTAACAGGAGTTGAGGAATGCCTACACTACGAGATACGGAGATTCTTGACCTCGTAACGGCTACCATCTCTGAGATGGGGGCGCCGAAATGGGAGCAGATTGCTCAAGACCTCCAAGACTATGAGGTAATGAGCAAGTGGCTCAAAGAGGACAAGATAACTGAAGAAGGCGGCGTGGGAATAACACGCAACCTGATGCTGAAATACAGCAACGTCGCAAAACATACGGGACTGTTTGAAGAAGATACCGTTGATGTGACCGACGTTATGGCGCAGATGCGCGTTGATTGGAAGCGGATTACGGCTTACTACGCTTTTGAGAGACGCGAAGTGTTGCAAAACAAGGGCAAATACCTTGTCAACAACGTTCTTGAGCCGAGACGCGCAAATATGATGATTGCACTCGCTGAAGAACTGGAAGACAAGGCGTGGACTGCGCCCGATGCGACAAGCGAAACCGACCCGTGGGGCTTGCTCTACTGGGTAGTCAAGAACGCAACAGCGGGATTCAACGGCGGATTGCCGACTGGATTCACAACGGTTGCAGGTATCAATATCACGACATACCCGAATTTCAAGAACTATTCGGGCACATATACCGTGATAAGCGAAGATGACTTCCTCGCCAAACTGTCAACCGCGCACAGAAAGACGAAATGGGTATCACCAGTGACGGTTGAACAGTTCAGGAGTGCACGCGGAGAGCGTAGGATTTGCTACGCCAACGATTCGCTTATCGGGAAGTTAGAGAAACTCGCAAGGTCACAGAATGACAACCTCGGCTCGGAGATTGCCGTATTTGATGGCGTGACCACATTCAGACGCCATCCCATCCGTTACATCCCGAAACTGGACGAGGACACGACCGACCCGTTCTATATGATTGACCACAGCACATTCTCGCCTGTCGTTCTGAACGGCGACTATCTGCGCGAGTCGGATGTGCGAATTTCAGGCAAGAGTCACAACGTGATGGAGGCATACATTGATATGTCCTACAATTATCTTTGCGTCAACAGACGCAAGAACGTTGTCTTCTACAAGGTATAACGTGGTATCGGAAAAAAGTGTTTGAGAGAGTAAAGATTGACTTGAAAGGGGTATGAGGATGGCTAAAGGTTACTATCCTGCTGGACAGACAAAAACAGAAGTAGAACGTGTCTTCTTCAGCGGCTCAACTGCTCTGGTAAGAGGGCAAGGCGTTTGCTATGTCAGGGATTACACAAGTTCCGCGTCAGGCGAAACAGCAACTGACCCCTGCACGTGGCGCGACAAGAGAGTTGCAGTTCCGTCAACAAGCAACAACAGATGGTTTGCGGGCGTAGCGACTCAGAACTATGCCGCGAAAACGGGCGGACGGTATATTGAGATATACCTGCCCGGTTCTGTGTGCGAAATCGCGCCGGGACTGACAACTACTGTTGGCGTGACGCGGCTCACTTGCTCTTGCGGAGCGGGCGATGCGGGAATGTGGACTTGGGAAGGATTCCCCGGTCGCGGCACCGCACTTGCGCTTGAGACTGATACGGTTATCGGCAGGTCAACAGACGGAACGGCGACACTTGATGCGGCTGGCACGACTCTGACCAAAGCCGCTGCGTTCACCGATGCGGTTGCAGGGGATTTTGTGTATATCACCGCGGGCGCATCTGCGGCTGGCGCGTCAGTTGTAACGCCGGGCAAATACACTATCGCAACGTGGAGTTCGGCGAATGCGGTCATCTTGTCAAGCGCGGCTTCTTCCGCTGCGGCTGTTTGCAATATGTATGTCATTCCGGCGGCTGGACGGGTAATCCTTGCTCGTCTGGAAGGCGACCCGCTCGGCGGCGAGGAAAGCGGACTGCAACAGGAAATCAGTCCGATAAACAACACCGCTGTGCAGTCAATGGTCGGTGGAGTGACTTATGTTGCGGGCGGCTATACGCTCGGCACGGGCGTCTCTACCGCCACGCTTGCCAACGGCACAATCAAGTATGAGAAGAAGGCGGTCATCGGATTGGGCACGTTGACTACAAACGGATGGAAATTGACCGTTACGGCTGGAAAGCAGTTAGATAAGGCAACTGCTTTGGCGAGCACTACCGTGAACGCCGCAGCGCATCAGTCTTGGCTCTACTGGATGAATACCATTTGGATACTTGACTGGAGTTCAGGCGCGACACTGGCGTAACTAACGGGAGATGGGAGGGGGTAAAACCCCTCCCTTTGGGAAATGAGCGAATCTACTTTATCGCTGAATTTTGACGCTTTGCAGAAAGAACTTGCCTACTTTATTGGCAAGGGACGCGATTCTACTCTGTGGACGACCGCAGAAAAGGAATTGATTCAGGCGATAATGGACAGCGGCATAAGGCAATTCCTCTTTCCGCCTGCAATAGATGGCGAGGTATATCAGTGGACTTTCCTGACGCCGACTACTTCTATGGTCGCTTGGAACGATGTCGCGGTTGGAACGAATACGGTTACAGGTGTCTATGCTGAACCTCTTACTACCTTGACGGCTGTAAGCGATGCGTTCTACTCCAATATGACGAGTAAGAGTGTCGTCATTACGGATATTGGAACGTTTGCGGTCGCCAGTTATACATCAAGTAAGGTAATCGTAGTAACGGGTGACGCGACTTGTTCAGGCAAGACTTTCAGCATTTCAGGCGATGGGACATACGATATGCCAGATGCCTGCGGCGGCGTAGAAGGTCTTTTCACTTTCGCGCCGACTGAAGGTTATAAGCCTATCAAGATAATCGGAGAGGGTCAGATTCGCGCCTTGAAACAAGACAATACATCCACAAGCAAGCCGGTTTGGGTTTGCCTGCGGATGAAAACTTCTACAGGCGCGACAGGGCAAAGGTGGGAAGCGGTTTTCTTTCCCCCGCCTGATGACAACTATACTCTCTCTTATCGCAGTATCCTGTTGCCGGACGCATTGGCAACGACCAAGTATCCGCTTGGCGGGATGCCACACTCGGAAACGGTTCTGGAGAGTTGTCTGTCTATTGCCGAACAGCGAAAGAACGATACGGTAGGCATCCACTACCAGAAGTTTCTTGAACGGCTGAAGGCGTCTATTGAATTTGATAAAAGTAGAGGAGCCGAATTTCTCGGTTACAACGGAAATGTTTCGGACGTGGAAGATGACCGAGGCGTGTATTTCAGGTCAAACCACGTCAGTTACAATGGAGTGATTTACGAAACCTAACAGGCGGCGCCCCTGCCTAAAATGGGGTTGGGGAGAATTATATGAGTATGCACAATGTTTCAAGGGCGATGGAAGAGGCAACTTTCCCATCAACCGAATCCATTCTGCTTACCGCAGAAGGGTTTTTGCAGGCGCATAAGGCAGGCGCGCCAACTGCGGCTGCGGCTGGTTATGCACCCGGATGTGTTTTTCAGGACACTTCAGCCGCGGCAGTATATCTGAACACGGGGACAAAGACATCCGCGACTTGGACTAATCTCGGCGCAAGTGCGGTATCCCTGAACGGCGCATATGACAACGGCGCGACCATAACGGTTGACGCAACTGCCGTGACTCTGGCAGGTAATCTCGCGGCTGCCAATACGTGTGCCGTTACAAACAGTAATGCGGCTGGCACAGGTTCGCTGATTGACTTGACGCACGCGAGAGCCGCGTCAAAGGACATTGACGGAACAGCGTCGTTATGGTTTGTGACTGCGGACGGCGCGATGACAGTTGCATCGTTGGCTTCTACTGCGGGTATTACCGCTGGCACTACGCTTACGGCAACGACCAGTGCGCTTATCGGCACGACTCTGCACGTTGTGGGAGCGGTAACATTTGACTCCAATTTGACAGTCAGCGGCGCGTGGACGGTCGCCACAACCTTCTCGCTCGGCGGAGATGGCACTGGCGTAGATATGAACTTCTATTCCACGACCGTGGGCGACAAGATACTGTGGGACGCCAGCGAAAAGACACTGTATCTGGTTGACACGAAAATCCATTTTGAGGACAGTGACGAACTACATTTCGGGACTGGCACTCAAGTGGGCTCAGGCGATTTCAAGATATACAGCAATGGCACGGATTTGTTCATTCTTGCGGTTGCCGCAGTTGCCAGTCAGACGCTTTATGTCGGCGATGCCACAAACGAACTTGACTTCGTATGGCGGTCAACGACAATCGGCGCGGAGATGACTTGCGATTCCAGTGGGGATGTGGTTATCTTTGACGGCGTGAATTGCCGCCACAATGACGATGATTACATCATCTTCGGAGATGACGGCGATTTTACGCTTCGTTTCAACGGCGTTGACTTGTTCATTCTCGCGGGCGCGGATGTCGCCGACCAAGCGGTCAAGATAGGCAATGCCACGAATGATGTTGACGTCTTCTTCTATGGCGATGCCGCGACTGACTATCTGCAATGGGATTCAAGCGCTAATGTCCTGAAGATAGTCTGCGGGACTGCCTCGTCCAACTCGTTGCTAATCACGAATGTCAGCACAGGTGCACACGCGGTAACAGTGACTGGTTCAGGCGCGTTGCTTGACAACTTTGCGGTTGTCTATGCGTTGGGAACGGGCAATATCGCGGCTGGTGGAAATGTTCTCCGTGCCGACTACACAACTGGAACGCCGGATACGGATGCGAGAGTTGTGGAAATCAACGGCACTGGCAAGGACTTGCGCGGTATGTGGTTTGATGTTGATACCACAACGCTTGACTGCATCGCAATCAACTGCGGCGGAAACCTCGCATCCGGCAAATCAGTAATGACTATGGGTGCGGATGGCACGCCAGTTGCTGGTTCGCGTATGCTGACTATCTCTGCTGCGAAGAACATCTACGGACTCTATGTTGATGTTGACCCGACGACAAATGATGCCAACTATTTCAACACAGGGTCTAACCTCGCGGCGGCAAAGGCAATAATTCGCCTTGCCGTAGACGCTGGAATACCTGATACTACTGCTGCACTTTTGAGGGCAGATGCGGCAAAGAGTATGTATGGCATCTACTCGGATGTGGATGCGGCAGTCAATCCTGCCAACTACTTCAACTGCGGCGCGGACTTGGCGGCAGGGACGGCGGTTATCTACGCAACGGTAGATATAGCGCAGACATTAGGCGGTTGCTTGTTCAAAGCAGACGCGGCGCAGAATCTGTATGGATTCTACTCCGATGTTGACGCAACTGGTTTTAACTGCAACTACTTCACGACAGGCGCGGCTACTGGTGCAGGGTTCGCTATCGTGAAAATCGCGCCGAATGCGGGCACGCCAGACGCGCTTGGTTGCGGACTGATTGTGGATATGACAGCGGCGACGCTGATTAACAACCCCAATGCGGTCTATATCAAGAGTGCGGGGACTGGGTCACAAGTCTACATTGAGTCCACTTATGCAGGCGCGAGCGGCGCGGCAATAACGCTTTACCACAACAGAAGTGCTGCGGTAAGCGATTATCCGTTCAGCATAGTGGGAACGGGGAAAGACGATGCGGGCAATGCTCATACGTGGTGCAGTATCAAGACTATCGTTACAACCGCAGCACACTTGACGGAAGCGTCCACGATGCAATTTTATGTTATGGACGGCGGCGGGAACCTTGACTTGATGCTTGCCCTTTCTGCCAACAAGTTGCTGGTCGGCAAGGATGGGAATGCGTATGTTTCCTCTTTTGGAGCATATGACCTGATTCTTGAGACCAATGATGGCACGAACAGTAGCACGATTACGATTACAGACGGCGTGAATGGCAACATCACTCTTTCGCCGAACGGAACGGGTTCGTCAATTCTGACAAATGCGGCTGTGCGATACAACACAAGGGCGTGCAATACTACTCCTGATACACCGACAAGTTCGGATGGGGTGGTGAATTACACGACAGGCGCAGGCGCATTTGCAGTAACAATTCCTGAAGCGGCGAATAATCTCGGCTTGGAATTGACGCTGACTTGCATCGTTCACGGCGGCGGGAATATTACGGCGACCAGAACGGGTGCGGATGTGATTGATGATGTTGGTGACTTGGCTAACACAGCCATCAGTTTTACTGGCGCGGCACAGGCAATCGTTATACGCGCTACATCCGCTGACAGATGGGTTGTTGTCAAGAACATTGGCACAACGTTAGTGTAGGGAGGAAAATTTCTGTGGTAGGGCAGATAATGAAAAGGGCGGTCTCCTACTGGGGGTCGGTTGACTCCCGCCGCCCTTTACTTTTCACGCGGTAGGAGGTGAGAGATGGGTAAGAAGGTGAAGTTGAATTGTTGGGAGCGGCTTTTATTGACTGCGATTGATGGAGGATTATTGCCAAAAGAAGGCAACGCAATCACTGTCAGGGTATTGAAGGCGTTGAATGACAAACTGCCGCTTTCACCCGAAGAAATGGAAGAGATGGGCGTTACGCCTACGGAAATGTTTGACAAGGATGGGAATCCTGCAAGCGGATTGAAATTCGTTGTTGCTACGAAGGATTCAAAACCAGAAGAAGTTGAAAAGGCAAACAAGTATCACGAAAAGAGGATAGAAGAAAAAGACATTCTTTTTCTTGACAGCGAACGGTCAGTTGTGATGGTTGCCTTGAAAATGCTTGACACGAAAGAGAAGTTACAGCCGCGTCATTTGACTCTCTGGGACAAGTTTGTGGAAAATTGGGAAAAGGACGATGCCAAATAAAGACAAAAGAGTATCGCTTTATTTTCCCACTGGGGGGTTGGTGACAGGCACTGCTTTTCAGAAACAACCCCCCTATACTACTCATTCTTGCCAGAATGTCCGACCGATAGAATCTCTAACAGGCAGGGAACGCGGCGGGTCAAGACCAGGGCTGTCAAAACTGTCCGCAACGCAGTTAGGCACGGGTGCGCCTGTTGTGATGCTCGGCGAATTGCCGATTTACTACACCAAAGATAAACCAGCGGTGCCATAATGCCAACACCGACGATGTTGCAAGAAAGGATTCTGCTGGCTATCTCCAACGGAATACTGTATCGTCGGCACGTAACGCTTGCTGCTACATTCACGCAGGCGGCAGTGGCAAGTGCCCTGCGATTCAATACGGATGGCAGGCAAATCCAGATGACCGCACGCGGATTCAGTGCGTTTATCGCTGATACGAGTGCACAAGCGGCATACTGGACTAACGGAACAGTTAGTGGCACGGCGTTGGATTCCGCAAGTGTCGCTGACTGGACAGCGGTATTGCCACCTCTCAACGTCAACGATTTTGTGGCGGTTCTTACAAATGTCGGCGGCGCAACAGTTGCGGGCACTTATCCCGTGACTGGTGTTGCGGCTGGTAACTTGACGCTTGGCTCTGCACCGGGCAATGGCACTTGCACACTCAGAGTTGAACGTGCATCAAAAGTCTATACCTACAATCCTGATTTGTCAACCGAGACCTTGACGCTCTATTCGGCAACTGCGGCAAAAGGCGCAGTCCCGACTGGCTGCGTCAATATCGGACTTTACCGCGACCGCATAGTAATGTCAGGCGGCACTCCGGGCGGTTGGTTTATGTCGCGGCAAGGCGACCCGTATGATTGGCTCTACGGCACGGACTATGAGGATTACGCCAGAGCAGTTGCGGGTGAAGTATCTGAAGCGGGTGCGATAGCCAAACCGATTACAGCGCAGATAATCTTCTCAGATGATTTGATAGTTTGGGGTTGCCGTGACGAAATATGGGTTTGCCGAGGCGACCCTGCATACGGAGGACAGATAACTAATGTGAGTCGTATGGTTGGAATCATAGATTCTACTGGGGGGTGTTTGTGTCGGTCAGGCGAAGCTTACGCCTTATCCGAGGTCGGATTGATTATCATAAACCCTGATGTCAGA
>ERZ1292632.1904-Hain-H43-01um-R2-1904-length-18775-cov-4_pt1 | contig 14658 bp, 19 predicted proteins | sample MGYA00564407_ERZ1292632 | MGnify/ENA primary metagenome ERZ1292632 (study PRJEB36523, sample SAMEA6512637) | groundwater metagenome | collected 2019-01-08 | study: AquaDiva: Metagenomics assemblies of 32 groundwater samples | reverse complement strand
GCAAAAGTCCATTGAAGGCTCAAGCCACTGCCTGCCGTCTGCTTTGATAAGCTCATCTGCTTCTTTTGGCCCCCAGGAACCTTGTTTATAAATACCGGGCTTGCCCCGGTTGGCAATTAAAGGATCAATAAAAGCCCACTGTGCTTCAACTTCAGCTGAGTCATTAAAAAAAGTTTGATCTCCCCTGATTGTATCAACCAGCAATCTTTCATAAGGATCAGGAATATAATGTCCATGAGGGTCTAATCTATAGCAAAACTGCATGTATTCTGACTCCAAATTTGTCTGATGCCCGAGTTTCTTGGTAGTAATTTTCAAGACTATCCCCTCATTAGGCTGGATCCGGTAAATTAAAACATTGGGTTGATCCCCGCCTAAATCTTTGAATAAATGGCTGGCAGGGTTTTTAAAAATAATGGAGATTTCTGTGGCAGTTTGTTTCATTTTCTTACCTGCCCGGATATAAACAGGTACTCCTTTAAACCTGTCATTATCTATAAAGCACTTAAGCGCATAAAAAGTATCTATTTGAGATCTGGGATTAACATTTCTCTCGTTCCTATAACCTTCATATTGACCAAACACTACTTTTTCAGGAATTGGTTTTAAGCTTTGTAGAATCTTCAGTCTTTGGGCTGTGACAGCTTCATTTGAAAATTCTACCGGTGCATCCATTGTACTAAAAGCCAGCATCTGCAGTTGATGGTTTTGTCCCACATCTTTTAGCGCACCAACCAGATCATAATACCCGCCTCTGTTGCCAATGCCAAAATCCTCAGACGCGGTAATTTGAATATGGTCAACATGATCCTTATTTATCATCGGTTCAAAAATATCATTGGAAAACCTGAAGGTTAAAATATTCTGAATAGTTTCTTTGCCTAAATAATGATCTAATCTATAAATCTGGTCTTCAGAAAAATATTTTAATAATAATTTATTTAAAGCCCTTGCGGATTTTTGGTCATTGCCGATTGGCTTTTCTATCATTAACCGAACCCATCCGCCGGCTGGCGGATTGTTCATTTCCTGCTTTTGCAGATTTTCAAAAACATGGGAATATAAATCAGGATAGGTTGCCAGATAATAAATCCTGTTGGAATAATTTTTGCCTAAATAACTACTCAGTCTCTTATAAAAATTAGGATCATCCAAATGCCCATCCATATAATGCAGCCTTTTTGAAAGGTCTTCAAATACCTCCTCTTTAATCGGGTGGGTATGGTGAATATTCTGTAAATGCAGTACCTCATTAAAATATTTTTTAAAATCCTGATTATTCATCACCTTCCTGGCGATTCCCAAAACAACCATGTTTTCAGGAAGCAGGCCTTTTTCAGCCATGTCATAAAGTGCAGGAATAAGTTTAATCCGGGCTAAATTCCCGGTTATGCCAAATATAACCAGCGCAAATGAATCCATAACGCCTAAAACATACCACTTTTTTACTCTTATGTCACATGTTAATATAAAAATAATGGATACGGGCTTTATAAAAAAAATTAATAAACCATGGGGATATGAGCTTCACTGGGTGAAGGAAGATAAACCTTATATGGGTAAACTAATTCATATAAATTCCGGTGCCAGACTGTCTTTACAAAAACACGATAAGAAGCAGGAAAGTTGGTTTTTAATTTCTGGGAGAGCAAAAGTTATCTGGGATAATGATAATGGTGAACTCGTGGAGACTAATTTAGTAAAAAATAAGGGTTATGCTTGTGAGGTAAATCAAAGACATAGGCTCGTGGGAATTACTGATTGTGATATTATAGAAGTCTCTACTCCTGAAATAGGAACAACATATAGATTAGAAGATGATTATAAAAGGTCTGATGAAACAGAAGAAATAAGAAAAGGAGAAAGAGGATAAATTATGCTAAAGCCATTTGCTGATAGACCCCATGAGAAAATGCAGGAAGTCTTAATGCATCCGGATGCAGAGGGTCCTGAGATTCACTATTATATGATCAGAGGAGGTAGCGATAAAACTAATATTACAGTTTGGGAAACAGGAACTGTGGGAGGAGAATATATTAAAACTTATGGACACTATCATGTGGGTCACTTGAATGAGACATATCATGTCCTTTCTGGTGAAGGAGTAATTCTGCTTCAAAATAGAAGAAAAGATACTGATGGAAATCCTATAAATAATGAGATTGAATCTTTTTATGCAATTAAGGTGACAAGCGGAGATAGTGTTTTTATTCCTTCAGGTACTGGTCATTTGGCTGTAAATATAGGTAAAGTTTGGTTTGTTACCTCGGATGATTCCCCGGTTAATTTTGATGAAAAAGATCCTGTTTCTCTACCTGGTCATGCAGACTACGAACCAATGAAGGTCCTTCATGGTTTTGCTTATTATTTAGTGGAGGAAAATGGTCAACCTTCATTAGTTAAAAATACAAACTATAAAATTATCCCTGAACCCCAGTGGTTAACTGCGGAAGAACATGCTCAAAGAGTTAAAAATCCTGATGTGTCTACCTAGCACACACCGGGTGTGGGTAACCCATGTATTTATAACTATTCCTCAATCTCTTCTTGTTTCCAGGCAGAATTCCTTTTATATTTTCCGTGCTTTCGGCGCTTGCGGAAGAATCTATAAAAAAGGGGTTCTTTTACAAGGTCTTCTGCTCTTCGTATAATTTCCGCAGATTGGAAAAGTAGTAAATTATTTAGGCCTGATAGAAAAGGATGTTTAAGTACTTCATCTATTTGTGATGACTGTAAGGATTTAGCAATCCTTTGTATTTCAGCAACTGTTATTTCCCTGAATTGATTACTGAAAAAGTGGACTCTGTGAGCTTTTACATCCAAGTGTAGATCAACACCTAATAAATCAAAGCCTGTACCAAAATTATGAGGTATTTTAAGATGGAAACGGGGATAATCTTCTGGTGAATTTGTTTTTCTATACATATGTAAATATTCGGGCCCTGGATTTCCATGGGATTTTGTATAACCTTGTAGCACTAAGTGTATTATTAGAGGAGCCAGTTTTTCCATACTATCGGCTTGATTATATCATTTATTCATACCTTAATGCTGTAATTGGGTCTAGCTTGGCAGCGCGGATGGCCGGGGCTACTCCAAAGATTATTCCCACCAGCAAGGAGAATCCAAAAGATAAGGCTACAGACCAAAGAGGGATTGTGGTGGTAAAGAATCTGCCTATTATTAAGGATATGCCAATTCCTAAAATAATCCCAATCACTCCACCCAATCCTGATAAAGTTATAGCTTCGATTAAGAATTGATTCCTGATATTTTCCTCTGTTGCACCCAAAGCTTTCCGTAACCCAATTTCCCTGATCCGCTCAGTCACAGACACCAGCATGATATTCATAATGCCTATACCTCCAACCAAAAGGGAAATTGCCGCTATTCCTCCTAAAGCTGCTGTTAAAACTCCTGTAATTTGGGAAATAGTTGAGAGAGTTTGCTCCTGGGTTTGGACAGTAAACTCATCCTCTGACAGCCTTTTTTTCAAAAGGGTGGTGGCTTTTTCCTGTATGCTTTTGACATCCTCTGCCCTGTTTGCTGAAATATAAATAGTGTTAAGCCGGTCTATTCCAAACTGCCTTTGGGCGCTTGTAAAAGGAGTATAGAGTGAATTGTCCATATCTATGCCAAAAGTTGAACCACGGGAAGCTAAAACTCCGATTACTACATATCTGATTCCTGCCACATCTATTGTTTGACCAATTGCTTTTCCTTCTCCAAATAAATTTGCTTTAACAGTTTGGCCAATCACGGCTACTTTTCTGGCTGATTGCTGCTCTGATTGAGTAAAGAATCTGCCTTCTGTTAATTTTATAGAGATAATTTTAGGGTAATTGCTTTCCACCCCAAAAATAGCAACCCCCCTGTCATTTTTATTACCAAATTTTAAGGTTGCATTTCGTTGAATAGCAGCAGAAACCTCAGCTGAGTCTGATAAACTTTTTCTCAAATTTGCAGCATCCGAATACACCAGCCTGTTAGCCTGCACCCCGCCAGGGGAGCGGGCCCCACCTATTCTGCCGGGAATTACAAACAAAAGATTTGCTCCCAATCCCTGGATCTGGTTGGTAATATATGTTTTTAACCCTGTTACCAGAGAAATCAGTAAAATCACTGAAGTAACACCGATTACAATCCCCAGGACAGTAAGAAATGAGCGCATTCTATTGGCAAAAATGGCTGTAAAAGCAGAATTTATTGTTTCTACCATTAAATAATTCTCCCGTCTTTTATACTGATTCTTTTCTTTGCATGTTTGGCTATATCCTCCTCATGAGTAATCATGATAATTGCTTTGCCCATCCTGTGTAGTGATTCAAAAATTCCCATAACTTCTGCCCCTGATTTAGAATCCAGATTTCCTGTTGGCTCATCTGCCAGAATAATCTCAGGATCAGTTACCAGGGCTCTGGCTATTGCCACCCTTTGCTGCTGGCCTCCTGATAGCTGATTAGGATGAGAGTTTAGCTTATCGCTCAAACCCACTTGCTCCAAAGCTATCTTTGCTCTTTCCATTCTTTGATTCCTGCTGATTCCGGCATAAATTAAAGGCAGGGCCACATTATCTAAAGCAGATGTCCTGGATAAAAGATTAAAGGATTGAAAGACAAAGCCGATTTTTTTATTCCTGATTTTTGCTAAAGTATCTTCTTTTAAGTGAGATGCATCTAATCCATCAAGTTCATACTTTCCCGAAGTTGGATGATCGAGCAGCCCGATTATATGCATAAGAGTTGATTTCCCGGAACCTGAAGCGCCAATTACAGCTAAAAACTCACCCTTTTTAATCTCTAAATTAATATTTTTTAAAGCCTGAAAGGAAACCTCACCTGAGGGGTAAATTTTGTTGATTTTAGATAATTTAACCAAGCTCATCTGGCGCCTCTTGTACCACCCCCAAAAACTCTAAATATTGCAGTTTGGATGGGATTTCTGTTTTGACTTATCCTGGTTCCATTTGCCGGAGGATTAAGTAAAACTCTATCTTTTTCATTTAAGCCTTTCTTAATTTCTACGTCTGTATCAGATTTAATGCCAACTTCCACTTTTTCCATTCGCAGACCCTGAGCAGTTTCTACAAAAATAGTATTATCTTCCCTGAGGGCTTCCTGAGGCACGGTTAAGGCAGATTTTGCCTCGTCTAAAATAATAGAAGCCTGACCTGACAATCCATTAATTGGAGTAATCGCAGGATCTTCCAAATTAATCCTGACAGTAATTACTGTTGCACCGGAGGAGGTTTCTTTAGTTTGGGGAATAATTTCATCTACCACTCCTTCCAAAATCTGATCTGGATATGCATCTAAAATAATTTCGGCTTTTTGCCCTAAGGAAACTTTGCCAATATCAGCTTCATCTATATCTGTATCAAAAAAAACTTCCGAAAAATCCACTACTTGAGCAACTGCATCTGAACCGATTACCTGACCAGGAATATAGGGTGCTTTAGTCACTAAACCGGCAATAGGGGAGATAATTACCGTATCCTGAAAAGCCCTTTGAGCAGCTTTTACGCTGTCATAAGCATTATCTCTGGCAACCTGGGCAGTTGTTCTGGTTACTCTCTGAGTAAAAGATTCATCAGCTGAGTGGTCTTTCACATCATCCAAAGCTTTATCTACCAGGGCCTGCTTATCCCTTAAAGTATTCTGGGCTTGCTGCAAAGTAATGCTTAAATCCTGGGTATCCAAACCTGCAATAACTTCTCCCGCATACACGCTGTCTCCAACTTTAATATTAATATACGACAGCTTTCCGGAGGATTTAAATTTTAAATCTGCTACATTTTTGCCGGTTAAAGCACCAGACGAGGAAACAATGGATTTAATATCCTGTTTTTTAACCTCTGTAAACTGCAATGGAGTTTGCTTTTTTTGTCCAAAGAAAAAAAAGCCCAAAGCTCCTGCTGCTATCAAAATAACTAAAATAACAATTTTTTTTCTGCTTGGTTTTAGGAGATGAGAGATTTTCACTCAAGTATTTTAACACTTTTTCTCATAGGCCGTATCTGGTAATTTTCTCCAAAAGTCCTAAAATTTGATTTAGTTTTTGAGCATAGAGGATTTAAAAAATCCGCAGGTGTAGCTACAATTCCACCCCCGGGGTGGAAGCAGTGGAAGCATATTTGCAATGAAGCAAACCGGAGTGTAAAATTTGCTAACTCCTAGCCTCAGAAATGATTAAAAATCCGCAGGTGCCCGCATATTCCACCCCAAGGGTGGGAATTAGTGGGAATTACGGAGAGGTGCGACCTTAACCAAGGTGCGTCCTAGACATGCGATATGTACAAGCTTGTCCTGAGTTTACCGAAGGATTGACTCACCACTTAGAAAGTCCTAAAATTTGCATTAATTTGAATAGTGCTGTATTGTTAAATTAATGAAGTTTGCTCAGAAGTATTTGATTATAGTTTCTTCTTTAGTTTTAGCTATTTTCAGCTCACTTGGTTTTTACCTGGTTCGCGGAAATCCTCCTATTAAGAATTTAGTTGTTTCAGGACATGCCCATATGCTGGAATTTGCTTTTGGAGCTATCCTGTTTGCCCTGGCTTTAAATATTACTAAGATTTCTGATAGAACTCAAAAATGGCTAGCTATTTGGATGAGCTTAACTTTTTTTGGCCCCGGAGCACTAATTTATGCCGGAATGACCGGGAATACCGGCTTTCTTTCTGTGACCGGTGCACTTTTTGAAGGATCATTTGTGGTTTTGTGGCTGATTTTAGCCTATTTTGTGGCCAGGGATTAAAGAAACAAAGAAACGGCAATTATTAAATACCAGCCCAAAAGGGAAAAACACTCAGCAAAGATATGAAGGAATTTGTAAGCTTCTTTGTTATTCCTGATAAAAGCATTAATGGCAATATGGTTTATTAACAGTAAAACCAGAAGTCCCATTTTTATCAAAAATGCCGGAGATGTGCCGTATTTTTGAGGATGTAGTGAGTAAAGTCCCCAGCCTGAAATAATAACCAGGGCAAAGCCTATGTTTAAAAGCGGACTGATAACACGCAATGATCCTTTTTTAGCAGATTCATGAGGAAAGACTTTAAAATAAAGTTCCCTGGCATAGGCTGTTGTGACACTACCTGCTCCTATTACAAAACCGGCAATGTGCATGAATAACCAGATTTTATCCATTAACTTTAGTATAAATATTTATACCTAATATAGCAACTATTTTATCTATAGTTTCATCTAATTTTTCCGGTATATTTTCTATAACATAATCATATTTGTTCTGGTATAAGTCCCAGAATTTTTGGTCATCCTGCATTCTTTTTGCTATTTCTTCCTCAGATAAACCACGCATCTTTAGTCTTTGCAGCACAGTCTGATTATCCACTGTGATATATAAACTTATGCAATCCGGGAACACCTCCTTGGCTTTTCCGGCCATTGATGGATCTATTTTCCAGATTAAATTATCTTCCGTATCAATCTGAGACTTTTCTGTGCCATAAAAATTGCCCCCGTATCTAACATGTTCTAAAAGCCTTTCTTCTTTAATCCTATTTATAAATTCCTCTTCTGATACAAAGTTATAATCTACCCCATTTTTCTCATCTTCCCGGGGAGACCTGGAGGTTGTTGTGAGTACTTTTTTAAAATCAGGGTATTTTTCTAATATTTTAGCAATTAAAGTATCTTTTCCTGAAGCTGTTTTACCGGTAATAACAAGTAGCACTCTCTAATTATTATTTAAAGAAGTTAATCTTTCAATAGAGAAGTCTTTATAAACAATCCTTCTGTGTTCTTTAGGCAAAGTTAAGCCATGAATTATCCCGCCTAAAAGTACTCCCCTGGTCACCATCAGGTCTAAGATTCCGATAGATGCAAAAAAAGAGATCAGCAGGATAATGGAAAAACTGAGCCAGTGATGAAGATGGATCACCCTTCCAAATATATTAATCCTTAAAACAGGAAAAACCTGTACTCTTTTTACCCTGAGATTAGGCATTTTCTTTCTAATTCTAGAGGTAGGGTGGGTGGTGGCCCTGAGGGTAAAATAACCCAGGGCTGTGGCAGGAATAATAGACAGTGCTTCCATATAATCTACCTGCTATTGTATAGAAGATCACCCTAAAAAGCAAATCAGATAAGTTAAAATAGATGTTACACGCTTAAACTTAAGTTGTTTCTTGTTTTCTTCATAATATTAGCAATTGCTGCAATATTTCCCAAACTTCTTTCTCAGCCTCAAGCCTACCCGCTGCAAATTACTGAAATGAGAAAAAGAACATATCCTGGAAGCGATTTAAAAATAGAGCAGACCACAACATTTCTCAAAGCTTTAATTTGGCAATAGAGAGATCCTTGGAATTTTTTGATAAATATTTAAAATGATATAATCTAAATTATGGTTAAGTTCAAAAGCGTACTTCGGATCTGGGCTCCAATTGCAACAGTTGCTATTTTGCTCTCAGGTTTAATTTATATCTCTGTCCAACAGGCTCTTAGGCAAAGTGCTAATGATCCTCAAATTCAAATTGCAGAAGATCTTGCCCAGACACTACAAAACGGCAAAAGTGCCCAGGATGCGCTGGGACAAACGCAAGTTGATTTAAGCAAGAGTTTAGCTACATTCATAATTATTTTTGATGATGCAGGCAAGCCAATTGCTTCACAGGCTGTTTTAGACGGCAGGATTCCAATACCTCCTGCTGGTGTTTTTACATACACCAGACAGTACAAGCAAGACATGATTACCTGGGAGCCAAAACCAAACATTCGGGAAGCAGCAGTTTTAGTGAAATTTGAAGGCAGTAATCCAGGCTTTGTTTTAGTTGGCCGTTCACTTTCCGAGGTGGAAAAAAGACTATCTGCTCTTGAAATGCAGGTTAAATTAGGCCTTGCAGCAGCTCTTTTAGGGTCTTTGGTCATCTTAATTATTATAGGTAGTGTATAATAGCGCTTGTGGGCACACAGGACACATTAAATATCTTTTTAATAATCGGCCTTTTTATAATTGTAAGCTGCTTTGTATATACCAGCTATTATTTCGTGAAAGCCTTAAAATCCGTATCTACTTTAGCTGATAATTTAGATGAAATAACTCAAAGTATTAAAAATAAAATTCAAATGAAAGCTCTGGCAGCAATACCTGCTTTACTGGTGGCACTAATTGGCAGAGTAATCAAAAAAAGAAGGGGGTGAGATTAAATGGCAGATAGCAAAGGAGTAAATCCTCTGGCAACAGGGGTGGCAGGAGCAATCATTGGGGCAGCAGCAGCTGCAGCAGCAATAGCGCTCTCAGATGAAAAAAACAGGAAAAAAGCGGAAAAAGTGTTGGGGGATTTGGAAAAAGAGGGTAATAGCATTTTCAAACAAATTTCCAAGCTGGCTTTAGAATTAAAGGATAAAGGTGCAAGAGTACTACCTAAGGTAAAAAAAGCAGTTAAAAAAGCAACTAAAAAAGCAAAGAAGAAGTAGCCTGGATTAGTTCATCTAGCGACTTGGTTTTCATTAAGCTCTGCCTGGCTTCTGATGAGCCTTTGAAGTGGTTTACGTAGCATTTTACAAACTTTTTCATAAGTTCAAAATGTCTGGTGTAGCCAAAAGTTTTTTTAAAAAGATTAAGGTGTCTAAGTAATAAATCTATTTTCTGCTTTGGAATAATGTTTTCAATATTAATTTTTTCATTAAAAAACCAAACATTTTCAAAAATACCCCTGCCTATCATTACTCCGTCTATTTTATATTTTTTACCTTTATCTTTAGCCTCTTTTAAGGTTTTTATATCACCATTACCGATTATTATAGTATTTAATTTAAGTTCATTTCTTATTTTTACAGCTTCTTTGATTTCTCTCCAATGAGCTGGAACCTTGGACATTTCTTGGGCTGTCCTTAAATGCAAAATTAAAGCAGTAATTGGAGTTTGAAGTAATACTTTAACCCAATTTTGGGTGTCTATGTTATCAAAGCCGATTCTGGTTTTAACGGAAACAGGTAAGCCATTTGCTCCCTTGATAGTTGCAAGAATAATCTCCTGGGCTAACTTGGGGTTTTTAATTAAGGCAGCACAGGCTCCTTTTTTAATTGTGCTTCTATCAGGACAGCCCATATTTATATCTATCCCGTCAAAACCTAATTTAGAAATAATCTTGGCTGATCTATAAAACTTTTCCGGATCAGTGCCCCAAATTTGGGCCACAATTGGCCTTTCAGATTCAGAAAATTGCAGGGATTTTTTTATAACCTCCGAGCCTTTTTTGGATAAAATTGCATCAACCGGAACAAATTCGCTAAATAGAACATCCGGCCGCCCCACTGAACAAACAATCTGCCTGAAAACAGTATCAGTCACTCCATCCATCGGAGCCAAAATCATGATTGGTTTTCGTAACCCTTCCCAAAAATTCATATTTGAATTTTAACAGAAACACAGAAAAATGATTTGATATAGAAAATATATCTTGTCTTTTGGAAATTTTGGAGAGGTAAAAGCTACGCACGACGAAATCAGATATTCCTTAAGCTAAAAGTTGTGGGGTGTCTGAGGGGAGTTGAACCCACAACCTTCTGTATAATTTTTGAGGGAGGCGTAGGGGAATTGAACCCCCGCTAACAGATCCACAATCTGTTGTGCTACCGTTACACCAACGTCTCCATAAATTTTTTATCTTCTGCCTTATCGTGATGAATCATGTAATGACAATTATGACAAAGCCAAATGAGATTATCAAGTTTATTATTTTGCCTATTTCGATCCAGGTGATGCACTATTAAGATTCGTATATCATTTATTTGGCATCTTCTACAAATCTGGTCAATTTTGGTTCTAAGTAGAGTTTCTCTGTAACTTTTTTCTCCTCCTTTCCAATTTCTATGATTCGATCCAATAAATACACTATTTCTCCAGATGGCTTGGCAGGATTTACTACAGAAAAAATTTCCACTTTTTGATCGAATTAATTCTTTAGGTGATTTGTACGATTCTTTTTTGCAAATAAAGCAATTCATCAGCTTACCCTTTTTTTGGCTTTCAAATACACAGTTTCTTGAACAATACTTACCCCAACCTATTTTCAGCCAGTTAGGTTTTGCATAGAATTTAGTTTCACATGCTTTACAAGTTACAGCTGGCATATTTACATTGTAAATTTTTAAGTTATAGATGTAAATAGACCTGTTTGTGGTTTACAAACTGGTGCTCTACCGCTGAGCTACAGCCACCATACCTATATTTTACTGCATTTAACCATTTTCTACTAGTTTTTGTGTATAATAGCTATACGCATCTGCCCAACAAGCAAAATGGAAATAGACAGAAGAAAATTTTTGGCGCTTTTTACAGCGTTTGCTGCACTTTTATTTTTGCCGGATAATTTAGGTAAAAAGGAACATTTTAGTGACGACCAGCAAACTGCTGACCTGCCAATTCCCAAAAATCCCATAAGAGATCTTTATGGTGCACTGATGGAACCATTTGTTAAAGAAGCAGGTAGACGAAGACTTTGGAAATTAAAGAATGATCCTAAATACGCAACACGTATAGATTGGGATTTTACCTCACAGAGGGTTAATTTCTTATTATTTGGTTATGGTGAAACACATGAACCCCCTTTAACAGAATATGCTCAAATAGGCTCAGTAAGCATATTTTCACTGGATGTGCCTTCAAGAGTTATTGATATTGTATCGTTTACCCATGACATCAGGGCTCCTGAAATAGAAAGATTTAGACGAGGAAGAGAGCAGGGATTAGTTTATCCAACTAAAATATACCAGGCATTTGAAAATGGAGGCTTCCCTCTTATGGGCAGGGTTATAGAGGGAGCTACAGGTCTATCTGTAGATTTTCAGATGGCTTTTCATGATAGATTTATTAAAAGAATGGTGGATGATGCTCTTAATGGTGTAGAGGTAGAAGTTCCGGAGGATTTTGCAGTGTACCCTTTTTATCTGGATGGTAAAAAATATCCTTCCAGGAGTTTTAAGAAAGGAAGGCAGAGAATGAGTGGTTTGGATGTCCTAAGCTTCATAAAAACAGTTCCCGATACAAACGGAGGTTCAGTTTACCCTAAAAATCAGGAACATAACTTCAGAAAGCATTTAGTTGTTGAGGGCTTCACTCAAGCATTAAAAGCAAATATAGCAAATCCTCTTTTTCTTCTAAGACTGCATAATTTACTAAGTTCAAAATCAAATAAAGATACACTGGATTTTGATTTTGATCCGCAGGAGCTTTTGTTCGGGAACCTTACAGAGGTTGCGTCTGAATCTGGAAAGTCTCTTTTTGGTAAGGGTGAAGGGGGAACGCCTTTCATATTAGGTGATACTGTGTATATTGTTGATTCTGCCCACGGGGATGGAGGGGTGCAATGGGTAAATGCCAGTCAGAGTCCTATTATTAGAGAAGAGCTAAAGAGGAATCTTTATCCTGACAAAGCCATGGAAGTACCTTTAAACGGGGATCCAAATGCCGAGGATTTAGCCAAAGATTACTGGGGATCTGTAAGGAGTTTAGTCAAAAAGCGTTTTCAAAATTGAAATAAAATTTAATCCACTAAAAAAGCCCCTTGCGGGACTTTCTTAGAAAACCTGTTTATACTAGTTCTAAAGCTAATGTAAATCAAATCTTGCGACTCAATTTAAACAGGTTCTATCACTATATAGTGTCTATATTAATCTGTCAACTACGATCATTTATATCAAACTACGTCAAGATGATAATTCTATATCGAAGCAACTTTCTGTTCGACTTCACTTACTCTTTTTTCCAAATTATCATGTTCTTCTCTAGTTGGAGCATCATCTTCCAAATATGCAAGTTACTTACCTATTGCATCTATTCTACCTGTTAGTTTTTTATCAAGGCTATCAATTCTTCCAGACAGTTTCTCATCTACCCGGTCAATTCTTTCGGATAATTTTTTATCAAGTTTATCAATTTTACCTAGTACTTCTTGCCTGAAAGTGCTCTGTCCATTAATAATAGCCTGAAGCATTTTTTGTGTATCATTCATCACTTAGAGTATACATCTATCAATTAGTTATTTTCAATAATTAAATCCTAAGTTTAAGGTTAGTTTGACCAGGGAAGCAATTTCCAGAACTCTTTTGGGTTTAACAAAGCCTGCATCAAAGTTGGCTGGAGAATTCCGAAATTTAAAGTATTAAGTCCTTGTTTTACTGTCTGATGGATAGTTACAGGATGGTAATAGGGTTTTTCCAGGGTGAAATCAAAGCCATAGTCCGGAAGTAAATACTTGGCCTCTATTTCAGGGGATTTTCCACTGCTGTCCAGGATTACCATTTGTGATAAATCTCCCACTACCCCTGAAACTTTTAAGATATATTCCCCAGCTGGATTATCTTTCCATTTTAAAGAGCTTAAAACCTGCAGGATTACAAGTAGTTTAACTTCTGTGGCAAACTCAACCGGTTTTGATTCAAATTGCTTTTCTCCCTCAAATAAGTTTAGTTTTATATTAAATGCACCTCTTTCAGGAGCCTTTAAATTTAAAGTAAAAGTATATTCTCCTTCCGGCTCAATTAATTTTTTTACTGAAATATCCTGTATTCCTAGCTCTTTTCCTCCGGAAATAGCTTTTAAAACAACTTTATTATCCCAAATAGACTCTCCGGTATTTTTAAAAGTCAAAAATATGGAATAAGTTTGACCTGCCACAATTGAAGAATAGACCTCACCTGCTAAAAGCTTTGCGCTTAAAGTTTGTATAGGCTTTCCGGCTGTTTTAGGTAAGTTTTTTAAAACATCATAAAAAGGATAATAGGCAGGAGGATTTGGAGCATCCTCTATTGGATTTAAAGTTAATTTTTTAAAAGAGAAATGGTCAAAAGGGGACTCCTGATAATTTAATAAAAATGGAGTAACAGCTACAATTTTAGAAGAGTTCCAGGTATTCTCAAAGGCATTTTCATAATATTTAGACAAAGCATCTGAAGAGGGAAGACTGGGATTATATGTAAGTCCCTCAGCATGTTTCCAGCCTGTTTCCGTAATAAAAACCGGTAAATTTTTTGTGACACCCAAAACTTTAAGTTGCGCCAGTTCCCAATCCCAGGTTCGAACAGTTCCTCGTCCACTGGCGCTTGGAGAACCAACATAGCCTGGATTTGGATATGAATGAGAATTCCAGCCATCCAGTTTATTAAATATTCCCGGAACCTCAGAGTTCATTTCCTGCAAAAAAGAAACTTCTTCTTCAAAATTAGGGGGCTGATGAGGAGAGGAAGCATCAAAGCCGGCGTTTAGCACAAAAAAATCCTCACTTCTTGATTTTAGAATATTTATCCACTTATCCAAAATTTGGGCATAGCTTTTGGCATCAACAATTCCTCCCCATTCATTTCCCTGATTTGGCTCATTAAAAATCACCACATACCTGTTTTTAACAGGCCAGTTTAGGGAATTTAAAAAATCAGCCCAGGAGTTGGCATCATCCGGATCTGGTCTTTTCCAGGATTGCCCTTCTGTTTCCGTGGCCAGCCTGACAATCGGGATAAGGTGCCTTCTTCTTAAATCGTTAAAAAACTCCTGCCATTTATCTTTTTTCTTATCATTTTGCTGAATTATTACCGTAATATAACCCCAGTCTCCATTGGTATTTACCAGCTCTGCAGCAGGGGATGATTCATCAGGTGAGGCTGAAATTATGTGGATCCCAAACTTATTATTGGG
>ERZ1292632.2649-Hain-H43-01um-R2-2649-length-14663-cov-6_pt1 | contig 14663 bp, 15 predicted proteins | sample MGYA00564407_ERZ1292632 | MGnify/ENA primary metagenome ERZ1292632 (study PRJEB36523, sample SAMEA6512637) | groundwater metagenome | collected 2019-01-08 | study: AquaDiva: Metagenomics assemblies of 32 groundwater samples | reverse complement strand
TGCATAAGACCTCCTCTTTGTCTGGGGACTGAGAACCGGTGACCAAAATAAAGCCTACTATTCAATACGATTAAAAACAAGCACGGGGTTGAAAAAACGCCCAAAAACAAGTAATATTCTAGGAAATGGACACCGCATATACCGTAAAAACACCCTCCTTTGAAGGGCCGCTTGAGCTTCTTTTAGACCTCATAGAAAAAAAGAGACTCGCAGTTAGCGATGTATCCTTATCCAAGGTAACCGACGATTTTATTTCGTATCTTAAAACATTGGGCGGAATACCGGTTGCTTATACGGCTCATTTTATCGTTACTGCCGCAACGCTTGTTTTAATTAAATCAAAATCTCTTCTCCCGGGGCTTTCTTTAACCGACGAAGAAGAGGGGAGCATAGATGAACTCAAGCGCCGCCTTGAAATATACGCCCTTTACAGGCAGGCGGGGGAAGGGCTAAAAAAAATATTCGGCCGAGGCGTCCTTTTCAAGAGGCCGTATCCGGCGATTACGCCGATTTTTGTTCCGGACTCTTCTCTTACCAAAGAGCGTCTGGCGGAAACATTGCGCGAAGCGATTATGAATGTCCCTTTGCGCGAAGAAAATCTTCCCGAGGCGACGGTAATTAAAGCCATCACTCTTGAAGAGATGATAGGGAGCTTGACCGAGCGCGTTGAAAAAAGCATGACACTTAGCTTTCATAAATTTTCAGCGGAGGGCGCACGAAACAAAAAAGAAAGCAAAGTTTTCCTGATAGTCAGTTTTTTGGCGATACTTGAACTCGTAAAACAGGGAATAGTCGCGGTGCGCCAGGAAACTGAATTTGACGATATCAGCATAGAAAAAACGACCGTAATTTCCGTTTAAATATCATGGGACTTTCTCAAAAAATCGAAGCGATACTTTTTTACAAAACTGACGCGATAACGGTTAAATCTTTGGCGTCAATTTTAGGCGTTACCGAAAGCGAAGCCGAAAACGGCCTTCGGGAACTGGCGGCATCCCTTTCCGAACGCGGAATAAATCTTGTACGCACCAAAGACGAAGTAATGCTCACAACCTCAAAAGAAACATCTCCTTTTATAGAGAAAATCGCCAAAGAAGAACTGGAGGGGGAGCTTTCCAAAGCAAGCGTTGAAACTTTGGCGGTAATACTTTACAGCGGCGGTGCCACCAAAAGCGACATAGATTACATCCGCGGCGTCAATTCCGGGTTTATGCTCCGCAATCTCCAGATACGCGGCCTTATAGAAAAAAAGGCGAACCCGAAAGACGGGCGGAGCTTTATTTACGTCCCGACAATGGATATTTATCGCTATTTGGGAATTTCAAAAAAAGAGGAGCTCCCGGAATATTCCGGACTGATTGAATCAATTGATTCGCTTTCGGAAGAAAAAGGAAATTAAAAAATAAAATGAAGCAACTGCGAAACACAGCGGCCGGATTTCTAATATTGATTATTGCCCTCGCTTTTTTTGGAGATATTTTTAACCGCCAGAAGTTTACGGAAGCAGCCAAGAAAATGGAAATTCGGGCTCGAAACGCTTTTTCAGGGATGAATCTGACCGCGAAAGCGTCCTATGTCTATGATATTTCTCGCAAAAAAATTCTTTACGAAGAAAATGCCGATTTAACTCTGCCGATTGCATCACTTACGAAATTAATGACGGCCCTAACCGCACTCTCGGAAGCGCCACGTAAAACAATTGTAACTATAAGTAAAAAATCTCTGGGGAAAGAAGGTGATACCGGGCTTTTGTCGGATGAACGCTGGACACTGGATTCTCTTATAAAATTTACACTTCTTACTTCTTCAAATGACGGCGCGGCGGCGATTGCAGGCGCGCTTGGCGCGTCCGGAGAAGGGGAGTTCGTAAAAAAAATGAACACCAGGGCGAAAGAGAGCGGCTTTGAGGACGTTTATTTTGCCAACGAAACCGGACTTGATGAAAATTCCGATTCCGCCGGGGCGTATGCCTCGGCGAAGTGGGTAGCGCGCATTATGGAGGAATTTATTGTTAAGTATCCTGATATTCTTGAAGCCACGGCATATTCTCTTGTGATTTTTCATTCCGAAGACGAGAAAGCCCACAATGCGGAAAATACTAATAAAACCGTGGAAAAAATTCCCGGAATTATTGCTTCAAAAACGGGGTTTACCGACATTGCCGGAGGAAGTTTGGCTATTGCCTTTGACGCCGGGCTGGGACAGCCGATTATCATTGTAGTTCTAGGAGGGACCCTCAATGGTAGATTTTCCGACGTATTGGAACTTTCCGAAAGAACGCGCGAAGCCATACATCTTGGTCTTTGACCATACTTTAAAAAATCGCATAAGAAATAGCCCCTGATTATCTCATGGGGTATACTAATCACTATGATATTCGACGTTGTAAAAGTGTTTGCTCCGGCGGCATTTTCATTTTTTGTTGGCATCGCCCTCTCTCCCATAATTGCCCATTACCTTTACAAGCATAAACTTTGGAAAAATAAAACGGGCGCCGAAAAGACAGGCAGGGGAAAGGTGGCTATTCAAAGCGAAATACGCAAAGAAAAAGAAGCGGGGACGCCACTCATGGGCGGGGTTGTCATCTGGGCAAGCGTGCTTATCACCTCGTTCGTTGTTTTTATTCTTTCTGTTTTATTTTCCGATTCAGTAACCGAAAAACTTAATTTCATAAGCCGTGGACAAACATGGCTGCCTCTTTTTACCTTAATCGTCGGGTCGATTGTCGGTCTCGCTGATGACTTTTTAGTTATATACGGCCGCCGTGGATACGTTGCCGGAGGACTTCCTATCCCAGCAAAAATAGGAGTGATTCTTGGGATAGGGTTTATCGGCGCACTTTGGTTTTACTATAAATTGGGAATTTCCGCGGTAAGTGTCCCTTTTCTCGGGGAATTTGAGCTCGGACTTCTTTTCATACCGTTTTTCATGATAGTAATGCTTGCTCTTTTTTCCGGCGGAGCCATTGATAGGATTGACGGTTTGTCGGGCGGGATTATGGCAACCATTTTTTCCGCTTACTCCGGAATTGCATTTTTTCAAAACCAGATAGACATTGCGGCGTTTTGCGCGGTTGTTGCCGGAGCAATTCTTGCGTTTCTTTGGTTCAATATCCCGCCGGCGCGATTTTATATGTCGGAAACAGGAATACTCGGCCTCACGACAAGTTTATCAATCGTGGCATTTTTAACCGACTCGGTTCTCGTATTGCCGATTATCGCTTTTCCTCTTTTTCTAGCTTCCGGTTATATTATTATCCAAACTCTCTCCAAAAATCTGCGCGCCGGGGAAAAAATATTTTCCGTAACCCCCGTACGTCGTAATTTTGAAGAACTTGGGTGGCCATCGTATAAGATAACTATGCGGGTTTGGGTAATTTCGGTTATTACGGCGATTATAGGCATGATAATAGCACTTGCGGGTTAAAGATATGAAAAAAGTGGGAGTGGACAAAACATTTTTGGGCATATCGCTCGTCATAGTGACTGCGGGAATTTTTATATTCAGCTCGGCATCGCTCGGCATTCTCGCGCAAAACGAAAGTAAATTTTACGGAATTATTTTTAATCAGATAATTCTCGGGTTGTTTTCCGGGTTTTTGCTTCTTGCGTTTTTCTCAAAAATTAACTACCGGTATTTGAAAAAATTTTCTCTTGTTGTTTTTTTTATCGGGGCAACTTTAAGCGCCCTTGTTTTCGTCCCGGGGGTAGGGCTTGAGCATAACGGCGCGGCGCGTTGGATTTCAATCGGCTCTTTCTCCTTTCAACCGGCTGAATTTTTAAAAATAGGATTCGTCGCGGCATTGGCGGCAATTCTCTCAATGTTCAAAGAAAGGGTACGTTCGTTTAAACACGGGGTTTTGCCTTTCATGATTCTCGCCGGTATATCCGGAATTATCTTACTCAAGCAGCCGGATACGGGAACATTTCTTGTCATTTTCTCGGCCGGTATAGCCATGCTTTTTGTAGCCGGAGCGCGGTTGAGGGATATTTTCGCCTTGGGCGCGGCTTCAGTTGCCGGAATTGTCGCCCTTGCATTCACAAAACAATATCTCATGGCTAGAATTCTTACTTTCTTAAATCCCTCAGAAGACCCGCTCGGGGCTTCTTATCAACTTCAGCAATCTTTAATAGCCATAGGCTCGGGCGGGATGTTTGGCAGGGGATTCGGACAAAGTATACAAAAATTCGACTTTTTGCCGGAACCTGTCGGGGATTCCATTTTCGCGGTCATGTCGGAAGAATTTGGCTTTGTTGGTGCGATAATACTTATATCTCTTTTTGTCGTTTTCGCCCTGCGCGGGCTTAAAATAGCCGACTCTTCGGGCGACCAATTCGGTAGACTCCTTGCGACGGGAATTGTTATACTGATAGTGTCCCAATCGTTCATAAACATAGGGTCAATGATAGGAATTCTTCCCCTCACCGGAGTGCCAATCATCTTTGTAAGCCATGGCGGAACAGCGCTTATGTTTGCCCTGGCGGAAATTGGCATACTTCTTAATATTTCCCGCCGCGAGAAACGGCAATCATGAATTATGGAAACTATGTTTTATTCGGTAAGTCTTTTTAGCATTAACTTCTAACAGGATGAAAATACTCTTCACCGGCGGAGGTTCGGGCGGGCACTTTTACCCGATTATCGCCGTCATTCAATCCTTAAACAAAGTAATCGACAAAGAAAAAATAGTCGATTCTAAAATATATTATTTCTCAGACTCACCTTACAACGAACGGGCGCTGTTTGAAAATGGCGTAATTTACCAGCATATCCCTGCCGGTAAATTACGCCGATATTTTTCGGTGCGTAATTTTTTTGATATTTTTAAGACAATTTTAGGAATCATCCGCGCGTTCATTAACGTCTACGCCGTATATCCCGACGTTGTTTTCGGAAAAGGAGGGTACGCCAGCTTCCCGACGCTCCTTGCCGCTAAAATTTTGAGAATTCCGGTTTTCATACATGAATCGGACTCTGTTCCCGGACGAACCAATATGTGGGCATCAAAATTCGCCAAACGTATCGCCATCTCTTACGAAGGAGCGAGTAATTATTTCCCGAAAGAAAAAACGGTATACACCGGCCAGCCGGTGCGCGAGGAAATTCTTGTTCCGATTGAAGAAGGGGCTTCAAGTTATTTGAATCTTGACCCGTCACTTCCGACAATCTTAATTATTTGCGGCTCGCAAGGAGCGGAACTTATAAATAATGTCGTGCTTGACGCTCTGCCTGACCTTGTAACCAAATATCAAATAATACACCAGACGGGAAACAATAATATTGAAAACGTGGAAAAACTTTCAAAAGTAATTCTTGAAAATTCAAATTACAAAGAACGATACAGGCCATTCGGTTACCTTAATGCTTTAAGCGTGAGAATGTCCGCCGGGATTTCTTCTTTGGTTGTTTCGCGCGCCGGCTCTACCATGTTTGAAATAGCCGCTTGGAAATTACCGTCTATCGTCATACCGATAACCGATTCCAACGGAGACCACCAGCGTAAAAACGCCTTTAATTACGCAAGGGCCGGCGCCTGCACCGTCATAGAAGAATCAAATCTTTCCCCGAGCGTCCTCAAGGCTGCAATAGAAAAACTTATGGGGAATAAAGAACTATTAAAAACAATGTCCGTAGCCGCGGGTAAATTTTACCAACCCAACGCGGCGGAAACTATCGCGCGCGGGATAGTTGAAATGGCTTTAGAACATGAGTCATCCTGAAAAAACGCCGGTTGTGCGAATAGCCCCGTCACCGACCGGGAATCTCCACATCGGCACGGCCCGCGCCGCTCTTTTTAATTTTCTTTACTCCAAGAAACACGGCGGTAAATTTATCTTGCGCATAGAAGATACTGATAAAGAAAGGAATAAGCCTGAATACGAAAAAAACATAACCGACGGCCTTTCGTGGCTTGGTATTTCGTGGGATGAATTTTACCGCCAGTCTGAGCGTGTAGAAATTTACCGTTCGCATCTTAAAAAATTAATTGAAAACGGCAAGGCATATATTTCGAAAGAAACTCCTCTTAAAGAAGGGTGGAGGGAAGAGGTGATTCGTTTTAAAAATACGAACGTAAAAATAAAATTTGATGATGTTATACGCGGTGAAGTAGAATTTGACACGACAGAACTCGGTGATTTTGTCATTGCACGCTCTCTTGATGAGCCGCTTTACCATCTCGCTGTAGCAATTGACGATTTTGAAATGGGGGTAACGCATGTTATCCGGGGGGAAGACCACATATCAAACACTCCGCGTCAAATATTGATAGCTGAAGCACTCGGCGCGGCAAGGCCAATTTACGCCCATATTCCTCTTATTCTCGCCCCTGACCGCTCAAAGCTATCAAAACGCCACGGCGCCGTCGCGCTCACAGAATATAGAGACCGGGGATATCTACCGGAAGCGATGCTTAATTATCTCGCTCTTCTCGGGTGGAACCCAGGCGGGGAAGAGGAATTATTTACTATTTCCCAATTAATAGAACTCTTTGACCTGGGGCGTGTCCAAAAAGGAGGAGCGGTATTCAATATAGATAAATTAAATTGGTTTAATCGGGAATATATAAAACAATCGCCTGAGATAGTAAAAAAGGAAATAATGAAAATTACGAGTACTGACATCAGCACCGCAGAAAAATTTCTTCCGCCTGTTTTGGAAAGAATCTCAACGTTAGGCAATATAAAAAACCTTTTTAACGGCGGGGAGCTTGATTTCTTAAATGAGCCGAAATGCCCGAAAGAAAAACTGCCGTGGAAAGGGGAGACCTCGAACACCGCGGGGAAAAATCTTGAAAAAATAAAAGCTCTTTTTGAGTCTTTGGACGAAAAAAGGTTTACAATCGAAAATATCAAGGCGGTAACAATGCCTTTTGCCGAGAGCGCCGGGCGCGGCTCGGTTTTATGGCCGCTTAGATATGCCTTAACGGGAAAAGAAAAAAGCCCGGACCCTTTTTCTGTCGCTTATATTTTGGGGAAAAACGAATCTTTGGCGCGAATCGGGCGGGCGATAAAAACACTAAATGCCTAAATATTTCAGAATTTTCGGCACATTAACGTTTTTGTTTGTATCTGTTTCCGTAATTTCAACCGCGCCGGCTTTTTTGCTCGCTGAAGAAAATACCGCGGCAACGGAAGAATTATCGTCGGAAGACGAAGCGGGCAAGGAAGTTGCCGAACTTAAAAAAATGATTGCCGACCGAAACGCGGAAGTTGAAGGAATAGAAAAAGAAATCGCCCTTTACCAGAAACAAATTGATGAAACCGGCAAAGAATCAGACAGCCTGAAAAAAGAATTGAAAATACTGGAAGCAGAAAAGGGCAAGCTGCTTGCGGAAATAAAGGCCACCGAAAAAAAGATAAGCATCACTAACACGAATATAAATAACCTTAACTTAGGAATAGCGGGAAAAAACGAAAGTATCAACAAAAGCCTGGACACACTCGGGGCGATTATTAAGAATGTTGATTCATTGGAATCAAAAAATATAGTTGAACTGGTTTTAGCGGAAGATAAAATATCGGACATTTGGGAAAGTATGGATACGTTAATAAGCGTGGAAAATGCCTTAAAAACACACATAGAAAATGTCCGGAAACTTAAACAAAATCTGGAAGACAACAAAAAAAATAAAGAAGCAGAGAGAAAAAAACTCCTTGGATTCAAAGCAACGCTTGCGGACCAGAAAAAAATCGTTGAAATAAACCAAAGCGACAAAAACACTGTTCTTAAAGAAACAAACAATAAGGAATCGGAATATAGGAAACTTTTGTCCGAACGTCTTACCAAAAAAAATAAACTGGAAAGGGAAATATACGAATTCGAAAGCAAGCTCCGGGTGGACATTGACCCGGCGAGTTTGCCGCCTGCAGGCGGCAGAGTGCTTTCTTGGCCGCTTGATTTCGTAAAAATAACCCAATATTTCGGGGATACGCCTTTTGCCACAAAAAACCCCCAGGTGTACCACGGGAAAGGGCATAACGGGATTGACCTTAAGGCGAGCGTCGGAACAAAAATCAAAGCCTCGCTCGGCGGACGAGTGGTCGGCACCGGGAATACGGATACTTCCTGCTACAAAGCGTCCTATGGGAAATGGGTGCTCTTGGAGCACGGCAATGGGCTATCAACCATCTATGGGCACCTTAGCCTTATCAAAGTGAGCCAAGGTGAAATTGTAAGCACGGGACAAGTAATAGGCTACAGCGGCAATACCGGCTATACCACAGGCCCTCATCTTCATTTCACGGTACTTGCTTCAAAAGCGGTGAGAATATCGGAGCCGACGGGTCCAAACAAATATATAAGCATAACGTGCGGCACGTATTTGAGACTGCCGATTTCCCCGCAAAACGGATACTTAAATCCGCTTTCATACTTATAATAAATACTGCTCTACTGGGTAAATAAGCTCTTTCGATAACCTCACTCCAAATATGATATAATTTCGCGAACCGGCCTTTATCTGCGCGCCCAAACGCGGGGTCTCGGGATAATTTATATGATTTTAAGTGTTTTAAAGATTTTTGTTCCCACAGTTGTGGCTTTTTTTATTGGGATGATTATCGTGTCACCTCTATCGCATTATTTTTACAAATATAAAATGTGGAAAAAATATTCCCGTAGCAGCGAAAACAACGAGGGGATATCTACTGATTTTAAAAAAATCCATAATGAAAAAGGTGAATTAAACACTCCGCGGATCGGGGGAGTCATTATTTGGCTTAGTGCTTCAATAACTATTTTGATTTTTTTTGTTATATCTAAATTGTTTTCAACGGATTTGACTGAAAAGATGAATTTTTTAAGCCGAAATCAAACCCTCTTGCCTTTTTTCTCTTTAATAGCCGCCGCCTTGATTGGGATATCCGACGACCTGCTTCAGATTTTCGGCAAAGGGTCATACGCCAAAGATAGCCGCGTATACCGGAAAATTAAAGTCGCTACGATTATCAGTATCGGCTTGATTATTGGCTGGTGGTTTTTTTATAAATTAGGAGTCTCTTACATTACCGTGCCGTTTTACGGTTATCTGGATTTGGGATATTTTTTTATCCCGTTTTTTATAATTGTGATGTTGGCTGTCTTTTCCAGCAGCGTTATAGACGGGATTGATGGACTTTCGGGAGGTATTCTGGCATCTATCTTTGGCGCTTACTCCGGAATCGCATTTTTTAACAACCAAATTGACCTGGCGGCTTTCTGCGCCGTCATAACCGGCAGTATTTTGGTTTTCCTCTGGTTTAATATACCGCCTGCGCGATTTTACATGGGGGAGACGGGCATGCTTGGATTAACCGTCACTTTATCGGTTATTGCTTTTTTAACCGACACGGTGCTTATTTTGCCGATAATTGCTTTCCCGTTAGTTATTACTTCTTTATCGGTTATTATTCAAATACTTTCCAAAAAATGGAGGGGCGGAAAAAAAGTTTTTTTGGTAGCGCCAATACATCACCACCTTGAAGCCAGGGGATGGCCATCATACAAAGTGACAATGAGATTTTGGGTTATCGGCATAGTTTTTGCCATTTTGGGGTTGATTTTGGTACTTGTCAGCAACCAGTTTTGATTGGCCGGGCCTTTTATGCAATACCGTTTTGCTAGCCAAAACAGGCAAGTATATAATATAAGGTGTTCAGCTACGACAGATTTTGTACTTGTAACAACTCATAGAAATGAAAAAAACAAACCAAAAAGGATTTATCCTGAAACTTATAGTAATACTAGTCGCGTTATTCTTTATTTTGAGTTATTTCAATATCAACATAAAATCGGTAATGCAATCACCGACAACGGTGGAAAACGCCAAATATCTCCTCGCTTTGGGTAAATCTATATGGAGTGGGTACCTGGAAAAGCCGACAGATTATCTTTGGAACAATATATTCGCGGATTACATAAAAGGAGCATTCAAGCAAAATATAGAAAATTTAACCGCGCTTAAGGAAGGAAGAGCGGCCGAGATACAAATTTTCCCGCAATTCCTGCCCCAGTTGCCGCAAATGCCGGCAATTCCTGGCATAAATAGCGCTGTTCCTAATTAAACAGATTAGCTGTAGGGAAGACCTCTGTTGCCGTAAAGTTTTGTTAATGGTCGCAAAAGATATATTGTGCGACACTATCTTATATTTAAACCCTCCATCCAAAGAAGTACGGATTACTCCTCCCCCGCGGGCATCAGCACGATAATTTTTCAAAAACCTAAAAAGCAAAAATATTAAAAAAGTTTGTTTTCTTCACGGGTAAGAAGTTCTATCAATTCATCAAAATAAATTTTTATTTCCGGCGAAAGGGCGATTTTGTCTTTCTTATAACCGACAATCATGTCTATCGTTATCCCCTTCTCTCTCCAGGTGCGCCCACCGTCGGTATAAATATTTAAAGTGGCATGAACTTTATCCAGTGCGTAAACAAATCGGCTTTCATTATCACCCCGCTCGTTGTAACGTAAAATCAAGCTATGAAGTTCTTCGAATTCTGGGAATTCTTTCCGTAGGCGCACTGCCGCGTCTTTTTCCCGTTTTTCTTTGCTTTCGCGCTCACTTTTGTCGGTAGTGTAAGCGTAGGTGTCGCCGGCATAAACTTCGACTAAATCGTGAACCATGGCGTATTTGATGACAAGATTTATGTCCAAATCCGCGCTTGTTTCCACCGCAAGAAACCAGGCAAGCATGGCGAGTTGGTAACTGTGCTCTACGTCATTCTCGCGCCTGTCTTCCCCATGCACGCGCAAGGCCCGCTCAACTTTGCGGAAATCGTTAAGAAGCTTGGAAAATTTTATGAGCTTATCCAGTTTTGACATTTCTGTGGATTAACCAGTATACGACATGGGATATAATTAATCATATGGCAAACAAAAAGAAAAAAGTTTACAAAAGCGCCGTTTCCGGCCGGTTCGTGAGTAAAAAATATACAAAGAAAGCCGGCAAAAAAACTACTTTCACGGAAAAGGTTATCGTACGGCGTAAAAAAAGAAAATAGGCCTCTAATCCCACAAATTAGTCCACCAATCGTGGGTCAGGTTTAAAAAAATAACCATCGCCACGTAAAACGGGGCGAGGGCGACGAACAGAAGTTTTTTAATAGCCGAGATAAGCAAATCCATTACCGTGTATATTTTGTTGATTTTTCATTCTATCATCTACTCTTTCTTTCATACAACCCCATAAGTTCCGCTTTGTCTATAATTCTTCCATCGATTGCGCGCAATAGTTCCCCGGGTAACGCCCCCCGCTTTAAATTTACAACCCCGTCTAAAGCATAGAGCTTGAAAAAATAGCGATGAGTTCCGGTTCCGGGGCAAGGTCCCCCGTATCCTATGGAACCAAAAGTAGTTCCTCCTTCTATCGCGCCGCCGGCAAAATTATTTTCATCAATTTTGTTTGAATCAGGCGGAATGTTCCAGAGAGTCCAGTGCGTCCATGTTCCCGACGGCGAATCGGGGTCTTCAACAATCAAAACCATGCTTTTGGTTTCAGCCGGTATTTCTTCCCATGCGAGCGGCGGATTAATATTATTCCCGTCGCAAGTATATTCTTCCGGTATTCTCTCCCCATCTTTAAACGCCGTGCTTGAAATTTTCATTTTTGATTTTTATTTTTTAATAATTTCTATTCGTACCGCAGAGCTTCTATGGGATTTTTTTGCGCCGCTTTGCGCGCGGGATAAATGCCGAAAATAAGCCCGGTGCCAGCGGCTACAATAATCCCTAAGATAGTGGCTCCAACAGGGAACTGGTATTGCCATTCTAGATTTAAATATTGGGAAAGCCCGAATGCCGTGACGAAACCCAGAAAAAGCCCCAAAACAACGCCGATGACCCCGCCCATCATGGTGAGAATGACGGATTCAAGGAGAAATTGCGCCATTATATCGCGATTACGCGCCCCAAGTGCTTTTCTTAGGCCTATTTCGCGCGTACGCTCGGTAACGGTAACGAACATTACGTTCATGACACCAACGCCGCCTACGAGCAAAGAAATGGCAGAAACCGCCGATAAAAACGCGGTAAGCGCGGTAAGTATCGTTCCAATCTGGTCTATAACGCCTTGCTGGGTTTCTATGTAAAAATCGTCTTTCTCCGGGTCGGTTATGTTATGGAGCTCGCGCAAAGTAGCGGTTATATCTTCCACCGTCTTTTTTACAAACTGAGGCCCTTCGGCGCGAATCATAACCTCCTGAAAGTAGTTTTTCCCGGTCAAATACGTCTGCGCGGTCGTATAAGGAATCACGACAAGCTCGTCCGGGTTAAAGAACGCCGCACTGCCCTTTTTCTTAAGAAGGCCCACGACCCGGAAACTTTTATTGCCGATACGTATTTGTTTTCCAATCGGGTCATCAAGACCGAAAAGTTCGTCCGCCACTTTCGCCCCGATTATGGCTACGCTTGCTTCCTGATTAATATCTGTATCATCGAAAGCGACTCCCCTCTCAAGCTCGACGTTCCCCATTGATAAAAGAAATTCAGCGGACCAGCCGAAAATACTGGGCCTATACGTTTCCCCCTGATAAGAAACTTTGTCCGAGACAATAACGGCCGGGGCGATATCGGTGATATAAGGAGCGTTTTCCTTGCGCTTCAATGCATTAATATCGCGCTCGCGTATTGAATCGGAAAAAAGGGTCTGTGCGAAATCAGACGGCCCTTTGGGTTCGCGTCCCGGGCGCAAAATGATTGTCTCGGCCCCCATCCCCTCTATCTGGCTTAAAATTATTCTCTCCGCGCCCTGCCCTATCGAAACGATAAGCATAATCGCGGTGATGCCGATAACTATCCCCAAAATGGTAAGAACCGAGCGCGTCTTATTCGCGTTAAGTCCGGTAGAGGCGGTTTTTAATGTGTATTTTAATTTCATCGCTTTTACTTGGTGAAGCCGGCGCTCTTGCGGCGGACTGGAACTCTGGTATCGCTTTCAATCCTACCGTCTTTGAGGCGAATTATACGTTCGGCATGCTCAGCGGTGTATGTTTCGTGGGTCACTAAAATTATGGTATGGCCCATTTCTTCATTTAAACGCTGTATTGTGTCCATGACCAAAAGACCTGACTTGGAATCAAGGTTGCCGGTCGGTTCGTCGGCGAAAATAATCTGGGGAGAATTAACAAGGGCTCTCGCAATAGCGACGCGCTGTTTTTCTCCGCCTGAAAGCTGGGACGGCTCAAAATCAAGGCGATGGGAAAGTCCGACCGCTTCAATTGCATTTTTTGCCATGTCGTCCCACAGACTTTCTTCAACGCCTGAATAAATAAGCGGCAATTTTACGTTATCAAGCACCGTCGTGCGCGGCAGAAGGTTGAATGACTGAAAAACAAATCCCATTTTTTCGTTCCGGACTTTTGCCACTTCTTCTTCCGAGTAATGCCCGACCCCTTTCCCTTCAAAATTATATTGCCCGGCCGAAGGATTATCCAAAAATCCCAAAATATGGAGCAGGGTTGATTTTCCACAGCCTGACGGGCCCATCACGGCAACAAATTCTCCGGCATTAATATCGAAAGTCACGCCGTGAAGAACCGGTGTTGCCACTTCTTCGTCATGATAAACCTTGGATAGATTCTTTACGCTGATTAAAGACATGAAAAATAAGTTTTGGGAAAACCGCGCGCAAGAAACACGGAAAATTTTTAACGCATTTTTACGATTTCTCCCTCGGAAAGACCGGAGAGAATTTCAACGTCGCCGTTTGAACCGCGGAGTCCGGTTGTTATGGTTATTTCATATGTATCTTTACCGGCAATGACACTCACCGTTTTGACTCCCTCTTTGGTGGCAATCACTCTCCCGGGCAAAAAGAGTACGTTTGACCTACGCTCCCCTTCAATATCGGTATTCGCCGTCATCCCGGAACGGATACGGGCATCCGGAATTTTAAATTGGAGGGTTGTTTTGTAGGTGGAAATTCCGTCAATAACCGTCTCGGCCGGATCTATTGACGATACAATTGTCCCAAAAACTATGTCATTCCCGTAGGCATCAAGCGTAACTTTTGCTTCGTTGCCAACTTTTATTTTTGAAATATCGGCCTCGGGAATATTCGCCTCAATTTCATACTTGGAATCTGACATAACCGAAACCATGTTTACGCCGATAGAGGCGATTTCGCCGACTTTTGATTCTTGTTTGGTAACCACGCCAGCAATAGGGGCGCGAAGTAGAGTTTTTGCAATCTGTGCTCGTATATTCTGCACTTTAGCTTGTGCTTGCTTCACCTTCGCCTGTTCAGTAGCGAGCATTTCAGGAGTCGGACCAGCTTTCTTAAGAATAAGTTCTTGCTTCGCCAGTTCGAGGCTCGATTTAGCACTTTGTAATTTTTCAACGGCAGCTGACATGTTGCTAAGAGCCGTATTTACATTCGCTCGGGCAGTAGAAACATCAGTGCGATATGCATCAATCGTGGCAGTGCTTAAGGTGTAGCTCGGCGTAAGAGAATTCACGGCTAAAGCAACCAGGTCAAGGAATCCTTTAATCTTGAGGAGATTTTGGTTGATGGGGATAAGGAACGCGCTCGGATCAGATGCGCCCGGAATCTGATTATTAAGCAATGCCCATGCTTTGAGCGTTTCTTCGGTTGTAACGCGGCCGGATTCAATATTCGATTTTAAAGCTCCATCAGAAACCGAAAAAGTAAGTTGGGGGTTGTTGCTTTTTGGCCCGCTGATAAACT
>ERZ1292632.2648-Hain-H43-01um-R2-2648-length-14663-cov-27_pt1 | contig 14663 bp, 12 predicted proteins | sample MGYA00564407_ERZ1292632 | MGnify/ENA primary metagenome ERZ1292632 (study PRJEB36523, sample SAMEA6512637) | groundwater metagenome | collected 2019-01-08 | study: AquaDiva: Metagenomics assemblies of 32 groundwater samples | reverse complement strand
TGAGCGACCAGCAAAGTCCCAGCGAGACGTCTCGCAGGCCCCGAGGCTTGGCGCTCGGCGAGGGGCCGAGAGTCGAGATGACGCCGAGCCGCAGGAGCGAGGCGATTATCGGTCGAGTCGGGGCTTTGCTGGGAGCGAGTAAAGTGTTTAAATAAGAAACATGACTTGGCAAACAGTCGGATTTACGCAGCAAAAGAAGACATTTGAGAACCTGATTGAGCAGGGCGGGTTGTCGCACGCCTATATTTTTCAGGGGCCCGAGCAGATTGGGAAGAAATTATTTGCGCAAGATTTGTTTGTGAAAATTAATAGCCGAGAAAAATTCGATTCTACTGATCCTGATTTATTTATTATCGCACCTCGTTTCGCTGAAGACGAAACCAAAATTTACATTGAAGATATCCGTGATTTAAAAACATTTCTTTCCTTTCGGCCGTATTATGGTCCGTACCAGTTCGTGATTATTGATGACGCTCATCGTCTCACCCCCGAAGCATCAAATGCGTTTTTGAAGCTTTTGGAAGAACCGACGGGTAAAGTGGTTTTTGTATTAATCACGAGCCAGCTCCAAGAATTACTGCCGACAATTAGTTCGCGCGGTCAGCATATTTCCTTTTTGCCTCACAATGATAAAATCGTTGCCCAAGCGCTTATGATTACTAAGTTATCAAAAACCGATCAAGAATTAATTACAGCTTTAGCTCGAGGCCGGATTGGCTGGGCGATTACGGCGAGTGAAAGCGGAAACATTAAAGACATTAAACAAGCCATGGCCGACTTCAGTGCGATTTTAAAAAGTCCGCTCGCCGAACGAATGTTATTCGCCAAAAATCTTTTCGAAAAACAGCCCTATCAAGAGCAAATAAATTATTGGCTGGCTTGGGCCTATATCAATCGCACCGTCCTCCCTAATGCTCACCATGTTTTGTCCCAGCTCCTAATGCTTCACCAATACATTAATCAGCCTCAATACAATCACCGCGCCCTCCTTGAAAATACTTTGATAAATCTGTAAGATATGAATATGTATCCCGTTCGAAGTCTCGCTCGCGCTCAGAGCGCGAGTCCGTAGGACCTCGGCGAGGCTACTTCAAACGGGATGTATAAAGAACTAATTGCGTCAAGAAAAAAAGATTTTGATTTGGCGTTGGAAGTAGCCAAAACCGAGGCGGCTTCAATCCGGACTGGCCGAGCCAGCCCAGCGCTTGTGGAAGATGTTCAGGTTGAATACATGGGGGCGCGTTCGCGCGTGAAAGAACTAGCCAGTATTAGTGCGCCGGAACCGCGCGTGATCGTGATTCAGCCGTGGGATGCTACGGCGGTGCCGTTAATCGAAAAGGCCGTCCGCGAGAGCTCATTGGGCTTGAATCCGGCCAATGACGGCCATGCTATTCGGCTTACCATTCCGCCATTAAGCGAAGAACGACGCAAAGAATTTACCAAGATTCTTCATCAGCGGATTGAAGAAGTTCGGGTTCGTATCCGTCAAACTCGCGAAGATATTCTCAAAAAAGTCCAAACCGCCGTCAAAGATAAAACCGCCCGTGAAGACGAAGCCTTCAAAGCCAAAGACGAACTCCAAAAAATCGTCGATGACCTCCATAAAAAAATCGACGAACTGGTCAAAAAGAAAGAAGCAGAGCTGATGACGAGCTAAAAGGCAGGTTAGATTTTTCTCAGGCTTCCGCTTGGGCTAGCTCTAATATTTTTTCCTAATTTCTCTGGCCAGCCGAAGCCACTCCTGTCGGGCCATGCGGCCTTCGGCCGTTCCCGACATCTTCGGGCTGGCACCCAGAGAAATAGCGTCAAAAATGTTGAGCTAGCAACCAATTGTGCAGATTGAGAAAAATCTAACCTGCCTTTTAGCTTTTTAGAGAATTTTTAAAAAAAGAAGAAGCGCCGGAATATTCTCCGGCGCTTTGATGCGGTCTTGTCCTGTCTTATTGGCGATTAGGTGGCTAGGTCAATCTGGTTTCATACAGGATCCATGTTCATGATAGTTTAGATCCTACTACCAATGATCAAGTCGCGTAGAACCCGAACTTGGTGCTCGAGTCCATCAACCTGACCTCGTGCAGTGCTTGTGAAACCAGGAAATTCTTTGGGCACATCCGTGAGATGATGTCCCATCGGCTCGATTCCGTGTTTTCTCATCTCATTCTTGATGTTGGTCAAGAGTTGGTCGATTCTGCTAACGACAACAACAATTGAATCCATGTGGTACCTCCTTCTGTACATCTGGTAGCCAACCAGAAGAGATTGTTTAAGAACCAAAACCTTACTTCTGTGTTATATCACAAAAGTGGGGCATGAGCCAATAGCTCAAAATTGGGCTAAAATATGGACAAAATAAGCGAAGCTGTTGGGTTTATTGAGCATCTGCACGATCGAATGCTAACACAAAACCTAGCGACCGACACCCTAATCCCCAGCGAGAAGTCGCGCAGGCCGAGGCCACGAAGAGCCGAGGCTTTACCCCCGAAGCTTGGCGCTTGGTGAGGGGGCGAGCGTCTAGATGACGGCCGGCCGCAGGAGCCGGCCGATTATCGGTCGAGTCGGGGGTTTGGGTGGAAGGAACAAGAGCCACAAAAAAAGGCGTTGGCAGAGCGTTTATTTTTGTTGTATATTGAATATCAATGCCCAGTAATACAACTTCCAGTTGGCTTGGATAATTCCTTTACATTATACTTGTCCCTAGGGAGAATTGTTATTGGAGCAATATTGTGTAGTTAAATTAAACGCCAGAAGGAATTCTGGAAGTTGATATACTGGGATGCTGACGGCGATTATATTTATTATTGTGATTGGGGTGCTCGTGCTGGTGCACGAGTTTGGTCATTTTATAATGGCCAAGCGGGCGGGGATGAAGGTGGAGGAATTTGGATTTGGTTTTCCGCCGCGGCTGGTGGGTTGGAAAAAGGGTGAGACGACTTATTCGCTCAATTGGATTCCGTTCGGCGGGTTTGTAAAAATTCTTGGTGAGAATGGAGATGAGCGCGGAGCGCGCAGTTTCGCTTCGGCCTCGTTTTTGAATCGAATACTGGTATTAGTGGCGGGCGTGGTGATGAACTTTTTGTTGGCGGCCGTTCTGTTGATGATTGTTAATTTTTTTGGTTTGCGAATTGGCCTGGTTGATGGCGATACGGGTTCGGCTCAAAATATAAAAGTTCAAATTGTTGGCGTGACAGCCGGCAGTCCGGCCGAAATCGCCGGCCTGCAGTCTCTTGATGCGATTGCCAGTTACAAACAGGACGGAACCGTTACCCCCATTTACACTACCAAAGACATTCAAGACGCTGTTGCGTCTCATCTAGGTCGGCCCTTAGTATTGGAGATTGAACGAGGAAACAGTCTTGTCGAAAAAACACTCACTCCGCGAGTCAATCCGCCGGAAGGTCAAGGCGCCATTGGTGTTTCGTTAGCTTTGACGGGGACGGTTGCTTATCCGTGGTACGAAGCGATTTGGCGGGGGATTTCTGACGCGGCCTTTCTCACTATTGCCACCGTGCAGGGTTATTACGCGCTTTTGAAAACTCTGGTTATTCATGGTAAATTGATAGCGGACGTTTCGGGGCCGATCGGCATTGCTAGTTTAACGGGTCAAGCGGCGCGAGTGGGACTTAATTACCTCCTCCAGTTTGTGGCCATGATTTCGATTAATCTGGCCGTCTTGAACATCATTCCGTTCCCCGCGCTGGATGGCGGTCGAGTGGTGCTCCTCTTGGCAGAGAAAGTCAAAGGCTCGCCGGTCCGAAAGAGTGTTGAGGGTTTTATTAATATGGCCGGCTTTTATCTTCTTGTCGCGCTGATGCTCTATATCACTTACAAAGACGTTGCTAAATTTTTTATCAAATAAGTAAAAAACCGATTGGGCCATGCTCTTTGCCCCAGACCCAGGAAACCAGTCCCGTCGGTTTCCCCAGAGGGTCCCCTTCCGCTACTGGGTCAAAGAGCATGGCCCAATCGGTTAAAATCAGACACTTTGTAATTTATGTCTAAAATATTCGAAAAAAAGGGGTTGACGAAAAAATCCGAAAATATTTCGGATTGGTATCACGATGTCGTGTTACGGGCGGGTTTAGCCGAGTACGCCGATGTGAAGGGTTGCATGATTATCAAGCCCCACGGTTACGCGATTTGGGAAAAAACTCAAGCCGTGCTCGATGGTTGGTTTAAAGAAGATGGCGTTCAGAATTGTTATTTCCCCATCTTTATTCCCATGAGTCTTTTTGAAAAAGAAAAAGAACACGTCGCCGGATTCTCGCCCGAACTAGCCGTGGTGACTCACGCGGGCGGGGAAGAACTGGTCGAACCAATCGCCGTTCGTCCCACGTCGGAAACCGTGATTACCAAAAAGTTTGCCGATTGGGTTCAGAGTCATCGCGATTTACCCATGAAACTCAATCAATGGTGCAATATTGTCCGTTGGGAAAAACGGACTTATCCATTTTTGCGTACTTCCGAATTTTTATGGCAAGAAGGGCACACCGTTCACGCTGATAAAAAAGACGCCATGATTATGGTCATGACGGCTTTGGAATGGTATGCCAAGTTTTATCGCGAGCATTACGCTATCGCGCCCTATGTCGGTCTGAAGAGTCAATCGGAAAAATTCGCCGGCGCCGCTGAAACTTATTCTATCGAAATTGTCGTGCCGGATGGCAAGGCCTTACAATCAGCTACTTCTCATTATTTAGCCGACCATTTCACCAAAGTCTTTAATGTTGAATATCTAGATGAAGCGGGGAACAAAAAATTAGCTCACCAAACTTCATGGGGTCTTTCCACGCGAGCCATTGGTGGTTTGATTTTTGTTCACGGCGATGATTCCGGTTTGGTTTTACCACCAGCCGTTGCGCCTCAACAAGTGGTAATTATTGGTATTGCTGGCAAAGGTCCAGAAATAGAAGAAAAAGTAGCCACTTATGTTGGTTATATTCATAAAATACTTAAAGACGCGGGTGTGCGGGTTGTTTCCGATGTTGATTTTCGCAAGACGCTCGGTTTTCGAATTAACGACTGGGAATTAAAAGGAGTGCCATTACGCCTTGAAGTTGGCGGTAAAGAGTTAGAAGCAAAAACAGCCACGCTTGTCCGACGCGATAATTTTGCGAAGCATGAAACGAGCGTCGATTTACTGGCGCTGGAAGTGCCAGCCTTGCTCGAAACCATTCAAAAAGATTTGTTCAAAAAATCCGAACAGTCTCGAGATGCTTTAACGACCGAAGTCTCGACTTGGACTGAATTCAAATCAATCATGACTGAAAAGAAAATGTTTATCCGCGCGCCGTGGTGCGAGGAAGCATCCTGCGAAGCGATTATCAAAGAAGAAACTAAAGCCGGCACTCGCTGTCTCGAACTGGATCGTATTCAAGAAGTCCTCTCTGACACACCTTGTGTCCATTGCGGTCAACCAGCCATTCATAAGTGGCTCTTCGCCCAAGCCTACTAATCTTTTTATCTTTTCCTGATGCTTTAGTTGGGGTTGTTTTCTGGTATTTTTCTGCTATCCTAGAGTATCGGATTTAACTCTTTTCCCCGTGCTAAACAAGCTTTTTAGTTTTTGGTCGCAAGATATCGGTATTGACCTGGGAACGGCCAATACTTTGGTTTATGTTCATGGCAAAGGGATTACAATCAACGAACCGTCGATCGTCGCTTTAAATCAAAAAACCGGAAAAATTCTAGCAATTGGCACTCAAGCTCGGACGATGGTTGGCCGAACGCCGGGCTATATTACCGTTACCCGCCCGCTGGTGAATGGCGTTGTTTCAGATTTTGAAGTAACCGAACAGATGCTCAAGTATTTTATTGACAAGGTCCATCAAGGTCGATTTGCTTTATTACCGCGACCGCGGGTCGTGATCGGCGTCCCGTCAGGAGTAACGGAAGTGGAAAAACGGGCGGTGGAAGACGCAACTTACAGCGCCGGCGCGCGAGAAGTATATTTGATTGAAGAGCCGATGGCCGCGGCGATTGGCGCGCGTTTACCGGTCCAAGAGGCCGTGGCCAATGTCATCGTTGATATGGGTGGCGGGACGACCGAAGTGGCGGTAATTTCGATGGGCGGAATAATCGCTTCGCGCTCTCTTCGAATTGCCGGCGACAAGCTCACTGACGATATTCTGCGTTATCTGCGCCAAGAACGTAACTTGCTGATTGGCGAAGCGACGGCCGAAAATTTAAAAATTCATCTGGGTTCCGCCTATCCTCTGGCCGAAGAGATTGAAGGCCGAGTCCGGGGTCGAGATTTGGTTTCCGGATTGCCAAAAGAGCTCGCGGTTACTTCAGAAGAAATTCGGACGGCCATCTATCGATCGGTTAAAAGTATCGTCACGGCCATCAAAAACACGATTGAAGAAACCCCGCCGGAACTGACGGCTGATTTAGTGAATCGCCATATTTTTCTCGCTGGCGGGGGCGCGCTTTTGAAAGGCTTTGACGAGTTGATTGCTCATGAAACGAAGTTGGAGGTTAAAATTGTGGATGATCCATTGACGGCGGTAGCGCGGGGTTGCGGGTTTGTTTTGGAGCATCTTGATGAGCTTCGACCAATGCTCCTGTCTACCCAAAGCGATAATTTCTTCTAAAAAATGCGTGATAAAAGTATTTCTAAATTTTTATTCAGTGCCATCGCGATATTAGCAATATTGATGGTGTTAAATATTGTCACGCTTCATGCGGTGCGTCGCCAATACGCGCCAAGCATATCCGCGGGTGTTTCGTTGTTTGATGCGGCTGGTCAAGTTCGAGAGTGGTTTGGATATATAAAACAATGGAAAGATTTATCGGTCGAGAACGCTCGACTTCGTGATTTGATGGCCCATTATGTTTCAACCACGGCAGTCATCGAATCTCTGCAAATCGAAAACGAGACTCTCAAAAAAACAGCCGGTTTAGCCGCTCGTTTAAAAAAGACTTTATTGCCGGCGGGCATATTTAATATTTCTTTCGCGCCGGACGGTTACCGGGCCTTAATTAATAAGGGTTCGACGAATGGGGTTATGGCTGGTCAAACCGTTATTTCGCCGGCCGGTGAGCTTATTGGAAAGGTGGTTGTAGTTTTTTCAACTTCGTCCCGCGTGATGCTCATGACTGATTCCAATTTTTCAGTTACCGGTCGAGTGTTGAACGGTCAGACCAGCGGTATCGCGCGCGGCGCGTTGGCTGACGGTCTGAATTTTGAGTTGGTGACGCAAGCTGATATTATTTCGGAAGGGGATACCATTGTGACGACGGGGGACGATTTGATTCCAGCCGGTTTGATAATTGGAATTGTTCGACGAGTCGAAAATAACGATACCCAGCTTTTTAAAAAGGTAAATATTAGTCCTTCGATTCAGCCCGGCCAAGGCCCCGTCGTCGTTGTCCAACCATGAGGCATCTTGCCATTATCGGTGTCTGGTTTGTTGTATTTATTGCCGACGGTATTGTGTTTCCGGCGCTGACCGGCTTACCATCCGGCTTTGGTATAATGGTATTATTGTCGGTTTTGGCAATAACTTTTGGTGTTCATCGTTGGGTGATTGGTCTGGGAATAATCTTCGCCGGTATAACCGAGCTGATTATTGGAACATATTTCGGGACCATTATCGGGGCATGGTTAGCGATGGCTTGGGTCTGGCATCTTTTAAATCAATTCTTAAATCTGAAATCAATGAATGAAAATGATTCTCTTGTCGCGCTCGCGCCGTTTATATTACTCGGTCTGGGTCTTTTTGCTTTTGGAGAAGGCGTGTCGTGGATGATCATTCATTTTGTTTACGAATCGGAATTAACAGCAATGTTTTTTGATATTTTTCTCTCGCCGGCAATATTGAGTATTGTCGCAGTTGAGTTTGCCATCACCTTTTTTGTTTTTCGTTTCATTTATTTTTCACGAAATGCCGGGTAGTGAAAATTCGACTAGGTTTTTCTGGCGCTTAAGTTAAATATTTGGCATAATCACATTTTCCATAGATATTCGATAAAACGTATTGAGGCATAAAAACCAAAAGCGCAGGTCGAATTTCTACTACCCGGATGCCTAAAAAATATTATATTCATACTGAAGACGATGTTGTTACGCCTGAAGAAACTCTTCTGGATGATAATAGCGCGTTTTCAAACATTGAACGGCCCATTCGGCCCACGGTCTTCAAAATAATATTTTGGGGCGTCGCGGGCGTGTTGGGGGCAATCTTTCTAGTGAGCGCCAATTTGAGCGTCGTCCATTACTCCTATTATTCAAGTCTGGCTTTTCAGAATCGTTCCGCTAGTTTTTCTATTCCGCCAGCTCGAGGAATTATTTTTGATCAGAACGGCTGGCCGTTAGTTAAAAATGTTCCTCAATTTGACGTGGTTGGTGTTTCCAAAGAATTAAAAATAGCTTTAAATGACGGGATGCTTAAACTGGATCAACTTAGCGTCGCTTTAGGCATGAGCGTTGAAGTTCTCGTCACTAAACTTAATGACGAGATTCAGCGGGTGAATATTTTTTCCATCGCCGATAATCTTCAGAAAGATCAGATTTTAGCGATTCAAGGGCTCAAGGTTTCTGGCGTCTATATTATTCCCGACATTCAGCGCGTCTATATTAAGGGGCCGGAATTTTCAACGGTGCTTGGATATATCGGCAAAGTCAATAAAGATGACCTCGCTAATGATTCATATTACACGGCTACTGATGTGGTTGGCCGGCTCGGTATTGAAGCTCAATATGAATCGACACTGCGGGGTGAACATGGCCAGATATTTTTTGGCGACACAACCCGTACGATAAATGTCGAGGCCAAGAATGGCGGCAATGTTGTTTTAAACGTTGATGCCGATCTCCAAGAACATGTTTATAATGAGTTACGCAGTGTTTTGGTGAGCGTTGGTTTGTCCCGCGGAGCGGCGATTGTTCAAAACCCCCAAACGGGCGCGGTTCTAGCAATGGTCAGTTTCCCGGGATTTGATAATAATGTTTTTTCCAATGGTTTGTCTCCAGCTGAATACGCGTCAATATTTGAAAACAAGGCTCGGCCTTTATTTAATCGAGTGGTGAGCGGTATTTATAATCCCGGTTCCACCATTAAACCGTTGATGGGTTTGATGGGCCTAGAGGAGCGTGTGATTACGCCGAAGACGACGATTCAGGATTGTGTTAGTATTTCCATTCCCAACCCATTCAATCCTGATGAGACTTACATTTTTAATAATTGGCGATCGGATTACGGTTCGTTTAATTTGCGTCGGTCGATTGCTAATTCTTGCAATGTTTTCTTCGCGACAGTAGGCGGGGGATTTGGAAATATCGTCGGTCTCGGCATCAACAGGATGGTCCAGTATTTTAAAACAAGTTTTGTTGACAAAATTTTAGGCGTTGATTTACCCGGCGAGGGCCATGGTTTTGTGCCGACGCCCGATTGGAAGAAACAGACTCGGGGTGAGTCGTGGTATCAAGGCGACACCTACAATATTTCAGTTGGCCAAGGGGATTTATCGGTCACGCCTCTTTGGCTCAATACTTATCTGTCCGCCGTCGCGAATGGCGGCATAATGTACCAGCCCCGCGTAGCCAGTCGAATCGTCGATAATGATAAAAATACCGTCCAAACTTTTGAATCCAAATCTCTCGGAAAACTGCCTTTCAATGACAAAAATCTAGCCATCGTAAAAGATGATATGCGCGAAACTATTTTGTCCGGCACGGCCACTCTTTTGAAAGATTTACCGGTTACGGCCGGGGCCAAGACCGGGACGACCCAGGTCATTAATAATCAGCAAATTAACTCCCTCTTCACTGTTTTCGCGCCGTTCGACCATCCCGAGATTGCCATGACGATATTAGTGGAAAATCCCACCGAAGAGGGCTTAGCCATTCGCGCCGCCAACAATATCTTGAAATGGTATTTTAATCCGGAAAATAAAAAATAAAATGTAAAAACTAAAATATACAGCAAAGCCTTGTATTGAAAGGTTTATTATGATATACATATAATACAATTTTTTAGATTTTAGATTTTAATTTTTAGATAACAATATGCCCAACCAATATTTTAGCAAGGAAGGTTTAGAAAAACTCAAGAACGAACTTCTGGAGCGGACTAATGTTTTGCGTCCGGAAATCGCTAATCGAATCAAGGAAGCCAAAGAGCAGGGCGATTTGTCCGAAAATGCCGAATTTGACGCCGCCAAAGAGGCCCAATCCGTCAATGAAGGTCGCATCGAAGAAATCCGTCAAATCCTCGAAAATGTCGTCATTATCTCCGATGGTAGTAAATCCGGCGGGGTTATTATCGTTGGTTCTACTGTTACGGCCGATGCCGGCAAGGGCCCCCAGCAGTTTGTTATTGTCGGTGTCACCGAATCAAATCCCAGCGCCGGATTCATCTCCAACGAATCTCCTCTCGGCAAGGTTTTTCTTGGCCACAAAAAGGGCGACACCGTCGAAGTCCGCACCCCAAAGGGCGTAGAGCAGTACAAAATACTCGAAGTGAAATAATCGCTCGCCATATCCCCTCCATCACTAACGCTACGCGGATTACCATCCGGTCGCCTCATTTAACACAAAATCAAAGGGATCGCTTCTGCTCACCTCTGATTTTGCTATTCGGCTCTCCGTCCCGCCAAGGCAGGACTGCGGATGGTAACCAATCCGCTCCGCGACGTTCTTACGGGAATATGGCTTCGCTCATTCTTTAAACCAAGTAGTGAATTTTGAACTTTTTTATTGCTGAAGGCATTTCAAAATTCTACTATCTGGGAAAACAAAAGGCCCCGCTCGAAAAAAGTAAATGAGCGAAGCCAACGCCTTTTTCTTCAATCTGCACAATCAGATGCTAATATAAAAACGACAGCGACCGACACCCTAACCCCCAGCGAGAAGTCGCGGAACCATTTCGGGCTATTCCTTGCGGGGTCTGGGGTGACGTAGCTAGCAAGCGCCAGTCACCCCATTATATGAGGTCCCGCCTTAGCGGGACGAAATGGTGAGCGTCTAGATAAAAACCTGTCGCTGGAACAGGTTTATTATCGGTCGAGTCGGGGGTTGGGGTGGAGGGAGCAACTAGTTCGAGCGGAAGCCGCAAGAAAAAGGCGTTGGCAGAGCGATTTTATTTTGTTATCATATTTGTATGGCCCTCGATGATATTCGGCAGGTAAAACTGGAGAAGCTGAAGGCGATGCGGAAGGCGGGAATTGATCCGTATCCGACGACGACGAAACGCTCGATGAGCGTGAGTGATGCTTTGGATGATTTTGATGCGTTGGCCGATTCGAAGAAGCAAATTACTCTGGCTGGCCGGCTGATGGCTCAACGGGGGCATGGAGGACTGATCTTTTTTGATATTGTTGATGACGGGGTAAAAATTCAGGGTTGCGCCAAAGAAGACGCGCTCGGCGCGGATGAATTTAAATTTTTTAATGAACTTGTTGATATCGGAGATATTATTGAGGTTACCGGTACTTTATTCAAAACAAAAAAAGACGAACGGACAATTGAAGCCACCAAAATCGGGATGCTCACCAAAGCACTTTTGCCCTTGCCAGAAAAATGGTATGGCTTAATCGATGTGGAAGAACGTTTCCGCAAACGTTATTTGGATTTATTGATGAGCGAAGAAGTGCGCGGTAAATTCATTAAACGGGCCGAGATTATTCAGGCCATTCGGCACTATTTAATGAAACACGAATTTTTGGAAGTGACGACCCCGACCCTTCAGCCATTGTATGGCGGGGCTTCCGCCCGGCCGTTCAAAACCCACCTGAACGCGCTCGACCAAGATATGTTTTTGCGAATTGCGCCGGAATTATATTTAAAAAGATTATTAGTCGGCGGATTGGATCGGGTTTTTGAATTTACTACCAATTTTCGAAACGAAGGCATTGATCGCGAACACAACCCCGAGTTTTCGGCGGTCGAGTTTTATATCGCTTACAAGGATTATAATTGGGGCATGGATTTCATTGAAGACATGATGATTACGATCGCCCCCGAAAGATTTAAAAAACCATTTCGTCGAGTAACATACAAAGAACTCATGCAAGATACCGGCAGTTTAGACGACGCTGTTTTTAAAGAAAAAGTCCGGGGGACACTGACCGAACCGACATTTGTGATGGATTATCCCAAAGACATGCTTCCTCTTACAAAATTAAAACCCGGGACAGATGTTGTTGAAGCCTTTCAGTTTTATGCCGGCGGGGTAGAATTAGTCAAAGCTTTCACCGAATTAAACAATCCTATCGATCAGCGCGAACGATTTAAAGCCCAAGAGAACATGCGGGCCAAGGGCGACGAAGAAGCCCAACGTCTGGACGAAGATTTTATTGAAGCCCTTGAATACGGCATGCCCCCCGCCGCCGGCTTTGGCATCGGCATTGACCGCCTTGTCGCCTTATTAACCGATTCCCATTCATTAAGAGAAGTCATTTTGTTTCCAACTATGCGGCCTAAATAATAATTTTCAGTTTCCAATTATCAATTTTCAATAAATTTTCAATGACTCAATTTCCAAAACTGTAAACTGGAAACTGTGAACTGAAAACTGAATTTATGTTAGACATCAAATATATCCGCGAACACGCGGAGCTGGTCAAAGAAAATTTGAAAAATCGAGGCGTGGTTTTAGATTTGGACAATCTTTTAACGCTTGACCGCGATCGCCGAGCGCATATTGCCCAGATTGAAGAGCTACGAGCCAAGCGAAATCAGGGCTCAAAAGGTAAACCATCGTCGGAAGAAATTACTAACATGCGTCAACTTGGCGATGATATTACTCGATTTGAAAAAGAGTTGGCAACAATTGAAGTTGATTATGATGCTTTGCTTCTGAAAGTCCCAAATCTTACTTCTCCCGACACACCAATTGGTCCGGATGGAAGCGGCAATAAAATTTTACGTCAAGTCGGCAAAATACCGAGTTTTGACTTTCAGCCAAAAGAACATTGGGAGCTTGGTTTAGCCCTGGATGTATTAGATGTTGAACGAGCCGCGAAGGTGTCGGGAAGCCGATTCGGATACTTGAAAGGAGCGTTGGCGCAGATGGAGTTTGCTTTGGTGCAATTCGTTTTGTCGATTGTCACCGACGAAGGCACTTTAAATAAAATTGCCAAAAAGGCCGGAGTTGGAGTTTCAGTCAAAACTTTCGTCCCGATTGTTCCACCAGTTTTCATTAAACCAGCTGTCTTCCAAAAAATGGGCCGGCTTGAACCGAAAGAAGAGCGGTATTATATTCCGAGTGATGATTTGTATCTGATTGGAAGCGCGGAGCACACACTCGGGTCAATGCACATGGATGAGACTTTCGAATTGGCCGAACTACCGATACGCTACATCGGATTCTCGACTGCGTTTCGAAGAGAAGCGGGTTCGTATGGGAAAGACATGAAAGGCATTATCCGGGTGCACCAATTTGATAAGCTAGAATTCGAATCGTTCACTGTTCCAGAAGACTCAATCCGCGAACAGGATTTTCTGATAGCTCTTCAAGAGTATTTCTTCCAAGAATTAGGCCTTCCTTATCAAGTAGTCTCTATTTGCACTGGAGATATGGGCAGTCCCGATTATCGTCAGATTGATATCGAAACTTGGTTGCCTGGCCAGAATCAGTATCGGGAGACTCATACCGCTGACTTGATGACAGATTATCAGTCTCGGCGACTCAATATTAAATTTAAAAAAGAAAATATTGCGGAATTAGTACACATGAATGACGCCACAGCAATCGCCATCGGCCGGACACTAATCGCAATCATGGAGAATTATCAACAGAAAGACGGCTCCATCAAGATTCCCAAAACGCTTCAGAAATATATGGGCGGGATCAAAGAGATAAAATCTAAAAAATAAAAACTAAAATCTTTTTTGTGCTGCTCTAATATTTTAGCTTTTAGATTTAAAATTTTAGATTTTTGACTAATGAGACCAGTTGATGTTAAAAAATTAAAATACAAGGACAAATTGGCGTCGAAAAGACGCCAAAAATTTCGTTTAAAATCAATGTTGATTGGCGTGGTCGTTGTCGTTATTCTGGCGGGTATTGGTTATGCCCTTTTTTATGCGCCCTGGTTCAAGGTCAACAGTGTTATTTTTGAAGGGCTGACTGACGGGCACCAGAACGATGTTCAGAAAGTTGTCGACGATGCTTTGAGTCGTAAGATATTAGGTATTCCCATTGGTCGGGACATATTTTTTCTTCGTTCCGGTTCGTTGGTGGCTGATTTAACTTCCCAATTTTCGTTTCTCGAAAGTGTTTCGGTTCAGAAAAAATATTTTCATACCCTCAAAATTTCGGCGACCGAACGGCAGGCGGAAGGAGTCTGGTGCTTTAGCTCAATTGCAACAGTCCCAGATTGTCGGTACTTTGATCACGGTGGTGTGACGTTTGGTCAAGCCATTCAATCCTCGGGTGTGCTCTTACTCAATGTGAATGATCTGCGCGGCGTTTCCGCTTCAACTTCTTTGGCCACGGTTGATTCAAGATTTCTTGAGGCTATCCAAACGGTCGTGCCGGAGCTGATAAGTCAAGATGTTAAAGTTAAAAACATCACTATTCCCGTCGGGACGTATACCGAATTCGATGTTTTAACAGATGACGCCTACTTGATCAAATTTAGCCTCGATTCTGATATTAAAAACCAGCTCGATATTTTTCGCATCTTCAGAATCCAAAAAATGACTAACAACACACTTCGCC
>ERZ1292632.2647-Hain-H43-01um-R2-2647-length-14666-cov-6_pt1 | contig 14666 bp, 21 predicted proteins | sample MGYA00564407_ERZ1292632 | MGnify/ENA primary metagenome ERZ1292632 (study PRJEB36523, sample SAMEA6512637) | groundwater metagenome | collected 2019-01-08 | study: AquaDiva: Metagenomics assemblies of 32 groundwater samples | reverse complement strand
ATGTACCCGATGTAGTACCTAGTATAGTCTGTAGAGACCCAACATCAGTAGTAAGGGTTGAAACTGTTCCCGCTACATTCTCTGCGGTATTATGTAAGCTTGTATGTCCCGCTTCTGCGAGGGTTTGTGTTGGTGAGCTAGGCATATATCCTTATAACCAAGTGACAAGCATATCTACAGTACCACCCACAACTGCCGTGATACCTTTTTTTACGGAGGTGTGAATATCGTTGTTAGAACTTGCTACTGCATTTACTACCGTGAATAATTTATTGGTAGATGCTGTTCCCGCTGCAGTTGCTACATCGTAAAAAGTAGTAGTACCTGTAGTAGCTGTACCGAAATACACGCCCTGTAAAACTCCGTTGTGATCGGAAACTACTGTAGTACCCGCTACGGTTCCGATAAGATTAAGATAGTTGTAACCACTAATTGGTTGCATATTTATGCCTTTCTCTCACGGGTCAAGTAGATTATAACACCTTTTTTAATTCTTCGACTTCTTTTCTATCTTCCGGGTTTCGCGCATCATAGCCCAAAGGGTAGTTCTTGTCGTACATTTCAGAAACCGCTTTAGTTGCATCTTCCGTAAGAAACATACCGTGCCCACACACCATATCCGTAAACTTACTAAGAAACTGTGTTTTTGTATATGGTTTTTTCCTAAATATATTTAAAATATAAATCACCCCCTAAAACTTTAGATCGTATATTTCATGTTCTAGTCGTTCTAAGAAGGGCTTCCAACAATTATTGAAAACTACGGGTTGATCAAAGTTATCTAATACAAACTTTCTTGCTTTTTGCCCCATGACAACTCTATCCGTATCCTCATACATTTTAAACATTAGTCTAGTTAAGTCCTCTTGATCGGGAATGCCTATATAAGAACCTAGTAAGGTGAATCGCTTTTCACCTACTTGAATCTTATAACCTGTTTCACCATTTATCACCAAATCTCTCATGGAAGTGAAATCTGTGGCTATGACGGGTACTTCACACGCTCCAGCTTCAATACAGTTATGAGATGATAACCCCGATACACAGTACGAATGATCCTCGTCTACCTCTAAATTAAACACCTCTCCAGTGTACTTATACTTGCGTATTTTGGTGATAGGAACTAGAAAATAATCCTCCCGTACAACGAACCGTTGTCTCCACACTCTATCCTTCAGGTTCATTAAAATCTTGGTTTGTTTTCCATTAATACAAAGAGAGTTTGCACCATCTCTCTTGCTGATCGCCATCGTGGCATAGATACCAAATGTAGTAAGCAACTGCCTCATGCCTTCGAGTAATGTTTCGGAAGTAGAGTTATAAGTAATATTAAATCCTACTGATCCATCGCCTGATAGTAATCCCTGTAATAAACCCTTTCTAAAGGAGTCGTTTCGTCTCCAAAAATAGGGGAGTTTTTTATTCCTTGATCCGATACCGCACAAACGCTTTAACTCTACCCCCAATCTTTTGTTGGTAAATACTATTCTTTTATAGGTGGTTTTATCGTATATCCTGGGCTCTACCCCAAACTTTTCTTTTATTACCCTTACGATTCTATCGTTTACTTCTAACTTTTTAGAATTGTTACAAAACTCTATCTGATAATTCTGACCAGTAGACCCGTTGGAAATGTATTGACCTATGAAAAATCCCAAATCCTCATCTAATTCAATTTTGGAATTTATAAATTTATTGGTAGATTGGTTGGAATACTTACTTGTTAAAGAACCATCTTGAAATTCCTCGGCAAAATCGTACTCCTTTAGGGAGTTATCGGTTTCTACTCTTGGAACTACCACATAATCCCCAACATTAAGATCACCGACTGAATTCCATATTGGTTCGTCATTTACATCGTCAGTTCTTCTACCTCCTCTTTTAACGGATAAAACGGGATGGTTTTGGGTGACATTCAGTGCATTTCTCGCACCCATAAATAATATATCAACCATCGGTTCATCCTTTACCGATCTTCTGAATGTTTCTGTTACTTTCTTAATCTCTCCTGTATGGGAAACAACCTCATCCCCTATTCTAATATCTCCTATATCTTTAACATTATCTCCATTCCACACTTTACTATTGAATGTATAACAAGGAATCCCAAATCCTTCGTTAGTCGAGGGCATTAAAAGACAATCAAAAGCATTAAATATCTTTACCATGTCATCTGGTTGAATCTTGTACAACAAATTGTAGGGAAGTGGAAAGAATACATCCTTACCGTAACCTAGCACCTTGGCATACTCCTCCAATTGAAAGCCCCCATTTTGTCTTGGTTGGGTATGAAAGTACATCGAGGATTTAGGGTACTTATCGTGGAATACTTTAAAAGCGTCCATAGCGTGTTGGAATCCCTTACGAGGCGGATTGTCTTTATTAGCTGAAATCATCCCGAATAAAAAGTGGTCTTCTGGAATACCTAACATCTTTTTATACACGGACTTATCCTCTAGTTTTTTAAATAGCTGGCAGTCTACTGTGTGGGGAATGTAGGTTGAATGAAGTCCTACTCGCTTCATTTCCCGTTCACCAAATGGCGACATGGAAATGATTCTAAACGCTTGATCCATTCTATCTTTTACCGCAGGAGGGATAGGTTCGTGATCTATTGGTACTAAGGGAACATAACGGACATGGTTTGTACCCATAGCCTTTAATGCGTTAATATCTAGCACCCATGAATCTTGCAAAGAGATTACAACATCTGCTTTAAAGTCTTTAGAATGCTCAACCATCGCATCCGCTCCCCATTGATCTGCCATACGGGGGTACATAAGAATGCCATCTAGTTCAAAGATTCCACCCTCTTGACCATAGAAGTTAATCATGGCTATGGGGTAGCCCTCATCACGGATCATGGGTACAAACTGCCTCGCTTGGTTCGCATATCCCGATGGGCAGTAAATTGCGTTCGTGCAGACCATCACCCTTAGTCTTTTAGGTTTATTTGTTTCCATTTTCTCCTACTAACCAATCAAAATAACTTATTACATCCTCTGGAAACAGTGTTCTATAGTGCATTTTGCGTTCATCCTTACCGCCAGCCCAGTGATACGCTACTATCTGTTTATCCCTCTCGGGGTAGTCATCTGTGCCTCTAGGTAACATTAATTTGGCATCCTTATAGTCTTTGCTACCCTCTTTAAATTCTACTTTCATTTTCATACCTTCCCCTTTTGACCTAAGTCCGTGCCACGCAGAGTAGTTAAAAGCAGGATCGTAGTCATCAAAGCATACTGTCCTAAATCTGCCATAGTGTGTCAAGATGTTTAAAAGACCCTGCTCTCTAAAGGGCATCCGTTCAAAGTGTCTACCTTTACACTGCGCCCACCATTCTTTTACAAAGTCTTCGTTTCTTACCGCTACAAAACCATTATTGTAGTACTCATTAAAAGGTATAGTTGCCATTTCCACCAAACCATACTTTAACGGGTCGGTTCTATTCCAGTTATAAACTGTTCCTACATCGTACTTTGCCTCGTATAAGATATGATTAAGATCGCCACATATAATTTGATCGCAATCTAACTTGATAACCGTGTCATATTCTTTTATTAAATACCTTAAAAAGTAAGGTGTAGCGAAGTAGAATTTAGCGGGGTCTCTAATAATATCCATATCCTTTTGATTGTAGTGAATCAAGGGCAACTCCTCTTCCGTGTGAAACTTACGCAAAGAGTTTCTTAAAAGTTTAACCATCCACTCGTTTGCTTTATCGGCGATTGTAAATGCAACCTGTTTCTTTTTCATACAACCTTAAACACCTTTCTTTTACCGAACTTGACTAAATCGCCTATTCGTAATCGTTTATTCCAATCTAGCGTTTTAATAGCGTTAACAGCCACTCCACCCTGCATTATGATTTGTTTTATCTCTGTTGAGGTCACTTCTTCCTCCTTGCAACAAACATAGAATTAAAAAATACCCTAACCTCGAATGGCTCTGTTTCCCCTGCTAGCGTTCCTTTTACATCAATAGTCAAATTCTTGTCATCTGTAAAATGAGTATCATAATTACTCAATATGTAAGGTATTGCGTATGGATAAATAGGTTGGGTATGTGATTCACCTATGATCATATCAATTTTATGCTCAACTCTTTTAAATGCTTTAGATATTAAAATCTCGTACTCCGACCCTTCGGTGTCAATCTTTAGCAGGTCAATGTGATCGATATTATTCTGATTCATAAAGTCCTCGATCGTTAAATGATCTACGCCCTCTTTCTCTCCCCTATCACCGAAAAAGCTACCTCCAGCAGTTCCTTTATCCCCGATATCTATTAAAGACCTACCACTATATGACCTAAGTCCTATATTAATTGAGTGGATGTTGGGAAAGTTCTTAACATTCTCACAAAGTGCCTCAAAGTTATCTTTTACAGGCTCTAGAGCGTAGATAGTGGCGTTTGAGGCTTGGTTAAAGTATAAACTGGCTAGTCCAATGTGCGCTCCACAATCGACTACAATCGGCTTTTCTAGTGTTTTGATGTACTCTAGCCCCTCCTTATACTGCTCTGACCCGTATATCTCATCAAAGATAATTTTTATATGTTCTACATCTCCGAAATAATAAAGATCACCTGTAAAAATATTCTTTTCGGCAGGTACCAAACCCTGTTCGATGTTTACCTTGTTCATCTATGTCTTGCTCCAAATATTACTGCCGATGCGGGAATCGGGTTTACATCAAAACCAAGATCGTTAAGTGCCGTGACCATCTGTGAGGGGTTTCTGCCACTCCACGCATGATACTCAACTACCAATGCTCCAATCTTGTCCTTAACATTGGCAAATGCCTGACCCTCTAGAATGTCACACTCTGACCCTTCCACATCCAGCTTCATAAAGTCTACATACTTAATATTATATTGAGTAAATAATGTGTCCAATCTGATAGTGTCTACTTGCTCCTCTTGATCTGGAAAGTTATTCATACAAGGCTTTAGCGAGTTAGCTGTTTGATTGCTGTTGTGATAAAAAGAGGCTTTCCCATCTTCTAAAGCTACCGCCTTGTTAATAGGGATTATCTTATCCCCCATCTCATTAGCTTTGACCATGTGTTCTAGCACCTCGAAGTGGTCTTTACACGGTTCTAAAGCATAGATTTTAGATGAATAAGGATAAGCATAGTAAGAGAAAACGCCATAATTACCACCTACATCCAGCACAACGGCGTTGGTTTTATCTTCTAAAAAGGGAGCATAGATGCGGTCTTTATACATCTCGTGCAACATCTCTGTGATGTGTGACTGTTCTATGTCTCTAAAATAGATACCTTTTATATCACTCATTGTGCTTTCCTTCTGGGGCGTAAAGCCACTACCGTACTACTCCCAAGGTCTTCAACAGCCATTCTAACTACCCGCATATCCTTTTTGCTAAGTCTTTCCCGTACATCAAACCTAATAGGATATTTAGGATCGTCGTACGATATTTTGACATATTTACTTAAAAACTTTTCATCCTCTAACAGTCTTGTAGACATAAACAAAACTCCCCGTTCTAGCTCCGTGAGAAACTAAAACAGGGAGTTCTACTCACGGACTAGAATCTACGACTATTAAATCATAGATTCTATTAGAAATCTACTAACCAACTGACACATCGTTCTCACTATTATAAGTAGAGAGAATATCTATCACATAGCAGTTAGTAGCAGAACCGATGGTTGGATCGGCAAAGGTATGGTTTGCTGTACCTATGTACCCTGCAATCGTACCTCCATTAATCGCGCTTCGTACTCCGTTAAAGATTCTAGTAACTCTTTTAACATCACTTGTAGCACCAATCTTAACTGGAAGTCCGAACAGTCCAATCATTCCAGTGGCTGTACCAAACGCATAACCTACTGTTGCGGTTGATGTGTTATCAACGCCATTTGGATAATATGTACCACTCGTAACCGTATCGAATATCTTCGTTCCGGCAGCCGTACCGCCAGCGTTCGCAGAGGCAATCGTCACTGTCTCTTGAATGCTAACTCCAAATTGGTTTGAACCATTGAGAACACAAGTACCACCAACACCTCCTGATGGGCCGGCAACACTAAACAATACATTTCTCGGATAGTCTAGTTTTGTGTCGACTATCGTCCAAGCAGCGGCAACTGTACCGGCAGCAAGAGTTCCTACTGTCGCAGCACCAACTGACGGGTAGAGAATCGTGTAGCGTAACCTTGCATCAAACTCATCGGGTGATAATTTATTACCACCAAATCTAAAGTCTGCATGATGTCTTTTCGCTCCTGGCATTTTATTTTTTCACCTCCTCAATCTAAACTATTTAATACAACTATCTTCTTACCTTTTACTAATTGAAGCTTCTCTACAATCTTTTGACCCTGTAGATAAGCAAGTCCTCGTCTACCAAAGTACCGCTCCGCACTCATTTGAGATCCCTTAAGACTATAAAGCCATGTTTTTACAGCATCTACCCGCTCTGCAATGCCCTCTCTGTAAGCTTTTCTTTTAGCCAACTGCATAGCATTGTGCTTTTCAATACTTTTAGCAATTACCATTTCGTTGTACGCTGGACTAAATCCTTTCTCCCCACCCTCTACATACCAATTCTGGTAGTCCAGTTTTTGATTTTCTGTTAGATCAGCCATATTTTAAAGTGGTTGGTTTTTCACCGCTGTGTAAACCAACCGAAACACAAGACTCATTAGGCGGTCTTTTGCGTGAGTCTGCCGTTTGCCGCTGGGCAAAGACAAAGCAAATTCATAAACCAGTGCATCGTTGCCTGATATTTAAGAGTATTTACCTGTCTAAGCAAAGAACCAGTTCCTGGCTCTTCTGACCAACTCAAATCGGATACTTGAGCAATAGTAAAGGTATCAAGGTTTAAGATTAATACCTCACCATCTGGCACATCGTAGTCCAAAAAGACTCCGACTTTGCCAGCTCCTGCCGCAAATTCCAACCCAGTCCAGCCTCCAAGTAAATCTGTAGAGTCAACACTTCTCCTCATTGAAGTTAATATGTCGCCATATTTCTTGTAAAGAGTGATGGCGGCAAAGATTGCGTACTTGTCGCCTGTTTGAGCGTATTTCTTTGCTGCAAGGTACTTGCTTTCCATCTCGGACAATGTGAGTGCCTGAGCTGTAGTACCAATTTGTGGTGTCCATCCAACTGTTGAACGAGCCAGTGAGGCATAGGTGGATGTACCAGTAGAAGAACTAAGAGCTGCACGGATACCCGTGATCTCTGAAGTTCCAGCACCAGCCTCATCACCATCGACTCGGTAGATCGTGTCTTCAGCCACAATAGCCGGAGCGCCCGTCACCACCACAGTGTTACCTGTAATAGATGAGATCGTTCCAACATCTGCGCCTGCTGTTCCGATACCAATTGCCATTCCGACAAAAAGGTATTCGGAAGGAGATAGGTCACCGTTAACAGTTCCATAGTTGTCAATACTTCTACCATCGTCAAGACTTGCGTCTGGGCGTTTAATAGATAGAGTACCAGCACCAACTGAACCTATAACCTGAGACAAAGCTCCTACACCATCTCCCATAAACTGTCTGTTCAAATCCTTAGCCATATCAGACATTAGCGTATCCGCCTGGAAGGTCAACATATTTTGTACTGCACCTTCTTTGGTTTCGGTTGCGTCTAGGGTCAATTTCGTTATATCGAATGTACCCGTCATGATTTTGTTAGCTATTGTTGCTTGACCAATAGATGAGTAACCACTTCTTAGGGTAGAACCATCATTGGCAAGGTTAGTGATCCCATAGTGTCTACCACTTCGAATAGGAGCGTAAAAGTTCCCGTTCTGAAAGGTAGTACCTGAGTTTCTCTTAACCTGATCAAGTAAAATAGACTGTTTAGGCAAGTTATCCCTAATATAGGGTAGTATAACCGTCTTTAGAGCATTACTAACATTAGCAATTTGTAGTGCCATAATTAATCACCTCCTCCTAATAGCAAATTAAATACACTAGTTATTCGCCTCTAAGGGCTGCCGTTAGCAGATCATCCCTATTGGCTTTGGTAATCTTTACTGTCTCTGGAGCTTTTGATCCGATACTCGATGAAGTATCAGTCACAAGTCCGGGCTTTTTAGCCTCTGCAATATGTATTTCTTTCCATGCATATAATTTATCCTCATGCAATAACCTGTAAGCTACCTCTGGGTTAGTAAGTCTGTTTTCCGCCATGTACTCCAAAATCTCTGTGGTCTTAAATGGCGGTCTGCCATCCTTACCGTCAATCTCTTTAGCCATACCATTCATATTTTCAAGTAGCCTCTCCGACTCTCTCTGCTCTGCGTAGAAGTTCTTAAAATCAGCCTTTGATACATAACCTAGCTCGGCTAAATCGTCCTTAGTTAGTATTCCTAACTTCTTAGCTGCACTCCTGGCATCCCTTTTTGCCTCGTCAGATACATCGCCATCCTGTAATGCAACCTTCTGAGTGTCTCTTTGCTTGTATGTATTAAGTTCATCTTCGACCTCCTTTAGTCTCGTACTCGTCTGAGTAAACTTCGGATAGACTTTATCTATCTTGGTATCCCACTTTTCCTCCAAATCTCTAACCATTTGCCGAGCGCCTACAGCCTCCTGCAATTCCTCTTGGGTGTATTCCTTATCACCCAATTTAATACTCGGTACAACAGGTGTTGTATCCACTGGGGGATTTAGAGCTTTGTCTAAATCCTGCTTAAAAAAGTCTGTCATAGACTCCTTTCTTATCGGTTTCCCTCACGAGAACCGCATAAATTAAATACAAAAAAGACCACTCTTTCGAGTAGCCTATTCTTTGCTAACTTGGAACAACTAATTTAGTTGCTCAATTAGAATTGTACATTAAATGTACCCACCTGTCTATTTATTCTGTCAATTGCCTTGTAGTTCAACCTTGGGTAATTTCCCTACTGAAAACTGCACTTGAAGGGAAAAAGTCGAATCGTCTCTTGCTAACCAAACTGGAGTAGCAACAATTCTCCACCCCACCTCCTCACACAATTGACCGTACTTGAGAGCAAACTCCTGCGCTGTAAAGGTCTTTTGCTCCTCTTTTGATGCTAAACTTTTTGTTTTCTCATCATCCATTATCTATCACCCCCTCTTACTCTTATATTGGTAACGCTGATATTTTATCAATTTCCACTAAAAAAGCATAGATCTCTTCTAGTTGTTTTTGCAGTTCGTCCCTTTTAGCCTCTAAATCCCCTATTTTAACCTCCGTAAAAGTATCATCCATCTGCTCACCTGTGTCTGGATTCCAATTCTTTTTAACAAAGGTGTAGGTGGGTTCTTCTTTTGTACCTGTAGCCACTAAAGTAGCTAAGCCCAATGCTTTTTGTTCTAAATATGTTTTTGTATCCATAGTTGCCTCCTTTATTGTAATGCTCCAAATCCTTGCAGATCATCTATCACTTGGTTTAAGACCTGTTTGGTGTTGGCTAAATCAGTAATTAAATTGTTTACTGCCGTTACTAAAGCTGTTCTATCTGCCGCCGCTAAAAAGCCTGCCAATCCATTGGTATCTGTTACGGTTGCCGCCACTGGATTAGAATGTGTCTTAGTCGCTGTTGAATAAGTCTGTGTATAAGCTGTTGGTCTGACTACGGGCGTAACTCCCCAAAGTCCTAAAGTGTCTCCGCGTGCCTTAAATATTGTTGTTAGTGTGTTGTCTGTTGCTCCAGTTGACCCTGCTGGACAAGTTCTTATCTCTACTGCCGATAATCCCGTTCCGCTACTCAATCCTCCATCCAAGTAAAGCGTACCACCAGCTTTATCTGTCCCACTCTCAATCGTGGCTACACTTATCGTACATCCCGTTCCTCCTGCTGGTGCGACTGTAGTTGTTTTCGTTCCCGTAGTATATTTAGCCCCCTTAGTGGTTAAGGTTACTGTAGCTACTCCAGTTCCCGCCCCCCCTGTTAGGGTAGCAACTGTACAGGTCGCCGCTGTTCCACCAGAAGGAGTGGCAAGCGTTAAAACATCCGCCACATTGTAACCATTCCCCGCCGCTACAACCGCAACAGTAGCCACCATTCCATTAGTGCTTCCACCCGCTTCCACGGTTAAATTAGAACCCGCGTTATTGACTGTATTTCTTCTTTCTACCCATATTTTTTGTGCTGCTTCGCTTCCTAAAGAAAGTAAATAAGTAGGCACTGTCGTCCCGATGCCGACGTTGCCGGTGCTTCTCATAAAACTCATTACATTTGTTGAAGCACTATTTACAACTCTATGAAAATATAGATTACCATCAACCTGATCATCTTGTATCCAATCCCAACCATAGGCATTATTAGAACCCTGTCTTAATGATAAAGAAGAAGCAGGTGAAGTCGGATAATTATTAGTAGGAGAAATTATTTGCAACTTCGCCCCCGGCCCCGTCGTCCCGATGCCGACGTTGCCTCCCGTAGCTTGTAAAATCACATAAGAAGTGGTTTTAGTTGCACTGGAAGTACCGTTAATCGTTATATCCCCGTTATTTGCCGACGAACCGTTTATCAAAGGAACGGTAAGCGATGGGTCAATTATCAATGCTCCCGTCATGGTGTCACCCGTGACTTGAATATATCTACTATCTAGCAGTCCACGATTGGTTGGTACGCCAATTCTAGGCATCAAGACACCTCCAGAACATTAACTGTACCACCGACAGTTCCAGTAATTCCGTATAATATAGTTGTACCTAAATCAAAAGAGGGTGAATAGTCTGCTGTTCCTACAGGGAGTCCTGTTAATGTCGTAACTCCAGAACCACCAATATACACACTTGTTGAGCCTACATTATAGACAATTAAAGATTTCCTACTGGCAAGGGGGGTTGTGGGTATCGCAGTAGCAGTAGTTCCTACCCCTACAGTTCCTGCTAAAACCACACCACCCAAAGGTAAGATATTTGTTGCAACAGTACCGTTGGTTATGTTGGAAACAACCCCAATACCAGCAACAGTTCCCACCCCAGTCGTTGTACCAGAATTAGTTATAGTCCCTGCTAATATAGTTTGTAGAGTCCCCGCATTGTGTACCTGTGCTATGGCTGATACGCTACCAACCCCCGTTGTAGTCCCAGAGTTAGTGATTGTACCTGACGATGTTACAACTGTTCCACCATATAAAAGCCCTATACTGGTTACAGAACCAACATTTGACACAGTTCCCATTCCCGGTACAGTACCTACGGTAGCAACCACCGTTCCCGCCGTTACGGCAATAGAACCCGAAGAAACACTAATAGTACCAACATTTATAGTCCCTACTTCTATGACTATTGACTCAGTACCTATTAAGTCTACATACAAAGCCCCTGTATCTGGGTTACCCGCAAGTTTTACAGGTGTAGATGTACCGTTAGATGTCCCTACATTACCATAATGGGCAAGGAGCGCGGGAAACTGATTAGCATCTTGTGCTGCATATATCTCGCTCATTTTCCATTTATCCCTTTCTTAAGATTAGCAAACTGCTCAGTTACAGAGTGCTGTCTTTGGGTCGTAGTAGAAACTTGTACTTTTTTAACAATAATATATTTCGTATCCTTTTGCTGTGTTTCCACAAGTTCTGCTTCTAAACCTCTAGCATTCAACAGAGCCGATAAATCCTTATCTAGCTGGCTTCCTGTCTGCCATGTCTCAGCAGGGTCAAATATAAATGAATAATTTAACATTAATTTCACTAATCCATCCCCCTTTCCTAAAATATTATATCAGCTTACTTTAACGCTAGTGCGCCTCCTCCAATAATGAATATGACAGCAACAAGCAAGGTGACCATAAATAACACTTTATTGGCAGGTTCCTTTATCTCTAATGCTCCAAGTATCACCTGAACCAACCAAATCAATCCTATCGCAAGTAAAACTCTAACAAGTAATGATTCCATTTAATATCATCCCCTTTCTACTTCTTTAACATTTTACACGCTAAATCAACGGATTTCATTGAATACTTCTTACCCTTTTTATGCTCCTCCATTGCCATCTCCACCACCTCTTTATCCTTTTTGGTTTGCATTTGCTCCTTTCAAGGCTACTGCCTCTTTTGCTTGATCTGACGCTAACTGCGTTTCCGCATCCTTTTCAGCTTGTATGTCCTCTGGCGATAACTGTATACCGGCCTTCTGCGCCATTTGTACCTGCCCGATGGGCGGTAAGTCTTTAAATGATATAGATTCACTTGGTCCTTTCGCTTGTACCTGTTCTTTAGGCTGGTTCATCTTATCCAGTACACCCGTTTCCTTTAATGTTTCAAGTGTACCAAGTTTAGTGCTATCAACCAGCTTTTGATCTGCCTCTGGTCCTACCATCCCACTATCTTTTAACGCTTGCAGGACTGCAATTTGTATCTGCTTTAGTTGCTCTTCATTGATAGGTGCAGTAGTTGTACCTGTGTCCATAGCGTCTATAACATCTTGTGTTGACCCAAACCGATAAGAGTCAAGAAGTGACTTAACTATCACTTTCAATGCGTCCTGTGACACTAAGCCTTGCTGTATAAGTGGTGCAAAGAAGGCTATGATTTGTTTCAATGTCTCTTTTCTACCCTCTTGTGTAAACCCAAGTCCTGATTGCACTTCAATATTAACAATGTGTTCAGAACTAATAACAATCGGTTGTCTGGCAAAGCCCTTGTCTACTTTCCTGTATGCCTCATAACCTTTCTTACCTATTATGTCAAAGTATGTCGGTTCTCCCTTTTCCATCATACTAACTGTTTGAGGTTTAATAAAATACTCTGACGCATAGTCAAGCATACACTCAGTGATCTGCTTGATACATTTCTTTAATTGGTTGGAGGCGATCTTTAAATTGGCGTACTCGGTGTTTTTAACTGACTCGATTGCAATGCCTGACTTAACACCACTTGGTATAGAACCTAGTGCCGATGTAGACGCACCTTGCTCCTCAATGACCTTCTCCATAAAAGACATAAGATCAAAGATTCCGGAAGGTACATTAGCCATTTGACCTTGCACGGGAGGCGTTGAGTCGTACTTTAATACCTGCCCGCCTGGAATGTTAGTTATATCAAAGTTTTCCCCTTTTCTGGTCATCCAAGTACCTGTAACCATAGTATTAGCCCACTTTTCGACTCTTGTTGCAAGAATATCTAATGTTTTATTGGCAGGGATAAAGTTCTCAATGATTGCCTTTTGATAAATTGGTCCGGGTTCATACCTAAAATCAACAAAAGGATACTTCTTAAGATTGGCGTACTCATCCATTAAGGTAATCCCCCCTGCCGCAAAGGTGTGTCTAATCATTACATCACCTATTTTCTTACCTTCCATTGCACCTGTTTTACCCGCCATCTGCGATACCTCGGCATAGTTGTTTTTGTTAAGATACACCTTCATAAATGCCTCTTTTTGGATTAAGGTGGCTGCGCTGTCACTTTCTCTGCCCATACCAAACTTCGATCTCATATAGGCATCTTTAATCTCACTAGAAGCGTACTTGTTATCTGGTGTCATCTTTGCAAGTGCTTCTGGGTCAAAGTTTTCGTTAGCCTTAATCTCTGCAATCAGCTTAGGCGTGCATTTAACAATAAATGGACAGTCTTGAATGTCCGTACGATCACCTAGCAAGGCAATATCAAAAGCGTCATATACTTGGGTTCTAATCTTTTCATCCACTGCATCTGGCCATATCTGAAGATAAGATACGGAGTTCTTAGCAGCTAAAAGCATTAAAAGAACCATCTTGTCCCACAATTCTTGCTTGTTCCACTCCTCTTTAATCCAGTGTCCCTCCTTTTTGGCGATGTCCTTACTCATCTTTAGAGCCATCTGATACTCTTCCGGAGACCGATAGTTTAGTTGAGATACATCCTCGGGGTAGATAACAGGTACATAGTCGGGGCCAAGCAGTAAATTAACAATACCTCTTAACTGTCTGCTTGCCTTAGGAATCGCGCGAATAGGTGAGTCCTGCGTACCGTCTACATTATCAGTAATCTTACCTGTGGTTCTGTTTACTGCCCTAAAATGGTATCCATCATCAAAGAAGTTATTGTCATACCATTTGCGTTCAAAAGACTTACGCCTCCAAGTAGCAAGGTTAACCATTGCATCTACTTCCATACCTATGGACTGGGTTGGTACTAGTTTGCCGTAGTTGATGTTATCTGCCATTAAAGTAGGCTCACGGGATCAGCCGGTTCGACTGGGGCATCCTTTATAGCCCTTAAAAACTGTTCATCTGTCGCCTGTTCCAATGGTAAATCAATTGGTTCTGTTTGTACAAATTCTGTACTCACCTCTCTCGTATTTACTTTATAATCTGTTAAGTCTTTAGCCATTATCTTTAAATGTAATTCGCTGATAGGATTCTCTCTGGAATCAATTGTATTTTCAAGTGTAGTGATTATGTTTCTTAACGCTTTGGCGTTTTGCTCCATCTCATGCCTGTAAAAGAAGAATGTCCACACTAAAGATAAACAAAACAACCCCATGATTATAAGTGTCACCAAACTAACCGATAATACTCCCGTCATTCTATCTCCTTTCTTACCTTCCAATACTCGTCGAACGGATTAGGAAAGTCAAGATTTTCTACAAAGAAGAACTTAGTATTGGGATTTCTAAAGAACTCGTAGTTACCTTTTATCACCTTAATAAACACCGGCACACCTTTATACTCTAGTGCTATATCGTCCACCTCATCTGATGCCTCAATGTGATACTGGTCAA
>ERZ1292632.2646-Hain-H43-01um-R2-2646-length-14668-cov-11_pt1 | contig 14668 bp, 17 predicted proteins | sample MGYA00564407_ERZ1292632 | MGnify/ENA primary metagenome ERZ1292632 (study PRJEB36523, sample SAMEA6512637) | groundwater metagenome | collected 2019-01-08 | study: AquaDiva: Metagenomics assemblies of 32 groundwater samples | reverse complement strand
AAACATACGCTTTCTTGTCGTGAAATCTTTGCATTATTCTGCTTCTTTTATCCTGCGATAAACCGCCGTGAATTGCGATTGCATCAATTCCCAACTGCGACAAATTCTCCGCGACGAAATCCGTATTATGTCTCGTGTTGCAGAAAACCATTATCAAACCACTTGATTCCTGCTTCAACAAATGAACAAGCAATGAAAATTTTTCATTCTTTGGAACGTCGTAAAATACTTGCTTCAACAATTCTGGATTGACATAAGAATCTACTTCAACGCTTTCAGGATTATTCATGTGTTTTTTTGCAATATGCTCAATGTCTCCGGAAATTGTCGCGGAGAACAAAAGCGTCTGTCTTTCTTCAGGGCATTTCCAAATTATTTTTTCAACGTCTTCAATGAAACCCATGTCTAACATTCTGTCTGCTTCATCAAGAACAAGAATTTTTATCAATGAAAGATTTATTGTTCCTCTCTGAATGTGGTCAAGAATTCTTCCCGGAGTTCCGACGACGACATCGGCTTTCTGAAGTTCTCTTACTTGCGGAGTAATGCTAATTCCCCCGTAAACCGTTGCTACTTTGATGTTTTTGTACGCTGAGAATTTTTTGAAAACAACGCCGATTTGCTCTGCAAGCTCTCTTGTTGGAGTCATAATAAGAGCTTGAATTCCGTCGCCAGGAGTTATTTTTTCAATGATTCCCAAACCGAATGCAAGTGTTTTTCCAGAACCTGTGGACGAACCGCCGATTACATCTTTTCCTTCCATGACTAGAGGTATTGCCTTTGCTTGTATTTCACTCGGCTCTGTGAATCCAGCTTTTTGTATTAAAACCAAAAGTTCTTCGCTTAAGCCAAGCTCTTCGAAACTTGTCATTGTAATTTATTAATTTGAATTCACGTTAACCGTGAGCTCCGCGAACAAGTCGCGTTGCAGAAATAGTGTGCCGTAAGGCTCTATTTCCAACCATTAATAATAAAACTTGTTTTGCAGGGTATATAAAGTTTGGCAAAGAGAATTTTAATTAGTTCCAATATTTTCTGATACCTTTAGGCAATTTCTTGATGAAATTTTCAAACTTTTTTACAAAATCATCAAATGATTTCTTAAGTTTTGAAAGGGAAGATTCCAGCATAGATGTTCTACTTTCCAATCCGTCAATCTTATTTTCAAGTTCGTTAACTTGTAATTCAAACGCTATTGTTTTATTTTCCAATTCACTTATTCTTTGTTCCAAATCTGATGTTGGAGGTGTTGTTTGTTCTGAACAAATCACAAAATTATCATAATCCATATGGACAATTCCATTGTGCCCTGTTCTGGTTATTATTCCAACATTTGTATGTTGCAGACTTGGTGAGGGAAGATTTCCATCTGGAATAGTTTGAGTAACACTTCCATTTGGCAAAGTAATTTCATCGGCAATCCCGTTTTCTGTAAATGTTAATTTCACGTGATATGTTCCAAAATCATTTCCAACGCCTCCGTCGGAAACGCTATTCCAAAATCCGAAAAGAGAATAGTCATTTCCATTCAATGTTATTTGATGAATTCTATTACCACTTCCACTAACATAATTAACATCATATTCGATTATTTCTCCGGGGAGGAATATCTTACTAAAATTTAATCTTATTTCTTTGTCCGCTTCACTCAATTGCGCAGTATGATATCGCAAGTCCATTGATTTATTTTCAATAAAATGTTCATCAAGATTTCCTATCTCATTCCATTTACTCTCATCTAAAACTCCAGAAGAAAAATCGTCGTATATATCACAAATCTGTATTGCGGATATCGTTCCAACTAAGAAAATAAATAAGGGAATAACCCCAAAGATTTTCATGTTCTTATTCATGGTTTTGTTGAGATATTTTGCTTTTTAAATATTTCTATGAGTGTTACGCTTGTGTCACCCTTTCTTTTTAATTTCTGTTACGCTTATGTTTCATGAGGGATAGAAAATTAGAACTGTCTATTTTTTTGAAGAAGAGTAAATTAAGGGCTGAAGTTTGGGATAATCTCGATAAACCTAAAACTGCGACAGAAATAGCCAAAGATTTGCGAAAGCATCGGAGTGCAATAAGCAGAGTTTTATTGGATATGGAAAGGGTGGGTTTTGTTAAATGTGTAAATTCCTTAGATAAAAGTTTTAGGCATTATGTGAAAAGATGACAAATTTCATCAAAATATTTTTATAGTCAAATTAAAATTAATCTTCGTGGAAAATAAAAAAGGACAAGTTGTAATTATCGCCGTTGTTGCAATCGCATTGATTGCCGCAGGATTTTATTTTTTCGGAAATTTTGGAAATTCTTCCGCTAATGTGGTTTCAAGCGATGCTGGAAATTCTGCTGGAACTTCTGATACAACTTCAAGCGATTCGCCTTTGGCAATAACAAGAGATGAACTTGCAACGCACAACAGCGAGACTGATTGCTGGATTGCCTACAAGGAAAAAGTTTATGACATAACTTCCTGGTTGACTGAACATCCCGGTGGAGTGAATGCCATTCTTAGAAACTGCGGAACTGCCGAGCAATTTGAAGAAGCATTTACGAAAAAACACGGGACGAAAATGGTTCCATTATTGATGCAAGTCGGAAAGCTAATGGGCGATTTTGATTATCAAGGAAATTTGCAGTAATTTTTGATAATTTTATAAACTCTTTTTGAATTTCTTTTTCGTGCCTCAGTCGCATAATGGTATTGCACAAGATTGGAAATCTTGGCCCTTCGGGGCTCCCAGGTTCGATTCCTGGCTGAGGCGTAACAAACTCATCATTTCTTTTTTGAAAGAAATTTTGCCAGATAATATGCCGAGCCGAAGAGAATTACTCCGGGAAGAAATGCGATTCCCAATGATGGCGCAAGTATTCCCGTTCCGATAGTTCCGATTGTTCCAGCTCCGATTGATTCAAGAAAATTAACCGCTCTTGAAACCGACGCTTCAACATTTTTTTCCAATGCGTCGATTTGCAAAATCATTTTTCCGTGCCTGAAAATTCTTATTTTTCTGTCTTCTTCAGAAATCGCTATCGCCGTGCTTCCTTTTATTTTTGACGCGCTCAATGCGGCAGAATGTCTCGTCCCAAAATTTATGAATGGCGTGTCGGATTTTATCATTGCCCCATAAGCTCTTACCATTCCGTCATGTCCTATGACAACCGCTCCGTCCATCAATGCAAGAGATTCCAAAAGTTTCGGATTTTCAATCGCTTTGAATGAAGGAACATCTTGATTTACGAGGGTTTTATACTCAACATTTCCAATTATAAACAAAGCTCCTTCTCCACGCTTTGCTATTTTCAATCCGACTTGAATCAGAGATTCTTCAAGCTCCTTGAATTCTTTTGTTTCCATAATTTAGATTTTTGAAAAATCTATTTAAAGGTTGCGGATGTTTTTTTGGGATGAAAAGAGACTTCAATGAGTCGTGCTATGAAATTCTAAGAAAAGTTCCGAAAGGAAAAGTAACGACTTACAAGGCGATTGCAGAGAAATTAAAATCAAAAGCATATCGCCAAGTTGGAAGAGCGATGAACAAAAATCCTTACGGATTTGCAAGCGGAGGAAATGTTCCTTGTCATCGCGTCGTCGGAAGCAACGGAGATTTGGTTGGATTTGCGCATGGACTTAAAGAGAAAACCAAAATGCTTGAAAAGGAAGGCGTTGAAGTCAAAAATGGAAAAGTGGATTTGAAGAAGTATGGTTTTTATTTTAGGTAATTATAACTTGATGATTTACATTCATTAGACAAAGTATAATATTTACGCCCGTTTGACGAGTCAAGTTTTTCTTTTACTATTTCTCTTTTGCCTCTTTGATACATCTGGTAATGCAAAATCCCAACAACTCCGACGGCACCAAATGTAGCCGCTTCAAAGATATCAACTAAATTCATAAAAATCAAGCATTAATATTGTATTTAAATTTTATGATAATATTTATAAAAGATTTTCTTCTGGTTTGAAAATGGAAAAAGACATTGGAAAAATACACAAGGGCGAGTTTCAGGGAAGTGTGACGGAAATCGTTATTGGAATAAGAGAATACAACGGGAAAGTCGGCGTTGATATAAGAGAATTTGTTTCGGGCGAAAAATACAACGGACCAACAAAAAAAGGATTGAGAATTCCCGCCGAAAGTTTTTCAAAATTTAAAGACATGATTAATTCAATATCTGAACACGACTTGAAAAGCTCCGGAACGGACAATTCTTCTGCGAAGAAACAAGGCGATGAAGATTTGCCGGACTATTAAAATATCAGATTGACGACATAATAACTTATTCCGATTGAAATTAATCCAAACAAAATTCCCTTGATTATTTCTTTCTTGTTTTTCTTGAGATAAAAAAGCGAGTAGATTGCCGTGCAATAAATTGCTCCTGCAAAAATTGTAAAATAAACGTAATTATAATATATGCTAGTGAAGATTAAAATGATAATTCCAAGTCCTGAATGAAGGTTTGCTTTGAACCAAAACATCAACGCCAAAAATAATATTCCCGCCAATGCTATTTTGGAAAGATATGGATAATTTGCCGTTATTGAAATCCTGACCAAAGCCAAAATAAAAAAAACCGGACCGCCGAGGGAAATGATATCTCTGGCAATCTCTTTTTTTATTTTAAGTAAATTCATTTACTCACCGAAATCTGATTTTGCCCTTGGATTTCCATACTTTCTATCGAGCCATTGAGTTTGAATTTGTTGTTTTCAACTTTAAGATTTCCCACAAAATTTTTAACATTTATGCTTTCTTCTTCAATGTTGAAAATATTTTTCCCGCCGTTGATTTTTATTGTTCCCGAGGAAGTGTAAAATATTTTTTCAAGTAAAATGTTTTTTTCAATGTTTAAAAAACTGTAATCAAAATTTTTATCAAATGAAACTTTTATGGAATCTTTTTCATTCGGTTCAATGACGATTCCATTGACAACCACGCTGGTGGCTTTTCCGCTCAAAACCGAAATGCTTTCGGAGTCAAAAGCCATTTCACCGCTGTAGTTATTCAAGACTATGTAATTATTTTTAGAATTCAGCAGGAATTTTTGGTCTCCGACGTAGAAGAATGAATCCGAACTCCCCTTTAATTCAATTTTTTCAAAATTTCCTTTTATGTCGAGACTTGGAGAAGTAAGTTCAGCGTAAAATTTCGTCGTGCTGTTCGGATTTATATTGCTTATGAAACTCCCAGTCAGAGAAATTTCATCGTAAAATGATGTTACTATCAGGAACGCCAAGATGCCGATAAAAATTGAAAAAACAATCAGCCTTTTTTGACCGCCGTGCGATGTGTGAACTTCCATTGTTCCGCTTCCATGCGACATTATTTCTTGCCCCCTGCGCGAACCGGCGGACTGAATGAATGTTTTTTAGCCATTTTACCCTGCAAGAATGTCATGAATTCCACGGGATGATTTATATTTTTCACGTTTGTGCTATTGTCCTTCGAAAAAACGCTCACTTCAACATTGCCGTAATTCAGGAGCAGCTGCCACGGATTTTGTATTAATTCAACGTCGCTGACGCTCGTCAAATCCGTTCTTTTCGTTTTCTTGAAAAGAATTCCCCTTACATGAATTATCGATTGGTTGTCTATCGCATAAAGATTTTGATATCTATGTCCTTCAGTAAGGAGGACTGCCCCCATCGTGAAAATTAACACAGCCCTAAATGCAAGAGAATTTATTTCTTTTCCGGAGAATTGTATGTATGCCAAAGTCAAAAATAAAACCACTATCATTAAATAAATCGGAAAATAGATTTTTCTTGATATCCTCACCCTCATCATCTCTTCCTCTTCTTCTCCTTCCTCTTTTTTCGGCATGGTTATTATAGAAAGGAGAATATTATAAAGATTTTGATAACCAAAAGCTTTTAATCATTTCCTATTGTTTCTCCTCAATGGAAGCTTCAAAAATAAGACAACCAATCGTGACGGTTTGTGGACATGTAGACCATGGAAAGACGAGTTTGCTCGACGCGCTTAGAGGCAGCTCGGTTCAATCCGGCGAGGCGGGAGGAATTACCCAAAAAATTTCATTCACGCTTTTTCCGTCGGAACAATTGGAAAAAATGTGTCCATTGATTAAAAAAAGCGGAATTAATCTTGACATCCCCGGATTTTTATTTATTGATACGCCGGGACACGCCGCTTTCACGAATTTAAGAAAAAGGGGCGGAAGTTTGGCGGATTTGGCGATTCTAGTAATCGATATTAATGATGGAATAAAACCACAGACTGCCGAAGTAATACAAATTTTGAAGCATAACAAAACGCCGTTTGTAATCGCATTGAACAAGATTGACAATATTTCCGGATGGAGAAGTCCAAAAGATGCGAATGCGGATTTGAGAAAAAATATAGAAACACAGCCAATTAGGACAAAACAAAATTTTGACGAAAAATACATGACTCTTATCGGAGCCTTGAGCAGCTACGGATTTGAATCAGATTTATATTATAACATCGTTGATTTCACAAAAAAAATTGCGCTTGTTCCGATGTCGGCTAAAACAAAGGAAGGAATTCCAGAATTGATTTTGATGCTTTGCGGATTGAGCCAGAAATATTTGGGAGAAAGATTGAAACTTGGAAAAGAGGCTAAGGGAGTAATGCTGGAAGTAAAGAAAGAAAAAACAAACAACTACATTGAAGCGATTTTGTACGACGGCGAGCTTGGAAAGAAAGACGAGATTGCGGTTTCAAATTTTAACGGGGAGCCGATAATAAGCAAGATAAGAATTCTGGAAGAAATAGAACCCCTGTCATTTAAATTCAAACCGAAAGAAAAAGTTCACGCAGCGACGGGTTTGAGAATACAGCTTGTTGAAAAAGCCGAGGTTCTTTCAGGAATGCCGTTTGTCCTTTACAATGGAGACAAAGAAAAAGTGAAACAAATGTTCAAGAAAGAAATTTCCGAAAACATTAAAACTGAAAAGGAAGGAATAATTGCCAAGGCGGATTCTCTTGGAAGCTTGGAGGCGCTTTTGGTTTTGTTAAGGCAAAGCAATATTCCAGTAATGAAAGCGGGAATCGGGGAAATAAACAAGAACGACATAATCAACGCAAAGGCAAATCAAAAAATAAACGAGCTTGATGCAATCATAATCGGATTTAATGTCGGAATTGACAGCGACGTAAAAGATATAATCGGAAATGTGAAAATCATTCAAGATGAGGTTGTTTACAAGCTTATTGAAAATACCGTTTCTTTCAGAAACGGGAAGAGAAAAGAAATTGAGAAAAATCGGATGATGGGAATGGCGACAATTTGCAAATTGAGAATTTTGCCGCAATATCTTTTTAGAAATACAAAGCCCGCGATTTTCGGAGTGAAGATTGAGGGCGGAAAATTGCTGAAGAATTTGGTTTTGATTGACAACACCGGGAAAAAAATGGGAAGGGTGAAAAATGTCCAATTGGATAAACATTCAGTTGATGAAGCAACCGAAGGAATGGAGGTTGCGATTTCCGTTTCGGGCGCGAATTTCGAACGAGGATTAAAGGGAAAAGAATTTCTTTATTCAATGATAACTGAAAGCCACTTCAAGAATTTTGAAAAGAACAGAGATTTGCTTTCTTCAAGAGAACTTTCAGTTTTGAGGGAAATCGCCGAGATTAGAAAATCCAAGAACTTCAATGAGAACGAAGAAGTTGAAGAGGATTAGATGGAAAGAGAATTGTGAATTTTATGAAGATTTTGCGAAGTCGTTTTTTTCCAGCATCCGAAATCAATGAGGTAAATTTTTCCAGAATCTGAAAGCATTGAATTTTCCTTATTACGAGAGTCATGGGCGTAAAATCCAAGCGCTTCCGCTTTCCCAATTTCAGCTTCCACCCTTTTTCTCCATTTTTCATATTCTTCCCTTGACGTTGCCGATTTTAATTCTCCGAATGTTTTTCCATAAATTTGTTCCATTACAAAGGCAGGATAATTTGTTCCCCTGCCATTTGCAAAGACGTTCAATTCAAAAACTCCGACGGGTTGCGGGACGGAAATTCCATTTTCGTGAAATTCCAATGCAACGTCATATTCATGAAATAATTTTTGATAACACTCCCTAATACTGTTAAAATTTCCATGAAGAACTCTAGCTACGCGTCCTTCTCCAATGGAATAAATCAACGCTTCCTTGCCCTGATTCACAAGACTGAAATCGCCCGCATACATTTCCAAGCTTCTCATGTTTAAATTCTTCCAAAAACCTTTAAAAACCTATTTCTCAATAAAATAAAATGCCATTCAAGATAAACATCTCTGAAAAGAACGGGAAAACTTTCCACACTGAGTTGGAATCCGAGGCTCTTTTTGGAAAAGAAATTCACGGGAAAATCAACGGAGTTGAAGTTTCTCCAGATTTCGCAGGATACGAATTTGAGATTGCCGGAGCAAGCGACAAATCAGGATTTCCAGTAAGGGAAGATGTTGAAGGAATTGGATTGAAAGGCGTCTTAATGAATTATGGTGTTGGGATGAAAAGAAGGTCAAGAAGAGAAGGAAAAAAGAAACGTTCGCATTTTACTCCGAATGGATTGAGGCTTAGAAAATCTGCCAGAGGAAAAATAATTTCCGCCGAAATAATGCAATTGAATTTGAAAGTTTTGAAGCATGGAGAAAAAAGTTTGAGTGAAATTTTCCCAGAGCAGAATAAACCCAAAGCTGAAGCTCCCGTCGCTGCTTAATTTCTATAATTTTTCTATATTCAATCATTCCCACCCACCCGCCCCACAGAAGCCGAGTGTTAATGTGAAAATCACCGAGTTGTTTTTTTGTTAGAATTGATTTTAGCGGAGCGCCTCGTTGAAAATTGGCGCGGAGCGATTAATTTAATAAAATTATATAAAGATTATAACTCTTATGTGGAAATGAAAATAGAAATGGACAAGGAATCAGATGCGGCATATATTTATTTTAAGGATATTTCTCCAGGAGAAGTTGCAAAGACAATTTCCCTTAATGATTCAATAAATGTTGATTTGGATGAAGACGGAAAAACAATCGGCATAGAGATTCTGGATGCAAGCAAAAATTTGCCCGTTTCTTCTTTTAATTCTGTGAAAATTGTAGGTTAAGATTAAGCCGAGCAATAAAATTAATTTATTTTTGTTTCTGTAACATAAGCAACCAGATTTCCTCCGAGAATTCCCATTTTTCCCGTTATCGTTTTTGTTCCTTTGTCCGGACGTTCGGTTGATATTATGTACAAAAAAACTTCCGGAGAGTTTTCCTTGACGAATTCTATTTTTGACAGCTTTCCCTTAAATTCATTTTTTCTTCCACTAATATCGGGGTCCGGATAGTGATAGACGCACTCTGAATTTCTTAGCGATTCAATGGAAATTGTTTCTTCGGTTTTTTCCAGAACTATGAACTTTACTTTTTCTATCAGGTTTTCCACTTCGGAAATTCAACGAGGGCAATATTTAAATAATTATATTTCTTTTAGGCTTTATTCAAAGAGGATTATTGATATATGAAAAATGCGCGACTAATTGTATTTTTGGCTCTTGCCGTCTTAGTTTCTTCAGGGTTTGTTGAATCCGAGGACGTTTTTTCCGATTCTAAAAAGGACATAATTGTCATAAGAATACTTGATTTTGAATCTCCGACAAAACTTGGAGATTTTTTTAACTTCCAATATTATCTTAGGGACGTTTCCGGAATTGATGATGCGGTTGTGGTTGATTTTTGGATGGAAAAAGACGGAAGGGAGATAGCTTACGGCTCGGATAATTTTTTTCTTGACACTTCCAATAGAAGCATTCAATCAAAAATATTTCTTCCGTCAAATCTGCAATCCGGCATTTATTCTTTTAACATAAGGGCGAGCCACGATGAATTCAGCTCGGCATCATACAGAACCATAGAAATCGTAGTTAAGGACGGATTTGCAGTAATCAACGGGGACAACAAGTCAATGAATATTATAATTGTCTCATTGATTCTTCTTGTAATTTTTAATATCGGACTTATTTATCACGTTGAAAAAGATAAAATCGGCAGAATATTTAATTTCAGGGAAGCTTTTGCATCGGAAAAAGATTTTTTGGCTAAGCACAGGTTTACCCTCCTTGTTTCCAGTTTTTTTGTCATCTCCTGGGTTTTGATTTATTATCTTGATTATGCAGAAATATTGCCAAAAAATTTTGCGTATGTCGGATACGCCGTTCTTGGAGTCTTGGCTGTTTTGATTCTTGCAAGAACCATTTCCGAGAAATTTTTCTCTGAAAGCAAATCTTCCAAAGCAATCTCAGGCAAAGCGATTGAAAAAAAATCTGGACGCTTGAAAAAAATAAACGACTGGCTTCAAGGAGATGTTAAATTTAATTCAAGGACTGATGGTGCTGCTTTGAAGGAAGGCGAAAATTTAGTGAAGCAAAAGTCGAGCAAAACCAAAAATTCTTTGAAGATAAAATCGGATAAACTGAACAAGTTTCGCTGAGGCAATATTTAAAAAACTTTGTTCCTTTTTCATTTGAAGAGGATTGTGATATATGAAAAATTCATTGCTGGTTTTGTCATTGCTATTAATTGTGTTCGGTTTTTCCGGATTCGCGAAAGCCGACGATTCAAATTCCAGCGATGGCAACATAGTCAGCGTCAGAATAATCGACTTTGAATCTCCAGTCAGGCTCGGAGATTTTTTAAATTTTAAATATTACTTGAGGGGCATTTCCGATACGGAAAATATGGTAATCGTTGATTTTTGGATAGAAAGGGACGGGAATAAAATATCTTCCGGTTCCGACAGTTTCTATCTCAGCGATATTTCAAACGGAACCGCTAATTCGAAAATTTTTCTGCCATCGGCGATTGAATCCGGAATTTATCGATTGAATCTGCAAGTGACTCATAAGGATTTTGTTGGAACATCTTACAGAACTATTGAGATTGTTGTAAGAAACGGATTTGCAACAATAGATTCTGGAAACAACCCCCCCCCAAAATCAAATTCATCAAATCTTGTTGTTATTTCCTTGATTTTACTTGCCCTTCTTAACATAATTTTTATGTATTATTTTGAGAAAGAAAAAATAAACCTGGCTTTTGCTCAGGAAGAAACTTTAATAAAAAAATACAGATTATCCATTTTCACGGTGAGTTTTTTTATCATACTTGGAGTTTTGGTTTATTATCTGGATTCAATTGGAAAAATGTCAAAAATATTCATTTATGCCTTCTATTTATTTTTAATAATTTTATTTGTTTCCATATTTGTCGGGAGACGGATTTCAAAACGCGAGGGGACATCCCTAGCGATTACGCATACGCATCGCGAAAAAAATAAAAACATTGCCCCCGAAGAAAAAAACATTAGGGAAAGCCGGATCGTCGCTATAAATAAAAAACAAAAAACTGAAAAAATTAGCCCAGAATGGTGGGAAACACATTTGGGAAAAATCAATGACTGGCTTCAGCAAGATATCAATTTTGGTTCTAAAAATGAAAAATCTCCGGTTAAGAACGAAAAAATTTCCAGAAAAAATCCGTTAAGCACTAAAGAAAACAAGAAGAATTCTGCGAGCGGGTAAGGTAACTGTTTTTCTTTGCAAAATCGCACTCCAAGTAACGTTTAAATAGTTACCCTACCTGTTTTTTTCAAATAATTTAGCTTTGCAATTATTAAAAAGAGGGTTGAATGTCTTATAAGAAATATATTCGCAGAAATGGAAAAGTCTTTGGACCATATGTCTATCATTCTCGTAAAGTTGACGGTAAGGTAATTACTGAATATCAAGGAAAATTCAAGAAGAAAAAGAATTTTATTTTTTGGTCGTTGCTTTCTTTTTTTTCAGTAATTTTATTGATTGGTTTGTCGGGTACGGTAACTGAAATTATTCAACCGCAAGGAGCTGCGGATTTGAAACTTGCTCCATTGACAAATACCACATTTGCGGTGGCTTACATAAACGCTTCCAACTCAATAGCTTTTTTTGAAGTATGGAACACTTCCGGAACAAGAATCGGCGGACCATTCATTGTCAATGCCACTGCAATCGTTCCAACTTATTCAAGGATTGATGTTGTTGCAATAAATACAACAGACTTGATTTTTGTTTATACAAATTTCAGCGCATCCAGAAAAAATTCCTCCATAATTTTACAAGGTTTCAATACAGCAGGAACAAGGACCATAATTCCAATCAATGTGGAAAATAATGTTAATCTTTTGAATGCTACAACCCAAGTCCCCCGAATGAGCGCGGTGGCAGCGTCTTATTTCTCTGTTAACAATACTGTTGGAATCGTCTATGTTAACCGTTCCGGAGACAGGCTTGTAATGAAAAGACACAATGCAACAACGGGACTGGTTGTTCCGGTAAACACTTCTGTTAATCCGCTTCTTGGAAATATAACTTACAATCTTTCCAACGTCATTGATTTTGTGACAATCAACACCACCGCCGGAGTTATTTTTGAATATGATTCCGGGGGGGACAATGACACGACGTTCCATGTAGTTTCCGGAGGAGTTGAAATTGTGGCAGATACTGACATTGATGCAAATGTCGGGGCGTGGAATATTTCGGCGATTCCAAGGCAACCGGAAGTTGCAATAGCTTCCATGAATAATGTCTCGGGAAAAAATCTTTTTGCATTGGTTTGGCAGAATGCTTCAGGCATAAGGGCTGCTGTGAGGGATGAAGTTGGTGTTGCAGTTGCCGGCACGGGAACACAGACAATCGTTGAAGACACTCTTACATCAAGACCTGTTGCAACAACAGTCAAAAATTTGCAAACGAATAACGACGATTTTGTGGTTGTTTGGTTTAACCGAAGCAGCACATCAATAGTAGCGCAGGTTTGGAATTATACTTTAAACGCCACAACGACGCAGATTACTGTTGACGCAAATGCGGCGGCTGCTTATATAAACAAATTTATTGCCGTCGTTGGAGATGATGAAGCAACTCCTCAGCAAATCTGCACAGGTACTTTCGTTGTCGCTTACACAAATTCAACAAACAGCACGGTTTTCAGCTCTTACTGGTACAACGGAAGTCAATGGAGTGGAAGCTGCGAACTTCCTGCGGATGTAACTGCTCCATCTTTGAACATTACAACTCCTGCGGCTAACGATACCATAGTCCGGAATACAACTGTGAACTATACTGCTTCCGGTGGAGTTGCGAGTGCTTGGTATTCTAACGACTCTTATTCTGTGAATCTGTCTTTGGGTTCGGGGGGAGTTTTTACAAACATCACAAATATAACATGGAGTCAAGGAGTTCACAGCGTTCGCGTTTATGTCAATGACACGGCTGGAAATTTGAATGAATCTTCCATAACTTTCACTATTGATTCCGTCGCTCCAGCACTTAATATTACTGGTCCTGTTGCAAATGCCACAAATACAACAGACACTGGGGTCGATGCAAATTTCACGATTGTTGATGCTACTACATCAATTGATTCGGTATGGTATAGCAACGACACTTTCTCCGTCGCTAATTACTCGCTTGGCTCCGCCGGAACATGGGTAAACATCACAAACATAACTTGGAGTCAAGGAATCCATACCGTTAGGATTTATACAAATGATACTTTGAATAATGTAAATTATTCAACTAGAACTTTTACAATTGATTCATTCGGACCCGCAATCAACTTCACGGCACCATCGCTGATAAACGGGACATACTCTAGAAATGCAATTCTGGTAAATATAACTGCAAATGATAGTTCAACATTGCTGACCGGAATAAATATTTCCCTGTTTGATTCAAACATGGCTATCCTTAACTCTAGTTTCAGCGCAACATCAGGAACATACTCGTCATTCACTTTAAACTTCACAGGACTTTCCGATGGAATTTATTTTGTAAACGCATCGGCAAACGACACAGTCAACAACAGAAATTTCTCTGAAACAAGAAGTTATTTGCTGGATACATTCGGACCCGCAATCAACTTCACAACTCCAACATTAACAAACGGAAGCTATTCAAGAAACGCAATCCATGTAAATGTAACTGCAAACGATTCCACAACTTTATTGACTGGAATTAATATTTCTCTTTCCAACTCCGCAGGCGATGTAATCAATTCATCATTCTCTGCAACTGCGGGAACTTACTCGTCATTTGCTTTGAATTTCACAAGTTTAGCCGACGGAATTTACTTTTTGAACGCGTCGGCAAATGACACTATCAACAACAGAAATTTCTCTGAAACAAGAAGTTATTTGCTTGATACAACAGCTCCAAGTTTGAATATAACCTCCCCAATAAATAAAACAAACACTTCCGACATCGGAACTGACGTTTTATTCACCCGTTCCGATTCCGGAATGGGCTTAGATTCCTGCTGGTACTCAAATGATACTTTTTCAATCGCTAATTATTCACTTGGAAGCGGCGGAGTTTGCGCAAACATCACAAACATAACCTGGAGTCAAGGAACGCACAACGTTAGAGTTTATGTGAACGACACTCTTGGACAAGTAAATCAATCCCATGTTTTATTTGTGGTTGATTCATTCGGACCAGCAATCAACTTCACAACTCCGACATTAACTAACGGAAGCTATTCAAGAAACGCAATTTTTGCAAATATAACTGCAAACGATTCTTCCACTCTTTTGACCGGAATAAATATTTCATTGTTCTATGGAAATGGAAGCATTCTAAATTCATCATTCTCTGCAACATCCGGAACAT